>Ga0302127_10000125_pt1 | contig 35445 bp, 57 predicted proteins | sample CB4_SCM_MG_FD_204452 | JGI IMG/M metagenome (GOLD analysis project Ga0302127, IMG submission 204452) | Marine microbial communities from Western Arctic Ocean, Canada - CB4_SCM | ecosystem: Environmental > Aquatic > Marine > Oceanic | place: Canada: Western Arctic Ocean | collected 2017-09-24
TCGACGGTCTCGTCCACGTTGATGCTGGTCGGCTGGTCGATGACCCGCTGAATGTACGCGTCGTATTCAACGGCAGCGCCGGAGTACGAAACCTCGCCGTAGTTGTTGGTCGTTGAGGTGGTGCGAACCGTCACAGTTTGCGGCGTCATGTTGACTCGCAAGGCTGTGGAGAAGACTGCGGACGATGCAGCGCCGGTCACGACGGATCACCAGCAGGTGCCCTCGCCGGGCCAGCGCCGTAGTCGGAAGTGTTTGCGAACTGGCCGGACGTGAAGAACGGGTCAACCCGATCAGAGTTTGCCCGGTCGATCTCTTTGTCAGAGACCGAGATGCCGCCAGCGTAAGGGACAGGAACCATGCCCTCCCGTGCGGCGAGCGCTTTCAACTCGTCGGCTTGGGTGCGTGCGTTGTCGGCCTTCTGCGACAGCGACACTTTCAGGTCGCCGACAGTCTGATCGGCGAGCCGCGAGAACTTCGACGCGATCGTGACCATCGTCCGGTACGCGGCCGAGTAAAGGTCGGTCGTAGCGGTGTCCGAACCGGAGACCTGATTGTTGACCCAGGCGATCTCCTCGTTGGTGACGAGCTGATCGTTCGTGTCGGTATCGCCGACTAGAAACCGGATGGCGTCCCGTGCCGATGACGACGGGTCGCCGGAATAGGTCCATGCCACTATGCGCTCCTGAGATTTTTAGCGAAGCGGCGGGCCGAGAAAGGAGAGAAGAACTCGACCCGCCGCCAGCATGGGTTGGGGGGGGAACTACGAAACAGCGTTGCTGAAGAAGTACCCGAGCGGGGCTGAAACGACGTTGAAGTCCCAGGCCGACTCGACCTCGATGCGGTCAGCACGGAGATGATCCATGCGGAAACGACTCACCGAGGTGTTCGTGCCGATGCCGCCAGAGTTGGCGAGACCAGTCCACGAGAAGTTGTAGCCCGCTGAGGGCTGCATCAGTCCGGGGCTGTCAGCGGCGTAAACCAGCAGAGCATCCTTGTCGCCGATCTGGGCGTAGGAAGCGCTGGCACCTTCGACAGCGGTGTTCTTGATCGAAGACATGACGTGAAGTTCGTCGACTCCGAGAACCTTCGCGATGAGGTCAGCGGTGATTGAGTCGGCGGACGTGTACTTGTAACGGTCCACGATGTCTGCGTGATTCTTCAGAATGCTGAACACTGCATAGGAGACGACAAGCTTGTTCGGCTTGTAGCCAGTCGCAGTGAGCACCACGTTGATACCGGCCTGCACGTCAGCGATCGGGGTCGAGCCAGACGCAGCCGACCACAAGGTCGACGGTGTGCTGTCAGTTCCCCACACGCTTGTCGCGAAGTAGTTGGTCGCCCAGTCGATTTCCTGGCGAAGCAGCATTTGCTGCGACAGGTACCGGGTGGCATCCTGATCCATGTTGAGCGGGGCATCCGAGTTGGCTCGGACCTGATCGCCGATGTCCTTGTGGAGCGCCCACACGTCGGCCGAGTAGGTGCTGGTGGACAGGCTGTAACCCGACCCAGCGGACTCGGTGCCGTCGGCACGGTACTGGACTGAATCTCGGAAGAAGTCGTCCTGCGTATACGTGAAGTATTTGTCAGTCTGCTTCTGGACAGGAACGGTCGGGAAGACCTTACCGGCAACAAAGTTGTCGGCGTCCTGCATGTAGGCGACGCTGATCCCGGTGAGGATCGCGTCGACGTGTACGTCGTTTTGGGTTGGCTGAGGCATCTGACTACGCCTTCACAGTGTTGGAGATGTTGATCTGGATGGAACCGACCTGGCCGTCGCCAGCGATCTCAGTGACCGTGCCGATCGGGTAGGAAGCGGCGGCTGCGGTGATGACTCGACCGCTTGTGACCTTGAGGGTGACAATCTCGCCGATGACGAGCGTCTCTCCGGCGTAGACCTTCGAGCGGCCAGAGGTAGCAACGATTGCCGCCTCGCCCGCAGCCGGGTCGTTCTGGAGAATGCCGAACGGAATGTCGGCGGTGGCATCAGCCTTGTCGACGGTGCCGGTCGTGCCGATCTTCACCGGCAAGAACTGCCAAGCGGAGAGATCGACCTGAGCGGTGTGGGTTCCGTCGAGTACGAGGTTTGCGGATACTGCCATGACTGTCAGCCCTTCTCGCCGACATACGCGGCGTAGAGGTCGGGGCGGTCGGCTGCAACGAGCGCGATCGCTTTGTGAATGTTGTCGGCCTTGCCTTCAGCGACGAGCGCCTTGGCGAGTCCTTCGATGGTGGAAAGCGAATCGGTGTCGCCGGATGCGTCGGTGCCGATTTCCTTCGTCACGCCCGCTTCAGCGAACGCAATCTGGCAGGCATCGAAGATGGCCTTGACGGCGGCGGTCTGCTCGTCGTCGAGGGATCGGAGAACCGGAGCGAACTCGTCGACCATGCCGGGAACGTTGTCCCAGTCGGCGACGGCGGCTTCGGCCTTCTCGATGTTGGCGGCTTCGGTGAGGGCGTCGCGTTCAGCGGTTGCCTTCTCGAAGTGGCCGGTCATGTCTGCGAGTGCTTTACGCATGTCGCCCATTTCCTTCGCGAGAGTGTCGTCGAGAACCACAATCGGCTCCTCCACGACAGGCTCGTCCGTGAGTGTCATTTCCACGTCTGGCTCCTGTGGGTCGAGCGCTGCGGTGAAAGCGGCGCTGATCGGGTCGTCGGACTTCATCACGAGCCAACCTTCGACGAGCGAAGCGGGGTGGTCTACGCCACTGACTTCGTTCAGTTCGAGGTCGACGAGCTGATGTGTCTGCACGCCTCGGAGAATAGACGGCGATGATGTCGCTGTCTGTAGGGGGTCACAAAACGACGAAAGCCGCCCCCGGTCTGGGGGCGGCTGTGTGGCTGTTGTGCTGGTCGGGTTACTGTGCCCAGTACGGCTCGTCTGAGTAGTCGCCTCGATCTTCTAGCGGGCACGGGATGCCGTCGTACCCGTGACCGAGGCCGTCGCATATCGAGCATGTCCGCTCTACGTGTATGTCAGCTCCTCGGAACATGTGGGTGACTACGCCATAAGCGTCCAGCTCATAAATGCGATCATCGGTTCCGTCGACTTCGGTGGTGGTTGCGGTTGCGGTGTTGTTCATGTCTCCATCTAATCATGGATCACGGGTGGTTGTCAACTTCTTCGGGATATCTATGATCGGGACCCGGCGCGATCCTCATCGGGCACTGCGTCCACGTCACGAAGCCACGACCGATACGGCTCCGGCACATCCCCGACATCGTTGGCGTCAACGACGGCCGACACGAGTCGATCGCGTGCGTCGCCCGTCAATCCTTGGAGAGTTAAGGCCGCAGCCCTGGAGAGATCAGGGGTCACACCGTCGAGGCTATCCGACCACGGCGAGAGCCGCTCGGTTCATGATGACGTAGTACTCCTCGCCGATTGGGACACCTTTGCCGGTGACCCGGATGGCGTCATATCCGAGCATCGTTGCGACCCTGCCCTCGTCGTGCATGAGGTCTAGGTTGAAGTCATCCAGCGCCTTCGTCTCCTGGTATGCCTTCATCTCGCGAGCGTAGAGTGCTCGACCTTCTGGATCGTCAACGAGAAAGCCATACTTTTCGTCGTTGACGTTTGGCTCGGTCAGGTCACTCCGGCGATACTTCGCACGCATCTTGTTCGATGCTTCTTTCAAGTCGGCCCGGTCGATGATGCGCGCTGTCGGGGTCAGTGCCATCTCTGCCATCCGACCGCCTCCCGTCGCCGATGGAAGGGCTGCGTATGACTCGGCGGTTGCGCGTGAGGTCGTCGTGTAGGTGCCGTTTCCGAAGATGCCGAGGCCGTGGAACGGTTCGTCTCCGGTCTTGAGCTGGGCGAGATAGGCGTCGCCCAGCTCGTCGGTCGATCCTTTCATCCCTCGGAAGATCTCGGTGTAGCCGTCCCCGATGAGGTCATCCATCTCGGCTCGGGACATGATCTGGGGCTTGCCGGTGAACCCCTGACGTCGAGCGATCGTGCCCAGAGCGAGGTCCTCGTTCTTGTGCGACGGGACGAAGTCCCAGCCGTCTACTTCGGGTCTTCGGCCGTAGGTGATGCCTGCGTCGTCCCAGTCTTTTGTTATGCGCCGACGCATCTCGCCCGACTGCACGACCTCGAACATCTCGTCCGGGTTGAGACGGGCGGGTTCGGTTGGGCGGGGGCTTGGTCGCGTCCTGGGCGTGTCGGGGCGCACCACTTCGGCGGGTCTCGGTCGAGGTGCCGGTCTTGGTCGAGGAGTTGGTGCCGGTCGGGTACGAGGTCGAGGCCGAGGTCGAGGCCGAGGTGTCGGTGGCCGCACCGGGTTGATCGGGGCGATCCAGCCGTCAGCGAACACGTACCGGAACGGATCGTCGACCACACCTGCGCCGGTGCGGACCGGAGCCTGACCGATCGTCGGCACCAGCCGAGTCTTGCAGCGACAGTTCGGATGCGCCGGAGGATTGCCGGAACCGTTCTGCCACAAGAAACCCGAAGCCGTAGGGACTTTCTGACCGCCGAGCGGCTGACAGATCTGGCACACATCGAACGGGCCGGTGATCCATTCCTTCTGAGATTCGGGCGACACCACGCCAGCGTCGATCATCGCCAACTGCTGCGCCTGAATGCCTGCGTTCTGAGCGGCAGCGATCTCGGTGCGCGAGATCATGCGGGCACGGGAACGTCGGAGCCGGTTGCCGTGGCGTTCCATCTGCCTCTCCGCAGCCTGGAGGACTTCAGCGGCATCGCCACCTGATCTAGCTACCCGATACGCAGTTGCGTTGCCTGACCGTCCAACGGCTTGCGCCCATCCGGGGAACAGGCCACGGGTGTGCACGGCGATCTTCGATGCGAGGTCTGCTCCGGTTGGCTGAACCGGTGACACTTCGGACAGTGCGGTGAGGATCGACCGGGCTGTCTGCTGCGGTGTCAGCCCGGTGACCGTCCGCCCGGTCTGGAACGTCTGCGACACGCGAAACGAATCAGCGAGGATCGTGTCGATCGACGAGATCGTGTCCGCCGATAGGTCTCTGAGGATGCGTTGCGATTCGATGCGTGCGTGGATGCGGGCCGGTGCGTTCAGGTCGGTCTTGTCGAACGACTTGATCGTTGGGCCTTCCCACAGCACCTCGTCGAGCGCTTTGTGGATCTCGTCGAGCGCTTTGTGCATCTCAGCCGCAGACTTCAGCCGAACATTCGACCCGAGCTGCCGGAGCCGGACGTTGACGTCTTTGCGTTGCTGCTGGGCGGCGTCCTGCTCGCCGACTTGGAACGCTGCGAACAATGGACGTTCCAGCATCGTCGGATCATCCGTCACGAGATCGACGATGCGTTGCGTCAACGAATCGCCGGTGACCCTGCCGAAGATGAAGTCCACGACAAGCGCCTCGGGGACAGCGTTCGCGATCCCTTCGAGCTTCGTGGCGAGCGTGACCTCGGAGCCGTACAGTTTGTCCGAGTCGGTCGGGCGGAACTCGGGCCGATGATTGTCTAGCCGTCGCTTCTCGACCAGACGGACGCGGGCGGTCATCCCGCCTCGACTTGCTCCTCGGTGGGCAGCCCGGCAACGTCTCGCAGGTAATCGTCGAGCTGATCATCGGGGATCATCGCGCCGGAAGTCGTGAGCTTCGAGACGTAGTTCGAGATCGTGTCGAGATCCGGTGCCCGTGGTGCCGTGTACGAAATGGTCGGGGCGAGGTCATCGGACACGCCGTTGATTCGCATGAGCCGCGGGATGGCGTAGGAGTTGAGCACGTCAGCCATATTCGCCAGGTACGCGCTGATCGAATCCTGAAACAGCTCAATCTTCGAGACCGACAAGGCTTGCGCCCCGATGCGGTCATGGCCGACAAGGAGGAAGTCGGAGAGCATCGTCATCGCGATTCGGGTGTCGTAGCGTGCGATGATCTGGTTCGTGTCGAACTGCCGCCGCCCGCCGGTCGACATGAGCTTGATGTCGTAGGCAAGGTTCCCGGTGTCCGGGTCATACGCCAACGGAAAGACGAGGCCGTCTTGTTCGTCGCGGCGAATGTTGCGGACAATCTCTTTGATGGCCGAGAGCGCTGCCGTTTCGGCGGACGTGGCCGAGTCGGAGAGAAGCTGCGGCGGCACCAACGCGACAGGCATACCCGCCAGGTCACGTTCGATCCCGATCGCTTCGATCCCGATGATGCGTTTCTGGTAGTACCAGGAGACATAGGCGGAGCGAAGAATGGACCGGCCTTGCGGGTTGTTCATGCGGGTTGTGGTGCGGAACAGGAGGCACCGGTCGATCGGCAGGAACACTGTGCTACCGGTCGACGGGTCTTGCTGAATTGCGCCCTCGATCCCGCCGGTCGAATCGAACACCCATTCGGTAATCGTTTCCTGCGAACGGAGCGGCATCTTACGCCACCCGATACGGCCGTCATCGAACCTGGAACTCGTGCCGTCGTCGGTGCGCCCGTCTCTGCGCTTGTAAACAATCTCGTGGAACGAGTAGCCGTAGACGAGGAACCCGAGGACCGACGAGATGAAGTCCTGCCACGACGACGACATGTCGCCCATGCACGAGGCAACGAACTCGGCTTCGTCGATCGAACGCTGGTCGTCGGAGTCTGATGGTTCGACCGTCCACTCGACCGACCGGAACAGCATCTCGATCGCTGAAAGCGTCGCGCCGATCACCGGATGATTCTCGGCCATCTCTTTATAGACGGCGGACCCGGCGCGACCCTGCAACTGGCGAAGGAAATCCTGGGTGACGACGCCGCCGTTGACCTGTAGCCCAGTCGACCCGACCTCAGCGAAATCCGTTGACGTTGCTTTCTTGACCCGCTGCGGGCTGGGCCGCTGATTCTTCGCTGTCATGCTGACCCTTGCTCGACGAGCGATTCAGTAGCAATGTCTGCTTCGATCCGGCGTGCTTTGCCGCCGATCGAGTAGCCGCGCAACTGTCCCGCCTTGATAAGATCCCACGCCCACGTCTCCCAGATAACACCCATGAACGGCGTGTCCGCAGGGAACTCGACCTTGCGGATGTTCTCGCCGGGGAGCGATAGCTGCGTTTCGATCGGCATCGGCCAGGTCAGCACCTCGACCATTTCGCCTGCCGCTTTCTCGGAGTGCTGGAGGTAGATGGTGCGGTCGCCGGAGCGCACCCAATCCCAAATCGCTTTCTGAAGGGTTGTTGCGTCGATGAACTCGCCGTGCCCGTCGAGCTGGCCGGGGACGTACACCGGGCCGAGCGTGTACCGTTCCTCGGCTTTCGTGAAAGGGACATAGTTGTGGAGCGCTGCGATCTTGGTGCCGGTGTCGCCGAGCGTGTACGGCGGAGCGATCCCGAGCGCTTCTAGCCGGTCCTCTACAACTTCGTGGGCCGTTACCAGCTCAGGTGTGACCGACTTCGCGGTGTGTATGAGATCGTGAGCGGCGACAAGCTGCTCCGGTGTCATGCCGTTCAGAGACCGACTGAACTGTTCGATCTGCGCCAGCCGCTCTTCGGCCCCGATCTGGGTTGGGTAGCAGCCGAACGAGCGGCCGCCCCCTTCCGAGTAGACGCAGAACTCGCCGTTTTCTTCTCGGATCTCTTTCCGTAGGTACTCCAGCCCGTAGCCTTTGTCCTCGTCGTCGTAGCCGTAGCCCTTCATCTCGGAGTCATCGCCGACCTCGGCCATCGCTCGCTGGTGGGCTTCGTCGAACGTCAAGCCGAGCGCCATCAGCTCCCGCATCAGCCGCATATGGCGCGGGCCGTGGTGCTCGGAGTGCTCCAGCAGTTTCGCTTCGACCTCCGGGGAGAACTCTGGGATCATCGCTATCACGGTCGGGCCTTGTGGGGGCTGCATCATGTCCTTGTCCAGTCGGTCGCGGGTGCGGGCTGCCCAGTCCATAGCGTTCATGCGGTCGTCGCCGAGACCGCCGCCCCAGAGGAGCCAGGCGACCTGGCCGGGTGTGGGCCGCTCAGTCTCGCCTCGCAGGTACTCGCCTGCCTTCGGGGAGTCGAGGTCAACACGGTGGCGGGCGAACCATGCAGCCATGCGCGTCACTTTGTTCTCGGAGACGTTGCCGCCTGCCATCGCTCGGGCTTCTCGGACTGTGGCGGGACGTAGACCGTCACCTGCGAACTCGATCAGGTCGAGACCGCGCGACGCGTTAGCGGCGATGTAGGAGGGGACGGCGACCACTGCTCGATGGTAGCGTACGAAAACGGCGGCCGATACAACACTTGGATCTCGGCCCAGATCATCACGCCGCTTCGATCTGAGCAGACAGGGCCGTGATGTACGCCATCGACGCTTCGTTTGTGCCGCCGTCCTCCACAAGTGTCAGCCCGGCGCACGCTAGCGAGTCGAGGATCTCCAACGGGCCGATCTCCTCAGCTTCGTAGCCCATGCAGAGGCAGTGCAGTTCCTCCATGAACCGTTCCGCTTTGTTCCAAATGGTGTTCGTCATTTCATTCTCCTTGTGTTGTGATGGTCGGCCAGCCGTAGGGGGGGCCGATGATGGTCTCGTCGACGAGCAAAATGTCGATCTTCAGCGGACGTCCAGGTATTATCGACAGCGACACCACTTGGGCCTCGACGCCTTCCGGGAGCGCCGAGGCGATGGCTTCGAGAACCTCGCAAGAGCGGTCATGCATCTCCGGTTGGATGAACCACATCAGAGTGTCTCGCCGCCGAGGATGCTCAGGTCATCGGCGGTCAACTCCGGCCCGACCGTTGCCTGAAGCTTGCGGGCGTCGATCGGTAGCGAGGCGAGGTGGTTGATGAGTCGGTCGATTGCTACCTGTTCTTTGGGTGTGAGTTCGTTGTACCGGTTCGGCATCAGATGGCCTCGCCGTGAGCACGATGGTCGAGGACCGTAGCGATCCAACTCTCGCCGAGTTCTTCACGATCAACCTCCGGGATGACAGCGTCGCCGCCCTCCGGGCAGAACTCGAAGTACATGGCCGTCTCGCCCCGACCGAGGAGCCGCTGGAACTCGTGCTTGAGATCGGAGCAGAGCAGTTCGCCGGTCCGGTCCGGGGACCAACCCCGTTCCATGCAGAACGCTGTCCGCTTCAATGCCTGCTCGTAGAGGCGTGGCTCGTTGCTGAGCCACAGGTTGGCTCGCCAGGTCGAGTTGTTGACCCAGCCGTTGTAGGTGGTGTTCGTCATTTCATTCTCCTTTGTGGTGGTGGTGGTCATCGGCGGACGGACACAGTGTCGTTGGCGTCGAATGCTGGACCGCGAGCACCATCGACCACGAATCCGATACGGGCGACCATGCGGGCGGTGCCATCGGCGGAGACGCCGCCGGACCCGGCTCGGATGATGCCGGTCACGGTGCCGCCGTATTGGAAGCCGTTGTCAGTCCATGTGATGACGTCGCCGTCGGCGACCATGTGGGCCGGGGTAGCAATGGTGGTGCGTCCGCACCCGCCGTTGATCGAGCACCAACCGTGGTACTTCTGGCAATCGCAATTCGGGTAGGTGGTGGTGGTGGTGTTTTCCATGTCTTGATTATACATACACTTCATGGATAGTTGTCAAGTATTAGTCGAGATTCTTTTCACATCGTCCACGGCGATTTCCGGGTGCCCTGGAACGGCACCACCGCCTCAGGCTGCCGAGCGTTCACCATCAACTCAGTCAACGCCCACACCAAAGCATCCAAGCGGTCAGGCGACGCCGAGTCCGGCGTCCAGATACAGAGCTGATCCTCCAACTGCGGGAACGACCCGACATGGTGAACACGTCCCTGCTCATACATCGCAGCGATCGGTTCGGCCCGTGTCCGTTTGCCTCGGGAGGCGTGGACGAGTTTGACCGGCACCGAAGCGTCGACCGTGCGAAGCGTGTGCGTAATCATGTCGCCGCCCTGGTTCGCCTCAGCCACGATCCGGTCCGCCTTGTGGACGTTGTATCCGGTGACCGCTGCTGCCGCCCATTCGTTAGGTGAGCCTTTCATCGACCGGTCTTCGAGGACGTAGCCGTGGCCGGTGTCGTCGATCCCGGCGACGACGATCCCGGTCTCATCCGAGTCGATGTTGTTGGAGACGGCAGGGTCGATCGCGACGACGATGCGGCGCAACGTTGGCGTCTTCGTCACCCGGTACGAATCGAGGTCGTCACGGTTCCACAATGCACCGTCGGCGTCCATGAGAAGTTCGGCGTCGAGTTCCTGCCGTCCGAGGCGGGTGCCTTCGTAGCGTCGTCGCATCTCGTCGAGGAACGCCGGGGCGAGGTTCGCTTCGTTGTCCCACGTTGAGCCTCGGGTCACAGCGCAATCGGCCCGGTCGACGAGGTCACGGATCAGACGCGTCGGTCTCGGTGTTGTGGTCGCGACGACACGGGGATGGTCGCCGATGCGTAGACCGAACATGAGCTGGTCCCATGCCTCCTCGTAGCGCCACGCCGCAACCTCATCAGCCCAAGCAAGATCGTGGTTCGGGCCTCGGAGCCGGTCGGGTTCATCCGCCGAGTACGTCGTCGCTGTCGCACCGTTCCAGAACGTGACCCGCCGCTTCGACGGCTCATACCTGGGACGGTAACCATCAGGGAACGCTCTCAGAAGCCCTGACTCGCCCTCTACCATCGTGTCACGCACGTCCGCGGCGGTAGCGCCCACGAGCGCTATGCGACGAGCAGTGCCATTCTCGACCTGTTGTCGGACCCATTCTGCTCCGGTGCGTGTCTTGCCGAACCCGCGCCCGGCGAGGATCAGCCAGATACGCCAATCGCCGTCGGGTGCGAGTTGTGCCGGTCGTGCCCACAGTGACCAGTCAGCGACGGCACCGATACGGAAGTCGTCGTCTTCGCCCTCAGCCCAGTCGACGCCCTTGCGTTCGGCGGCTGCGTTGAGGCGCTGAATAACCGAGAGCTGCCCGGTCACGACTCCAACTGTCGGAGGCGCTCCCGAAGAATGTCGCCCACATCGGTGCGGATCGGCCTACCGTTGACGCCTGAAACTTCGACCTGCCTGGGAGCGTCCAGACCCATCAGCCCGGATCGTCGCTGCGAGATCCGAAGCATGACAGATTCGAGTTTCGTCAACGCGTCGACGTCGCCAGCGTCGATCTTCGACAGTTGGGTGTAGGCCCGCCGCCACAGATCATCGAGCCGGTCGTTCTCCAAGATGCGGAGATCCTCCGCTGCCTCGCGACCCATCCGGGCAATCGCAGCGTCGTAGGCTTCTTTCGCTCCTTGCCGTCCTGCGTAGCCGACCTCTTTCGCGATCTGCTCGAACGTGAGACCGATGCGGCGTAGCTCCATGACTCGGACGTATTTGTCGGCTTGGTCGGGTGTGAGCGCGGGGGTCTGTCCTGTTGGCATGTCCAGAGTCTATGCGTCCAGAGGGTGCGGGGTCATGGTTGGCGTTGCAGTTTGGCGCGTTGTTCGTCGTCGAGAAAGCGCATGGATCGAGCGGGAGCGTCGACAAGGCGCAGCTTGTTGTAGGGGTTGTCGGTTGGGATCTTGACGTCGGGGTTTCGGATCAGTGGTCTTTTTCGGAACTGGTCGTAGTCGATGTGGTGGTGCCAGCGTCCCCATCGTTCGACGAGGCGGGTGATCTCGGGGTATTGGTCGACTATCATCTTCGACTTTTCGTAGGTGCCGTCGGCGTAGATGGTGTCGGTGTTGCCGCCCGCTTGCTGTTGGGTGTTTTCCTTCTCGGCGAGAAAGGCGTTGAATAGCACGGTGTTCCATCCGGCGGTCAGCATGTCAAGCGACAGGATTGTGTCTTCGTTGTAGCGGCCGCGCCATCGGAACGGGACGTTGTTTCTGATGAGGTTGCATGAGTAGATTCGGGTGCCGACTTGGAACGGTGGCCGTGGGGATCGGTGTGGGGCGAACGTGACGTAGTTGGGGCCTGCCATTGCGACGTTCGAGTAGCGCATGGCAAAGGTTTCCATCGCGTTGAAGATGGTGCCGTCGGTGACTTCGCGTCTGTTGTTGAGGTGAAGCCGTCGGAACGATCGGTGGTTGTCGTCCATCACCCAGTGATACTCGTGGCCGTTGCTGATCGCGTTGTCCCATGCAAAGTTGCGGGCTGCTCCGGCTCCGACGCGTTTTGTGTTGCCGAGGTCGTCGCAGGTGTCGTAGGTGCGCTGATATTCAGGGTCAAGGATGAGCAAATGTTTGTCGTCGAAGTGTTGGCAGTATTTGTCGAGTTCTTGTTTTTCGACGATGATGCGAAACGGGACGTTCATGGCGCGCAGTTGGCGTGCAGTTTGTCCGGTTGATGCTCGGCCTAGCGAGGGGATGTAGATCGGAAACCGAGGCTGATCAGTCGGCATCGTTGATCCATTTCTTGTCGAGTCCGGTGCTGTTTGCGAGCGAGTCGTGCGGGTACCAGAAGTCCATCGTTTTTGAGATGCCCATGACCTCGAAGAACTTGTCGGCGTCTGCGTCGGTCTCGAACGAGACGATGGTGCGGTAGGCGCGCTCCCGGTTTGGTTGGTCGTAGTCGGGCATTCCGACCCATTCGTCCATGACGTCGCCGAGTTCGCGTTGGTCGTATTCCATCTGTCGGATGAGGGCATCGAGGTCGTCGCCGTCGTACCCGGTGCCATCGAACCCGGCCTCGCTTTCTGCAAGCGCCATCAACAGATCGGCGACCACAGCGTCGTCGTTCGTTGCCAGATCCGAGGTGCGGTTGTCTGCCAGGAGAAGCCGCAACGCCTCCTCATCCGAACAGTCTTTCCATTCGACCTTCAGCTTCGTGAACCCGAGGTTCGCTGCCGCTTGCATCCGGTGATTACCGGTGATGACATGCCCGCTCGAACACTGAGCGACAAGAACACCAACGAACCCGTTCTGCTCGATCGACTGCATGATCGCGCCGATGTCGCCGTGGCGAGGGTTGTCCGGGTGCAGCGTCAGGTCGGCGATGGGTGTGCTGCGGATACCTGGCTTCTGGTCCATGCCCGGATACGGTATCGGCTGATGGACGACGCACGATGGATGGCAGACGGTGCGTGCCGTGGCGTTGACCCGTCCGTGTTCTTCCCGTACGAACCTGCGTTCGATCTCGCGAAGTCGATCTGTGCGAGGTGCCAGGTGCGCGTCGAGTGTTTGGATTATGCGATCTCGGGGCGCGAGGAGTACGGCGTGTGGGGCGGGTTGTCGCCGCAGGAGCGTGTCGTGCTGATGCGGTAGGCGGCTTCGGGTTGGTCAGTTATAACGCGAGTACTTCTTGACCCATGCGGCGGGCCGCGATCTCGCAGTACCGTTCGTCGATCTCGATACCGATCGCCTTACGGCCTAGATCCTTCGCCGCCCGTAGTGTCGTACCCGACCCGGCGAACGGGTCACAGATGATGCCGTCGCCGGAGAGCCATGTGATCAGCCGAACCATCAGGTTGATCGGTTTCTCGTTCTTGTGATGCCGGTGTCCCCATGTCGGGATGATCCGTTCATCCCACACCGACGTCTCGAACCGGGTCGGGGTGATACCTGACGGGCCGAAGATCCAGATCCGTTCATCGCGCATCGCTACCGGGCACGGCGGGCCGACGTGCGTATCCTTCGCCCATACGATCTCTGCACGCAACGGTGTTGCCATAAGAGCCTCAACGGCGGGGCGTTGCCGCCAGTGACCGAACAGCGCCGCAGGCACATCCGGCATCACACCAAAGTCAGGCAACTCACGATCCCATGTTGACTCAGGGTGCCAGTTGTTCGACGATCGCCGTAGTGGACCTTTCCCCACGTTGGGGGTATCGGCGATCCCGTAAGGCGGGTCTGTGACGATCACGTCGAACGCGAGCGACGGCAGAATGTCGAGACAGTCGCCGTGGTAGATGGTGACGTGATCGTCCTCGTAATACGGGGTCGGGAGATCAGTCACCGGCCAGAGCCTTTCGTTGTGCCCGGTAGCTGCGCCGGTAGTCGCGTTCCGCGATGCGGCACAGGTCGCAGCGGCAGCCGTGCTTCGCGTACTCGGCATGTGTCCCGTGCGTCGGCGACGAGTACGGTCGAGGCCCGTGGACACCGAGCCGCCCATACCACGACCGATACTTCCTCATCACTTCGTTGTAGGCGTCGGTGCAGGGGATGCAGCGGCAGTAGTGGTTGCTGTAGCCGGAGGCGGTGCCGTGGTTCCAGCCTGCCTTCCAGCGTCCGTTGACTCTTGGCGTGTTGTTCATGGTGGACGTGGCGGGGATCGAACCCGCGTATCCCGCACCCGCAATAGCGGGAGCAGCGACCCCAACGGTCACGCCCTTGTTGCCTGCGGGGTGTTTCATGACGCAACCAAGCCACCACAGCCTCCACGTCGTTCCAGGTTCTCCCTGGACACCATGCCCCGCAGGCAGAACCTCATGTTAGCGGATCGTAACGGTCGTCGCTGTGCTGGTTGTTTCGACGAACTCGTCCGGGTTCAGGCCGTGGTCTTTGAGCGCACCGGTCCGCCAGTATCCGATCCCGGCGCACGCTTTGATCGCGTCGGCGACCCGTTCCCAGGTAGGCCGGTCGAGGAGTTCGCCAGTCGCCGGATCGAACTCTCGGGTGTCTAGAGCGACTCGGGTCAGGTTGCGGATCAGTTCGTCGTGATCCCATTTGCGGTTGCGGCGCTTCGAGATCTCGACGAGACCGGATGGCGTCTCCGTCTTTCGTTGCTCGGCTGTGTCGTGGATTGTCTCAACGAGGACACGTTCGCGGTCGCGCATCTCGGCGATGCTGGCCCGCAGCTCAACCAGTTCCGCGATCAACGTCGGGAAGCCTTCGGGATATCCTCGTTCTCTGCGTTCAGTCAAAAGGGCTTCCGCTTTGTCGGTGAGTTGACCGCCTGCCTTGCCGACTTCGGCGTCTGTAAGCAGACCACGGTCGCGAGCCTGGTGCAGAATGTTACGGATGCGGGCTTCGTCGAAACCTGGGTTCTCAGCCATGAGCTTCGCCATCGGTTTCCCGCACGTCGCTTCAACGGCGTCGACATATTTCTCAGCCCACATCGCATATTTGATGTCCGGTCGCCCAGCCCGTCCAGGTCTTTGCGTGTCGATGAATGATGCGGACGCTTCGTCGACGGTCAGTTCCATGATGCGTCGTCCGTCGCGAACCGGAGAACGAACATGCCAGGATCCCAGGTGCCGTCGTCTTCGTCGAGGGTAATGTCGACACCGCCGGACGCGTACAGCGTCAACGTCATCACCTCGTTGCCTGCGTCGATAGCGACCGGTATCGGCATGACGATCAGTCCATCCCAGACGGCTCGGGTGATGAGTTGCCCGATGAACCCTGCGCCCTCGACCGAGGTCATGTCTACCGTGTCGAAGCTGTCGGCGACATCAACGATCGTCTCTGCGACAAGGCGTCGGACCTGAGCGTCGCCCGAGTCGTTGTGTGTTGCGAAGACGAGGAGGTATTCGTAGAAGCCCAGCTCTGCTTCGTCGCCTAACTGAATGAACTGGTTGACCGCGATGATCGTGGTCATGCTGTCACCGTGCCGTAGTCGGCTGCGTAGCGGGCAGCGAGCGGATGATCGGTTGTGCCCATCCACGCGCCGACGAGTTTCGTTGTCGGGTGGTAGATGCCGTGCTCGTACTCCAGTGCCCGGAGCAGCCAGGCCGCAGCAAGCGCCTGTCGGCTGGTGCGTTTCTCGTCGGCGGCGACGTGGAGCCGGTGCCAGTCTTGAAGGCACGACTGTGCGCTCGGGTCGAGTGGGTTGTCGAGCGCCACGTTGACGGCTTCGAGAATGTCCCAGTAGGTCGGGTTGGTCATGGTGTCCTCCTCGGACTTGGTGGTGGTGGTGTTCATGCTGCGGCCTTGACCCATGACAGAGCGGCGAAGTTTGCAATGTGCTCTGCATCCTCGATGCTCTCGTGGTAGTGGCCGATCGCCATTTCGATTACGGCGTTACGGATGTTCCGAACCGTCGGGTCCATGTGAGGAACCGCTCGCTCGATTGCGGCGACGGCCAGCGGGAGCATGTAGTCGGCTCCGGCCTTGTAGTGCTTGTTCAGGTTCGGGGCGGTGGTGGTTGCGGTGTTGTTCATGTCTTGATTATACATGCCTCGACATAGTTGTCAACTATCGGGAGGAGATTGTTTTCAGTAGTCCGTGTTGCGCAGCATCTTCGGACGGCCAAGAAGACGAGTCTGCGGCGAAGCGTGCCACGCCACCCGGCACAACTGCGAACAGAAATACCAGCCGTCCGCACGATCGCCGCACCATTTGCACTCGGCTTCAATCTCGTCGTGACGCATAGGCCGACACTATCGCAAGGTAGGCGACGAGCACGCCGAGGCTGAGGAGCACATGGGCGTAGGTCATCGACGCCAGAGGCGGGCAACAAACGACCGGCGGCGGCGAGCAACGATCGCCTCGTCGATCAGATCAATCATCACGCTGGAGCGAGACTCGCCAGGCTTGCGCATCGAGTCGATCACTTTGATCTTGGCAGCAGATGCCGAGAACCCGATGGTTCTCGGATCTGGTCGTTCGCCGGGCCATCCGTTCATGGCAGGAGCTTCACGATCGCTCGCCGCATAGCTTCCGAGCGGGTGATCTTGTGCTTCGAGGCGTAGTCGGCGAGACGCCTCGCCAGCTTCGCGTCCATCTGCGCCGAGACGAATACTTTCGACGGTTGAGTCGCTGACCGTTCCGCTCTCGCTGCCATCAGCTCGGCTCGGGTCAACGCATATTCGGCGTCTCTCATTGCTGGGTCTCCTTGGTTGTCCATGCCAGGGCAAGTCGCCCTGACTCGTTTGTGAATTCTACCTGGGTGCCGTCGTGGCGTAGCGCCGGGACGATCATGCTGTGCCGTTCGCGCAGTGTGCGAACCCAGCGGCGGGCCGTTTCTGTTCGGGTGGCGACGCCGTTGGCGACCATCGCCGCAGCGATTGCGTCGTCGGTGGCTGGGCCGTTCTCGGCGAGCCAGATCAGGACGGCCAGGTGCTCACGTTTGAGGGTGTGGTCGAGCGATCGGGCTGCGGCGTGTGACGTTGCCGGGTCGGAGCTTCGGGCTTCGAGGTGGCTGGTCGGGTTGCACCAGACGCATTCGTCGAGCATCCGTCCGTGGCGACAGATCGGTGAGGTCGGGAATAGTTCCATCAGCAGACCGTCCAGCACGCTTCGGGTGACATGACGAACGTCAGCCGGTGGGCGATGAGAATCACCGCACCGGCCAACGCTGCCAGGAAAGCGATGTCACGCATCGGCGGGGGCATCATCGGCGGCGAAGATCGTCATGCATTTCGTGTCGGTTTTTGCTTCGACGACATCAACGGACACGAGCTTCGTGACGGTGTGCATGATCGGTTCGCCGTCGTCGTCGAGGACCGGCACCTTCTCGCAGGTGTTCGAGTTCCAGATCGAGTAGCCGACTTTGATGCCCGACGGCAGTTCGCCTTTGACGCCCCACAAGTTGTCGTCGGTGATCTTGTCGACCGGAACGTGTACGGCCCGGATGAGTTCGACGCCGATGCGAGCCTGGCGGCGGATCACATCTTTCTCGTTCGAGAATTGGACCATCGGCTCGAACATTGTTGGGTTGCGAATTGGGATGCCTGTCGCTTCGATCGCTGACGCTATCGCCCGCAGGTCTTCGACTTGTCGTTGGACGAGCGTGTCGATTGCCAGCGTGTGGATTTCGTCGTAGCTCAGTTCGGGATGCGCCGCTTTGAGTTCGGTGCGGGTGTCCCAGTCGGCGGCGATGTCGTTGTCGTGGTTGGTCATTTCATTCTCCTTGGTGTGGTGGTGGCGGTCTAGCCGAGGACCGCGACGAGAGCGGCTTGGGTGAAGTGCTTACGGGCTTGGGCTTTCGCCTCGGTGAGCGTGCCTGTGAAGAACTCGACTTCGCCAGTGAGTTCAGCGTCGAATGCTGTCTGGCGGGTGGCGGGCTGGAATGCCCACATGCCAAAGCCCTTGGGCTTGCGCCCGTGGCTGCGCTCGAATGGTGAGGTGGTGAAGGTGGTCATTTCATTCTCCTTGTTGGTGGTGGTGGTTGAAGCTCGGTGCTCAGTAGATGGTGCGGTCTGAGCGGATGACCGGAGCCATCGAGTAGCGGCCCATCGGGAGCGCCCATTCGTTGCCGCTCTCGTCAATCTTGATTCCGACGATCTTGGTGTCGTAGCCGTCTTCGATTGTCATGCGCTTGGCGGTGCGAGCCTGGACGGTGAAGGTCCAGACGCAGTTGCTGTCGCCTGCGGAGGTGCAGGAGTAGGTCTGGCCGATGTTGAATGTTGCGGTGGTGGGGTTCATGTGTTCATCTAATCATGGATCATAGGTAGTTGTCAACTATTAGGGGAGATTCTTTTCAGACGGCCTCGGTCACCACGAGCCGCAGCCCCGAATCGGCGGCGAGCTGCTGCGGCCAGAACGTCACCGACAACACCCAGTCCGGTGTGTCGTCAGGCCAGACCCCGGCGTCGACCAGCCCGTCGATCGCAGCCTTCACGACTGGCAGGCACGCCCCGACATCCTGACGGGACCGACGGGTCGAGGTGAGCGGCACCGCGTCGAGGTGGCACGCGCCGAGCGACCCGTCGACCGGGAGCTTCTCGAACGCAGCGAGCCACCCGAACGCTTCACGCCACGCCTTCGTCGTCGCCGCCCGAGCCGACCAATGCGCCGACCGTTCCTTGTTGACCGTCAGCACATCGTCGTAGTGGGTCAGTGTCCAGCGGCGTGCCGTAACAGTCCGAGGCCCGTCGCCTTTGTTGGGTGTGAATGAATCCATTGGTGGCATGGACGACATACTGCCACGGTGTTGCCTGGATCGAGGACACTCCCACCACGGGCACGGGTGAGCGGCTCGTGCAGATCGGTCGCTTGGATCGTGCATGGGTGCGTCGGTTCGGCAGTCCAGATCGACGCCTTCGCTTCGCATCGTGGCCGGGCCATGAGTTGCTCGGCGCGGAACTTGACGCGTTTGCGGTCGCGGACGGCGGTCTTTGGTGACTTGGATCGGAGCGGTGTTTTGCGTTTCATCGGTGTTCGTTTCATCAGTTCGAGTCCAGACGTTTTGCGAGTTGGGTAAATGCTTGAGCGGCGCACTGTGGGACGACGGCGTTGCCGAGAGCGTGTAACGATTGGGTGCGTCGAGTCAGCGTGTCGATCACCCAGCCTTCGGGGTAGCCCATCATCCATTCGACGAACGCCGGGTTCAGTCGGCCGTCGTTGGTAGGGTCGGGGGCGGGTCGTCCGAGGATGGTTTCCCAGCGGGCGACGGCTTCGGCGTACCGGCCGAACCGGCGAGGTGCGGGGCAAGTGCGTTTAGCGGAATCGTATTCCGTTCGTATTGAGCTGGGCCGCCGGTGTTCGCTGCGTCTTGCGTTGTCGGTGTCGGCAATAGTTGAACCGCGTCGGACAACTCGAAATGGTGTCCCTCCCGTTTCGTCAAGTCCCGGCGACCGCCCGACTCTGACGCGTTCGGCGTCGGCAGGGTAGGCAAGTCCCCACCATCGGTTGCGTCGGTGGGGCGTTCCAACGGCGGACGCTGGGAGAGCCCCCCAGGTGATGTGGTAGCCGATTGAGGCCAGTCCGTGAACGACTCGGGCCATAGCGTGCCCGCCGTTAGCAGTAAGCAGCCCTGGCACGTTCTCAAGGAACAGGACGGGTCGTGTCCCCATTCGGCTAACAAGTCTGGTGATGTCATCGAAGATCCATCTTTCGTCGTTGATTCCTTGGCGTTTCCCTGCAATAGATACGGGCTGGCAGGGGAACCCGGCGGTGATGATGTCCACGTCGGGCAGTTCGTCGAGGGCGGTGAAGTCGCCCAGGTTGGGCACGTCGGGCATGTTCGCAGCGAGCCAGTCGTTGGCTCCCTCGTCGATGTCGGACACTGGTTCGGTGTCGATCCCGGCCATCTGCAATCCGAGGTCGAGTCCGGCGATGCCTGTGCAGAGCGAGCCAACTTTCATCGGCACACCAAAGTTTCGCCCGTAAGCCTTTGGTTTGGACCGGCACAATCCAAGTTTGGTTTGTTTGACGCAAACAAATCGGTACTCGGGGCAAGTATGAGTTCGCTACTCATCGGCACACCCAGTGCTGCCAGCCGCCGCCCGGTGCAGCCAACGCAAGCCACGCCGAAACGTAGATGTTGGTGCGGCCGTCGAACACGTCGCCGCCAGGCATCCCAGCCGCCGCCGCCCGCTCATCCCAGTACCGGGTCAAATGTTGCATCAGCCCAGAGGCAGACGAGGTCGGGTTCTTTGCCAGCGGATCGCCGCCCGACTCGCATTCCATGATGCGAAGGAACCGGTCGACGTCCCCTGCGTTGCCTCCCCAGTATGAGATAGCGAACTGGACTTCGTCGCGCCACACCTCGACCGTTGCCCGGTATGCACCCTCGGAGGTGCTTGCCGATGTAGCCGCAGTCACGACAGTCGTCGTCGTCGTCGTGGTGGTTGTCGTGGATGGTGCCACCGTCGCCGAGGTTGTCGTCGTTGACAGGTCATCATCCCAGCCGGGAGCGAGCACGTGGGTCAGCGGCTGAGGGTGATCCTCGACTGGTTCTGTTGGTAGCGGGTCATCCATCGCGCAGCCCGCCATCGCGAAGATTGCGAACAGCGGCGACAGGATTCGTGCCGTCGCCTGAGGTGCGATATTCATCCATCATGTCTTTCGTTTCGTCGGCGGTCGGGTAGTTCATTTTCGCAGATCCGCCCTTGTTGTATGGGTCTGGTTCAGTGGGTCTAGTTCGTCTACCGTTTTTTGAGGGGGGACCCTTGCGATCTTTGACGGGGGACCCTTCAGAAGTTTGAGGGGTCACCGTGTCGGAGTTTCGTACCCTGCGGATCTTGTAAAGATTAGACGTCTGGCGGCCCTCCTCGGTAGCTCGACCACGTACCGTCACCCACCCGGCAGCCTCCAGTTCCTTGCACGCCGACCGGACCGTGCCTGTAGTCACACCGGCACGTCGAGCGATGCGTGACACGGACGGCCAGCACTCCTGGTCGGCGTTGGCGTGCTCAGCGAGAACGGCGTACACGACGACCGAGGTCGCTTTGACCTCGTTGAGCATTCGGGCTGGGACAATCGCAAACGGATGGTCGACCGAGTCACTCACTGGACTGCGGGGTCAAAGCGCGGTCCAAAACGTAGTGCCCTTGCGCCCATAATTCTAGTCCCAGCCCGAGCCTCATAAAGCATCTGCACAGAGCAGAGCTGATCCCCATCTTGAGGTTCGCTGAGTTGTTGTCCGATGGCCGCTCGCAGTCGCCCGCTTCCTGAATCGTCACGGTCTGCCCGTCCACGGTCGCAGTGATTTCCAAAACGCACCCGTCGACGATGCCGTCCGGGTTGCGGATGATCTCGACGACACGCTGATCGAACGGGCCGATCTTGGCGAGAGCCATCTGCGTGATCTCAGAATGAGACACGAACTGGCGTCCACCCGACCCAGGCTTGATCTGGACGTACTTCGTCGGGACACGCTTGGCGAGGGCTTGCAGTTGCTCGCCCATCAGAACCCGACCTCCACATCGTTCTCGACGATGTCGTCGGCGGTCTGAGAAATGATCTCGATGAGCCGATCCGTGTTCGCCACGTTGAGGGCGTCGAACAATTCTTGGACGGTGCCGTCGGCGAGACGCTCCTCGATCTTTTCCAACTCGGCTTCGAGCGAAGCCCTTTGGGTGTACCGCTTCTGTAGCCATTGGTCATAGTTGCTCATGGTGTGCCCTCCTCGGGCGTGGTGGTGGTTGTTGTCAGGTTAGTTGCGATGGCTTCGATGAGGTCGGAGCGCATCCATTCCTCGTCGATGAGCGTCGGCCGTTTCCCGGCGAGCGCTCGTTGGATGGTAACCCATTCGGGTCGGCTGAACTCGATGGCGGTGGTGGTGTTCATTTCGCTGTCCTATGGCTAACCCGGTGACTTTCATACTCCGGGCGAGATGCTGCGTACGCTTCCGTCTCCGCCTGACACTCGGCGCAGGCGTAGACAGTTCGTGCGCCCGTGTATCCGCACGCTCTGGTCGTGACATGGATCACCACCGGCGCTTCGTCGGCATAGTGAACGTGATCGTCGGTGGTGGTGGTGGTCATGGTGTTCCTTTCAGACCATCTCGGCGAGGTGCCGGATGATTGTGGAGATCACCGTCAGGTTGCTGAGGATTACTTCTGTGATCCGGGTGGCGGTGGCTTCCATGTCTCCATTTAACTACATCCCATAGATAGTTGTCAACTATTATTTCAGATGAGTCGAAGATTTCCGACCCGACCATCGACAACATCAACCGTCACCGAACCAGAACGGCGGTCACCTTTACCAGCTCGCTCCGCATACGAGTGCGACCCGGCGTCCTCTGTCGGCAACTGAATCCACGTTCTCGGCCCGAGCCACTCCACCCGCAGACTGTGGTAGTGCCCGGACAGCAGAAGCGACGCCGACCCGGCGGGGCGATGGTTTCCGGCCTGCTTATCCCACCACGTCTCCGCCTTACCCTGACCCGACAGTTGGTGCCCGTGGATTACCGCGACCGGTAGCCCGGCGACATCAACAGTCACGGCAAGATCCTCGCCGGGGACCGCCCACCGGACATGCTCGTACGCTTCGATCCCGTCGGACGCCCATCTACAATCGTCTATAGCGGCGACGTCGACGTTGTCGCCCGGTAGAGAGTCGCGTTTTGTCACGCGGTTCTCGCCGTGGTTCCCAGGGACAGCGACGACGAGCACGTCGGGGACGAGCGAGGCAGCCCGGTCGATGATCCTCATCGCTGCCTCACGGACCACAGCGCGCTGTTCCCGGTCGTTCATTTCTGCCGAGTACACCTGGGCGATGCCGTAGTGCATTCCGGTGCAGCCTTCAACGAGGTCGCCACCGAACACGATCGTGATGTGGCCGGGCTTGCCAGCGGTCCGCCACGACTTCTCGAACCGGTCAGGCAACGCGCCGAGCGTGTCGAGCACCACGTCAACCGTTCCCTCTTTCCCGATCTGCCAGTCCGACGTCGCCCAGATCTGTCCACCAGCGCCGCTGTGGGCCTGCTTAATTCGTTTGCGGCGTCGCAGGTGGGCGATTAGGTCGCTGATGTCGGCGGACGCCTTAGAACGCCTTACAACGGTGATGCGGTAATACCAGCACCACTCGTCAGATCCGGCTTTCTGCTGCCACTTGCGGACCTGCAACGACCCCGGAACGATCATCCACTCGTTCGGGTCCAGTCGCATCTCGGCCAGGATCTTCGCCTCGTCAGGGTCGATCGCCTCAGATGTCGCCAGCCCAGTGAACTCCGCCTTGCCGGTCGAGTGATCGACGACGTGCCCTGGTGTCCAACCCGGAGGCGGTCGACCCGGCCCGTTATCGTGCGCCGTGAGACGCGTGAAATCTTCAGCGGCTGACGACATCAGCCCACCAATTCTCGACACCCATTTTGCCGATGTCGTAACCGAGCGCCTGCAACGCAACAACGACCTGAGAACGTGGCGTCACCGAATCACCGAGCGCTACCTCGACGGCAGCCAAAAGGTTCGGATCATCCCGGCCGATCTCAGACTGAATTGTCCGCCACGTCCGTCGACGTTTCGGTTTCGTCAACGCTTGGAAGACGTCGAGACTGCTGTCCATGATCGGTCTCCAAATGCGAGTCGAGGCGGGTGCCCAGATTCTCAACCCGACCGAGTGTAATCTCTGAGCGCTCGTCGACCCGAGATAGCAGCCGAATGCTGTGGCTGTGCTGGTCCGTGTTCTCTTGTCTCAACCCTCGGATCTGGGTCAGCGAAACGATCGACAATCCGACGAGGCTAAAAACGCCGGTGATGATCGCGACCCAGATCTCCACCGCTCATGCCTTGATGATCTGGTTCTTGCCGACCTGTTCGTCGATGATGATCGAGATGCCGGGCAGCGACTCGCCGACGTCAGGGCCGCGATAGCTGGAGTATTCGCGGACGACGGTGGTGCCGTTGAGCGTCCACGAAGCAAACATCCGCTTCTTCTCGGTGTCGTTGATGATCTGCATGTCAGTAAGTCCTTCAGTATCGGAGGGCGTTGGGCCATCGACCCAGCCCTGGGAAGTCAACGCTTGGAGGTGCCACCACTCTGATCGCACGGTCTGTTTCAGGCCCCACTTCTTGAGCAGCGGCTTTACGGCACGGTCAGCCATCGCTCGCGTTACGCCCGGCGGGCGGCGTAGGTCGACGGCATGGCCGTATGTGTCGCCCTGGATCATGTGCCAGGAACCCTTCGGCACGAAGTCCTCGGTGAACGCCGGGCCGGTGCGAAGCGTTCGGTGCGGGTTCGCGGCCAGGTTGCCTCGCCCCGCCTTGTACTTCGCATAGAGCGCTTCCTGTTTCGCACGCGCCCGGACGGCAGGGTAGGTGCCGTATCGTCGCAGCGAAGGCTCAGACAGCAGACCACGGATGCGGAGATCGAGGGTCGGGTGGATGCCTCGGAGATTAGAGTCGAGCGACATTAGTCGTCGAAGTCTGATTCGCTTTGCGGTGTCAGGTCGACGAGCGACGCGTCGGGTCCGCCGATCGGACCACGCACAGCGGCATAGGACTTCACGATGGAGAGCACGCCAGCGACGAGCGCTGCCTTGCCCGAATCGAGAATGCCAACGTCAAGCATCCCGGCCCCGTCAGTACCGACGAGGGCGAGAAACGTCTGGCACACGGCGGCGATAGCGCGCTCCGCCGCATCCTTGAAAGTCGATGTTGAGAACATGACGGTCAGGCTACTCGTCGCCGCCCTCTCGATCTAGGGCGACCGAGATCATGTGCATCGTGAACGCGATCGCAGTGACGGTAGCCGCCATCTTGAACACATCCGAGCCGAACGGCAGAGTGATCAGAATGTAGGCGGACCCGGCGAGGGTCCAGGCCAGGACAAACAGTTCTCGGATGTAGCGCCTCATCGGCGGTTCCTTCGTCTTGTCGGGCCGCCAGAGCCGGACGGCCCAGACGGTCCAGAAGCGGATGTTGTGGGTGCAGCTGGGCGAGGCAACGCAAGCGCAGCGGTCGACGCGGCGGTGACAGCGATCACAGTCCGGCGTTCGCCCTGCGTGATTTCAGATTCTGTGGTGGTGTAGTCGTCGAGCGCGCCGGAGAAAAGGTCGTCCTCGACGGCTTCCTCGAACACGACCTTCACCTCGTCGGGGGCGTCGTTGATCTGTTCGCCGAGCGCGCCGATCTGACCGAGGTCAAGCTCCTCGAACGAGTCCGACTCGACGACGTCCTCGAAGGTCTCGACCAGCGCCTCGATCTCGTCCTCGTTCAACTCCTCGCCGGGGTCGGTGTCGATGATGGCCTCCAGCACGATCGAGACGTCCTCGACGAACTCGGCGTCGGCGTCGGCGATGATCGCGACTAGGGCATCCTCGAACTCGTCCAGCTCCTCTTCGTCGAGGTCGGCGACGATCGCCTGAATGACCTCGATGTCTAGGCCGTCGGGTAGTTCGGCGCGCAGTCCCGGTTCCAACTCGATCACGTTGGGTTCCGGTTCCAAGTCAGGCGGTTGGGGTTCCAGCTCCGGCTCCGGAAGGGTCGTGGTGGTCGTCGTGGGTGCGAGGGTCGTAGTGGTCGTGGTTGTAGTGGTGGACGTCGTAGGCGGGATCGTGGACGTCGTAGGCGGGATCGTGGTGGTCGGTGGGGCAGTGGTCGTCGTCGTGGTGGTCGTCGTGGTGGTGGTGGAAGTTGTGGTCGGTGGAGCCGTGGTGGTTGTCGTCGGTGGAGCGGTCGTTGTCGTTGTTGGCGGGGCAGTGGTCGTCGTGGTGGAAGTTGTGGTCGTTGGTGGGGCGGTTGTCGTTGGCGGAACGGTGGTGGTCGTAGTCGTGGTCGGCGCGACAGTGGTCGTTGTTATCGTCGGTGGAACAGTGGTGGTCGGTGCGACAGTTGTTGTTATCACCGGCGGAACACTGGTGGTCGTCGTGGTGGTCGGTGCGACGGTCGTCGTGGTGGTCGGCGCAGCAGTCGTCGTCGTGCTTGTGGTGGTTGTGGGCGGTGCCGGGGTCCAAGTGTTCTCGGCGAAGGTCACCGTCCAAGTCCCCTCAGGCACAGCGGCGTTCTGCTGCGTTCGCTGGTACGTGTCGAACCGGAGCGTGTACGTCCCGACCGGCTCCTCCACATACAGCCTCGACGAGTAACAGTCACCGACGTCAGCGTGCCCGCCGTCGTCGTCCTCGAAATCGGCGTTCCCGGACTCGTCCAGAAGGAACAGGTACGGGTCGGGTGTGACAGCGAAGTCCAGCGGGCAGTCGATACCTGTCGAAGCGGTGACGTCCAGCACGTCGCCCTCGACGAACGTCACCGTCCAGTCAACATATTGCTGATCAGGTCCGACCGTGACCGTCAACGAATCGGACCCGGCCGCCTGAATCGGACCGACAAAACCGATCACATAAGTGAGAGCTAGAAGAAACCGGCTGGTCTGCCGGAACCATTTCTTCACGCGCATCGTCGTTCGCCTCGGTCTCGGCGACGAGCGCACTCATCATGTCATCGTAATTTATTGCTCACGCCGGTGCGTGGTCAATACCGTCGTCGTCGATTTCCCAGTCCAGTTCGGACACCCGCTCGGCGAGCACCTCGTTCTGGGCGGTCAGCACAGCGATCTCGAACTCGTGCGGGAACCTCGTCTGCAAGACAGCCAGCACCCGGTCAGTGATGTCCTGCGCTTTCGGAGCGGTCGGTTGATTCTCGGTCATCTGAGTCTCCTAACGGATGCCGCAGATTGTAGCGCACAACCGATCGAGGTGACGTCACGCTTCTGTCAGGCAGCCTCTAACGCTGTAACCCTCGACAGAAGCTGCCCAATCTGTGCGGCCTGGCGTTGGGCGACGCTAATAAGGTGCGGGATGAGGCGGTCGTATTGGACGCCTTCGGGTTCGGTCAAACATTCGGGAGTGTGAACGGTCACGCCTGGGTCGTCGGGGTCGTCGTCGCAGACGCAATCTGGGAGCGGGCCGAAGTTGACTAGGCGGGGGTCGATCTCTGCGACTTCCTCAGCAATTAGGCCGTAATAGGAATGTTCGGCGGGGTCGTTGCCGGTGATCGACCGATACCAGACGGGCCGCATTTCGAGAACCCGATCGGCGTAATCATCTTCGAGGTCTTCGACCTGTGACTTGTATTTGATCGAAGAGGTCGAGCGGTACATGTAGCCGCCGGTGCTTATGTACATATTCGCTGCGTTGGCAGTGGTCGCATCTTTTATGGTTGCGGATATGGCAGAAGTGCCGGTGATTCTGAATGAGTTGACCCCAGCGGTGGCGTGAACTCGAAACGTTCCTGCCGTAGATGCGTCGCCAACGTGGAGCAGTTCAACGGGTGACGTGGTGCCGATACCGACATTGCCAGCTTTGTCGATAGTCACCTTCTGAGTAAGTCCGCCCGTTCCAGTGGCAGAAGTCCACAGCGACATCCCGCCGCCGCCGTTGCCATCTGAATTGTCCTTGAACGACTTGATCGCCGCCGCAGAATAATTGTTAGCGGTCGGGTCAGCGGTGCCCGAGTGGTAGCGGCCCTGCAATAAAAGCTCGCACTGGATGGCGCCTTGCCCAGTGTTGTTAGCAGTGTCGGACACTTTCAGCGTAGGAGTGCCTCCCTCTACGTGAAGAAGTTCGTCAGGTGACGCAATGCCGATCCCGACGGTGCTTGTGGTGGTGATCGTCGTCACCGAAAGAGCGTTTAATTGTGCCGCTGTCAAAACTGCGCCTGCCGAGAATGCCATAGCTTCTATCCTAGCCTGTTGTTTCCGAGAGTTCCGAGGTTCACGTCGTCAAGGATCAGCGGCGAGATCAGGCTGATGTCTTCGCAAAACACAGTGAGACGGGCACCGCTTGTCGGCGTAATATCCCAACCGACACCGACGATCATGCCACCGAACCGCAGAGTGTTACCTGCGTTCTGTATCGCGGCATTAACTTTGTCGCCGGTCGAGAACTTTGCCATCTCCCAGCCGTCGTTCGTTCCGGGCATCACCGGCGGGAACTTGAGCGACCGAAGCACGATCGGTTCCTGCAACGCAGGACCGTACCGGTCGAGAGTCTCAGTGGCCGTGTCGGCGGTCGCCGCGTTCGACACGGTGAACATGCCGGTGCGTTGAATCGAGGTCACGCCGTAGTCGTTCACGATCGCAGTGGACGCCGATATTTCTTGCGCGACTCCAGCGGTCCGTTTCTTTATTTTCACCGACACCGTGATGTTCCCGGACGCGATCCCTGAATCGGCGGTCAGGTTGATCGCCACATATCGCCGAAGCGGTTGGGTCGCGACGTAGTCGACCGTCTCGGTGCCTTCGCTCTTCGGAAACCGGTAATAGTCGGTCCAGTCTGCGAGCACACTGTTGTCTTCGACGGTGATCTGGACCGGCTTGTTCAGGCTGTATGCGGTGATGCTGAGGAACAGCATCCCGCCGTCTTCATAATTTGCGCCGAGGTCGACAATGGATTGCCGACCGAGCGCGTTGTAAGCCAGCGTTCCAGAGAACAGGGTGACGGCAGACGCATCGAAGGTGTCTTCCATCGTGAAGTTTGCGCGAGTGTACCCGTACGATGAACCGATATCGAAGTCGGCGGAACTGAACGGTCGCGCGTTCGCTGGCGGTGACCCGATGCGGGTGTCATACGCTGCGAGTTCTTCGACATGCGACAACGCCTTAGCCGTCGGCTCGTCGGTGATCGACGTGCCCAACCGGGGGCGGTAGACGAGCAGGTTTCGTTTCCCGGCGGCGCTCCGAAGTATCGGGAGGCCGTGGCGCACAAAGAAGTCGCCGACCTCAGCGTCGATCGACCGACGCAAATACTCGCCGACGTTCATAAACTCCTGGCGTGCCCACACGTTCTGTGCGGCTGACCCGCCGTCGATCAGATAATATGTCGACGTAAAGTTGGTGGCGGTGACGAGGTTGTCGATCACATACGGCATCAGCCCATCAGACCCGGCAGCGGCGTCAGCGAACGCGACGACATCGCCTTGAACGTTCGTGGCCGGGTCGTAGTAGTAGACCGTGTTGAAGTAGGTGCCGAGCTGCCCGAGCGCGTCCGTGACAGTCAGGTACATGCGGGATTGGAACCGGTCGCTGAGGTCAACCCGGACCTCGACGATTACACCGGAGAAGAATCGTGGCGTGTAGTCGCCGAGGTCAGGCGATTCGCTGGTGACGGTCGTGAACAGGTCGCAGGCGACACCAACGAACCGGGCGTTGGTGTAAGTCGATCCGCCGCCCGGCGTCAACGCCCCGTCCGTGTTGTCCAATTCGAGGGTCATCGTCCCAGCAGAGTACGAAGTCGACTGGGTTGTTTTGCCGTACCGGATCGACGCTCCAAGGATGCGTGTCACCGGGATCGCTGCGGGGTCGGTGCCGCCGTCTTTGTCTTTCGGCTGCAAGGAGAGCTGATAGGCCCACGTCGCCATCAGCCGAGACCTGCCATCGGGGTGATCGGGATGGACCCGTTGAGGCGTTCGTTGTTGCGGAGGCTACGGATGATGTCGTCGCCGGAACTGCCGACGGGCATGTTGATCGTGATGTTTGTCACGCCCATGCCGCCCGATAGTGCGGACCTTCCTGGGGCGGATGACAGCGGGACGACTGCTTCTGGCCCGGCTTCGCCGATGAGTGCTGCGGTCGGCCGCGATACAATCCCTCCGGACGCCATAGGGAGGAGAGCTTCTGGCCGAAGGTCTAACTTGACGGGTGCCCCGGTGGGCCACCCGCCTCTCGACGATGTCGTGAACTTGACCGGCACCTCCATCCCTGCCATCGCTAAAAGTTCTGCGTGAATCGCAAGGAACTCTGCGAGCGGGATACCGGCTTCCGTCGCCATCTTCGCCAACCATCCAAACATACTTTCGGTTGCGCCGCCCATTTCAGGCCCGCCGATTGCAAGACCGGCGTCGACCAGCTCGCCGAGTTGTCCACTGGCGGAGTTGGTCATGTCGTAGAACGACTTCTGCATTTCGGGCAGCGTCTGCTCCGACATGTCGTCGAACACTTGTTCCATGTCGGCGAGAAGTAGCTGCGTGTTATTGAGCGCTTCGCCCTCGAACACGACAGCACCCATCATGTCCTCAAACTTTTGCTTGAACGTTTGAGCTTTGCCACCGGCCTCTTCGATCGCCTCGCCAAACTCCTCGGTCAACTCGGTGATGTCGATCATCGGGTTTTGGGCGGCAACGAGATCTGCGGCAGCCGACTCGATCTCGATACCAAACCTCATTGCCTCAGGCGACGCCACAATCATGCTGTCTGTGATGTCACGTGTGATGGCGTTGAGCAGCAGCGCCTGCTGGGTGTAGGACTTGCCCTGCTCCTCCCAGGCAGCCAACATCCGCACGCTGTCATAGCCTGCATCGGATAGCAATGCGGCGGTGGTAGCCGACTGGATAAACGCCTTCGAGTTTTGTTCTATCGTTGCACGTTGGTCGTCGAATGCGTCCGCTGTTTCATCTAAAGCGTCGAGCAGTTTCAACAGTTCCGACGTGGAAAGGTTGTCGGTCTCGATGCCCTCTTTCATGGCCGTGATGAGATCCAACTCTGAACCGGTCGCACCTACCAGAGCGCGATCTAACGTTTTGATCGGGTCTAGTCCGTCCTTGATCTGGTGTTCCATTTGTTGGAAAACGTCAGTGCCTGACGAAACAACCTCGGTCATGTCATCAAGCGATATTTGGAGATTATCAAGTGCCGGGATCAGTCCTCTTTTTGCGATCTCCTCGAACATGGTCGATGATCCGATTAGATCCCCGACCGGGTTGACTGCGCCATCGGCGGCGTCACCGACATCGTTGATAGATCCAGCCAACTCGGTCATTCGTTCGATCATCGTCGCAGCCGGGTCGCCTGCCTTGATGAACTCGTCAGTCAGGGACTCCTGCCGTGCTTTGGCGTCACGAGATTCTTGGCCCATCTGGCCGATCAGATACGCCAACCCGCCGACTGCGATAGCGATCTGGCCGATCGGACCCGATGCCACCACAAACGCGACCATCGCGCCAGCGGCCAGTTTCAACGGGCCAGGCATCGCAGCGAACGCACCGACAAGCGACCGGATACCTTCGAGCATGGTGACCGCGATCGGGATGATTGCTTCGCCAAGATCGACGAGCATCTTCTTCGCTTCGGCCATCGCCGTCTGGAACTTGAACGCTGTAGTTTCGGCTGTGATCTTGAACGCCTCGTCGAGCATCCCGGTCGTGTCAGTCATCGAAGCAAAGATCGCTTCGGTGCCTTCCACGTTGGCACCCATCAAGTCCATCACGCCGGACAGCGCCCGGATGTTGCCGAACACCGAAGCAGCCGCCGCCGAGTTGCCGTCGAACTTGTCAGACAACGTTTTCAGGGTGGCAAGCAGCCCCTTTTGTTTCAACTGTTGACGCAACCCCTCAGACGACAGACCCATCCCGGTCAAAGCCTCTTCGGCTTGTTTCGTTGGGCGCAGCAACGAAGACATGATGCCTCGCACCTGAGTCGCCGCCTCGGCAGCGTTTGTGCCGGTACGGGACAGGGCAGCGAACGCCGCACCCACCTCGTTGAAACTTACGCCCATCGCCGAAGCAATCGGCAACACCTTGCCCATCGACCCGGCGAGTTCTTCGGCGTCCAGCTTGCCCTCTCGGACAGCGGCGACCATCACATCGGTCGCGTCCGCAGCGGACAACACGTCAGAGCCGTAAGCGTTGAGCGCTGACGTGGCAAGATCGGCGATTGTGGCCGTGTCACCCAACCCGACCGCAGCCGCTTTCGCTGACGCTTCGAGCGTGTCGAGCGCGACCTGGCCGCGTAAACCGGCGGACGTGATGAAGAACATGGCGTCGGCGAGTTCTTTCGGCCCTCGGCCTGTCTCACTGGCTAACGCTTTGACACTGTCGGTCATCCCGTCGACAGCTTCAGCAGACAACCCGACAAGCGATTCGATCTTTTTCATCGACGACTCGAACTCGGTGCCCGCCGCAACCGCTGCGGCAGCAGCACCCAGCAACGCAAGCGTCACAGGGCCGGACATCTTCTTCGACAGCGCTCCAGCCTTCGACGTGAACGACTGCGCCTTCTTCTCCGCAGCGGTCATTGCCCCGGTGAACTGCGTCGTGTTTGCCGTGACGACGGCGTTGATCTTTGCGACTGTCGTTCCGACTGCCATTATCGTGTCCGTGCTTTCGCTCGCTGTTGCGCCTGCTCATGCTCCGAATACTCAATTCGGTACAGAGCGATCCATTCGGTGAGTTCCTCCGACGACATCCGGTCGAGCATGTCGCCGACGGTCATGCCTAAATCTTTAGCGAGACGGAAATAGAAACGGCGCTCAGGGTTGCCGCCGTCGAACCCTAAGAATCTTTTCCCGCCTCGTTGACCTTGGCCTCGGTCATGCCGGACCGCTCGAAGCAATGAGTCCAGAGCCGCTCGACAACAGAAGCCGACTTCTCCATGAGATCCATGATGTCGTCGTGCGTGAAGATCGTGTCGCCCGTTTCCGGGTCGACGAGACAATCCACGAGCGTCCGCCCCCACATCGCCAACACGCCCGCCTCGTCGAAGCCGTCGGCTCCCTGCTGCGCCGAAGCCATCACAGATGCACGCGACCGGGCCGACATCGACTTGATGCCAACCGTGACGCCCCATTCGGGCACCTCGACCACATCGGTCGGGGTGTCCTTCGATGAGAGGATGAGTGAACGAAGATCGGGCATGGCGCAGTCCTTTGGTGGTGTTGCCCGACACGCTACCTGCCGAGGCTGCGTGTCGGGCGGACATCACGGTCAGGTCGTGGTGCGGGTGACTGCGCCGGTGACCTGGAAGTCTGCCGAGAACGTGTTGACGTCGCCGACCGGAGATGACACCTGGTAGCTGGTCAGGATGCATTCGCCTGCGTAGATCGCGTCGCCGGATGTGACTCCCGGCTTGTAGACGAACGAACGAGTGGCAGGTTCGGCCCCGCCCTTCAAGTATCCGTCGACGGTGGCGTCGTACATTCCGGAGATCGAGATCGTCGCCGATTCGAGCGACACCACGTATGACCGAGATGACGCACCGAACGCAGTTGTCTCCGCTGTGTCAGTTGACTCCGGAAAATCTATGCTGTTGAGTACGTCACTTATGACGCGGGGAGTGCCGGTGTGATCGTCGATGCTGAAGACCGCAGCCTTGCCAGTGCTAAATGTGGGCATGTTGTTGCTCCTCCTAGAAGCGTGCGGCGGACACCATGAAAGTGATGCTGCCAGAAGAACCTGCTGTGCTAGCCGTGACTCGCAGGTATCGGTTTACGGTGCCAGCCACGGCCGACATTTGAGAAGTGATCGCTGCCGAACTGACAGCGGTGAACGAGATCAAGTCAGCCCACGACGAGTCGTTCGCCGAGTGCTGGATCTTGATGGTCGTGTTTCCGTTGACGGTGTTGACCGGGACATGGATCAGTCCGGCTGCGCCGTTCGCTGACGAGGCGGCGTTGTCGACGGAAGCGAGAGCGCCGAGCGACCCGTGAGCGATCGACGCGCCGGTCGTCAACTGCACGCCAGAGGCCACACCGAAGTCGATGTTGTTCGCCGGGTCGGATGAGCACTGGAAGTCGGCGGTCACCGAGTTGATGTCTGCGACTGGTGTAGAGATGGTGTATGCCGTCTCGTCGGCTCGTGCGATGACGGCCCGGTTGCCGATGGTGCCGCCGTCGATAGCGACGGTGAGAAGCGGGTTCGTTGTCGATCCGAGGATCGCCTCGAACTCTTTGTCTGACGACCCGGCACCGGTGATGGCGTCGTACAGTCCGCCGAACGACAGGGTGCCTGATGCCTGCGACGGGATGTATGCACGCGACGACGCCCCGTACACTGTCGACTCGGCTGTGTCTTGCGCGTACCCTACGTCGGTCGAGTTGAGGTATGAGGACATATCAAATTCGTCGAGGTACACCTTCGACGACTTGCCGTGGACGAATGTGGGCATGGCTAGTTCTCCTCATCGGCCGGGACGGGCCGAGCGTTTCCGGCTGCGGCCAGGTATCCGCCGTCGATGAGCCACTTGACATCTTTGGCGGCGGCTTCGACCTGTGAGCCTGGCTCGAAGCGCTTGTCGCCGATGTCGATGCCAGCGGTGCCGTCAGCGCCTCCGGTGACTCGGTACTTCGGCATGGTTGCCTCCTCGGGGCATGGGTGTCCTCCTGAGGAGGCCACACGGGCACGAGGCGACGAAGCGCACTAGGCGACATGGTAGGGGAACGAAGAAGCCCCCGCCATAGGGCGACGGCTTCTACTCGACGGCGTTGACTTTGCGGCAGCGTTGGCAAGTCACCCGAAACGGAGCATTCACCAACTCAGCCAACAGCTTCGAGCAGCCCTCACACCGCAACTCGGCAGGCCACACAGACCCCTCGCCGTCACCGTAAGGATCAGGAGACCTCACGAGAGACAAGGAAGTTGACGACGTGAAGCATCCGGTTCTGCGAATCGCGTTCCAACGCAAACGGCGACTGCACCGGATCGGCCAAAAGATAACGGGTGCCCGACAGTGTCTCATTATCGACGAGGCACAACGCACCCCAGACGTCGGTGCAAAGCGCTTCGGCGGTCGAGTAGCCGAGCGCCCTCGTGATGACCTGAAGACCACGCGTCTCGATGCCTGGAAGTGTTGACGTGCCGAACTGCATCTCTGGAGCGGTGCCGCCAGTCTCATAGATCGCGACGCAAGTGTCGGGCGTGTCGGGTCGTCGTCCGAGGAACAGGTTGGTGCCGAGAGTCAGGTCGGCGGCGGAGATCGTGGCCGCTGCGAGGTAGGTGCCGATGTCGTCGAGGTATGACATTAGCCGCCCACTGACTTGATGGCGTGGCGGATGATCTTGTTGACGCGCGGGCGGATCTGGTTCGTCGGATATTCGAGATACTTCATGCCGCGGCCTTGGCCGGGTGCGACCGGCGAGCCGCCTTTCGTTTTCGGCGGGTGCGACAGTGTTGAGTCTTCGTGCTGGACGAGAGCGTAAGGTGCCGCCGGTCCGCCGTATCCGATGACGCCCGTCACAGTCTCTTTTGTTGTCGTGACCTTCGTGGTCTGTGACCGTGACAGCGTGCCGGTGTCGAACGGCACCAACTCGTCGGCGCGTGCCCCGATCTCGACGAGGATCGCGCCGACACCGAGCTTGACGCCCGCCTTCGTTGCCGCCTTCTTTTTTTCGACGACTCGAATGAAATCGCTGGAGTTGACCGTCATCTTCATCGGTAGACCCTGCCGATGAAAACGATCTGGCACACCTGGCCGAGCGGGTCCGCCGCAGTCTCAACGCCAACGATCGGACGGGTGCCGGACACGGGCGATGGGAGTGTGATCTGATCGCCGGGACTCAACGCGACAGTCTGATGAGGCAGGAACACTTTGTACTCGACGGTCTCGTCCACGTTGATGCTGGTCGGCTGGTCGATGACCCGCTGAATGTACGCGTCGTATTCAACGGCAGCGCCGGAGTACGAAACTTCGCCGTAGTTGTTGGTCGTTGAGGTGGTGCGAACGGTCACAGTTTGCGGCGTCATGTTGACCCGCAGGGCTGTGGAGAAGACTGCGGACGATGCAGCGCCGGTCACGACGGATCACCAGCAGGTGCCCTCGCCGGGCCAGCGCCGTAGTCGGAAGTGTTTGCGAACTGGCCGGACGTGAAGAACGGGTCAACCC
>Ga0302127_10000128_pt1 | contig 35356 bp, 30 predicted proteins | sample CB4_SCM_MG_FD_204452 | JGI IMG/M metagenome (GOLD analysis project Ga0302127, IMG submission 204452) | Marine microbial communities from Western Arctic Ocean, Canada - CB4_SCM | ecosystem: Environmental > Aquatic > Marine > Oceanic | place: Canada: Western Arctic Ocean | collected 2017-09-24
GTTTACTTGTTCAAGTAACTTTGCAGTTTCCTCTGTATAAGAAGATTGGTTTTGAGCCTGAGCAAAACCCATCCAGACGAAGCAAAACAAAGTCAAAAGAATTTGTGTTTTTATTAAATTTTTCAAAGACAACTTTTGTAGGGTAAAAGTAAAACAGAATTACAGGAATTAAACAATACAGCAGAAAGCAAAACCCAGTTTAGCTAAATTTAAAGCTTAAATCATTTCTACAGTGTAACAATTTGTATCCATTAACTCATCTTTGCAACTAAAATACACTGAATCCTGCAGCAAGTATTATTCTGCATTATTATTGATTTAATTACAAGTATCATGCTACTATATTGACTTTATATTTCGGAAATCAATTAGCAACTCTTAAGTATTAAAAAAATAGTTTTGAGTAATTTTAAGTACAAGAAAAGTATTTTTGATTAATAATAAAAAACCATGACTGACTTTAAATCCAAAACTGAGGGGGAGTGGAAAGAGCAACTTACTCCTGAACAATTCGAAATCTGTAGAAATAAAGGTACAGAACGACCTTTCAGTGGAGAGTATGTGGAGACTAAAACCAGGGGCACATATCATTGTTTGTGTTGTGGCAATGCCTTGTTTCTGTCGGAAACAAAATTCGATTCCGGAAGCGGCTGGCCGAGTTTTACGGATGTACTTGGTGATGACAATGTGAGTACACAGGAAGACCAGAGTCTATCCATGCAGAGAACAGAAGTAGTTTGCAAGCAGTGTGACTCACATTTAGGACATGTTTTTGAAGATGGTCCTGCACCAACAGGTTTACGTTATTGTATTAATTCTGTTTCGATTGTGCTGGACGAAGACAAGGAATCTTGATTGGGGAGTCTTTATCTGTCAAGCTACTCAGATTGACTGAATTATTTTTGAAAGGTCCAGACACAGATGAAAATTTGTTCCGATGTAGATGGAGTAATCCTGAATTACATTCTAGGTTTTATTGAATTCACGCAAAAAGAAAAAATTCCCTACAGCCATGATCCGGAACTTTGGGGTGTCATCCGGAACTTTCCTGACAACTTTGAAGTGCGAAATAGATTTCATGCTGGAGATTCATTACGAAATCTAAAGTATTTTGACGGCTCGCTGGAAATATTGAATTTGTTGGCAAGAAGCCACGAATTGCATCTTGTGACTGCTCTGGAACCGGAACAAACTCAAAAACGGGTGGAAAATTTGGAATCTGTGAATTACACAACGCTGCAGTGTGTTGGTCATTTGCGTAAAGAGCAAATTATTGTCAAGGAAATTCAGCCTGATGTAATGATTGAAGACAGTCCGGAATTGATAGAATCTTTTTGTAACGCCGGACTTTATGTGATTTACCCTGACTGGGAACCCTACACAAAGGGGATGGACCGTTACGCCACCCCATTCTCTCATTGGCAAGAAGTTCCGGATTTGCTGAAAAAAGCTTCATAGACAAACCGATTTTTTATCTGATTCTTTCACTAAAATAGCTTTAATGTCACAAAAATATTCGATTTATTTTGCAGGTGATTTGTTTAATCATAAGGACTTAATCGGCAACCTCCTGCTGTCTGAGGCACTCGAAAAGAATTCTGCCGGGCGTTTTGTATGCGTCGTTCCGCAGCATCTGGAACAAAGTACGAACCGCTCCATTGACATCCGCAATAATGATTTGAGTGAGATAGTAAAAGCAGATTTGATCCTGCTAAATTTTGACGGCACTGAGCTTGATTCGGGAACGGTAATTGAGTTTTTATTTGCCAAGGCACTCGACATACCAGCCGTTATTTTGCGCTCGGATTTCCGCTCAGCGGGCGATCAGGAGCGTGGTGATCCATGGAATTTGATGTGTTCCGGATACCCCCGTACAAGAACAATAAAACTGAATTCAATGGCCTGGTATCAGGAGGCATGGGGAAAAGGCGGTGGAACTTCAGCTATTCTGGAACGTTTCTATAATAAATTGTCAAAATTAATCAATTCAGAATTTGACCTGGTTCTCAAAGAAGCCTCTGTTGTTGACAATAAAAAAATGCTGCAGAATGTTTATCACTGGGCATTACGTTTCCCAGGGCATGGATTCTCTGATTTGTTTAGTGAGGATGAACTCAAAACCTTACTGGAAGCCAAACAAAAAAAAGGATCTGTTTTATAACTTAAATCGTGAATTATGAATTCACGAAAGATACTTATATTTTGACTGCGATATGTCATCTCGACCGAAGGGGGAGATCTGAGAAAATGCTGAAATTTTATAAGATTCCTCATATACATTTGGGATGACACAATAAAACTTGTGACTTCCTAGTAACTCAATCAAAACATTTTAATGCAATTTGAACCTGTAATTGGTTTAGAAATTCACGTTCAGCTGGCCACTGAATCCAAAATATTTTGTTGTTGTTCCACAGAATTCGGTAATCCGCCAAATTCAAACACTTGTCCTGTTTGTCTGGGTCTGCCAGGTGCCCTTCCTGTTCTGAACAGTCAAGTTCCGGAATTTGCAGCACAGCTGGGACTTGCGTTGAATTGTGATATTCGGCTGGATTCTCAGTTTGCCAGAAAAAATTACTTCTACCCGGATCTGCCTAAAGCCTATCAAATTTCCCAGTTTGACCGACCGATTTGCGAAAACGGGTGGTTGGAAATTGAAACTGAAACAAGAGGTAAAAGACGTATTGGTATTACTCGTATTCACATGGAAGAGGATGCTGGGAAACTGGTTCATGCAGACGGCAGCACTGAAAGTTTGGTTGATTTGAACCGTGCTGGAGTGCCTTTGGTGGAAATTGTGAGTGAACCGGACGTACGTTCTGCAGAAGAAGCCAAAGCCTATATGGAAAAAATCCATGCAATTGCCACCACAATTGGTGTTACAGATGGAGACATGGAAAAAGGACATTTACGTTGTGACGCAAATGTGTCACTGCGTCCAGTCGGGCAGGAAGAATTTGGGACACGTACAGAAACTAAAAATCTAAATTCATTCCGCTTCGTTCAACAGGCTGTGGTTTACGAAATTGGACGTCAGCGTGAAGAGATTTTAGATGGGAAACAAATTGTGCAGGAAACTCTACTCTGGGATACCAGCCGTAAAGTCACCTTCAGTATGCGCTCCAAAGAAGAAGCTGATGAATACCGCTATTTCCCGGATCCGGATTTACCGCTGGTACACCTTGCTCCAGAACTGATTGAAACTTTCCGCAAAAATCTTCCAGAACTTCCTGATGCAAAAAGGCAGCGTTTTATGGAAGAACACGGACTAAGTGAATACGATGCGGAAGTGCTTTCTGCAGACAGGAAAATGTCTGAATATTTTGAAAAAGTTTTGACATATGGAGCAACGCCAAAACTTGCCTGTAACTGGATCATCGGTGATTTGACACGTGTGATGAATGAATCCGGAAAATCACTCAAGGAAATTGATTTGTCTCCGGAACATTTAGCAGCTTTGACAAAAATCATAGATAGTGGTGAAATCAGCAGCAAGATTGCAAAAATTGTTTTTGAGGAAATGCTTGCTTCAGCAAGGACTCCAGAGGAAATTATTGAAGAAAAAGGCTTGAAGCAAGTTTCTGATTCAGGAGAACTGGGCCGGATTGTAGACGAACTGCTTGCAGCAAATCCGGAACAGGTTGAACAGTATCGTGCAGGTAAAACAAAAGTGATTGGTTTTTTTGTGGGTCAGATGATGAAACAAACACAAGGTAAAGGCAATCCGGCTGTAATAAATAGTCTCTTAAAGGAAAAGCTGGGTGGCTAGTATGAAGAGAATTATTCTTTATTTGGAATGGGGATCAATTTTGGGTCTGTTAGCGTGCGGTCTTTGGATTTTTCTGAAACTTCCGCTTGAAACCAGTCAGGGATTTCCGCAAAAAATCATGTACCTTCATGTACCAACATTCTTTTCCACATATTTGGCTTTTTTTGTGGTGTTTACTTTCAGCATTGCCTATCTTTGGAAGCGTGAACTGGTGTTTGACCAAATTGCAAAGGCATCGGCGGAAGTTGGGCTGGTCTTTTGTGCTCTATTACTGGTGACCGGTGCCATCTGGGGGCGAACAACCTGGGGGACGTACTGGGTTTGGGATGCCCGCCTAACTACAACTCTGTTGTTGTTTTTAATCTTTTTGGGCTATTTCCTGCTCCGGATGTCTGTTAATGACAGAGACAAAGAAGCACGACTTGCTTCAGTTTTGGGAATCATTGGTTGCCTGGATATCCCCATTATTCACAAATCAGTTCAATGGTGGCGCACTTTACATCAGCCTTCAACACTGTTTAAAGTTGAATCCGGAGCAGCAAAACCGTCAATGCCTCCGGAGTTACTTTATCCACTCATTGCTTCAGTAGTAGTAATGCTGATTTTCTATTTATATTTGCTGCTCCTGCGCTTGCAAACAGAAAAACGCCGGGAAACTCTCAATGAACTCCTTGCAGAAATACAGAATTAAATGCTAATTGGTTTAGAATATGTAGTTGCAGCATACGTAATTTGGGTTGGAACATTTGCAATTTATATTTTTTTGACAAAGCGGAGTATGAAAAATGCTGACCAAACAGCAACTTTACTGGAACAAAGAGTTTCAGAATCACTAAAAAAATCTATTCCTACGGAAAATAATGAAAACTCGAACTAAATTTGTTATTGGAGGGGCAGTTATTTTTGCAGTGATTGCAGCCTTATCAGTTCAGGAGTTGCAAGAAATGACGGTATTCTTTTATACTCCGGCAGAAGTTCTGGCCAGTCCGGATGAGTTTGAAAATAAAACAATCCGTATCGGTGCGCTTGTACAAAAAGACAGTGTTGAATGGGATGCACAAGCAATAGAGCTTTCATTTAAGATAACTGAAGACAGCAAAATTTTTATCCCAGTTTTCTATGCTGGAGTTAAACCAGATTTGTTTCGTGAAGGACAGGGTGTTGTTGTGGAGGGTAAAATGAAAGGGGAGCTCTTTGTTGCAGGACAATTGCTGGTCAAACACAGTGAGGAATATACAGTTGAAACGGATAATAAAAAATCCAAAGAAGATTACTACAGATCGATTCAGGCGCAATAAAGCTGGTAATTTTGGAATTTGAGACAGAATTCAAGTACTTCTGAACTCCGATTCCTGAAAACTCTCTACCTGGACCCACCTAAAAAATGCAATCTCGTCTAAAAAATTTACTGAAAAACTACAAAGAGCTGATAGCTACAGACTCAAATATCCGTAACAGGATGCTGGCAGTAGTCGTTTTGTTGTTTTTGCTGATTGTACTGGTAATGTTCAGTATGCAGCAGGGTTTTTCAGTTTTGGAGCAATCAGGTTCACAACTTATGGTTTTTGTGGCAATCAACGTTAATATTGTCCTGCTTGCAATAGTTTTCTATCTGATTGCCCGTAACCTCCTCAAGCTTTCTTATGAACGTCGTCGTCACGTTTTAGGTGTCAATCTTAAAACGAAACTCATTACTTCTTTTATCATTCTCTCTTTACCGGCAATGGGCTTTCACTTGTTTGCAAGTTTCTTCATTGCCACAAACTTGGGAACCTGGCTCGAGGGTCAGCAGGAATCCATGGTCCACAGTGCACAAAATATTTCTGAAGCCTATCATAACAATCTCCGCAAAACCATGGAACTCCAAAATTTGATCTGGGAGGATCATCTGGGAAAAAACGAGGGAGAATTAAGTCAGCTGAAGCCGCCAAACAATATTGATGCGGATGTGACACTTTACTCTGAAAATCAGGAGTTGCTGAAGCAATGGATGCAGAGCGAAATTTCACAAGCTTATTGGTCAACACCTTCGCTAAACAACTGGTATCAGTTAAAAAACAAAGACCAAACCTGGTTCACTGAAGAGTTGGAAGACCGATTCATTTATCGTCACATCAGGCCGGTTTCCATTGGAAACAGAAAGTTGTATTTAGAAGTTTTCTTTCCAGCCACTCCTTATGCTTCCGGTGCAATCAACGATATTATAGCTCAAGATCAGAACACACGATTTTTGACTGAATCAGAGGACTTGGTACGCGGTTACTATTTGATCATTTTCCTCCTTATGACCCTGTTTATTATTTTTGTTGCCACCTGGCTCGCCTTCTATCTGGCGCGCGGATTCGTTCAGCCAATCGAAGATCTGGCACTTGCCACACAGCGTGTTTCTGAAGGTGAATTGGGTTATCAAGTAGAACTCCGTGGAACTTTAGATAAAGACTTTGCCCTGCTGATGAAGTCTTTTAATTCAATGAGTCGTGATTTGCTTGAACATCAGGTTGCACTCGATAAAACAACCAACCATCTCCAGGAAAGTCACCGCACACTGGAAAGTCAAATTCGCTTTGTAGAGCTTGTTTTGGAAAACATCACAACCGGGGTAATGTCATTGGATATGAACGGACACATTGAAATATTGAATCATTCCGCAAAACAAATGCTTCAACTGAAAACTGGCAGTGAGGGGAGCAAACACTACCGGGAAGTTCTGGGAAAAGAATCTCTGATAAAGTTTGAGGAAATGGTAAAACAAATTGAGAACACAAAAGAACGTTCCATTTCTCGTAACCTGGTAGTCCACAAAAAAGAGGGGCCCGTTCAAGTTTCTGCAACTCTGCTTCTTCTTCGAAACAATGAAGGTCTTTCTGCCGGCATGGTTTGCGTTTACAACAATATCACTGAAATTCAGCGGCTGCAGCGTGCTCGAGCATGGCGGGAAGTAGCAAGACGGATTGCACATGAAATAAAAAATCCACTTACTCCAATTCAGCTTTCAGCAGAGCGTATCCACAGGAAATATGCAGGAGAAGTTTCGGATGATGTAGCCCTTCAACAATCAACTCAGACTATTATCAATGAAGTTCAACACCTCAAGCGGATGGTTAGTGAGTTTTCAAATTTTGCTAAAATTCCTGAATCAAATCCCCAAATGAGTAATCTAAATAAGATTATCAATGAAGCACTCCAGCTTTATCATGAAAACATGCCTGCCAGAATTTCACTGACCACAGAGTTGAGTGACACACTACCGCAACTTCAACTTGACGGAGAACAAATTAGGCGTGTAGTCATAAATTTAGTGGACAATGCAATCAGTTCAATTGAAAAAAAAGGGGCACTTTCACGAATTTTCCGTCAGGGCCAAATTATTGTCCGTACCCGCCATGTACCGGATTTAAACATCATCAGCATGGATGTAGAGGATAACGGAACCGGTATTGCTCCAGAAATATCAGACGATCTTTTTGAACCATACACGACGACAAAAGAAAAGGGAACCGGTCTTGGTTTGACTATTGTCAGTCAAACTATTTCCGATCACAACGGTTTTACCCGCTTCCGGAATCTTGATACCGGAGGTGTCTGTTTTACGATTGAACTTCCTGTCACCTGAACTGCAGATCTGCAATGAAGATTTATCAACAAATTCTCCAAATTCAGACCAGTGGAAAAGGTCTTCAGGAAATCACTCGCAAGGTACAGCAAGTGATTAGTGAGTCTGAAATAACTTCTGGACTCTGTAATATTTTCGTCCGTCACACTTCAGCCAGTCTTTTAATTCAAGAAAACGCAGATCCGGATGTCATACAAGATATGGAATATTTTTTCGGAAAGCTGGTTCCGGAAAACGATTTAGGTTATACTCACACTACGGAGGGTCCGGATGATATGCCTTCGCATATCCGAAGTGCATTGACAAAGACTTCTGAGCAAATACCGATTGCCAGTGCTAAGATGCTTTTAGGAACTTGGCAGGGGATTTTCCTCTGGGAACACCGTTCACGTGCACATTCCAGAAATATTGTCGTCCATATTTGCGGAGATTGATTTATTCATTTGGCTTGAGAAAACTTTCATGCTGTTTTAAAGTTCAAACTTTTTTAACTGAAAAGTAATTCCAATAAACAAAACACTTAAATTTATGCAAACTAAATTTATTTTTATTACCGGAGGAGTAGTTTCCGGTCTGGGGAAAGGTATTGCCGCAGCTTCTATCGGGGCACTGATGGAAGCAAGGGGATTGACAGTCAGCTTGATGAAATTGGATCCTTACATAAATGTCGATGCCGGCACAATGAATCCTTTTCAGCATGGAGAGGTTTTTGTCACGGTGGATGGTGCAGAAACAGACTTGGATCTTGGACATTACGAACGCTACACAAATGCTGTATTGAACCGCAGGCACAACCGTACAACTGGTCAAATTTATGATGCAGTTATTCGTAAAGAAAGAGCTGGGGAATATTTGGGTGCAACTGTTCAGGTGATTCCACATGTGATTGATGAAATAAAAGACACGATTTCTGAAGCCGCCAGGTTGTCCGATAATAACCCTAAAACTGCGGCTGCCTCAAACGCAGATATTTGTATTGTTGAAATCGGTGGAACAGTTGGAGATATTGAGTCCCTGCCATTCCTCGAGGCAATTCGTCAATACCGGCATGATCACGGAAGAGAAAACACTTTGTTTGTTCACCTTACCTTAATTGTGCAGACATCTGAAATGAAAACAAAGCCTACTCAACACAGTGTAGGTAAGCTTAGGGAAATCGGAATTCAACCTGATATTCTCATCTGCCGAACTTCGGAAATGCTGACTGATAAAGTTCGTAGCAAGATTTCTCTGTTCACCAATGTTCCTGAAAATTCTGTTATAAATGGACTTGACGTAGATTTGGTCTATGAAGTACCGTTGCTGTTTCATCAGGAGGAATTGGACAATACAATCATGACCTATCTGCAAATATGGACCGGTAGTCCTAAACTACAGCCATGGGTCGATTTAATTGATAGTTATAAAAATCACCATGATGAGGTGGATATTGCTTTTATCGGAAAATATGTTTCGCATCGGGATTCCTATGAAAGCCTCAACGAAGCTTTACTGCATGGCGGCATTGCAAACCGGCTTAAAGTAAATCTGCACTATGTTGATTCTGAATTATTGACAGAGAAAAACGTGTTGAGTCAATTGAAAAAAATGGATGGTGTTTTGGTTGCGCCGGGATTCGGAGAGCGTGGAACTGAGGGAAAAATTGCTGCTATCAAAATTGCACGGACAAAGAATATTCCATTTTTTGGAATTTGTCTTGGAATGCAGATGGCAATTGTGGAATTTGCTAGAAATGTTGTAGGAATTGAAGGGGCAAATTCCGGGGAGTCACGTCCGGATCATCCAGAAAACGTGATTGATTTAATGCCTGAACAAGAGGGACAAGAGGAGACAGGTGGTACAATGCGTCTGGGCAGCCAAACCACAATTCTGGAAAAAGGAACCAGGATAGAAAAAATTTATAACAAAACAACTATTTCAGAGCGCCACAGGCACCGCTATGAAGTGATGAATTACTTTGTTCCCAGATTTGAAGAGGCAGGACTGACTGTTTCAGGGCGTCACCCGGAACGCAATTTGGTAGAAACGATTGAACTTGCAGGACATCCCTGGTTTATCGGCTGTCAATATCATCCGGAACTGCAGTCAAAACCACTTAAGCCGCATCCTTTGTTTACTTCTTTCATTGAGGCGTCCTATCTTAACCGGCAGTCATGTTCAGATCATCAAGCAACCTCAAAAAAGATAGCCGACACGTCAAATGCTTAAGCGTAAAATAAAATATATATTTTCTGTCTTCTTGTTATTTTTCAGTATTGCTACAACTGAACCTGCATGGAACTATAGACAAGCAAGCCTTGCGGCACCTGCAAGTGGTTTCGAAATAACCCGCAATACACTAGATCACCTGCAAAGAGAAGGCTTCTCAAAAGCACTAACTGAAATGCTTTCACCAATCCTGAACACACACTACCTTAACCTTAAGGATTTTCTTGAAGCGCTTCCGATACGGCTCACTAAAAAGGAAAGTGATCTTCTCATGCGCTATGCCTCAACTCAGCAAATAAAAATACAGGCAGATGAATTCAGCAGCGATCTTAATGAGAATGCAGCAGTTTTTCGCGGAAATGTTAAAGGTGTTATTCCAAGAGAAAACATTGAATTAACTACAGCCAAACTTCGTCTGGTTTCGGGAAAAGGAAAAAACTTTGAGAAGTTGATCGGTGAAGGTGGAGTGAGCGTTAAACAGTGGGACCGTGAGGTTCGCTCAGATTTTGCGATTTATACGCAGATTGATCTTGAAGATCAAACTTTGGACACAGATTCTTCAGAAACAAAATCGATCGAGACGCCTCAACAGACATTGAAGTTGCAGGGGAATGTGATCATGAAAGCCAGTCAAGGTAGTGTAATCAGTAACACTGTTTTTGTTAATATTCTGCTTCAGCATGCAACCCTGGAAGGAAAGGATGCCAGCAAAGAAGGACGAATTAAGGTTGAGGCCAATCTCAGTGAATTGGAAACAAACCGCAACGAACAAAGCTCAAATATCAAGACTCAGGAAGAAGAAACAGAAAATCAAGAAAATACGGAACAGAAGAAAGTGTTGTTATTAGCTTCCCGTGGGGTTTTGGATAATATCAAACATCTGGCTATGTTTGAGGGTGATGTGGAAATGGAGCGTACTCCGGATAATCTCTATATTCATGCAGGAAAAATAACTCTACGGCTTAATGAGTTACAGGAATTACAGTCCATTCGTGCTGAACAGGGAGTATGTTTTGAACAACCTGGTCGTGTCGCCAAAGCTGATAAAGCCAACTTTGATGAGATTAAGAAAACCATTTTACTTGAAGGTAGTGCGGAAGTTCAGTCCGGTAAATATCACCTCCAGGGGAACACGATCAATTTATACCTTGATGTAAACAAAGGAATTGCTCAGGGTGACAACAAGGCACCTATACAAATGACAATACTTGGAGAACAAGCTCCTGCCATCTTTGCCTGTAGATGAAAGTCGGTACATCCGCGTTAACTCAGCAGCAAGCAGCTAAAACAAATAAGCGACCCCAACTGGCCTTGGATGCTGCTTTTAAACAAACCGGATCTGGCATTCAAATCTATGTAGAACGCCCTGGTCATGGAGATAAAGCAAAAGACGGCAGCCATATCAAAGTCCACTATGAAGGCTGGCTGGCTGAGGATTATAAAATGTTTGACAGCAGCCGGGCTAAGCGCCGTCCTTTTGAATTTGATCTGGGGAAAGGTAGTGTAATCTCAGGTTGGGACGAAGCTCTCAAAGGAGTGAGAGAGGGAACAAAGCTCCAAATAAAAATACCAGCCAAACTGGCCTACGGTCAGCAAGGTGTTTCCTCTATGGGTATCCCGCCAGATGCAGACTTGATCTTCAAGGTTGAAGTCCTCAAAGTTACTTAACACACAGCAATTACTTTTTAACAAAGATGTCATCTCATGCCAAAAAAAACTACACATAGGCGAACGTAGATTTTCAGGATTAAATGATTTCCAGTCTTTTAAATCTGTGTCCCCTCAAAATAGTTTGTAGAATAAATTAAAATTACCGGGATAAAAAACCGCAAAATATTCTCTACATCCAATCCAAAATACGCCAACCGTTTTCCTGAACTGTTTTTCTCAAAATCGGATCAGTATTGACAGCGAAAGGATTCCCAGCCAATTTCAACATCGGATCATTCTAAGAGTCGGAATAGAAAGTTGAGCCGTCTAAGGTTTTGTCGTTTTGTTGATCATCAGCATCAACAATTTCGGCTTCATGGATGAATACACCCATAGAAAATCACTGTCACCGCTAATTAAAGTTTTGTCCAGCTCAAAGATTACTACGGACATGATTTTTATTCTGAAAAAGGGTTATAATTGGATTTATTTGCAAGTTGGGTTATGGCTACGCCAAACCCGACCTGCATTTTACACGTGTTGAGTATAAAGTTGCGTCAGCGTTTACGCCAATCTTGGGTGCGGCGTTTGAGATAACGGGAAAGCAGTGCGTGGAGCATCCGGAAGGCTGCAGAAGTATAAACAATCATCAAGGCCATGGCAGCAGCGGGTGCAATGTCTCCTGCATCATCCATGTTCAGCACGGCGATTGAGGCCAGCATTGTTTCCGGAGAATAGAGGAAAACCACAGCGGCAACAGTGGTCATCGCATTCAAAAAAAGATAGCTCGCCACATCCAGCAAAGCCGGTAGACAAACCGGAAGAGTCACTTTCCCAAAGGTCCTCCAGACAGGGGTTTTCAGGGAAAGTGAAACGGTTTCAAATTCCGGATCAAGCTGCTTAAGTGCAGTGAGAGAGGTAAGATGGCTGACGGTGTAAAAGTGAACAATTGTGCTGATCACAAGAATCCCCATGGTTCCGTAAAGGAAACCGAGTGGATTGTCCGGATGATTAAAAAAGAAAATGTAGGCAATCCCCAAAACCAATCCGGGAATGGCGAGCGGCATCATGGCGATCAAATGTAAAATGGTACGCAGCCATGAAACCCCTCTTGCTTTTTCAACCAGGTAGCTGCCGAAGAATATCAGCCCGGAACCAAACACGGCACAGTAAATAGCCATCCGGATTGAATTGAAATAGGCTTCCCAACCACCGCCATCCATCAAATCGAAGTCGTAATTATTGAGTGAAAGCGTGAGATTGTATGGCCAGAATGTGACGAAAGAAGCGTAGGCAGCCATCCCCAGCATTGCCAGGAAAATGAATGCTATTGTTGTACAAAATCCAAACAGGAGCCAATCGCGCAAGGGTTCAGATTTTGGTTGAAAAGGTACTGCGCGTGCGGAAAGTATGGCGACTTGTTTGCTCTGTACCCAGCGGTCGGCGATAAAAGCGGCTACTGCGGGCAGGAGCAAAACCAGCGAAACTACAGCCCCCATCTCAAAGTTTTGCTGACCGACGACTTGTTTGTACACGTCAGTCGCCAGTACATTAAAATTTCCACCGATGACTTTCGGTACGCCAAAATCTGTGATGACGAGTGTAAAAACAATGAAGCCCGTGCTGAGAATTCCGTACTTCGCTCCCGGTAGCGTAACGGTCCAAAATATGCGCCACTTAGGAGTTCGTAAGGCTTCAGCTGCTTCGTACAGTCTGGCATCTGCCGTAGAAAGTGCTGTAATTAAAATCATCAGCGCATGAGGGAATACCCAGAAACACGAAGCCATAATGACACCGATGGGGCCGTATATCGAAGCACCGAACAACCACGATTTAAGTACGCCTTGAGTTCCAAACCAGTAAATCAATGAAATGGCCGCGAGCAGCGAAGGTGCAAGAATTGGTATCAGCGCTACTCCCCGAAAAAACAGGCGAAACGGCATTTGGGTTCTGGTCAACGCGTAGGCATAAATGAAGGCCAGCACCAACACAATTATCGCCGAAAAAAAAGCAACGCTTAAACTGTTTGTGATAGAAGTTAAAAGCGATGGAGTTTGTAAATATTCTTGAAAGTTCTGTAACCCGACAAAATTACCGTCCATGTCTTCCAGACTTTTGGAGAGCAGGGAATAAAGCGGTAAAACTACTAAAATTGCCAGCAAACTGATTACGACCACGAGTCCGGTCCGCAAAACATAGTCATCCCGACTGAGCTTGATACGAACGCTGGAGGCTCCCCTGGCAGGAACAATAGAGGCGGGAATAGAATCTGTGGTACTCATAAGCTTTCAGGGAAAACCTTGAGACTCCGTGCAGGAAATACGGCGGTGAGTGTGGTTTCAGGAGTAACATTCAGTTCATGGACTTGCTGCGTGGAAAGATCTGTCATCAATTCACCAAAGCCGTCCGGGCCTGACAAAATCAGTCTGCAGAAAGAACCGAGAAATTCGACGGATTCAACTTTAACCGAAAATGAATTCGCTGCATTTTTATCTTTCGCACTGCATAAAATATCTTCGGGTCGTACCGTCACCCGAACTTTACTACCCTCCGCAATGTTTGCGGTTTCACAATCAAGTGTTTTTCCCCCAATAAGCACCTTCCCGGAGTTTGTTACTTTTCCCTGCAAAAAATTCATCACGCCGATAAAATCTGCGACAAAAGGTGAAGCAGGTGCACTGTAAATTTCCTCTGGTGTTCCAACCTGTTCGATTCGACCTTCATTCATCACGACTATTCGGTCTGCCATCGAAAGGGCTTCTTCCTGATCGTGTGTGACCAGAATTGTGGTCACGCCGAGTCGTTCGTGCAAAGAACGAATTTCATGGCGTAATGTGGCGCGGACACGGGCATCAAGTGCACTCAGAGGCTCGTCGAGCAGCAACAATCCTGGTGAAGTAGCCAGTGCACGGGCAAGTGCGACACGCTGCTGTTGTCCTCCTGAAAGCTGTGCAGGATATTTTCCGGTTTGTTCCGGCATACCAACAAGTTCCAATAAATCATTAACTTGTTTCCGGATTTCCAGTTTGGGAATTTTTTGATTTTCCAGACCATAGGCAACATTCTGGAAAACCGTCAGGTTCGGAAAAAGCGCATAGGATTGGAAAACAATACCGAAATCCCGTTGAGATGGAGGTAGGTTGGATATGTCCTTTCCGGCTTGTGTAATGCTTCCGGAAGATTGCGGATCAAGTCCGGCGATGGCTCTCAAAAGCGTGGTTTTTCCACATCCGGATGGTCCAAGAAAACAGATGAATTCGCCGTCGTTAATTTCCAGTGAAAGTTCCTGAACTGCGACAAACTCGCCAAAATGTTTAGTTAGATTATCTATGCGAAGAAAATTTTGTTTTGATTCAGCCATGGTAAGGTTTAGAAGATCCGGGCCGAAAGAAAATCCGACCCGGGAAAAAGGAAATTTGAAACCAGAATTACTTAGCTTCAGACTTTCCGTCGTAACGTTTTTGCCACTGAGCGAGAATTCGCTTGCGGTTCACCGCTGCAAATTCAAAGTCATTGTCAATCATGGCCTCAAGTATTCCTGCAGGGAAATGCTTGACCGGCTTGGCAACTCCGGGATAGGCTACAACTGCATAGCCTTTATTGTAAAGCACATTTGCTTTTTTCGTGATCGACCAATCTGCCAGAGTTTGTGCGGCAGCAAGTTTTTTGGTCCCTTTCACGATTGCAGTTGCTTCCATGTCCCAGCCAACTCCTTCTTTTGGTAAAACGATTTCCAGAGGGGCACCGGCGGCTTTGGATTTTGCACCACGGAATGCAAAGGAAATTCCAATCGGAGTTTCACCTCTAGCTGCCTGTTTGCAGGGCTTTGAGCCGGAATGGGTGTACCAGGCGATGTTTTTATGCAGGTTGTCCATGAACTGCCATCCACCGCGCTCTCCGTATATTTGAAGCCAGGAGGAAACATCAAGAAATCCAGTACCGGATGAATTTGGATTTGGCATGACAAGATGTCCTTTATAGACAGGATCGGTGAGATCCATCCATGAGGTTGGAGTGGGTAAATTGTTCTTTTTTGCTTCTACCGTGTTTACACAAACAGCGGCAATCCACGCATCCATTCCGGTCCAGCTTGGTGGATTAGCCGAATCACGAAACTTCGAATCAAGCTTACCCAAACCTTTAGGTGCGTAAGGGTGTAGCATTCCTTCTGATTGGAGTAACATCAAACTGGTTGCGGCCAGGCCCCAAATAATATCGGCTCTAGGGTTGTTCTTTTCCGCAAGCAGTTTTGCAGTGACAATCCCGGTGGAATCGCGCACCCAACGGATATCGATATCCGGATGATCTTTGTTGAACTCAGACTTATAGCGTTTGAGGTCTTCTGCTTCCACTGCTGTATAAACAGTTAGAGTCTCTGCACTTACCGGAATGGCAAGCATCAGGCCCAAAGCTACTCCGAGAACACCCCGGCTAAGTTGGGTCATTGTATTAACGAGATTTTTCATTGGTCTCTCTAATAATGGGTTAAAAAACCAGATGCCGTTTTCCTCAGAAAACAGAATTCGACAACTGTTGATATCTCGGAATCTTTTATTTTCTTATCCGAGTGAAATCCTGTCGACAAGAATCACTACGAGTGATCTACGTCTCAACAAGGCTGAAAATACAAACACATGTATTCTCCTAAAGACACTATAGCATGTGTGTAAAGTCTCCGCCAGACAAAATAAAAAAGCAGTGCTAGAAGCTGAGGTGAACATTATCAGTGCCTATCAATAATGGACTGCAAAGTTTGACTCCTTATTCTACCACACACTAATCACAAACTGAGTCCCCCCGATATTTTTGCACTTGGTATATCTCTTTAATATGTTGATGAAACAACTGCATTTCTTTTTCTTTTCGTTGTTCATCCCAACCGCATAGTTCTGCCATCACAGTTGCCACTTCAGGAACTGCAGATTTGCCTTGATCAATGTCCCAGCCAATTCCTGTCCTGCGCAGTAAAATATCAGCAAGATAAACAGGTTGTTCTTCAATAATTATTTTCTTTAAAATTTCATCTGAAATGTTCATCTCAACTGATGCCGATCGGCTATTGCGAAGGAGTTTTGTCACTTCGCTTGATCCGGATGAAGGGTGCTGTTTTGCTAATGTTGGAACACATCGTTTTGATACTTCTTTTAAAATCTTTTTTGCAATATGACGATAATTCCAAATAGGACCACCAGTGAGTATCAAAACATTTGGAATTCCATCTAATTCTAAATCATGTACAACTACCTCACGAGTACCTTGAGGATCACTTTCGTCAAAAGTAACTGGTTGAATACCTGCATACGAATACAGAATATCCGTTCGCTTAAGATTTAGCTGTGGAAATGCATAATTGACCTCTCCAAGTAACCACTCAGTCTCATCTTTTGTAGCCTTTACTTCATCAAGCTCACCATCATATGGGGTTCTGTTAAGTCCGATATAGTGCATTTCATGCCAAGGCAATAAGTACATTGGTTCGTTTGCTCGGTTGATGATCATTATTCCACACTCAGAAAATTCTTCAGGAAGTTTGACTACTATGTGTGCGCCTTTCAATCCGATCACTTTGTCAGGAATGCTGGGTTTCATCGTTTGGTTAACACAATTCCCCCAAGGTCCTGTGACATTCAGAATCAATTTGGTTTTTACATCTACTTCTTTAGCTGTTAATACATCCTTAAGTGTTACTTTCCAACCGTCATCTAATTGTTTAGGTTGATTCATTAATGTATAATTTCTAACAGTTGCTCCCATTTTTTCAGCATCACGAATCGTATCAACAACTAACCTTTCTGCAGAAATAAATTGGTAATCTTTAAAAACAGAAACACTTTGCAGTTGCTTTGAATCTCGAAACCATTTTTGGAATGGTACTTTTTGCAAATTCTTACCTGAAAATCTTTGGTACTCCAGTGAATTATCATGTGGTCCTATCAGATTCAATAATTTAAAGGCAGAATAGATTTGCCACGAACGATAAGGTCCATCTTTATAAATAGGGAAAAAAAATCGGAAAGGTCTAACTAACTCCTTCATTGATAATGAAATATCACTTCGTGCAATCATGGCTTTTCTTGCATTTTGGCAGGCAAGAAAGAATTTACTTGGATGGAAAACAAAGTCCCAAATGGATTTTCCCGGAGCTAAATATCGTAAACCACAATGCAGAATTCGACTGGACTTACTGGTTGCCCCTCCGGCATAATCTCCCTTGTCAATAATCAAAACTCTGTATCCACCGGCAACCAGTTGTTGTGCGGCACCGGCACCATTTATTCCTGCTCCAACCACAATCACATCATATGATTTGTCAGAAAGTTCTGATAACTCACTACGATTCATTTTTAAAACTCTACTGGTATTTAAAAGAATTAATATGTTTTTATTGTCTGTTTAAAAGATTTAAAATTAAATAAACAATTAAAATAACAATCAAATTTAATGGAATAGTATAATTAATCTTCCTGTAGCAAAGTAAACAACTCCTTCCATACATCTTCAGAATTTTCCTCCTGAATATCCGGTACCGTATTGGCCAAAACTTTCAAATGTTTTCGGAGTTCCTGGACTGAACGGATTTTTAATGACAAAGTCAGATCATCATTTTCAAAATACGGGTCACTTTCCAGTGTTATGCGCGGAGATAAATTCAGTCTTTGACGTCCCTGTTCAAACCTTTGACGCAAATCGCTTAATTCCGGATAGCGCCAAGTATCCAATTGCTGTTTAAGCAAACGATACCGTACAGGGGCTTGAAGGCTGGAACGTCCAATAATCTCCAAAATTTCAGGAAGTTTCAAAACTTCATTTGCAGATATTTCCCTTAAACGACTGACTTCATCCAAAACCTGAAGCAAATTGCGCCATTTCTTTCCCCCTACTTTCATTCTTTCGCTGAGTGCGGCAAGGTCCGGAAGTGCTGACTGAGAAAATTTCAGCAAAGGTAATAAATCTTCAGACCCCAACTGCAGCAAAGATTCGGGAAGAGTCATTGTTTTCAAAACATTGTGTAAATCCAATAATTGACGAACAAGTCTTGCTGAAGGTTTCAGGCCAAGTCTGGGTAAAACTTGAGCGGCAATTTCTTCTGTAGTAAAATCAGAATCCTGGAACTGTTTTAATACTCTGCAGATTTGTATTCCGGAAAAATTATCTGAAGATGTGGACAAAGTTTCCAGGCGAATATTTGTCGCCTCCCGCTCCGGCATCGATTCAGGAAGAATAAAGCACGGAATTGGTGTTTCTTGTTGTTTTTGATCGGAGGCAGTATTGTTGGACGTGAGCCAGGAAATGCGCTTGAAGCCGTCAATTATACGATATTTTTTACCCGGAACCACCTGCAGTAGTATAGGTATGAGGATTCCATTCTGCTCCAGTGATTTTATGTCATCTTCGCTTAGATTACCTGGAAACCAGTTAAAACAAGTCTCAGTGGGGTCAATCCTGCAGAAAGTGACAGTTAAAAAGTCCCAGGTGGGTATTTTTTCCATTTGAAGTAATTGTTCAGGAAGGAATTTTGCAGTTCATTTCTATGCTAATATTTTGATACTTTCAGTATCATCAAACCTTGACTCAGATTCAAGTCCGGAACAAAACAAGACAATAAGTATGCTTGATTCATCTATAATAAGTCTAATTGCAATTGGTGGTGCAGCCCTCTTTGGACTGCAGGGATCTATAAGTCTTGCTGTAAGACATCATCTTGTTCGAGAACTTCAACAGCGGTCTGCCTGCGACAGAGTTGCACATTCCAAAGAAGCAAATATTGCAAATATTCCTGTAGCTTATGGAGCAGTGATTTTTTACGGTCTTGTGCTTTTCCTGCTATTCCACGGAATGAATCAACCCGAAATACCGCTTTTCTGGCTCAATTCAGCAATGGTTTCAGCCCTGATTGTGACATGTTATTATGCCTACGTCATGTTTTTCAGATTAAATATTGTTTGTATGGGCTGCCTGCGCATCTACCTTGCAAACTTAATGCTGGCCGCAGCGCTGCTGGCTTATCAATTTAACTGAATAATTTTCTCATTTTAACCGGACATTCTCTTGCAGATGAAAATTAAAAACGCAACAAATTGTTTAGCAAAACTAGAACACTGTATCGGGCTTTCAATATACCGTTTGCTGGTTCAGGCTGGACACAGAGGTCTTACTGTTGTTGAAATAGGCAGGCAGCTTGGAATTTCTCCAACTACTCTCAATCATCACTTCAGGTTCGCGGATTCTTTCAAAATAGTTTGCAAACAGATCGAATTGTTACGGATTACGGTTCTTCATGTAGATCGTTTACCTTTTAAAATCAGAACCATTAGTTTGTAGTTTTTGGAGAAATCAGTCCAGAGTAGCGAATTTCTGGAAAGAATGCTGGTAAACGGGTTGGTTATTTCTGAAATTGATGAGTTTTGCTTTTTTCCTGGAAAGCCTGATAGTATCCCCAATTCGGGCTGAAAAGGTTAAACATCAGCGGTCTCATTTTTGGACTTTGTGCAGAATTTTTGGACGGCTACTGATTTCAGCTTTGGGTACAGTTTTTAATGATAATTTGACTTCCTGCCCAGAACATGCCATAATATATTCTGAAGTAATTAATATTACTTTTATTGTTAATTCAAAAAAACTTTTGCGGACATTTCCGCGATATGTTTCTAGGCATTTCCTGACAAAAAAGACAATTCCCCGCAGTTTAGCTTTCCATCAGATTTTATCAAAGAATTTGTTTTCTCATTGCCTTTTTTATAGACTTTTAGCGGGTTCATCAGATTTTTATCCATTCAACGTATCAACAGCATGTCTTCTTATTCTACCTCTTCAGTAAACACTCAAAATTATAAACCGTTCAGTTTGCAAGAGCTTGAACAGCGGGACCGTTTTGTACATCGCCACATTGGTCCATCGGAGAACGATATTTCAGAAATGCTGAAAAGCCTTGGTATGAACTCTCTAGATGAGCTGATTAACAGGGCAGTTCCAGATTCAATCCGCATGTCTGGTGAACTTGACCTGCCTGAAAGTCGCTCCGAAACGGAAGTGCTCAATGAACTTCGCATCATGGCAAACAGGAATCTGGTTGCGAAATCAATGATTGGCATGGGCTATCACAGTACAATCCTGCCTGGAGTTATACAGCGTAACCTGCTGGAAAATCCGGGATGGTACACGGCCTATACTCCATATCAGCCTGAAGTTTCTCAAGGTCGCCTGGAAGCACTGCTGAATTTTCAGCAAATGATTATTGATCTCAGCGGAATGGATGTTGCGAATGCTTCGCTCCTGGATGAAGCTACAGCAGCAGCAGAAGCCATGACCTTCTGCAAGCGTGTATCCCGCAGTAAAAGTATGCGCTTTTTTGTAGCAGATGACTGTCATCCGCAAACAATAGATGTGTTGAAAACAAGGGCGGAACCGATGGGGTTTGAGTTGATCTTTGATAATATTCGGGACCAGTTGGAGAATCCCGAAGCAGATTTATTTGGTGCCTTAATTCAATATCCGGGAACTTATGGTGACATTCATGATATTGAAAAATTGATCGAAAAATGGCACGAATTGGGAGCTATGGTAACCGTTGCATCGGATCCGCTAAGTCTTGTTTTGCTAAAACCCCCCGGAGAATTAGGAGCAGATGTGGTCATAGGCAGTTCACAAAGATTTGGTGTTCCAATGGGATTTGGCGGGCCGCATGCGGCTTTCTTTGCAGCCCGGGATAAAAACATGCGCAACATTCCCGGACGACTTATAGGGGCCTCCATAGACCGCAGGGGAAAAACAGCTTTGCGCATGGCTTTGCAAACTAGGGAACAGCACATTCGCCGTGAAAAAGCGACCAGCAACATTTGCACAGCGCAAGTTTTATTGGGTGTAATTGCCGGCTGCTATGCGGTATATCATGGTCCGGACGGCTTGAAAATAATTGCCCAGCGTATACACAGGCTGACCAATATTCTCAAGGCAGGTATGAAGCAGCTGGGATTTTCTGCTGACAATATTTATTATTTTGATACCCTCACTTTTTCACTTGGAAAAAAGTGCGACAGCATTTACGAACGTGCCCTGGAGGAAGGGATAAATCTGCGTAAAACGGATTCCGAACAATTGGGAATCAGTCTGGATGAAGAAACTACAAAAGAAGATATTGTCACACTTTGGCGGGTTTTTGCTGGTGATAAGAAGCTGCCCTCTCTTGACGAACTGGATTCGCATTTTATGGATCTCAGAAACGATTCCGGAATCCCAAAAAACCTGCGCCGTACCTCAGATATTTTAACACATCCTGTTTTTCATCAATACCATTCTGAAACTGCAATGTTACGTTATCTGCGTTATTTGCAGGATAAAGATATTGCCTTGGATCGAGCTATGATTCCGCTTGGTTCCTGTACAATGAAGCTCAATGCAACTTCAGAAATGATACCTATTAGCTGGTCTGAATTTGCGAATATTCACCCCTTTGCACCACCGCAGCAGACAGAGGGTTACCGGGATTTGATCGGTGAACTGGAAAATGCCCTCATACAAATTACCGGATTTGATGCAGTTTCAATGCAGCCAAATTCAGGTGCGCAAGGTGAATATGCTGGTTTGCTGACCATTCGCTCCTATCACAAATCACGAGGTGAAGAACAGCGTAATGTCTGCCTAATTCCCAGCTCTGCGCATGGTACAAATCCAGCGAGTGCAACACTGGCCAGTATGAAAATCATTATTGTAAAATGTGATCAGGATGGAAATATAGATCTGGAAAATTTGCGGATACTGGCAGAAAAACACGCAGATAATCTTGCTGCCCTGATGATTACCTATCCCTCAACGCATGGTGTATTTGAAGATAGCCTGATACAGATCTGTGACATCATTCATGAAAATGGTGGCCAGGTTTATATGGATGGCGCAAACCTGAATGCTTTGATGGGAATTGCCCAACCCGGTAAATTGGGTCCAGACGTTCTGCATATAAATTTACACAAAACATTCTGTATTCCACACGGTGGAGGCGGTCCGGGGATGGGTCCGATTGGTTTGAAAGAGCATCTTGCTAAGTTTGCGCCGAATCACAGTGTTGTTCCGATAGAAGGCCTCCCCCTGGAAAACACGGCAGTTTCAGCTGCACCATGGGGTAGTCCCGGCATACTGCCAATTTCTCTGGTTTTTATCCAGCTTATGGGTGGAAGTGGTTTGAAAAAATCTTCACAGGTAGCAATTCTAAGTGCGAATTATTTGGCACAACGCTTAAAAGAACACTACCCAATTGTTTATACAGGAAAAAATGGGTTAATTGCACACGAGTGCATTATCGACGTTCGGCCTTTGAAAGAGGTTTCCGGAATTACTGAAGAAGACATTGCCAAACGTTTGATAGACTATGGTTTCCATGCACCAACCATGTCCTGGCCGGTTCCTGGAACATTGATGATTGAACCCACTGAAAGCGAGCCCAAAGCAGAAATCGATCGTTTTTGTGAAGCCATGATTTCGATCAGGAAAGAAACACAACGGGTTGAATCCGGAGTGTGGGACAAAATTGATAATCCTCTTAAAAATTCGCCGCATCCATCCGAAGATCTTACCGATACTGAATGGTCTCATTCCTATTCTCAAGAAGCTGCTGTTTATCCACTGGCTTCTCTTCGCCGGAACAAATACTGGCCGCCTGTTGCACGTGTGGACAATGTACATGGTGATCGAAATGTGGTTTGTTCCTGCCCGCCCCTGGAAAATTATGAGGAAGTAGAGTGAACAAAACCGAAACCTTCGGAATAGTTCACAATCTCCACTTTGAGGAGTATCGGAAACTACCCGGCCTTAATCAATCCACTCTCAAGCAGTGGCTTTCAACTGCTTCAAAACAAAATAACACATATAAAAATATACAGGCAATGCAATTTGGGAGTGCAGGACATTGCCTGCTGCTGGAAGAGGAAAAGTTTGAAGAGCTTTATGTCAGTGCTCCAAATGGATTGCGTCAGCGAGGAAAACTGGGGAAAGAACGATGGGCAGAATTTTCTGAACAGCACAGTAGAAAAACAGTGCTCAAGTCAAATGAGTGGGAACGCTTACAAAACATCCGCAGGGTCTTTCAAATTCATCCGCAAATTAAAAAACTTTGGGCTTCAGGTAAAGCTGAAGTTTCATTGTTTTGGCAGGATCCGGAATTTTGTCTGGACTGCAAAGCACGGCTGGACTGGTTTGATCCTGATTCCGGAATAATTGTAGATCTTAAATTTACAAATAATGTTAGCAAAGCAGGTGTACAGAAACCAATTCAGGATTATTATGCAGTTCAGGCTGCCTGGTACAGTCGAGGAGTCTATCAATTGACCAAAAAAAATGCAGACTTTTTGTTTGTATTCATCGAAAAATATGCACCACACTCCATCCGTGTGGTTCCTGTATCTGCAGGAGATTTAAAACATGGACTGCAAAAAATAGAGAGTGCAGTAATAAATATTTCAAACGCAAATAAATAATGAACCATCCACGGCCACTTGAGTCGGTCTCAGTTTTATTTATACACGAGGAGCAGATTTTTGCGGTTCAGCGGCAATCGTACCTGTCTGCCTTTCCGGGATATCATGCTTTTCCTGGTGGTAAAATTGATAAAGATGAATCTTCAGTTACGTTTGAAACAGAATTTCTCTGTGAACACTCTGCACGGCGTATGCGGGCCCTGCAGCGGGAAATTATAGAAGAAGTGGGCTATGATCTTGAGGCTGGAATTTTGAACGGTGAGGTGTTGTCAGTTAGTGAACTTGCGGAGGCCCTGGCTCCGCCGTTTACCCCTGTTCGTTTCAGGACATGGTTTTATCGGGTTAACTTGCGGGAACGAATCAGTTTTAAAGTTGATTCAGGAGAATTTGCAGACAGTTTCTGGAGTTCTGCAAAGGATTTGCTGGAAATTTATCGTACTGGAAAGATCTTGATGGTTCCGCCAACACGTTGGGTTTTAGAAGGATTGGTGAAAAACCCGGAGGCTGCAGAATTTGGTGATTTGTCACAGGATTTTGCTGAAAAAGACAGAGTACCTTGTCTGGAAATGCTGGATGGAATTCCGATACTGGCAGTCAAATCTGCGACACTTCCGCCAGCTACCAGGACCAATGCTTTACTGCTGGGAGATGCAGATGCTGCAAAATTGCTGGTAGATCCCTCGCCGAATTCAGAAGAAGAATACCGGTGTTTACTTAACACAATAGAGGACAAAATGTTGGATGCAGTTTTTCTCACGCATCATCATCCGGATCATCACCAATTCTCAAATAAACTTGCCCGTCATCTGAGTATTCCCATCATTCTCAGTCAAGACACTCAGCAGAGATTAACTCTCAAATATGGAGAAGACTATTTCGAGAATGTAGAGTTGCGATTTGCTACAGAAAACGAAGAAGTAACACGCTGGCATGGTTCATCAGTCCGGGTTTATGAAATACCCGGACATGATGCTGGACATTTGGGTTTGGCTCCGGACTCACTGGCCTGGTTTCTTGTGGGAGACCTGATTCAGGGTATCGGTACAGTTGTCATTCCCTCACCTGAAGGGGACATGGCAACCTATTTTTCTACTCTCGAAAAAGTAATTGCGCTCAATCCGGAAGTAATTATTCCCTCTCACGGAATTCCGATGCGAAGTACTCATCGTCTGATTGAGACGCTCAAACATCGTCGCGCACGCGAATCACAAATACTAAAATTATCTAAATCCGGAAATTCCAAAGAGGAAATTCTGGAGCAGCTTTACCAAGGGCTAGACCCACGGCTTCAACCGTTGGCGATGCAAAATATTGAATCACATTTGGAAAAGCTAAACAAAGAAAATAAATAACATAATGAAATCAAATAAAAAAGCGATTCTCCGTATGCTGGAAAAGCAAGGAGATTCATTGTCCGTAAAACAAATTCGCGGTTCACTAGGACTAGAAAAAGCAGCGACCGCAAAACTGAAAGCAGAATTACTGAAACTGATAAAAGACGGAAAAATTGCCAAGCATGGCACCCGTTACCAAAAATCTCAGGGAATAACTGAAAGAACTGGTTCAAAAGAAAAAATTAAAGGAAATAGAGAAAAAGTTAAAAATGAATTAGTCTGGAAACAGACACCTGAAAGGCGGCAAAGAAAGAGTTCAGGAAAAACAGAAACAGGCTATTTCACCCGGAATCCAAAGGGTTTCGGTTTTGTTGCAATTGGAGGAGGGCGCTCTGACGTTTTTATTGGTGAGCACGAGCAGGGTTTTGCCATGGAGGGTGATCAGGTTGAAATTGAGGTCTTCCGTAAACGGGGTTTTCACAGCAAACAAAAGGGTGAAATTGTCAAAGTTCTTGAGCGTGCATCAAGAGAAATACTGGCACGTTTAAAAAGAACAAAGCGTGAAACCGTTGCAGTACCTTTACACCTTAATTCAGGTTTGCCGTTTCTCAGTATTGCTCCGAAAGATGATCTTCCGGAACTGGAATCTGGAACGTTGGTTGAAGTTGAATTACTGGAAGAAAAAAAACAAACCAAAAAAACATTTCCTACTCCATGCGGGCGTGTCTTGCGTGCACTGGAAAATACGAGCGACCACGAACTGGGTTTTCAGTTGATTCTCAATGAAAACCTGATTCGTACTGAATATCCTGCAGAAGCTCTGGCACATGTAAATAATTTTTCACAGCAGGTTCGTTTTGATGAATCTTCCGGACGCAGGGATTTAAGAGATTTGGATTTTGTGACAATTGATGGAAAATCCGCCCGTGATTTTGATGATGCAGTCTGCGTGATTCCTGACAAAGACTCTTCCGGAGGATTTCGTCTTTTTGTGGCAATTGCAGATGTGGCGCATTACGTTCAACCGGAAGATCCTGTGGATCAAGAAGCACTTCTGCGGGGAACAAGTGTCTATTTTCCAACGCATGCGGTTCCAATGCTTCCGGAAGGACTTTCCAACAATTTGTGCAGTTTGCGACCGCAAGTTAACCGGCTGACACTTACTTGTGAAATGCGGATTACTGCCGAAGGAGAAGTAGTCGGTTATTCGCTTTCAGAAAGCGTCATCCGTAGCCGTGCCCGTCTGATTTATGAGGACGTGGCCGACTTACTTGAAGGGAGGACTTCTTCCATTCGCGATCCGGAAATGCAGACGAACATCCGGAAAATGCACAAGCTGGCAAAGATTCTTGAAAGCAAACGGATTCAGCGTGGAGCCGTGCAGTTTAGTTTTGCTGAAGAAGTCTTTGAGTTTGATGCAGATCAGCAAATGACCGGAGTAGGACGAATATATCAATCGAGTGCAATGAAGCTGATTGAACAATTTATGCTGGAAGCAAACGAAACGGTGGCCCGTCACTGTGTGAAAAACAAGATGCCGGCTTTTTACCGGGTGCACGAACGACCGGACATGCGAAAATTAAAGAAACTCCAGCAAACGTTTTTTCGCTTTGGTGTAAAAACACCTCTGGCAAAATTGGCAGATCCAAGGCAATTCAATGCAGTCATTGAGGAAATTCAGGAACTGCCGCATTTTGATCAACTGCAGGTTCTTTTGCTACGTACGATGGCTTTGGCAGTTTATCAGACAATCAACAAAGGCCATTTTGGACTTGCTGCGAAATATTATGCACACTTCACTTCGCCAATACGCAGATACCCGGACTTGGTGGTGCACCGTGCTATCAAGGATATGCTGCACCAGGATCAAGGTTTAAGGACTGGAAAAAGAACACTTCCACAGGTAAACAGTGAAATGGCAGAACAATGTTCGCAGCAGGAACGGCGGGCAGAAAAAGCCGAGCGCCAGAGTATTGATTTGATGAAAGTAAATTTTCTTGCACCTCATGCCGGACAAATTTTTCAGGCTGTGGTAATTTCTGTTGACAGCCAGGGTTTTCGAGTGAACCTTGAACCGCATGGTCTCGAATGGTTTTTGCCGCTTGATTCAATGCATGACGATTCTTATATTTTTGATGAAGAACAACTCAGTTTACAGGGACGTCGCAAAAACCGTACTCTACAGGCAGGACAGTGTCTGGAAATAAGACTGCTACGTGCAGATCCAATTCACCGTATCCTGGAGTTTGAGGTGGAACGATGGCTAAGCAGAACTACTAACAATAAACACATTAAAATTATTAAATAATGGAAAATGCAATCTTAAATAATAGTATCCGCAATATAGCTATCATTGCCCATGTTGACCATGGAAAAACCACTCTCGTTGATCAATTGTTCCGCCAAAGCGGTCTCTTTCGTGATAATCAGTCTGTGGACGAGCGTATTATGGACAGTATGGATTTGGAACGTGAAAGAGGAATTACCATTGCTGCGAAAAACTGCTCAGTGACCTGGAATGAAATTAAAATAAATATCCTTGATACTCCGGGACACGCGGATTTTGGTGGAGAGGTGGAGCGTGCCTTGATGATGGTTGATGGTGTAATTCTACTTGTTGATGCTTCAGAAGGTCCATTGCCACAAACCCGGTTTGTGTTGAAAAAAGCTCTTGAAGGTCAGAAAAAAGTGTTGGTGGTGGTCAATAAAATTGATCGTCAGGATGCACGTGTTGCTGAAGTTCTTAATGAAATATATGATTTGTTCATAGATCTTGATGCAAACGAGGAACAATTGGAATTCCCTGTCTTGTATGCAATCGGTAAGGATGGAATTGCCAAATTTGAATTGGAAGATCAGTCTGCTGATCTGCATCCGTTATTTGACACAATTATTAAGGAACTGCCTGCTCCAAAACATACTCTGGAGGAACCTTTTCAGATGCTGGTTGCAGATCTGGATTACTCTGATTATCTGGGACAATTGGCAATAGGTCGTGTTGCAAATGGTACTGTAGCCAAAAACGAACAGTTGGTCTGTATTGGTGAAGGAGACAAGGAAAATGCCTTGCGTGCCAGCAAAGTCCAGGTTTATGAAGGCTTTACCATGAAGGAAGTGGAGAAGATTGAGCCGGGAGAAATAATGATCCTGGCAGGCATCGAAAATGTCCGGATTGGCGACACCATCTGCACCAAAGAACGGCCCAAAGCATTGAAACGGATTACTGTTGATGAGCCTACTATCTCCATGTTTTTCTACACCAACACCTCACCTTTTGCGGGTCAGGAAGGAAAACTGGTTCAGTCAAATAAAATTAAAGAACGGCTTCACAAAGAAACCCTCTCTAATGTTTCACTGCAGCTTGAAGAAACAAAAGATGCAGAACGCTTTCTGGTCAAAGGCCGGGGTGAACTGCAAATGGCTATTCTCATTGAAACCATGAGGCGGGAAGGTTTCGAACTTGCTGTCGGACGTCCTGAAGTAATTTACAAGGAAGAAAACGGAGAACGTATGGAGCCGATCGAACATGTTTATGTGGATTGCGAAGAAGGTTTTCTAGGTGTTGTTTCAGAGAAATTATCAAAGCGAAAAGGGAGAATGATAAACCTTGTCAATCATGGATCAGGTAGGGTACAAGTCCAGTTCAACATACCATCCCGTGGATTAATCGGTTACCGCAACGAGTTTTTGACAGATACTCGGGGCACCGGAATTTTGAACTCTTATCTTTCTGGATATGAGCCGTTTCGCGGCGATTTCCCGATCCGCTTTACTGGATCAATTGTGGCCGATCGCCAAGGTAAAGGTGTACCGTATGCACTTTTCAATCTGGAGCCCAGAGGTATTTTATTCATAATCGAAGGAGAACGAGTCTATGAGGGGATGATAATTGGTGAGCATAATCGTGACTCGGACCTCAACGTAAATCCCTGTAAAGAAAAGAAACTCACCAATCACCGTGCTTCAGGAAAAGATGAAAACGTTGTATTGACTCCAATTATACCGATGACCTTGGAGCGGGCTATTGAATTCATACGTGAGGGTGAGATTGTGGAAGTTACACCAGAAAATATCCGTTTGCGCAAGGTGCTGCTTTCTGCTACAGGCCGGCATACTGCACGACCGCCAAAACTCTGATACCAGCCAGATTCATAAATTAATCGGGAAAGAATTGAAACTATGATCCGCAGCACAGCCTTTAAAGGAGGATTGAAATCAAGCTTCCCAATTGTGGCAGGCTATCTTCCTGTGGGGTTTGCCTTTGGTGTGGCTGCAGAAGGTGCTCAGGTTGGGACTCTTGCGGCTGTTTTTACTTCACTCTTCATTTATGCGGGAGCCAGCCAGTTTGCTCTGGTTGGTTTGCTCAAAGATGGTGTCCCAATTCTTTCTGCGGCATTAATTACTCTTGGTCTGAATCTCAGGCATTTACTCTATGGTCCTGGCTTATCCCGGTATACTGAAGAGTTTTCTTTGAGAGAACGCCTTGTAGCGGCCTTTGGACTGACGGATGAGGTATTCGCAGTTGCATTTTCGAGAATCGGAATCATGCCCCATGAATCACGGTTCTGGTGGCTTATGGGTTTGGAGTTTGGAGCATATTCATGCTGGATTGGCGGTACTTTAGCCGGAAGCATCAGCGGAGATTTGTTGCTCAGTCATTTTTCTTTTTTAAGACCAGCTCTTTCATTTGCACTGCCCGCCCTTTTTTTAAGTTTACTGCTTCCCATGCTCAATAGCACTACGCGTCCGGCAGTAATGATTTCCTTGCTCCTGGCGGCAGCTTTCCATTGGAGCGGTCACTCAGAAATAGGAATAATTGCAGCAGCTTTAATTGGGCCCAGTATTGGAATCATCGTCAGGAATTTCCAATGAAGACAGATTTTATTTTAGCGGTTATACTGATTGCAGTTGGAACTTATCTCATTCGCGCAGTTCCGTTTGTATTCAGTTCAAAAAAGGAAACAGGAAAGCAAAACCGGCATCAAATCAATCTGTTTTTTAAGCTGATGGGTCCCTCGATGATTGCCGCATTGCTTGTAGTTTCTGTTGCATCTCCACTAAAAACACAAGATACTTCGCAGCTGATTAATGTTGCAATGGGCTTTTCAGGAGTAGGAGTCAGTCACTGGTTGTGGAATAATTCTGGAATAAGTGTACTTGCGGGTGTCGTCTGTTTTACTGCTGCACTATTGTTTTTATAGCCGCTGAAATTTTCAGAATTTTGTGAGTTAGCAAAAAATCTTATTCTTAGGTTTCCGGTAAATCAAAACTCAAACGCCCCAATTTCCCTGCCCTGAAATCCCGCATCACCAGACTTTCAGCACGCGGATGATCGATTGCCCCACCACTTTTAAGGCAACCCCTTTTTTCTGCGATTTTCTCCAGCAAATCTGCAGGAAGCAATTCCAGATTTTCCTCAGTCAAGTGATAATGCTTCAGGAGCTGTTCCTGAGATTGGAGCATTAAAATACCTAGTAAATAATCACTTAACAGGGAAGTTCCAACTATTGAGTCCTTGATGGCACCCGTAATTGCCAGCCGCAAACCAGCTTCTCGATTTTCGATTTTTGGCCACAAAATACCCGGAGTATCAAGAAGTTCAACATCTTTGCCCAGTTTGATCCAGTTCTGGTGTTTTGTCACTCCCGGTGTCGGCCCTATTTCGGTTGCCTTTCGTCTTGAAAGCCTGTTGATCAAGCTGGATTTACCCACATTTGGAATTCCGGTTATTAATAGTTTCAGTGAGGGAGGGCGTATGCCGCGCTTGCGGAAATTGGACCATTTTTCTCGCATCAATTTGCGGGAAAGTGGCAATATTTCTTGAAGATTCTGTTTGTTTAAAGCATCAACAAAGAGGGACGGTGTGTCCATTTTTTTAAAATATGCTTTCCATTTTCTGGTAGTATCCTCATCTGCCAAATTGGTTTTATTAAAAAGCAATATCCGTTTTTTTTGCTGCAGCAGTTTCTCAAAATCATGATTTGCCGAAGAAACAGGAATTCTTGCATCACGCATTTCCAGTACCACATCAACACGCTTCAGCTGTTTTGCCAACTCTTTTTTGGCCTTGAGCATATGCCCCGGATACCAGTTTATGTCTGGAGTGTCCCAACCTTTTCCAAGTTGTTCCGAATCTTCTATTACTTTGTTTTTTAAGGACATATTTATTTACCAGTAGTAGTTTTCCCTTATGACCTGCTCATTCGGCTCTGCCTCAGTTTGCTCTTTTTCTTCGGTTTCCTGTTCCTGCCGGCGTCTTTCACGTGATAGTTTCTCGCCTTGTTCAATTATGTCACGGATAACATCTTCTCCGGAAACTTGACTTTCATTCTCAGTGTAACCCAAATCTTCCACACAGAGTTGATCCTGTACAATTTGCTGCATTTCGTCAAAAAGTGTACCCATGCTCAAATCGAATTTCCAATCAGGGTTTTCAAAAAATCTTTCTGCACTTAGCAGGGCTAAAAAGACAACCCTGTATTGGTCTATCCCCTTATGCTCTGCAACAGCAACCCGCAAATCAGACCATTGATCACCTTCCAGCAAATCCGTTTTAGGATCCCCGAATGCACCCTCATTCAGATCTACATAAGTATAGATGCCAAAATGAACAACATAAGCTTCAAGCTGCTCAACCAAATGCTGATATAATTCCCGGCCTTTTTTGGTCGGCTGATAAAAATTATCGTCACTGATAGTCAATGTGCCTCGTTCTTCCATAAATTTCAACAGGGGTTCGAGGCCATCATCGTCAGTTTCAGCAAGGGCAAGATTCAGGCGACAATGATCGTTTTCCTCCATTTCTTTTTCAACCTGAGTAAGTGCTTCTTTTGCTTCTCTGAGTTCATCTTTTTCAAAGCTTAGCTCCTGATCCTGTTCATCGGAGTGAAAGAAACCTTTTTTTAGTTCTGCAACTTCTTTTTCTAGCAGACTGACTGTTTCAGTCAAATTGTCTTTTTCAACTTCAAGCAGATCGTAACGCATCAGCTGATCCAGCAGGAGCAGTGCGCCGAATTCTTGCTGGGATTCCATGCTCAATTGACTTAAAGGAGGAGATTTCATAACTTATTATTTGTTTAAATTGATCCCAATTATGTTATTTATTGTAATATGAGATTGCTTTCTTAAAAAAAAACTGTTAGAAACTAAATTATGAGTTAGAATAGTGTCTACTGTATCACATCCAGCAATTATTAGCATCAGGTTCCAGGGATGTGGGATACTAATAAATAATTAAAGATCTGTTACAATGCGGATTATGAAACAGTTAGTCGAAAAGAGGTTGTAGTGGAGGAGAACGACAGTAAGCAGTACACGATCAATATCAGCGGTAATCGTTTCTCAATTTCGAGTCCGTATGGTGAAGAACACGTTCGTGAGGTGGAGAAGTTTCTGGACCAACAGATTCAGGAAGTTACTGAACAAACAGAAGAATTTGGTCCTTCAAGCATAGCTTTGCTGGTTGCCTTGAATTTGGCTGATAAACTGCTGACGCTGCAAAAAAAAGTAACCAAGTTTGACGGGATTGAAGCTGATCTGCAAACATTATATTATCGACTGGACAAGGTATTAACTGAAAAGAAAACTGATTAAGGAACTCTGACAATTATTAGCTGTAATCCCAAGTGGGAGACCTTAAGTTTGAAGCTCTTAATCTTTTATGAGGCAGAATATAATCTAGTTTTTTAACGTTATTGAATTTTACTGCAGTGATAGTAATCTTAAGAGCATTGGAGTCTGCGGTGTTCGTGATGTAAAACATTTGCTACCTGATATTATAAAAAAGGAGTTAGTCCCTGGAAGGGGGTGTGCAGGCCAGCCGTAGAGCAGGAAGCTCGAACCTTTTACTACATTACTCCACCTTGTTTAACGAGGTAACAATTGCAATTTTACACACGGCATTGCGGGTTTCATTTTATTTCATTTTTTCATACGGAATATTTTAGAATGCAGCCGTTTCACTTTCCACCGGACCAGTTAAAAAAAATATGCAGCCGCTGGTTTCGGAGTTTCTAGACACACTGCAGAGCAAAAAATATGCTCCAAACAGTATCCAGAGCCACCGCCTGGACCTGCACAGATTTTTGCGGTGGTTGGAAATAGATGAGGAGGAAAGCGACAGCCAAAAACTTATCGTGAAGCTCCGCAAACTAAATCGGCAGGATATTGAAAGCTACCTCTCTTTACTTAGTGAATCCTATAAGCCAAGAACTTTGGCTCGACACATTTCGTCCCTGAAACTTTTTCTTGATCATCTGGAACTTAGCGGATTGATAAAAACCAGTCCGGCACATCAGATACCTTTTCCTGCAGTTCTGCCGGAGCCTCCAGAGATATTGTCACAGGAAGAAGTTTTCGCTCTGCTCGAAGTGCCTTCACTTGAGCATTATTTGGGGTTGCGGGACAGGGCAATGCTGGAGCTTCTGTATTCAAGCGGTTTGAAAGTGAAAGAATTGCTTGGGCTGGATGTGGAGGATTTATTTTTGGATTTGGAGTTTTTGAAGGTTCGTTCAAAACGTGAGCGCATGGTACCGATGACCTCAAAAGCTGTGGAGGTACTGCGGACATATTTGGGAAAGGCAAGAGAACAACGTCTGCTGAATCCGGAAGATAAATGTTTATTTCCGAGTCGAAACGGAATACGCATGAGCAGGGTTGGATTTTGGGCAATGATCAAAAAACACGCTCTTCGTGCAGGCATCACCAGTCGCATCAATCCAAGGATTTTGCGTCATTCATTTGCAGTACATCTACTTCAAAACGGTATTGACCTATCAGATATTAAGGATTTGTTCGGTTATGTCAGTCTTGATGCAACCCTGCAGTACGCACATGTAAACCGGCCTGATTTTTTCGAGGTATATCATGAACTGCATCCGCGGGGACGAAAACATACTGAGCAATCTTCCATAACATAATTTCTTTTTTCATTTAAAGCAGGTGCTCCAGTCCATAAACGAGTTTGTTCAAATCCATCACTTTTTTGCAGGCCAGACAGACTCCCGGCATAAAAGAGTCACGGTGGATAGAATCGTGACGTATGGTCAAGGTTTGGCTTTGGCCGCCAAAAATAACTTCCTGGTGTGCAACCAAACCGGGAAGCCGGACTGAGTGAACACGGATATTTTCCGCATTGGCCCCTCTTGCTCCGGAGATAATTTCTTTATCAGCAATCTTTTGTGGAACTGAACTTCGTGATTCAGCAAGTAAATTTGCTGTTTTGATTGCAGTTCCGGAAGGTGCATCCACTTTCCCGTCATGGTGCAGTTCTATCACTTCAGCATGCGGAAAATATTTGGCTGCATCCTGAGAATATTTCATCATCAGCACTGCTCCAATGGCAAAATTCGGAGCTATGATGCCGCCAAGTTTATGTTTTGTGCAAAGCACCTGCAGTTCTGCAATCTCTTCTGGAAGCAGTCCGCTGGTTCCGATTACGGGGCGGGCACCAGACTCTATGATACTGACAGTGTTTTTCAATGCAGAAAAGGCAGTAGTGAAGTCCACCACAACCTGGGCATTGGATTGACTGATTGATTCTGAAAGATTATCACCTAAATCTGTTTGGGCAACTAATTCCAATTCAGTATCTTCACTGACAGCTATTACGGATTCCTGGCCCATCCGGCCCATGGATCCATTGATTAATACACGTGTGAGACTCATTGCATGTTTGAGGGTATTGATTTAGCTAAATCTAAAACAGTCTGAACTCTAAGAGATTTGATTCTCTTTCTGTAGTTTTGCACTGAAAGTATAGTTTACATGATCAGCGAATTAGCATAAAAAGACAAGGCACAGAGAACTGATATAGCTTCAGAGAGAATTTCAGAATTTTTACGGGACAGTCATTTATGAGTAAATGCAAATTTTATCTTATCCGTTCCAAAAAATCTGAGGAAATGGTGGACGGGTTACAGCAGATTGCTTTGGGTTGCGAAAACAGAGCGGATGCACACGGATTTCTCTGGATTGATGCAGAAAAAAATATTTGGCAAATTCAGTTGCTGTTTGGAGAAATTGTGCTCGAATGGTTTGCAGAAAAAGGCTTGAAGTTTAGCAGGACAAACCGTGACCTGGAAGTTCCGGAAGGAATTGGATATCAAAAAGGCGTACGAATCCTGCACCCTCTTGAGGATAAAACGCTAATAGAATCAGTTTTGAAGGAGTTCAGGAATGCAGAATTTCCTCCAGAATTGTCGGAAAAAATTATGGAAAAATTTTAGTTTTGGTGTCTCACCGTTTCAGGCGTTACTACCAGTTGTAACCAATTCCCAGGCTTGCCACCTGTCCGCCGATTTTCTTTTTCCTCAGT
>Ga0302127_10000129_pt1 | contig 35272 bp, 24 predicted proteins | sample CB4_SCM_MG_FD_204452 | JGI IMG/M metagenome (GOLD analysis project Ga0302127, IMG submission 204452) | Marine microbial communities from Western Arctic Ocean, Canada - CB4_SCM | ecosystem: Environmental > Aquatic > Marine > Oceanic | place: Canada: Western Arctic Ocean | collected 2017-09-24
GCCTATTCCAGCTATTGGCCCTTGGGAAGAAGATCCATTGCAAGGAGCCGAACGTCAAACAGTGCAATACCCTGGCGAGGAACAAGTTCAACTTGCCTTCCGCACTGTGCCTAACGGAGATGCTGAGAAAGAAGCACTTATTCTTCTCGATATGATTCTCGACAACCGCACCGCTGGTTTGATCAATTTGAACTTAAACCAGCAACAGTTAGTTACTAATGCTGGCTCTTCTCCGCAATTTCTTAATGATGGTGGCTTCCAAACACTTTATGGAGTCCCCAAGCAAGAACAGACACTTGCGGAAGTCGAACTATTACTTCTCGATCAGCTTGAGCTGATTAAAAATGGTGAATTTGAAGATTGGATAATCGCTGCCATTATCAATGACTTTAAGAAGAGTCAGAAAGCAAGCCAGGAATTCAATACTGCAAGAGTTTCCATGATGCGCCAATCCTTTATTGAAGGAGCAGATTGGGCAGATTATGTAGGCGAAATAGAACGCATGGAACAATTAAGCAAGCAGGATGTGATTGCAGTCGCCAACAAGTATTTCGGCGATGATTACGTTGCTATTTACCAAGTAAACGAACAGCATGAAATCCCACCAGTCGAAAAACCTCAAATCGACCCGGTGAATATTGACCCTACCAGTCAATCTGAATTTGCACAGAATATACTCGCCATGGATTTCGATCCTATCGAACCAGTTTTTGTTGAAGCAGATAGAGATTACCGTCTCATTGAATTTGCCGATGGCGTAAACCTCTATTATGCCCCCAATCCTCTGAACGATTTATTTTCTTTTTCAATCAATGTTGATGTAGGTACCGAAGAAAATGAAAAGCTAAATCTCGCAGCATCCCTAATTGATGTTGCGGGCACTCAGACCATGAGTAATGAGGAATTGAAAAAAGAATGGTATCGAATAGGTAGTGAATTCCGCTTTGGAGCTGGCGAGAATTCGTCAGGGTTTTCATTAAGTGGCTTGGATGAGCAATTCGAAAACAGCCTAGAGCTAATGATGGCGTTGATAAAAAGTCCAACAACAGAAGAACAAACCCTAGAGCAAATGAAGGGGATCATGCTGAAGTCTAGAGTGGATCAAAAGAGCTCACCACCGGCTATAGCTCGCGCACTTTATTTGTATAACCGCTATGGCGAAAACTCACCTATGCTTGAAGCTCTTACCGCTGAACAAATCCAGGAAACCTCCATGGATGAGTTGATGACTTTACCTGCTGACCTCTTGACCTATAAACATACGCTCTCCTACACAGGATCTTTGCAGCTGGAAGATTTAGTGACCGTGCTCAGACGCCACCACACACTCGAAGGTGAGCTTAAAGACACACCAGATTTTCGTTTCCGTACAGCTCGAGAAATTAGTGGAAGTGAAGTCTACGTTGTTGACCAGCAAACAGCCCAGGCTCAGGTGCGTATCGAATTCGCTGACGATGAATATACCGAGGCAGACAGTGTTATGTCTTCAATTTATACCAATTATTTTGGTAGTGGCATGTCCAGCGTGGTTTTTCAGGAGCTACGTGAAGCGAGAGCTCTGGCTTATTCAGCATCTGCTCGCTACGCCCAAGGCAGCAGAGAAAATGCTGAAAACCTCATGCTCGGTGCAATTGGCACTCAAACTGATAAGACGGTGGATGCCCTGAATGCATTTATTGATTTGATTGATAACATGCCTGAGTCAACCGAACGATTCGATGAGTCAGTAAACTCATTACTCAATCGTTACCGTACTTCAAAAATTAATTTTCGAGAAGTGATTGGCGCAGTACGAAGTTGGGAGCGGCTTGGTTTGGATGGTGATCCGCGTCGACAACGATATGATGAGCTGCAAACTGCAAGCATGGATGATCTACTCTCGTTCCAACAAGACCATGTGAAGGAAAGACCAAAACTCATATCTGTCGTTGGTGACCTGTCAATTATCGAGACCGAGGAACTTGAACAATTCGGGACGGTCAGAGAAGTTCAAGTTGATGATCTCTTTGTTGATTAAAGCAATTTAGTTGATCGCAGACTTCATAATGCACTGTGAGAGCAGCAGTGCTTTATCTTTTGTTTGCTTTCACTGCATTGCATGCCTTTTACTACTACACTCATTAAACTCATTTTCTCGCTCTAATTACCGATCCCTAACTTTAAAACCCAGCATAGAAGCTATGAGTAGAAGCAATGAATAACAAGGTTACAGCGCTTTCCGTTTCAGGGCTGAAGAAGAGCTATGGCATCCACGAAGTAATTAGTAATCTCGATTTACAAATTCATCAGGGATCTATTCATGGACTAGTTGGTTTAAATGGATCCGGTAAGACTACAAGCCTGGAATGCATTCTTGGCTTGCAATCCGTAAATAGCGGCGATATTTCGATATTAAATTACCCTCCTAAGCAGTTACATCGAGCCAATGGCGATATCATAGCTATCTTCGATTCCCCAAGTCTGCTTCCCAATCTTACTGTAAGACAGTGTATGCAACATGCTTCGCTCTTATGTGAAACCCCTAAGAGAAGCCCTGCTCTAGCTGAGCAACTGTTAAGTATTGAACGTTTTTCCAATTTTAAAATTAAACATCTATCTTTAGGTAATAAACGACGTGCCTCCATCGCGCACGCTCTCATAGGTAATCCCAAAATGATTATTTTGGATGAGCCCTTCAATGGCCTAGATGCCGAAGGGGTGGATGACGTTCTCCAACTAATCAAAACGTTAAATCAAGAAGAAGGTACAACATTTTTACTATCCAGCCACCAATTACCTTACCTCGAGCAAATTTGTTCACATATCGCGATATTGAACAAAGGCTCAATTGCTATAAATGATAAAATAGAGGCTTTACTTGCTCAAAGCTCTTGCAGCGTGCTTTTGCAAACAGACCAACAAGAGACAGTCATCAAACTTCTCGAGAACGGCACTTTCGCTAAAGTAGCTATTGCAGCAGATCCAAATTATTTACAGGTGACCCTCAACTCCATCGACTCAAGTCAGTTGAACAAAATGCTAGTGGACCAAAATATTAGTATTAACGAACTAATTCTCAATCGTGCCTCTCTTGGAAGTTTATTTCGAGAAATAACTAGAGAGGTTCCCCGATGAAGGGACTGCTGATAGCACTACGCGCTGAATTATTCGTATCACAGCGAAGCTTTACCGCCAAACTTATCGTCTTTGGCCCCGCTCTGCTAATAGCACTGCAGTTCTTTCTGGTGAAACTTTCTGAGACAGGAGAAACTGCTCGGAACAGTTTATTAGGTAGAGACAGTTTTGATGAGGCAGTGGCGAACAATGCCTATGGTTACTATGTAGATGGCTTGAGTACTGGTTTGGCCATGTTGGCACTTTTGCTCGTGGGATTAGCAGCCTATGGTTTTAGTTTCGAACGCGACACAGGCGCTATTCGTCACCTGCTTATTCGACGTATCAGCCGCATCAACTTAATAGCTGCCAAACTCATTCATTTACACTTGCTTGCTGTGTTATCAATCATTTTTTTATTAAGCAGCGCATATTTCTTAAGTGGTTTCTTCTGGGAATTCGGCCCTATAGTGGAAGATGGGTTTGAACTAATAAGCGAGAGTGAGATTCGTGGCGAAATCGGCTTGGGTCTGGAGCTCGCATTGATACCCCTTCCTGCTGCTATTGCATTTGGATTGCTAGTTTCTATTTGTGCACAATCTGCGACGCAAGCGGTTACAACTGCATTAGGAATAACTATTGCTATTGATATCTTTAAAGGTGTGATGGGGGATTTTTCCCAATATATTTATGCCAGTTTTCAGCCCTCATTATTGGACCAATCTTATCTCCAAGATGTAAGCAGACTGGTTAGAGGCTACTCAGATGTTTTGATTGATGACAGAATGGTACTGTTAAATACTTGGGTTCCATGGCCAACATTGTTCTTATTTGTTGTAGTCTCGATGTTGCTGATCGGGCAAAAGAGAATGTAATGAGAAAATTTAATCATAAAATCCTTATTAAATGCTGCTTAATTATTACGCTCAGTATAAGTATGATTACTTGTATCAGCTACGAGCCTGCTGTTTTGATTCCTGCGTTAACTCTTTCGGCTGAAGATATTTCACTTAGGCCTGAACCACTTGAGTCAGGCGTAGATTTTGGTCTCGATGTTAGTCTGAATGAAAGTGACTCACTCGTTAATATAGAAATTCTACCTGGCATTCGTGTGCGCAGTGTATCCGACAATGGGGTTGCAGATTTAGCAGGCATTCAGGTTGGAGATATAATTCTTTCGATCGATGGTATTGCAAGCAACAACCCAGATGTTCTGCTAACTGCGCAAGATAACATCAATGCTGATACAGAACTAAAATTCCGCGTGCGCCGCAATACTACAGTGTTTGAAACAGGGCTCACTGGCAGAATAAGACGCGGCAACTCAGCACCTGTGGAGTTGTTTCGCATAGACCCCCTAGCGAGTAGGGCCGCTTATCAAACACAACTAGTCAACATAGCAGGTAGAACTGGCGTAGCGGCAGCACGAATAGTTGAGATTTATCCAAAAAGCCCACTAATAGCTGCGGGAATTGGAATCGATGATATCGTTGTGGCGCTAAATCAGGTGGAAGTAAATTCCGCCCAGGGATTAGTAAATGATCTTAATCGAAACAAAGCCTTAGGTGAATCAGTGATCTTCAGTATTTTTGATGGCCAAACGATTAGCAATAAGACAGTAAAACTTTGGGGTCCTGGCAGACGAGTTAGCCGACTTTCTCTGGGGCCATTAGTGCAATACAACTCTTCCTTAAATCCTAAAAGCAACAGCTTGAACATCTTGGATTTCTGGCTTTTTTCTCTCTATGAATACAATCGGATTGAAGAAGAGAAATCATATAGCTTCTTTGGAATATTTAACTTCACCACTGACTATGGTGAATTAACAGAAGAACAAAATTGAACCCAATTAGCTTAAAAGAGAATCTTTCCAGAGTAAAACTTTTCCGCTGCTATTGCTTTGGCTATCTCCCTGCTTTGCGACTGATTTTAGTTGCCCTTGGCAGTCTACTAAACTCATTTTCTTTCGCACAAACAAACTATGCCGCTTACGAAGTTACCAGAGAAAATAATTGGGCAACACTAATTACAGAAGACCTCAATGGTGATGGTTTAAAAGACATTATTTTTGCACACTACAATCCAGCCATCGGGCGCGAAATACACATTCATCACCAGGAAATCGATGGAAGCTTCTCAACAAGTCCCCAAAAAGTGGAAATAAAATCCGAAATTATCGCGGTAGCCTTTGCAGACTTACGTGACGAACCCGGAAAAGAACTGTTACTTTTTTCCAGCGATGGCGTCTTTAGTTTTTCCACCGCAGTAGACGGCTATGCTGGAAATATTAAGCAGTTAATTCAATGGAACTTGATCGCCGCCGTACCTAATCTTGAGCAAGTTTATTTTATCGAGACAATCTATGATATGAACAATGATGGCTATGTTGATTTATTGTTACCAGGTGACAAAGAATTCGCCGTTTATCGAGGCGGTAACAACGAATCATTTGAGCTTGCTGCAAAATTTACTACTCTAAACCTTGACACCAGAGCCCTAGGGAGAAATGACAGGAGCGCCAATGCAAGTGCAAACATTGGCATCAATGCCGAGGAAGGTATTGTGCTTGACATTATTGCTGAAGCACCAACACCGTTTGCGAATTTTATCGAACAATGGTCTGCAGAAGCCAAATCTGAACAAGCTCTAATGCGGACAGAAAACTGGTTACCTTCAGCCATTATGGCACAACTCAATGATGACGACTTGTTGGATATTCTCTATTTAAATGTTGGTAACGATGACCTAGGTCAACTAAATATTCATTACCAACAAGACAATCTAACTTTCAATGAAATTGCCGATTGGGTTGGTGAAATCGATACGCAAGGTGATATTGAACTCGCAGATTTAAATAACGACGATAAAATAGATCTCTTCCGCTTGAGTTCTGATGGCAGTGAATGGGATGTCCGTTTCTTCTTAAACAAAGGTGGAACTTTTGAATTGGACATGCCTGATCAGGTCATGCGCTTTTCAGGTTACGATGTGAGGTTGAACGTTATCCCTCTAGCCGACTCTGAGCAACCAGCGCTCAATGTCAGCTATTACACCATTCCAGTAGTAGACGCTATTCGTAACGCCAGCATCAATAGAGTGCAGCTACTTTATGGTAATTCTGACGTAATCCAGGGCCAGCTATTTAATCGAAGACCTGATTCTTCTCTCGAAGAGAGTTTTTCAGCAGCAAATGTTCGAGGGTTATCTGAACAAATGTCTTTGCAATACGATGTGGACGGGGACGGTAATCGTGATGCTTTATATATAACCGACAATGGTACTCTAGCCGCTAAAAGAATTGATAATGACTTAGTCATAGCTAATGAATCATTCTGGGAATACATTTCCCCGCGCACAGTGTTTCAATTTAAAGTGCTGACACTGAATGGAGATGAATTGCCCGATCTCTTGCTTCGACATGGGGTGAGTACGACTCTTTTGGTGACCACGCCATGACTTTATTTACACTTCGTGGCAAGGGCCATCTTGTTGCCGGGATGCTAGTCCTCTGGCTGATGTCCTCGGCACAGTCAGCTGAATTAGAATTTTTATCTCAATCATTTCAGTTTCCTGCCAAGTTAGAAGGCTTAGTAATAGCGGACACCAATGGTGACAATCTCAATGATGTAATTACAGTAATTGATAAAACTCTTAGAATTTACTTTCAATCAGCAGCTGGCTTTGATTTCCAATCAGGCTTCGATGAAATTGTTTTCCCCGGACAAGCAGTGGGCTGGGATCTAAGTAGTAACTATTCGAATTCTGATCAGGCATCAATCATAGCCGTTATAGGTGGCAGTGAAGTTCTGGTTTGGCATGTAGATAGTCAAACGATTCTTCCGCCGGAAAAAATTCAGGAAAACCTACCAGGGTTTCTGAGCAAGGGTGTTAACAGACTGCACTTTTCCCGAGATATAAATGGTGATGGTGTCGAGGATCTATTAATTCCTGGAGCGGGCGAGCTCAATATTTATATTAACGATAGCGCGGGCGGTTACCAAGCAGGGCTAAGCGTACAATCCGATATGAGGATTCGTACAACCCTTGATTCCACTCAGTTAGAACGTCGAACCGGTCAATCGATTCGAATACCTCTAATCAACCTACGAGATGTGAATGGAGACGGCTTTGATGATCTTGTTTCTCGCACTGAGGAAAAGCTTGATGTATTTATTGCCGATCCTCAAGGCAATAGCTATTTCAACATTATCCCCAGCTATTCCTTAGACATAACAGCAATTGAGGAACGCTTAGGGGAATTCGATATCGACAATCTTGATTTCGCTAACTTAACAGGCGTCCTCGCTTTAACTCATGAAGAAATATTGGATGATGTAGACGGTGACGGAATCGCAGATTTACTCTTGCGAGAAGCAGGAAAAATTTCTCTCTTCGGTGGCACTCTCAGCGGGATGGAACTTGAACAACCAAGACAAGTACTAAGATCTGGAGGAAATGTTTTAAGCACGTTTCTTTATGACGAAAATGAAGATGGACTGAAAGACCTTTGGCTCTGGCGAGTCGAGCCAATATCTGTAGGAGACATATTTGTTTGGTTGGCTCTTTCGGGCAGTGTGGCCATTGAGGCATTTATTTACCCGAATGAAGGGGAACGTTTCTCGCGTCGACCTACCCGAAAAATTAGCGTTGACCTGAAGTTTCCCTCAGTCATTCGCCTCGCTGCTACCTTTCGAGAAAAAGCTGATGAATTTAGAGAGCTGCAACAGAAACGAGCAGCCCCAAATAACTTTGCCAATTTAGATAATGATTTTAGTAGTAAAGAATTGCTGGTTTTGGTAAACGATCAAGTCAATATTTTTCTTAACGCCATTGAGCCGAGCGAGGACAATCGCCAGTTTCTAGGCGCTTTAAATTACACGCGTGAACGCGATGAATATGAAATTAATATTAGGGAAGTTATCGATGAGATTTCTCTTAGCACAAATTCTAATCTTGCGGCTGTAGAGGGTAAAACTCCGGACCTTACTTTGGACATTGACTCCAGCTTTATCAATGAAAGTGGTGATATCATTCCGGTCCAATTGAATGCCGACTCAGTCGACGACGTCTTTATCTTTAGTGGCCTCGATAGTAGTCACATATCAGGAATGCTGTTACTCTCGAAATAGATCACCTGATTGAGTCGAAACTCTAGAGTTAAAAACCCAATGAAGAAAGCCGTTTGGATAACATTAATAGTTTCTCTAGTATTAGTGAATCTAGTAGCTGAAGCGGTTTTCTATTTCAGCGAGACGTATATCAATATGTTTTTTCGAATCTCATTGGTTATGGGTATTACCGCAATAGCGTCAATTTTTACTGGGGCGATATTACTGATAGGAAAATTAGAAGAAGAAAAACCTTTATCTGGCCATGTTAGTGATACTCTCGGGACAGATAAAAAAACTCCTAAATAGGACTAATCGGCAATCACTGCTTTATAAACAAGACCCTACTCACACTTGCAGTACTAGCTTTCTTAGCAGCCGGGGTTATCTTCGGGTTAATCAATCAAAGCCAGCTCAGCGAAAATTAATTCGTGGACTATGAGGGTCACATACAGAAATTATTGTTGAAGAAACCAGTTTGGTTAAGCCAGAAGAACAGAAGAAAATGGAAGTCGCGACTGATTCTTTGATTAGTTTAATTACCGACCAAAATCATCCGCAGATGAACTTCATGATAAAAGTACAAAACTAAGGGCCAGTTAGGAATTTCAACCCGCGCCGAATGCGCAGAAAAATACAGGAAGTCGTTAGCCCTAAATCGCAGTTGGAGACCTTAAATTCTTTAGTTATCTCAATATGCCCTGTATCTATACCGTATTAAGTAGGCCTTTTTAGATGCGCTTTAAATTGTGATTTAAATGGAAATATGGTTTCATAAAACGGCTACTAGTTGCTGCTGGCTCGATGAATTTCCCCCTATATAATTCAGCAATTTAGCGAATATTTAATAAGTTAATATACAAAAGTTTATCGCCAATTCCTCTATGATTTTTAATAAGTCAGCTAGGTTATTAATGAAGAATATTGTAGTAAGCATAATACTGGCAGCCTTATTTGCTTCTTGTAGCGATGAATTAACTCGAGCAAGGCCTTTTATTCTCACCACCGCAACTACCGGCGGCACTTACTATCCCGTCGGCGTCGCGTTGGCGACAATAGCCCATGCACAACTTTACGAATCTCAGGGAATTTCACTCACCGCCATTAGCTCAGCTGGATCATTGGAAAATGTAAAACTGCTAAGAGACAACCAAGCGCAGTTTGCAATTCTGCAGGGACCTTTTGGCGCATGGTCGTGGAATGGTGAGGGTCCAATAAGCAATCCGCAAACTCATATTCGGAGTGTTAGCGCACTTTGGCAAAATGTTGAGCATTTTGTTCTCCTTAGCGAACTCGCTACTACTGGCGAGATTATGGATTTGAACAACCTCGACGGCGATCGCTATGTCCTAGGCGCTCGCAACTCCGGCGCAGAACAAACTGGTCGATTTATCCTAGAAACCCTTGACATAGATTATGAAGAAAAATTCAACCTTGCCTATATGGGCTACGGCCCGACTACGAATGCGATTCAAGATGGCAATATAGTTGGTATGAATATTCCTGCTGGCGCTCCTGTCAGCTCTATCACCCAAGCCTATGCCATGCTTGGCGACCGCATGACGATCTTAAACTGGTCTCAGGAAGCGCTGGATAAAATCAATTCGAGATATCCACTTTGGGACTGGTATGAATTTCCACCAGGCACTTATCCAAATCAAAGTAAATTGATTCGGACAGTAGCTTCTCCAAATGTACTTGTTACTCGGGAAGACATCTCCGAAGAAGTTGTTTATAACGTCACCAAAGTTATCTGGGAGAACTTAGCTACCTTACAGGAAATTCACGGAGCCACTAAAGATATGCGAATTGAAATCGCTATCGAAGGGCTCGGTGCGCCACTCCATAAAGGGGCTATCCGCTATTACCGAGAGGTAGGTGTAAAAATTCCAAAGCGACTCCTTATTGATGAGACAACAAATATAACTAAACGATCCTCAACTCAGGAAAACGGAACTTAGAGAAGAAATCATGAATTCTTTTTATTTGCGCTGGGCTGCATTTTTATTTGCCCTCTTCCACATCTACTGCAACGTATTTGCCAGCATTTCTGAACTGTGGTTATCTGCAATTCACTTTGGAGGTTTCTGTGCTATTTGCGCTTTTATGGCTAATGAATCCAAAGATGTGACTAAGCATTCTCTGAGCTATTGGATTAATATCGCTCTTGCTATCACAGCGATCCTGACCTCTGCTTATTTAATCTTGTTTGAAAATGCTTTGTATGCACGTGAAACTGAGTACATATTAAGTGATTATTTCTTTTCTTTAGTAGCAATAGGCTTGGCAATAGAGTTTACTCGACGAACTACCGGCTGGTTTATGCCAGTATTAATCTTAATAAGTTTGTCGTACATTCTTTTCCTCGGCAGATATATTGACGGGGTATTTTCTTTCCCTGGCCTCAGTTTGGAAACAGTTCTCTACAGAAGTTTTTTTACCAGCGAGGGTATGTTTGGCCTGACAGCAAATATTTCTTCGACCTTTGTCTTCATGTTTATTATTTTTGGCTCCTTTTTACTCCGCTCCGGGGCTGGCGATTTTATTGTAAGGCTCGCTCAATGTTTGGCAGGGCGGTTCACCGGTGGCGCAGGTTTAGTGGCTGTCGTCGGCTCAGGGTTAATGGGATCAGTTTCTGGCTCGGCGGTAGCTAACACTGTGTCTACGGGCGTTATAACTATTCCGATGATGAAAAAATCTGGCTTTCCAAGCCGATTTTCAGCTGGGGTAGTTGCCGCAGCTTCAACTGGTGGCGCATTAATGCCACCCGTAATGGGGGCTGGTGCTTTCGTACTCGCCAGTTACACACAAATCTCCTACTTAACGATTATTGCTGCTTCAACATTACCTGCGATTCTTTACTTCCTCACTGTCTCTTATTTTGTTCGCATCGAAGCGAAACGGCTAAAATTGACACCGGCAAATTCCGGCGACACTGAGCCCGTCTCCGCAGTGCTGAAAGAAGGTTGGCATTTCATTATACCTATTTCCATCCTAGTTGGTTTTCTTGTGATTGGCAGAACCCCGACAACATCTGCTGCTTTCGCGATTATTAGTGTTATTGGTGCATCTTGGTTATCACCTACACCTATGTTGCCAAAAGATGTCTTTGATGCTGTGGTTGACGGTGTTAAGACAATGGTTTCTACGGCACTGTTATTAATTGCTGTCGGAATTATTATCAATGTAGTGACAACCACCGGTGTTGGAAATGCATTTTCATTGATGATTGTTGAATGGGCTCAGGGCAGCTTACTAATCACTTTGATTCTTGTTGCACTTGCATCCTTAGTGTTAGGAATGGGTTTGCCAGTGACAGCTTCCTACATAGTACTAGCTACTCTTTCTGCGCCATTAATTTTCGATCTAATTACTCAGTCACAACTACTCGCCGTGCTGCAAGAAGGAGACTTGCCTAGCAATGTCGCTGCAACTATCGGCTTGTTCGGTGGCGATCCATTAATCGCTCTCCAAGAAATGCCTCTGGAAATGAAACAGATCATTCGACAGGAGATGCTTGAGCCGGAATTACTTACTGGTATGTTGCTGAGCGCACATCTTATAATTTTCTGGCTTTCTCAAGACAGCAATGTCACGCCACCAGTGTGTTTAGCATCTTTTGCTGCAGCTGGTATCGCTGGCACTCGACCTATTGCTACCGGCCTCACTAGCTGGAAGGTCGCCAAAGGTTTATACCTCGTGCCGGTATTATTCGCTTATTCACCATTGATATCTGGTTCCTGGCCGGAACGCTTGGAAGTGTTCCTCTGGTCCTGTATGGGTCTCTATGCCATGGCAGGTTTACTACAGTGGCATTTAGAAACTAAACTCAATCCAGTCACAGCAAGCGGACTACTACTCAGTGCGATCTTACTAATGTGGACTCCTTTTCCTCTGTATTATCATCTCATCGGAGCCGGAATACTAATCGCGATAATTGTTACCCAAAGTCGGCAGGGAAAAACATTATAGAGACTTCTTAAACTTTTTTTGTCTTCTTTTGGGTCACATCGGGAAAATCATTCTCGAATAAACTACCCTTCAGTAAAAAATAAAAAAGCCATCTATTAAATCACTATTTTCGTAAACATTATCTTTCTAAATACTATCTATCACAAATCAAGAATGGAAAAAATATGAGCGATTACATTGCTAAACAAATTCAATTAACAAGCCGGCCGGCTGGAATGCCAAGTCAGGAAAATTTTACCACTGTCGAAGTTGAGCTTGCGCCGCCTTCCGCTGGGCAAGCTCTGGTGAAAAATCTCTATATGTCTGTTGACCCTTATATGCGGGGCCGCATGCGTGAAGATGGAGTTTATGCACAATCCTATGGACTCAATTCGGCACTATGGGGTGGGGCTGTTGGGGAAATTATTGAATCTAATGCGGAAGGCTTAGAGGCCGGAGACATAGTTCTAAACGGTGCTGCCTGGCAGGACAAATTCGTCGCCGACGCCGGCACACTAGATAAGCTGGAGCCATTCGATAGGGATCAATTATCACTCTATATAGGAACATTGGGGATGCCAGGTTTAACGGCTTATGTGGGACTATTTAAGTATGGTGAACCAAAGGAAGGAGAAACAATATTCGTTTCTGCAGCTTCTGGCGCTGTGGGTGCCAACGTCTGTCAAATTGCAAAGCTCAAAGGCTGTCGCGTTATTGGCAGTGTCGGCAATGATTCCAAAGCTCAATGGTTACTCGATGAATGCGGTGTCGATGCGGTGATTAATTATAAAACCTGCGGAAATCTCACCGACGCCCTGACTGCGGCAGCTCCAGACGGTATTGATGTCTATTTCGAAAATGTTGGCGGTGATCATTTGCAAGCTGCTCTGGCAGTAATGAATCCTTTTGGAAGAATTGCGGCTTGCGGCATGATCGCCAGCTATAACAATTCTAAGCCAGCTCCGGGGCCCAATAATCTCATGCTCATTGTTGGCAAGAAAGTTCGCATCAATGGCTTCATAGTCTCTGATCACGGTGACATGCGAGAACAGTTTCTTGTAGATATGATCGGATGGATTAAGGAAGGTAAAGTTAAGAGCCGCGAAACTATCCTCGACGGGTTGGATAATGCGGTTGAAGCGTTCTTAAATCTCTTTAGTGGAGAAAATTTTGGCAAGATGGTGGTCAAAATCTAAAGACTATTCTTCCGTTTCCCACTAAGTATCTATGAATGATTCAGTATTGTTCCTTGCCGGCTCCAATTCTGCCTTTTCCGATGATATTTATACTCTGTGAATTCATCATGCCCGACGAAAGAACCGATCTCAAGCTGAGCGGATAGTATTGAACTAATCATTTTTAATTCTCTATGGCTATGCATAAGATAATATCGTCGATTCCAATACCGATTTAGTGCTTGAAATCACTGTTATAAGAATCCATGAAAAAATTGAGAAACAATTAATTCGAAAAAAATTTCCCCTTTAAATGGTTAGTTCAGTCTTTCTCGGAGAGCTGGCATTCAGTGGGAAACTTGTTTATACCGACAGCCTCTTCCTTCACATGAGGCCTATAGACATATCTAATCTTTAGCTATAAACGATTTTTCCTGCTGCTTGTCTATTAAGAGGATCAAAGATGTATTACCCATCAAGCAAACGAAGGTATTATTAGCTACAGCTATTTCCTATCGCCGCAGTTAAATAACAATCCAAAGCATTTGCGAATTCCCGTTTATCACTCTCAGATAATTGACGCGGCCCCCCAGTATGAACTCCGCTGCTGCGCATAGTGTCGAGGAAGTCTCTCATATTTAGTCGAGCCTTAATGGTGCCCTCCGAGAACTTCTCACCTCGTGGACTCAAGACTTGAGCGCCCTTGCTTATCAACTCGTCGGCCAAGGGTATATCTGAGGTAATTATAAGATCACCAGCTTCTGCACGACGCACAATATCATTGTCCGCAACATCGAATCCCTGAGGCACTTGGATAGCTAATACATTCTTGAATGCTGGTACCTGCAAAGATTGATTAGCAACCAAGGTCAACTGAATGCCAGTTCTTTCAGCAGCTTTAAAAAGTATCTGCTTTATCACATTGGGACAGGCATCTGCGTCCACCCAAATTGTCACGCCGGCATTGATCGGTGACTCAGTATTGCTCTCAAGCACTAGACATAACCACTCTCTTATCACTCAAGTCTTCTACTGCCTGATTATGGCTCAAGTAATTATTCCCAGTCAGTGCATGGAAAAATTGAGTAATAGCTAGCCTGTCCATAATCGGCCCTTTAACTTCAGAAAGGTGTAACTTGATGTTGAGACTTTCTAGAGTCTCATTGATTTTCTCGAGCGAAGCCAATCCGCTCATATCAATTTTATTTACCGCGGTACACATCAATACAACATGTTTCAACTTTGGTTTTTCTGCTACTAGCTCAAATACTAACTCTTCTAAATATCGCGTATTAGCAAAATAAAGCGACTCATCGACACGAATAGATAAAAGGTTTTCAAAAGTTTCAACTTTGTGACGATTTACATTCCTAAAATGTTCAGTGCCAGCGACTCGACCGACTATGGCAACATGAGGTTGTGAGGTTTTGTATAAATGAATAAAAATCGAGGAAAATACACCAGCACCGATCCCAAATTCAACCCCCACAAGCAGAGTTGCTAGTAGAGTTATAGTTACGGCAGAAAAATCAGCCTTTGAATAGAGCCAGGATTTCTTCAGCACAGAAAAATTCAACAAAGGAATTATTGCAACTATTATTATCGCTGCTAAACACACTCTAGGGAGCCAGAACAAAATTGGAGTAAAAAACAAAGCGACAAGAGTAATTAGTATTGCTGTAAACAAACCAGCAGCTGGAGTTGCAGCACCAGCTTCAAAATTTACCAACGAGCGGGAAAAGCCACCGCTAACTGGAAACCCTCCTGCAATCGCAGAACCAACATTCGAAGCCCCAAGGGCCACTAATTCTTGATCCAAATCGATTCTCTCACGCCTCCGAGCTGCTAATGATTGACCTACCGAGATTGACTCAACAAAACCAATAATAGTTATTAAGATAGCCGATCCTGCCAGGCTGCTCATTAAATCTAAAGAAAATTTCGGCACACCGAACCCCGATAGACCTTTTGGCACATCGCCCAACAACTGCAACCCTTGCTGATCAAGCCGCAGGGAATAGGCGAGTGTCGCCGCAATAATTGCTACAAGAATCGGGCCTGTTCGCGCCAGAGTATTAGCTAGAGACTTATTAATTCCTAAGGCGACCAGCAACTTTTTCATACCGGACTTACTCCATAGAATAAATAAGATTGCCGCAATACCAATACTCAAGGTGAGAATACTGGAGTCCTGTAGTGAGCCAAAGATAGTTGTTAGTAGTTCTAGCAAATTGTTGCCGCTAGCACTGATGCCTAATAGGTATTGGACCTGACTAAATCCAATAATAAGCGCTGCCGCAGTTATAAATGCACTTATGACTGGATAGGAAATGAAATTCGCAATAAAGCCCAAGCGAAGCATTCCCAGACTCAACAAAAATATTCCGGACAGAAAAGTTAATGAAAACGCGGCGAAGAGATATTCTTCCGGCGATGTAAGATCGAGTTTACTTAGCGCAGCGGCCGTCATGAGTGATACGACAGCGACAGGACCTACTGATAGAGTATTGCTAGATCCAAAGAACGTGTAAATAGTGAGACCCAAAATACTGGCATAGAACCCAGCTACTGCTGGCAGGCCAGCCAGCAATGCATAAGCAAGGGATTGTGGAATAATCATAATGGCAACAACGACAGCAGCCACTGAGTCATCAGCAAACTTACCTTTGTTGTATTTGCGCCCCCAAGTCAGGATTGGGAATAAACGGCTTAGGTCTAGTGTTTTACTCAAGCAACTTCTCTATTAGAGGGTTCAAAAATCCTTCATTGATTTAGTTCAATTTCCTGGATCCATTTAAATTTATCATGATTCTCAGTCTGAGCAGGTGGCAATACGACAATTAATAACAGCATTGCCCTAAGTTGACTTAATCGAAATATTTCTTCGCCTCATCAAACCGGTCCACTTCACACATCCATGGAACATAAAATCCATGACTAAGGTCAACAAGACAGCAATTGCTAGCCCCCATTGTATAGCAACCGTGTTTAATGGCACCGTATAAGTGTATTGATTCATGACTTCATCTAACAGCTCCTGATCTGCTGAAAATACCAAATGTGTTGCTACTATTAAGGGGTTACTTTTCATCACCAAATGCTCGGCAGAGATTCTTGAGTACCTATCGTAAATAATTCTGACGCTAACTGCATCACGCCGGAAAACTTGATCATTGCTTTGTTCATAGTAGGTAATTAATGCTAGCAGATCGCCACCGAATAGTTCATTAGCGGTCGATTGGAACCCAATGATATTTTCCGATACTTCTTGAAAGTGCGCATCCACTCGCTTCTGATACTGATCAATAAAGTTTGGAACTTGAATTCCAAACAAAAGACCAGCGGAAAATATAGCCAACCGACTATAGGCCCAAAGAAATTTTTTCATCGCATAAGAGTTACGTTAATTACAGTTAGAATTTTCAGAAATTAGAATCTCGCTCTTTCCCAATGACACTGCCCTTGGGAGAGCAAACTTCCTAAATCGATGATCTCCACATAAGTCCAAGAAATATAACTCGCAAGATTTCGAACCCGGAACAATTAAGAGTAATCGAAAAAAGCACTGCCGTTTAGCTGGCTTCTAATTCTCTATTAATTCGACTAAGACGCGCTCTATGTAAAAGCCATATATCTTAATTTAGATCTAGCTCGGGTCTACCACTGTCCAGTCAAACTCAAATAATGTATCTATCTTCAAAATTAGACTGCAGGAAATGTGATTTATTGCCATATCTTATTAATCAGCAGAAATTCGAAGCCTAATCGTCGTCCGGCTTGCCAGCTCAATATTTCCCCGGAGTCGATAGCCCTCAATGGCATTCCGCATCACTGAGAACATCCAGCGTGCCTGATCATCATTTGGGGCAGTTATCAGAAAAAATGCTTCGTGTTGACGAGCTTGATGAGCTATATCCGTTAATTGCTGTACCGCTGATTCGCTGCGCTTGGAAAAATCTTGTGCGTTTAACTGGAAAAACAAATCCCCTGAATTCATTTCCGCTAACAGCGCTTCGGTCGCTGCCTCAAGACCTGGATGAGCGTCATCTACAAACTTGGCACTATCAAGCAAAGCCTGGGATTCTTCAAATAGACCACGCCGATTAGCTTCTGCAGACAACTTTAAATACCTTTCAACAATTTTCTGTAATCCTTCAAGCGCTATCTCATTTCTCGGATCATAGGCTAAAGCTCGCTGAAATTTTGCATAAGCATTGTTATCTACTGGTGTAAGTAGGCGGTCTGAGTCCATGGCTTGGAGTGCTTCAAATAATATATCGGCAATCAACCTTTGTTGATCGGGATCTCGTACGGAGTTATCAATAACCTGAGGATTACTTAGAACTGAAATTTTCAAGGGCGGATTGACTGGGGTGGGATTGGAGACAGCACCTTCGATTACAGACTGATGAGTCTCACAAGCACTTAGCGCGAGAACCAAGATAGGTAGTAAATATTTTATTGAGATGTACTTCTTCATTGCATAGGTAGTTATACGACTTATTTCCATTAACTGCTTAATCTAAGCAATTAACTTAATTCGAATAGTCTAATTCAAGAGTTCAGAAAAAGGAATGTACTCCAAACTATCACCGATAGCGATCTCACTATAAGGAGGAACGATTGCCAAACCCTCACTATAACTGAGAGATGCTGCCACCCCAGAGCTTTGATTATCATAAGGCATCAGCGCGGACTGATTAACTCCAGCTACGACAATAACCCGCAGATACTCTTGACGCTCCGCTGTTTTCTGGCAGCTGAAGCCAGTGGGTAAGTGAAAGCTTTTTGGGGCACTCTCTCTGCATCCTTGCATGGCAAGCAAGGCCGGCCTTACTAATAGGACAAAGGTCACGAAAGCAGAAACTGGATTACCGGGTAAACCGAAAAACTGAACACTGCTATTATTAGCACGAATCAGTTTTCCGCTGGCAAAGGGCTTACCGGGTTTAATCGCCAGCTTCCACAAATCGAGATATCCCATTGCTTCAACCGCAGCCTTCACGTGATCTTCTTCGCCAACTGACACACCACCTGTAGTAATAACACAATCTGCTTGATCTGACGCCGCAACAAGAGCACGTTTAGTGCCTTGGAGATCATCTTCTACTACTCCCAGATCAATAACTTTGGCCCCTAGAGCTTCTAATAATGATGCAAGAGTATAGAAATTAGAATTATAAATTTGTCCTGCCTTTAACGAACCACCGGGGTGAACAAGTTCATCTCCTGTCGTCATCAATGCAACGCGAATTTGACGCACAACATCGAGTTGAGTTAAGCCAATTGAGGCCAACAAACCAATATCTTGAGCTAACAAACGTCGACCTTTATTAAGCAGCAACTCTCCGGCTTTAATATCTTCCCCTGATAAGCGCAGATTTTCACCAGGCTGTACTTTTTGGAAAACTTTTATACTATCTTTTTCGACCTGACAATTTTCTTGCATCACCACTGCATCTGCACCCTTGGGTAAAGGAGCACCAGTGAATATTCTCGCTGCTTCACCTGAGGAAAGCTGCTCTCCTTTCTGGCCCGCTGCTATGCGCTGAGTAACTTTCAGGCTTGTAGCCTGCGACTTTAAATCTCCTGATAAAACAGCATATCCATCCATCGCACTATTGTTTAAAGGAGGCACATCAATGTCGGAATAATAATCTCTAGCAAGAATACGACCGGCAGCACTGCGGAGCTGAGTTGATTCCTGTTCATCTATCAGCGCAAGTGATTCAACTAAGGTTTTCTGGGCAAGACTAATAGGCGTGAGCGCCGTTTTTCTAATTCTTATTGCAGTTCTATCATCCATGTATTTATTACTCAACCGTATAGACAACCTGATTCTTCAACAGTTATTCCAGCTCAAGTGGCAGATGATTCTATAATTTATCACTGGGGGGGGAATACTCTGTCAGCATAAAGCGACTTAATAGCATCTTGCAATTCACCATGCCAAGATTTTTGTTTAATCCCGAATGTATCAAAGATTTTTTTAGTGGCTAAGGTTGAATTGTGGATCTCTGGCGCTTTAGCTTCTCGCTCTTCGAGTTTCAGTGAGTCCAGTAATTGATAAACTTCCTCATCATGATTGGCCGCATATTTAAGTGTTTGTTCAGCAAATTCGATTTCTTTCTTAGTTTCTAAACCACAGTAATGATAGATACCCCAAACACTGGCGTCACAATCAACTTGGTTGCAAATAGCCAGAATCGCTGCAGCCAAATCGCCTGTATGAGTAGGACTAAACCTTCGCCTAGCAACTTGAATTTCCCCTCTATTTTTAATCGTTGACCGAATCCAGGATTTAATCAATCCCTTTTTGTCTCTACCGAACAACCAACCGGAGCGAACAATGATATGAGAATTATTTTGAGTGACTGCCTTTTCCCCTGCCAGAGAATAGCGTCCATAGATGCCCTGAGGGTTGGGTTCATCATTCTCGCTATATCCCAGTTTTTTTACACCATCGAAAACATAAGCGTTTGAGAGATGAATTAATGGAATATTCAGGTGGCTGCTGATCTCAGACAGAGTAGCAGGCAGAAGAGCATTTATTTGTCGGCAGCGAAATTCTGACGACTCAGCTCTTTTTAATGCGCTGTGATTGCGAGAAATGAAATCTGCGAGATTTACTACTTGAGTTGGCTCGTAATCGGTAATCATCTTCGCAATGGCAACGGCATTATCGGGATCGAAGTGCTTATCTGCAGGTGCTTGAAATGGAATCTTGCGTTTGCGCAAAATCTCTATGAGTGCCCTGCCTGCAGGGCTATTTGCTCCAACTAGAAATAACTTCACGGGACCAACTAAGCTAAATTTCTGTACAACATGACCTAAAGCTCGATCAAACCTGGCGGGAAGTCAAGTTAATAGGGCTATAGCCTGCAGCCCTGAACGTAATAAACTATTCTAGAACGGAATATCGTCATCAAAATTATCAAAGTTGGCGGGGGCTGCCTGTGCTGGTGCCGCTTCCGCTGATGCCGGACTGCTCTGTTGATTTTGGCCAAAAGCGTTTTCCCCTGGAGATGCTCCACTCCCGCCGCGGGAGTCCAGCATCTGCATTTCGCTTGCTACAATTTCAGTGCTGTAACGTTTCACTCCATCTTGTTCCCAAGAACGAGTTTGCAAACGACCTTCGAGATATAATTTTGAACCTTTCTTAACATATTGTTCGACTATCTCTGCTAAACGATTGAAAAAAACTACTCGGTGCCACTCAGTTTTTTCCTGCTGCTCTCCGGTGTTCTTATCTTTCCAGGTATCACTAGTAGCAATTGACACATTGCAAACACCATTACCATTGGGCATGGATCTGAATTCGGGATCGTTTCCCACATTACCCACAAGTATTACTTTGTTAACGCCACGACTAGCCACTATTTATTCCCCTCGCTGAGCTATTTTTGAGCTTTTCGATACCTTGATGCTAGTACTTTCATAGTAGTACATGGCTTCAGGTCAATTACCCACTAAGTCTATACCAAGCTTGTCAGCATGAGAACTTTTCTAGGAACTTAATCGACAAATATTACGCAGTATTGCCGCACTGCATCACTACGCTGAGGGTTAGGCTAAGGAAGTTTCGATAATTGACTGCTGAATAATTTTCCAGCGATCAAATTACTGGTTAGTTATCTAGATTGAGTATGAGTATTGAAGGAAGATGAAATAGAGTGGCTTATCTATCCATTTCATTATCCCTGCTGGACTCGAAGCTATGTAATTGTTGATAATGTGTGGTTTCGTCATTTACCCGCTGTTTTCAGGATTTAGGTTATGGATAAGATTGTTGTACGAGGTGCGCGCACCCATAACCTAAAAAACATTAACATTACAATTCCCCGCGATAAACTCGTTGTAATCACCGGTCTTTCCGGATCAGGAAAATCTTCTTTGGCTTTTGATACGCTTTATGCTGAAGGTCAGCGCCGTTACGTAGAATCACTTTCGACCTATGCTCGACAATTTCTTTCAATGATGGAAAAGCCAGATATAGATCACATTGAAGGACTCTCTCCCGCCATTTCTATAGAGCAAAAATCTACTTCCCATAATCCTCGCTCTACTGTCGGCACAATTACCGAAATCTACGATTATTTGAGATTGCTTTTTGCCCGAGTTGGCGAACCTCATTGCCCTGACCATGATATTAAGCTAGAAGCACAAACTGTCAGCCAAATGGTAGACAAGGTAATGGCCTTGCCAGGCGGGACAAGGATCATGGTCCTGGCCCCTATCATTCGAGAGCGCAAGGGCGAGCATGTTCACGTATTTAATGAACTGCGAACTAGTGGATTTATCCGAGCCCGAGTAGATGGTCTGATTTGTGAAATTGAATACCCACCTGAACTTGAAAAAAATAAGAAGCATTCAATCGATGTAGTTATCGATCGTTTGAAAATAAAACCTGGGCTGGAACAACGCTTGGCGGAAAGTTTTGAAACTGCAATTCAGCTTGCTGATGGCTTGGCTATGGTAAGTCTTGGCGACGATGAGGAAAAACCTAAAGACTTGGTGTTCTCTGCCTTATTCGCCTGCCCGAAATGTGGCCACAGTATTTCTGAACTGGAGCCAAGGTTATTTTCCTTTAATAATCCAGCGGGCGCCTGTTCCGGTTGTGATGGTCTTGGGCTCAAACAGTTTTTTGACGAAAGCCGGATAATCACCGATGAAAACCTAGCCTTGTCAGAAGGTGCAATTAGGGGCTGGGATCGCCGCAGTGTTTATTACTTTGGAATGCTTACATCCTTAGCCAAGCATTTCAAATTCGCCATTGACACACCGTTTAATAAACTTTCCAAGAAGCATCGCAATCTAATTCTTCGAGGTAGTGGCAAAGAAATTATTGCCTTTCATTATGTAAATGACCGTGGCGATATGTTCACTCGCAGTTATCCCTTTGAAGGCATACTGCCTAATATGGAGCGCAGGTTCAGAGAAACTGAATCAAATACAGTACGAGAGGAACTTGCAAAATACCTGAGCTCACAGCCTTGTCCCGATTGCAATGGCACTAGGTTGCGACGAGACGCAAGACATGTGCTGGTAAAAGGACAAAACCTGCCAACCATCACTGGCATGACTGTTGCTCAATCAGCAGATTACTTCGATAAGTTAGAACTCAGTGGCACTCGCGCCCAGATTGCTGAAAAAATACTGAAAGAACTTCAGGATCGTTTAAGATTTCTTGTAGATGTTGGACTGAACTACCTAACCCTGAATCGTAGCGCCGATACTTTATCCGGAGGGGAGGCGCAGCGCATAAGATTGGCCAGCCAGATTGGCGCCGGCCTAGTTGGTGTTATGTATATCCTTGACGAGCCATCAATTGGCTTGCACCAAAGAGATAATAATCGCCTACTGCAGACCCTCTTCCGCTTGCGCGACCTTGGTAATACCGTGATCGTAGTCGAGCACGATGAAGAAGCGATTCGCAGCGCTGACCACATAATCGATATCGGGCCTGGAGCAGGCGTTCATGGCGGCGAGATCGTCGCTGAAGGTTCAATAGGCGATATTACCAAATCCAAAAAATCCTTAACGGGTCAATATTTGTCAGGAAAGGTAGAAATTCAAACACCGACAAAACGTCACGAATTTAACGAAAAGAAAATTCTTCAATTAAAAGGGGCCACAGGTAACAATTTACAAAATATTTCTGTAAAAATTCCAATCGGTTTATTTACTTGCGTCACCGGAGTTTCTGGGTCTGGAAAATCTACACTAATTAATAATACCCTGTACCCTATTACAGCTACGAAACTCAATGGAGCTACAACACTAAATCCTGCTCCGTTTGAAGATATTGAAGGCTTGGAATTTCTAGATAAAGTTGTTGATATAGACCAAAGCCCAATCGGTCGAACACCACGTTCAAATCCCGCCACTTATACTGGGATTTTCACTCCAGTACGGGAGATTTTTGCTGGTACGCAAGAAGCAAGAACCAGAGGATACAAGCCAGGAAGATTTAGTTTCAATGTGAAGGGCGGCCGCTGCGAAGCCTGCCAAGGAGGCGGCGTAGTTAAAGTAGAGATGCATTTCTTACCCGATGTCTATGTCTCTTGCGATGTTTGTCGTGGCAAACGCTACAACCGTGAAACTCTGGAAGTAAAATACAAAGGCAAAAACATAAGCGAAGTGCTGGATATGACAATAGAGGATGCTCGGACATTCTTCGATCCAGTCCCAGTTATCGCTCGAAAACTGCAGACGCTGATAGAAGTTGGACTTTCCTATATCTGCCTAGGCCAAGCTGCTACAACTCTTTCAGGTGGTGAGGCCCAGCGTGTAAAACTTTCGCGTGAGCTATCAAAAAGGGATACCGGTAAGACGCTTTATATACTGGATGAACCAACTACTGGTTTACATTTCCAAGACATCAAACAACTACTTTCAGTATTACATCATTTGCGCGATCAAGGAAATACCATAGTAGTCATTGAACATAATCTGGATGTTATAAAAACAGCAGATTGGATTGTAGACTTGGGACCGGAAGGCGGCAGTGGTGGCGGCAAAATAATAGCAGAGGGCACTCCCGAATCTGTAGCGAAAACAAAAGCCTCCTATACGGGTCAGTACATTAAGAAGGTTTTAAAATAAAAATAATGTTTTCTCTCTCCCCATCACCCAAGTTAGACTTCTGTATAGAGCTTCGATTTCATTTGTTTCTATTGCCATGCCGTCGCGGTTTAAATTGCAGTTGTGCGCGGTTCATGAGCTTGATAAAAAAGGTTCATTTTTTGAAACGAACTCACGGATAGTTATCAGTGAAGCTTCCCAGCTCTCCACTTCTCCACTTCTCCACTTCTCCACCGTAAATATTTTCCTCGATATAAATTACTGGATAACCTGGCTCCTAGACCTCTTAAAGAGCCAAGTCCATTAGATCGGCAAGAGCTAGGATAGATACTTCTCCTTCCCCTTGATTAACCAACTGAAGTTCTTCGTGAATCAGGTTGGCGCCGCTTTACGACGTATAAGAATTATTGCTCACTTGCGCCATGCTGGGAGTGCATTCGAAGTTGCCGTGTTTCGGCACTGTGACCATGGCATCAAAAGGTATCATTAATTTGGAAAATTTTAACTTAGCTCGATGATTATAGTTACAAAGCAGAATTAATAGACAAGGGAGCAAAAATACTTGCATGGGAATGATATTCAGTGACTAATCTTATCAGCCCGGGTTTAAATGAATTTAATCTTCATAGTAGTGCAATAACTGGCGGAAAAACAATGCAGACCAGATCATATAGCAAGTAAAAATGCCCCTATTAAGAGATCGCGTTAGTTCAATCTAAAGTGAGCTTTCTAAGAGCTGACATGATGGTAACTTGTTACAGTATGTAACTCCTTCTATAAGAGCGTTCGAAACCCACGTTTTTAGAGTGATACAGCCGCCTAAGTGTGGCCGAATTTATTGCTTTTTGAGGTAAAAAAGGCCAAACTTATCGTTAGATATATATGTGGTAATGTAACGTGGTTAATGTGCACTTCTCTCACGTATTTCAATAACATAAAACGGAGCCAAATTAGTGAATTCTAAATTAACTCGCAGACGTTTTATCAAGGGAGTTATATTCTCCGGTGCTGCCGCCACAGCGGGCACAGGTTTATATATTGCGTCAAATGCTCAATCGGGCCAAGGCGCTGCAGAACGCTTGATAAATCTCAACATCAATGGTCGAACTCGACCAGTTGATGTCATGCCTTCGGAAACACTAGCCTACACCCTTCGCTACAAGCTCGATTTAACTGGAACCAAAATCGGTTGCAATCGTGGTGAATGCGGAGCATGTACTGTGTTGATTGATGGGATACCTAATTATTCTTGTTCAGTGCTAACTCACAATGTAAAAGACAAAGTTGTTATCTCTGTGGAAGGAGTTAAGGATGCAGATGGCACATTGCATGCAGTACAAGCTGCTTTTGTCGCAGAAAATGCACCGCAGTGTGGTTTCTGTACTCCTGGTCAGGTGATGTCAGCGGTTGCACTGCTGAACAACAATCCGCGCCCAAGTAGACAAGAAGTCCGCCAAGCATTGTCCGGTAATCTATGCCGTTGCGGAGCCTACGAACATTACATTAATGGCACTCTGCGTGCCTCGGGGCAAATCGCATGAGTACTCATATAGGTTTCGATTTTGTACCACCCGATATTCCTGGAAAGGTAACTGGTGAGATTAAGTATGCGGAAGACTATAAGCGAGAAGGAATGGTTTTCGCCCGCTTACTTACAAGCCCTCTCCCCAGCGGAAGAGTTGTTAGCATAGACGCAGCTGAAGCGTTACGTATGGACGGTGTAGTCGGCATTTTTACGGCTGATGACCTAGCGCCAGTTGCTCCTCCAGGCAACCCGGCCCTTGCATCCGAATACGTCACTTATGTCGGCCAGCCAATATTGGCAGTTGCAGCGACCACAGAAGAGATTGCTGAATCAGCAATCGATAAAATTCGCATCGACTTTGAGCGTCGTGACTTTGTAGTAGATCCCTTGGAGAGCCTTACTCCGGGCGGCAAAAATGCCTACCCTCAGGGCAATGTTCTAGTTAGAACTCGAGAAGAAGGCCCTGAAGGCACTCCGATTATCGGTGCTGAAATTAAGGATATTAAATGGCCACAATCTGCTATTGATGCTATTCGTGATGGAAAAGAACCAGTCGGTGGTGAATTTACTACCGAATGGGCGTTCGGTGATGTTGATGCAGGCTTCGCAGATGCAGTTCAAATCATAGAACAACCATTTGTAACTATGGGCTATCCTCACCACTCGCTCGAGGCGAGAACGGGCATGGCTTATTGGGAAAATGGCAAATGCTATTTTCACGGTTCATCACAAAGCCAGAGCGCAAACAATGCCGGCCTGGCGCGTATGCTAAACATTGACCTTGCTGACCTGGTGTTTATCAACGAGGCAACTGGCGGCGGCTTCGGGTCCAAAATTGGACCTTACCCGTTCATGGCTATTACTGGAAACTTCTCTCGTGTTCTTAATCGACCTGTACAACTTCGCATTACCCGCGAACAAGAGTTCTATATCGGCTCGGCTCGCTCGGGTATGCAAGGTTGGATCAAAGTTGGCATTAAAGAAGGGGGCAAAGTTTCTGCAGTAGATCTGGTAATCGTAAACGATGGTGGTGCAACCGGTGGCGGCAGTGGTAATTCTTCCGCACAACACGTCACTATCGCTTATCAGCCAGAGAATATGCGTTACCGTGGAATCTCTGTTTATACCAATACAACACCACGTGGTGCTCAGCGTGGTCCAGGTCAGAATGAAATGGCTGCGGTACTAGCACCTATGACTGATCGTGCAGCAGATGCTGTCGGGATGGATCGAGTTGCATTTCGTCGTGCCAATGTAGTCGACAGTGATGGCTTTCAAGGCGGGAGTCAGGGCCCATTGACAAGCGCATTCGTTCGCGAAGCACTCGATCAAGGTCAACGATTATTTGGCTGGCAAGACAAGATTAGCGCACCTAAAGATATGGGTGGCAGCAAAGTTCGAGGAGTTGGCGTTGGCATCGGTTATCATGGAGCTGGTGGCCGTGGCTACGATGGGCTTCTACGAATTGGTACTGATGGTAAGCTCTATATCCATAGTGGTGTTGGCAACCTTGGTACTTATTCTTATGCAGGCACATGTCGCGCAGCCGCTGAAGCATTGCAGGTTCCTTGGGAGCGTTGTGAGATTGTGCACGGTCGATCAGATCTCCACCTACCCCATAGTTCTGGTCAAGGTGGCTCTAACACAATCTTTACCCACACTCGCACGAACTGGGTAGCAGCTCAAGATGCGATTAACAAACTTAAGGAAATCGCAGCGAATGATCTTGGTGGAATAGCCGATGATTATGAAATTGGTAATGAGCGGGTCTACAGCACAGCCAACACCAGCATAGGCATGACTTATGGTCAGGCTGCACAGCGTGCTGTGGAACTTGGCGGCAAATATAGTGGCGAAGAGTATCCTGATGACATTAACCCTCTGACTCAACTAGCTGTTCAGGGCTTGGCTGGCAGCGGTCTAATCGGTGTAGCAAAAGACAATATTCCTGGCCAAGGACAACCTCCTGGAATACTTGTTGGCTTTTGCGAAATCGAAATGGACACCGATACTGGCAAATATGAAATTCTAGAATACACCGCTGTTGCTGATTGCGGCACAATTGTTCATCCGAAGAATTTCGACAACGCCATGCGCGGCGGTGCTGTATGGGGAGTTGGTTTAGCAGGTTTGGAGCGTCATGTTTATGACCCTCAAAACGGTCTGCCTGCGAATACTGGCTTATACCAGAGCAAGCCGCCAACAAATATGGACGTACCTGTAGATACAATTGCCGCTGGAGTAAATATTCCAGACCCTCAAAATCCTACTGGAGGCAGAGGAATTGGTGAACCAACTCAAGGTGCAGCAGCGGCGGCATTAGCCAGCGCTATATCTGACGCATTAGACGGGCACCTGTTCAATACAGCCCCTACTACTACGGACATGATCATTAACCACTTGGCTGGCAATACTTACAGTTCCAAGTCCCTTAAAACTAATACTTTCTGAGGTTACTATGCCATCACATGACGTAATGCCAAATATGGAACTGTACCAACCGGTGCAGGTGGAAGACGCGCTTGCGATTGCTGACCGACTCGCAGAAAGAGGTTGGTTAGTCGGCGGCGGCCAAGATACTTATGGTTGGTTAAAAGACAGAGCGAAATCTGCTGATGCCTTAATCGACCTGAGTGGAATCGAAACTCTTCGCGGAATCCGTGAGACTAGTGACGGAATTGAGATCGGCGCCCTCACTACCTTAACTGAGATAACAAGCAGTTCTGTTATTCAGTCGCAGTTTTCCCTCCTTGCTGATGCCGCAGGTCGAGTTGCCAGCCCACAAATTCGGAACATAGGTACTCTTGGCGGAAACGTGTCCCAAGACGTTCGCTGCTGGTACTATCGTCGCGGACTTTCTTGTTACCGTGCCGGGGGTAACCTATGTTACGCAGATACTCCTCAGGGTATGAATAGAGAGCACTCTCTGTTTGAGGCCAGTCGCTGTGTTGCAGTAACTGCTTCAGATACTGCACCAGCATTAGTTGCATTGGATGCAACAATGGTGATTCAAAGTCTGAATGGAGAGCGCACTGTATCTGCTGAGGATTACTTTGTTGGTCCTGCAATCGATATTGAAAATACAACTGATCTGCGTCCTGGTGAAATTCTGACTGCTGTTAGAGTCCCATCAACGTGGGCAAATGCTACATTTTATTTTGAGAAAGTAGCTGATCGAAATGTGTGGGATTTTTCATTAGTTAATGTTGCAGCAGCCTTCAAAGTTAGCGGCGGCATCGTTGAAGATTCACGTATCGTGGTTGGAGCCGTACAAGCAACTCCGCGCCGATTAACTAATGTGGAAAATGCCGTGCGCGGTCAGACTAAGAATGCTGCGACAGCAGAATCTGCAGCTGCGATCGCTACCGATGGTGCTCGCACTTTGGCCCATAATGGTTTTAAAATTCCATTAATGCAAAACTTGGTGAAGAGAGCTATAAGTGCATAGCATGTGTGCATTGAGAATCTCACCCAATAACTGAGCATATAAAGCTAATATAATCAGCAAGAAAAAGGGGACATACTGAAAAGTATGTCCCCTTTTTCTTATACTAAAGATTACTCTTTTATATGAATTAATTTAACGGTTGACGTTGCGTTAGCCACTAGTATTTCGTCTTGGAAAAGTTGTCCGGACATAAAACAAATTGATTTACCAACTTTTATTGCTTTTGCCACACAAACTAACTTGCCCGGATGAGCAGTAGCAAGAAAGCTAACATTTATATCCAATGAAATTGGAATAGCTTTCATTTCTAATAAAGCCATAACCAAATTGGCCATGGTTGCATCAAGCATTCCCGTAACAAAACCACCCTGTAAAATTTCTGTATCAGAATGAGTAAATTCTCTGCGTCCCTCAAATTCCATTTCGATTTGAGGTGGTTCTGATGAAAATTTTAAGGGCCTTCCAGAAAGCGTTTCAATACAAGGCGCTTTCTTTGACTGAATTAATACTAGCTTTTCTAAATCGTTCATAGGTTGTTCTGCAATCTATTTAGTAAAGATAAGTCAATAAACTTAAGGAACTTTCATTTGCCAAACTATTATTTCATAGGAATTCTTATACCCGTAACTACCAAAAATTACTCACCAACATATCCTAGATGGGATGAGTGGATTCACTTTGGTTTTCCCCTACGTCCAACATGTTACGGAGAAAAATTGAATTTCCACTTATCGCTCATTTTAAGATCAAGGAGACATTTTAAATTATGAGGCTAGCATTCAAAAAATCAATCGATACGCTATTCGTATAATGAAATCTTTATTTAATGTAATTGATCTTTAGACATACTATAAACAGCTCTAAACCAGCTAGGCTCGTCGTTAAGATTTGGTATGAGATGAAAAGAATCACCCCCGGCAGACAAATACTGATCGCGGTACTCAACACCAATTTCATGAATCGTCTCAAGGCAATCAGAGGTAAAAGACGGGGTCACAATAGCGACGTTTTTGATACCCTTTTCCAATAGCTTTATTAGATGCTCATCTAAATAAGGCTTAATCCATTCTTGCCTGCCGAAACGAGATTGAAAAGCTATAGAGTATTGATCTTTCTTCCAACCAAGAGAAGCAACAATAGATTCTGTCGTCGCTACACATTGTGCACGATAACAGTATCGATTCTCCTTACCGACTTCATTACAGCAATCACCAAAAGCACAGAAGTTATTTTTATCTGCTTTTTTAAGATTCGATTCTGGCAATCCGTGATAACTAAACACTACATGATCGACTTCAAGATTTTGCAAATGATCGGTTATCAAAACTGACCAAGCCCGAATGAAGTCTGGTTCGGAAAAGAAATCATAAACGAACTTCAATTTCGGAATTGACTTCCATTCAGTAGCACACCGATTTATTTCATGAAAAAGAGAGGCGGTAGTCGCTGTAGAATATTGAGGAAACATTGGGAAAACTAAAATCTCATTCCTACCTAACCTCTCAAGCTCTTGCATCGCCTCTCCGACGAATGGATGGCTATAACCCATGCCTGTTAACACTAAAACATCTTCTCCCGCTTCTTTGAACGCTGCCTGCAAACTTAATTGCAAGCGATCCGCGTATACTTTTAGTGGAGATCCACCTTCCATCCATATAGAGGCATAGTCTTTAGCAGTTTTAGGGGCACGGAATGGCAATATAATTAAATTACGTAATAGCCAGCGGCCCACCGGATTTATGTCAAATACAAAAGGATCAGAGAAAAAGAATTTATAAAAATCACGCAAGCCTTTCGCTGTTGGTGCGGCAGGAGTTCCGAGATTTAGAAGTAATACTGCTTTAGACATTTAATTTTATTTCTTAGGGGACAAATATTATAACACTGCTTTCACGAGATTAATTGATTTGATTATTTCCCAAGGCATTTATTTTTTAAATGCCTTTCGTACCATTTAGATGATCTGCGCCTGAAATTAGTAGCCAGTACCTAGGTAGTTTTTGCAACTAATTCTTCAACTCGATTGCTTGGCCTGGGGAGTTCTTAATCGTAATTGAGGGATGCTATATTAATCTAATTCAAAGTCGCTGCGGATATAGAAGATAAATATTTTAGTAATTAAAAAATACTGCGTTCTACCTTTTCCAGCAACCCTATGCATCAATGTAATAATCAGTAACTAACTTCGCTTTTAAGGTCGAGAAAATTCTCTTTCGATATTTCTCTCTAAGACTCTAAATCTCTCGTCCCTTATAGGTTACAGCTTTTGTGTGTAACTTAGTAACAAAAAGGCAAAAAAGAGCTGCAATCCCAGTAAAATTCAGTAAAATAGTAGCATCAACTTAATTTTTTTAGATTAGACATATCCAATATCATTTAGGGGGCTATTTCGTGAAAAATCAATTTCGACTATTTATATGTGCACTTATCGCTGTTTTGAGCACTACAGTTACTGCAGGTGAGCGGGTTGGAGATTTCGCTTTAATCGATAACCAAGGGGCCTTCCAGCACATGACTTGGTACAACGACCAAAATGCTGTGGTTATTTTACCTCAGTCAATTGGTGCTACTGACCAAGCGGCCTTAAATGGTCTTCTGGACTTGCAAACTAAATACAAAGAATCAGGTGTGGTTTTCTTTCTAATAAATCCGGGCTTACAAACAGATCGAGCTGCAGTTCAGGCCGATCTCGGGTCAGTCGAATTACCAGTTCTTATGGACGACGCCCAATTGGTCTCAGAGATGCTCGGTCTTACTCGATTAGACGAAGCAGTTGTTTACAGCCCTAAGTCATTCGAAGTGCTATACCGTGGTCCAGTATCCGAGCAGCTCGAAGCGTCTATTCAGCAAACTCTGAATGGCGATTCTTCTGAGCTAGTTTCTATTACTACATCAGGCGCTACTATTGAATACAGCAACCTTGCTGCTCATAGCGACCTCTCCTACGAAAAAGATATCGCACCGATCATTGCGGAAAATTGTGCAAATTGTCATCGTGAAGGCGGTATCGCACCATTTGCTATGGACAGCAATCTAGCAGTTCAGGGCTGGTCACCAATGATTCGTGAAGTAGTTATGACCAAGCGGATGCCTCCTGGTCAGATCGACAACAAAGTCGGTTATAAGATGAAGAATGAAATGAATCTAAGCGATGATGAGATGCAGAAACTAGTACGCTGGGTAAACGCCGGCTCAGTTGTTGCCGGTGAAAGCGATCCATTAGCTGAGCTGGTTTGGCCAGATACCAAATGGTCACTAGGAGAACCTGATCTAATCGTTTCTGTTCCCCCTCAGTCAATTCCTGCAACAGGTGTCGTTGACTATATGAACATACCAATAGATCTAGGCTTGGAAGAAGATGTTTGGATTAAAGGCTCTGAGGTTGTTCCAGGCTCTCCTGAAGTACTTCATCACATTATCACATCAGTGATTCCACCCGGCGACAAAACTGATTTCCAACAAATTCTTATGGACGCGATTAATAGCCTACCTCAAGAGCGTGCTACAGCAGTTCGAACCCAATTATTTCAATCCATGGCCTCTGGAGAGGCTCCAGATATTGATAGAATTTTCCGTGAAAACCCAGAAATAGATGTAGGTCTATTCCTCGGTGGTAGCGACTCAAATCAAGGTTCAATAGCTGGGTATGCGCCAGGCAACTCTATTTCCTTGAACCCAGACGGTGTAGGCGGTCTCATAAAAGCCGGCACTCAGTTGAATCTTCAAATGCATTACACAACTTCTGGAAAAGAAACTACTGATGCCACTGAGATCGGTATTTATTTCTATGAAGACGGCGTTGTGCCAAATGAGCGCATGTCAGGTGGCGTAGGCAATGCCTTCACTTTAGCCATTCCACCTCAATCTAAAGATCATGAAATGGAGCTAGTTACTTATGTTCCTGAGGATGCCGAAATATATACCTTGATGCCTCATATGCACTTCCGCGGCAAGCGCATGAAGTTCACAGCACAGTACCCGGATGGCTCCGAAGAAATACTCCTTTCAGTTCCTGCCTACTCGTTCAACTGGCAGTTAGCGCACGAGCTAGAAGAACCATTAAAAGTACCAGCAGGCACTAAAATCATCGCCAATGGTGCGTTCGATAATTCTTCTCAGAACACGTACAACCCTGATCCGAATTCAGAGATCACCTGGGGTGAACAAAGCTGGGAAGAAATGTTTATGGGGTTCTACTCTTGGAAAAATATAGACCAAGGTGGATCTGATTAAGGTACGCTAGGGTTTAGAAAAAAAGGCGAACTCAAAAGAGTTCGCCTTTTTTTAAGTTTACCTTGCTGAATAGCGGAAAATCACGCAAAGCCACTACTGCCCGCGAGGAGGGAGTGGAGTCCAATCACAATCTGGGCAATCGGGAGATTTACCGTTTTGTTCCATAACATCAAATATAAAATCCCGCCAAACAGCATTCGGCTGCCATACAGTATTCATATCAGCCTTAGCTTCAGCCACAGACACATCATTGTAAATTACCCTATAGAGAAAACTAAACGCTGTTGCACGAGCATTAACTTGGCAATGCAATAGCGTCTTCTTCTCATTATTGCGCTGCATTGAATCAGAGAACGCATAGAAATCATCTGGTAGGGGATTATCAAAAGACACTGGAACCTGCATATATTCCATACCCAAGCCTTTTACTACCTGATCCGCATCAGGGAGTGCGTTGGGATTGTTCGTAAAAGCAATATACACCACGCGCTCGAAACCACTATCTGCAATCGTCTGGAACTGTTCCAAAGATGGCTGACCCGCACTAGCAAAAGTATCACTGTATTGACGAAAATTTATTATCTCTGCCAGGGCAGGGTCCACTTCTGCTGCTGCCAACACCGAAATCGGCAACATCGATACGCTAGCCAATGCCAAGGCATTAAGAAGTACTTTCATTTCAACTCCTCTCCAAAATTAAATCAAAAATCAACCATTACTATAACAAATAGTGTTGCCTGAAACCTAAGACTTAATACTGTGACATGTCGTCATAACAACAGAAAGGAAAGAGAGGGAAGAATAGTTAGTGGTTGAATAACCCTCTCTTTTTACTAACCGGGGTTGCTCGCCGGAATGGGTTTTGATTGAGATTAAAGTCTTCGTCTAAAATAAAATCGGTATGTATACCAAAAACCTCTGCTATAGCTACTAAAAAATAGGATTTTTAGTTCTGGTTTTTATAAGAAACTCACTTAAACCTTTGGCGTTAATCTCCCCACTTAAGAAAATTCAAAAACTCTCGCCGGTTCTTGGGGCCGTAAGTTAAAAATGATGGTTGTGGATTTTCTTGATAGGCAAGCTTCTCTGTACTGACAAAATCAGTTGAAGTTAATGAACGAATTTCAAATTGATCGATTGCATAGGGAACGGCAGCATTTAAACCAAATACCTTGCGGCGGAGTTCAGGTGTGAGCGCGGTATAGCCAAAGCGGTCTTGGAATTCTTCAGAAATTTGAAAACTGCGAAAGGCCTGGATTTGATCTTGGGGAGAACCGTACCAAATGGAATCTGTTCCCCAGAGCACATTATCCTCGCCGATGTACTTAAATATTTTACCCAGAGCATGGGCAGCATTGTCAGGATCACGCATTAGAAAACGCCAGGTACTGCCAAGCTCAGCATAAACATTCGAATTTGCTGCGATCTCGTTGTCTACCATTGACTGAATAAGCGTATCGATGCCATCTCGGCCTGCGCCATTGGCAAATTCCTCCTCCTGCACACTCGCAACAAAACCAGAGTGATAAACCAAAAAGTTCATATCTGGAAACTGCTTGGCGACAATTCCAATATCCATACACTGACTGTGCTCATAGGATCGCGGACCAAATGGAAGCCCCTTATGCACGCATATGTTCTTAACACCTAAACGTCGCGCACGTTCGATCATCGCCAGACCTGGATCATCATGGAGAAAAAACCCCACGCCTCCAGGACCATATTGGGTATAGGTTTTGAAGGCAGCGATATCCCAATTTTCTGCTAGTTCATCCATTCCCTCCAAATCACCTTCTTGATTAGGGTTGACTCGACCGTGAATCATCAAACGTTTGCTTCCTTCTAACTGAGCAACTAGATTGCGGGTTTCATGCGCATCTTCAATAGTAATAGGCTCAGATTCACGAGTAGAAGGCACAAAAGAAAGAACCATAATGTCAGTGTCGCTATCAAGAAAGATGTCTTTGATAAACTCACTTCCTGATAAGCAGTCTAAATAGCCTCGCTCACCCCCATCAAGTCCGGCATCGCAACTGGCTTTTTCCATTCCAGCATAGGGCCTAGCTGACGGAGGGATACGACTTAACCAATCTCCCTTTGGGTTTACGTAATGACCTTGAACATCAAAGATAAACTCTCCACCTTCAACCTGGGC
>Ga0302127_10000131_pt1 | contig 35101 bp, 37 predicted proteins | sample CB4_SCM_MG_FD_204452 | JGI IMG/M metagenome (GOLD analysis project Ga0302127, IMG submission 204452) | Marine microbial communities from Western Arctic Ocean, Canada - CB4_SCM | ecosystem: Environmental > Aquatic > Marine > Oceanic | place: Canada: Western Arctic Ocean | collected 2017-09-24
TAGGCCGAGGCCGAGGCCGAGGCCGAGGAGTACTTCAAGGTCTATGCGTGGTATCCCCAGCGTGGCGGCCGCTCTGAACTCGCTATCCCCCGAGCACAACAGCACGGCGTCTCGGGCCACCCGATTCTTCGACAAGAACTCGCGGCCCTCTATAGCTTCACCAAGGCCAACGAGTGGACGGCCAAGCGAGCGCTCGCAGCCCGTTCGTTGGGTCGCCCGCCTGGCCCCGAAGGTTCTCTTGGGAAGTTGGCGCGCAGCGAGGTCGCTCGCCGGTCGGCACTCGCGCACACCAGGATCAGCGGAGCCGCGGCCATGTTGGCGGCCGGGACGGGGCACCATGACGATGTCGCCGCGGAGATTCTGATCTCGACACCGGCGCAATCGATCGCCGGGGGGACCGACGAGATTCAACGAAACATCATCGGCGAGAACATATTGGGCCTGCCCCGCGAGCCATCAGCAGACCGCGACCAGCCATTCAGCGAGGTCCGTCGAAGCTAAGGAGCTGACGCGGGTCAGTCAAAATCGGGACGACGCTTCTCGGCTAGGGCAGCCTGGCCTTCGATGACGTCGTTGCCCATGAAAGTGAGCATCTCCATGGCCAGACTCGCTTCGAATGCAGGCGCGGCCTGCTTGATCCACAAGTTCAGGGCCCGCTTGGTCCATTTGGCAGCATCTTGGGGACCGGTGGCGATCTTGGTGGCAATACGCAGCGCCTCGCTCATCACCTGATCAGCCGGTACGGCCTTGGACACCAGCCCGATCTCATCCGCGGTCCGGCCATCGATGAAGTCTGACGTGAGGAGGTAGAGCTTCGCCTTGGCCATGCCACACAGCAACGGCCATAAAATGACGGCGTGGTCGCCTGCCGCTACACCCAAGCGCATGTGCCCATCGGTGAGCCTGGCGTCCTCGTTCATGACGCTGATGTCTGCCATCAGGGCGACGGCGAGTCCGGCTCCCACGGCGACACCGTTGATGGCGGAGATGATGACCTTGGAACAATCGGTCATGCGATAGACGATGTCGCGGGCCTCGTCCATGGCCGGCTTCATGCCCTCATAGCTGTTGACCATGGTCCCGATCCAGTCGAGCTCACCGCCCGCCGAAAACGCTTCGCCGGCCCCCGTCACGACGACCACTCGGGTGTCGGGGTCGTCATCGATGTCCAGCCAGACTCGACTGAGACCTCGGTGATCGGCCGCGCTGGTCGCGTTGAAGACGTCGGGCCGGTTGATGGTCATGACCAAGATGTCGTGTTCATGACGTTCGAATTTGAGGCCTGGATACAGCTCGAACCACTCGTCAGCCATGTGATGCTCCTCTGTCCTCAGTAGGCGGGGACGTGGAGAACCGTAGCGCCCAGTAACAGTAGGGTCCGGGCCATGATCAGCGCTGAGGCTCAGGCTCATGAAGACCGCACTCGCGAGCGGCGAGATCACCCGCCCGAGCCTCCCGCAGGCATGGACACCATGGCAGCGGTCCGGTTGGTCGCAGACATGTTCGCGAGTTGGTCGACCGATCCCGGCGTGGTCGTCGACGAGGTTGTGGCCGGCGGACCTCGGGCTCTGTGGATTGACACCGAGGGCGTGGACTCGTCGAAGGTGCTCTTGTACTTCCACGGCGGCGCCTACATCTTGGGCACCGCCGATCATGTCGTCGGGATGGTTGGCCACATAGCGAAGGCAGCCGACTGTCGGGCCTTGAGCGTCGACTACCGTCTTGCGCCTGAGGACCCGTTCCCGGCTGCCGTTGATGACGCGATCGCTGCCTACCGTTGGCTGCTCGATCACAACCATCAACCCGCGGACATCATTGTTTCGGGGGACTCAGCAGGCGGAGGGTTGGCGCTCGCCCTGCTGGTATCGCTGGCCGATGCAGGGCTGCCTCAGCCCGCGGGTGCTATTGCGATCTCGCCTTGGGCTGACCTTTCGTGCTCAGCCAACTCATGGACGGTCAATGCCCCAACGGACATGTTGCTGGACCAGCAGCGCTTGGCGGAGATCGGCGTGCTCTATCTGCAAGGTGCCGATCCGACTGACGCTCGGGCGTCTCCAGTCCGCGCCGATTACACGGGCCTGGCGCCGTTGTACATCCAGGCATCGGGTCGAGAAACCCTGCTTGACGACGCGTTCGACGTTGCAGCCGCTGCCGTTGCTGCCGGGGTAGAGGTGCGCCTGGACGTGTTCGCCGGGATGCAGCACGTCTTTCAGTACTGCGCAGGGAACATGCCCGAAGCCGATGACGCGGTGGCACGGATGGCCGACTGGATTCGCGGCCGCTTCAACTGAACGCGCTGTTGGCCTGCGGGCCTCGGGTCGCCAGCCAGGCGGTTCGGCGGTTCGGCCTCAGCGTGGAACTCTGCGCCTGGCTGAATGGTTCCGTGACATATGTCCCGCTGTTTGTCGGAACTGATCGGGGTCCACCGCCTTCCCCGGCGATATCTACAGCTTCGATGTCTATGCGAACCCCCGCGACCGGTTGAGCTTTGCCACCATGTTGGTGCAGTCCAACGACTTGTTCTTTGCTTCATCTGAGGTGGGCATGGCGCTGTTCGATGCTGACGGAAACCCCATCATCGGTGAGATCACCGACGATGTCGTCCTCTGGGACGCCGGTACACAAGTAGACGAGGTGGCCGGCTGAACACGAGAACCCCACCCGTTGAGCGTCCCACTCGATGAGTTCTCGACGGGCGTGGCTGCGTTCGTGAGATCATGGATCCATGGAGCTCGAGGTCGAGACCACCAACGGGACGGTGCGGGGACGTGAGCGCCGTGGCGTAGCACTGTTCGCTGGGATGCCCTATGCGGCCGCGCCAACCGGCGATCGGCGGTGGGCGGCTCCAGAGCCACCGCAAGCGTGGGAAGGAGTCCGGGACGCGACTCGGTTTGGACCCGCCGCCCCGCAGCTTCCCGGCGATGGCCTGACCAGCCGGGTGGCCCCGGCCTGGGATGAGGACTGTCTGAGTCTCAACGTGTGTACGCCTTCGCCAGACGACGCGGCACGCGCCGTCATGGTGTGGATCCACGGCGGCGCTTATCACCACGGCACCGGAGCCACCCCGTGGTACGACGGCACCAGTTTCGCCGTTCGTGGCGACATCGTGGTCGTCACGATCAACTATCGGCTCGGAGCCCTCGGGTTCTGCCGGATGCCTGGCGCGCCCAGCGCCGGCCTTAACGGGACGCTCGACCAGATTGCTGCGCTCGAATGGGTGCAAGACAACATTGCTCGTTTCGGCGGTGACCCGGGGCGGGTCACAATCGCAGGTGAGTCGGCGGGAGCGTTCAGCGTGTCCACCCTGTCGGTCATGGAACGCGCGGCAGGGCTGTTCGGGCAAGTCATTGCCCAGTCGGGTGCCGGTCATCACGTGCTGGACTTCAATGTGGCCGAGACCGTGTCCGGTGCGTTCCTGGAGGAGCTGGGGGTTGCGGACCTCACGGCAGCTCGCCGATGTAGCGCACTCGAGGTTCTCGAGGCACAGCAACGCGTCGAGGGCCGGGCCCCAACGTTGGTCGGGTCCATCCAGGACCCGTTCTACCCGAGTGTTCACGCTGAGCTCCTTCCGGGACGGCCCGTCGATCTCATGGCTGGCGGGGCAGGTTCGGGGCTCAAGATGGTGACCGGCACCAATGGTGATGAGACGGCCCTCTTCGGTGTTGGTCAAGTGGCCGAAGACAAGCTGACCCACCTGATGGCTAACTACGCGGATCCACCCGACGCCTTGTTGGCGATGTACGCCGATGAGCACCCTGGCACCACGGCCGGCGAAACGGCGGTCCGGATGACAACCGACTACCTGTTCCGTATCCCGGCGGTCGCCATGGCCGAGGCCCGAGAGATCAACGGTGCCGACACGTGGATGTATCTGTTCGACTGGAAGAGCAGGGCCTTCGACGGAGCGCTTGGTGCAAGCCACGTGCTCGAGATCCCATTCATGTTCAACACGCTGGACCGGCCTGGCGTTGACCTGCTTCTCGGGACCTCAGACCTTCCGTTCGCGCTGGCCGACCAGATGCACGACTCCTGGATCGCGTTCATCCGGTCGGGCGACCCGACGACGGCGTTTCTTGCCGATTGGCCCCCTTATCGACCGGGACATCGGTGGGTCATGGAGTTCTCCGACGACCCAGGGCTCCGCCGCGATCCCGGTCGTGCGGCTCGCCACGCGTGGGATGGGTTGCGTTGATCAGCAGCTGGCCAGACACAGTGTTCCTCGGGGCGATTGGCTACAGGAACGCGTGCTCCGGGGCGGAGATGCAAAGATGTCGCCATGTCTGACGCACTGCAACACATTCAGGATCGACAAGAGATCGTCGATCTCACGATCGCCTACGGCTGGCTGCTCGACCATGGGCCTCGGGAGGGACTGCGTGAGGTCTTCACCGAAGATGCTGTCGCTATCTACGTCGGCGAGCCCCACTACGGGGTTGGCGAGATCATCGCAAAGGTCGAATCTGCCCTGGGAAGGTTGTCGATCTCCCAACACCTGGTCGCGAACCAACAGGTCGAGATCGAGGGCGATACCGCAATATGTCGCTGCTACGTCCAGGCGCAGCACACGCTCCGTGGCGCCGAGGGCGGCGAAAACTTCATCATGGCCGGTCACTACGTGGATGACGTGGTCCGCACCGCCGATGGTTGGCGGATCGCCCGTCGGGTTCTCACGATCGATTGGACCGAAGGCAACCCTTCGGTGACGGGACCATGAGGTTCGGCGTCAGTACGTCGCCGCAGCGGTGCAGCTGGGATTGGTTGCTCGACGTCTGGAAACGCTGCGACGAGATCGACCTGTACGAATCAGGTTGGACCTTCGATCACTTCTATCCGCTGTTCGGTGACTCCACCGAAGACTGCCTCGAAGGTTGGATCACGCTCACGGCGCTCTTGCAGGAAACCACGCGGCTGCGCGGGGGAGTCCTCGTGACCGGAATGCTCTACCGCCACCCCGCGCTGCTGGCGAACATGGCGACAACCCTGGACATCACGTCGCGCGGTCGGCTCGAGGTGGGCGTTGGCGCCGGATGGAACGAAGAAGAGTGCCAGGCGTACGGCATCGAGTTGGGTTCGATGGCGGATCGGTTCGATCGGTTCGACGAGGGTATGGAGGTTCTGCGGCTGCTGCTGACCCAGGACCGCTCCAACTTCGCGGGTAAGTGGTATTCGCTCGATAACGCGATGAACAACCCGAAGCCGGTGCAGGATCCGCTGCCGATCTGTGTTGGCGGCTCTGGTCTCAAGCGCACGATTCCGGCGGCCGCCAAATACGCGGATCACTGGAACTACGGATCCCCCACGATGACGGTCGACGATTTTGCGATGCGTAACGCCGTGTTCTTGGAAGCTCTCGCCAATGAGGGCCGCGACCGCTCAGATGTCACGGTCTCAGTAATCGTCCGTTACGCCGGCGATCTCGATGCAATGGTGCGCGAGGCCGAGGCTTTCGGCGCGGCAGGTATCGATCTTGGCATCGTGTCCATCCCCAAGTCCGACGATCCCAGCATTGTCGAGCCGATAGCGGAGGCTTTGGCAGCGCTCCAGTAGACCCGACCGAACAGATCCGAATCGTGGTGCCAGGGACTCACTCAGCGAGGGCCTTCAGGCGCTCGATGGCGTCCGAAGTCTGGGAGCCGAGGATCGACTCGAGTGGGGTAGACCACAGCCCGCCCGAGTAACTGAGCTCGACGTCGACCATGCACGGCTGGGTGTTGGACAGCTGGGCGGCGAGCACCCACGAGGCGTGATCTCGGCCGTCGACCTCAGCCCGCTCGAACCGGAGGTGATCTGGCTGATTGGTCACGCGGACCATTCGGAGGCGTTTGGAGCGGGCGAAAGGTCCAACTTTCGCCCGAAGTGTCACCAGCCATGCCGGACCGGCATCGCCCTCGGTAGCTGCGGTGGTCTCGACGCCGGCTACCAGGTCGAGCCACTTCGGGTATTGCTCGAGGTCCCGCAGGAGTTCGGCCACCGTTGCGGGCGGCGCATCGAGAACGGCGGAGATGGTCTTGCGCACGAACCCAGTCTGCCCGCTCTGCATGCTGAGTCCATCGTCGTTCCGGCTGGATGTGAGGGCCCGGTCGTGGCCCGGGCCGAACGTGGGGCGCTTGGGCCTCTACCCTTGGTTCAGTGAAGTCGGTCACTTCTCGGCTCGACGCCGACCTCGATCCTGTCGCCCTCGGTGCCGCAACTGGGCAGCTCTGGTCACGATCAGGATTCGTTCTGGCCGGGCTCGGCGAAGCACTACGTATTCCTGTCGAGCGCGGCCCCGATGGCGCGGCCGAAGCCCAGGTTGCGCTGGCGGCGTTGGCCGGCCCCGATGACATTGGCTTGCCCGGGTCGGGTCCTGTGGGTTTTGCTTCCATGGCATTCGACCCCGCAGTGTCCGGTGAGCTTGTGGTGCCCGAGGTCCTCACCGGACGCAGCCCCGACGGCCGCCGATGGATCACCGTGGTATCTGATGGCTCGATCGACGCGGACGACGCCCTCGTCAGGCTTGAGTCCGTGGCCACCGGGGTCCCACGCTCCGTGCAGCCGACCTCCATCAAGGTGTCCTCACCAATCGCGCCCGAGGTCTGGCGAGATGACATTGTTGCGGTGGCCCGCGACCGGATTCGGTCCGGACGGCTCACCAAGGCTGTGCTTGCTCGAGAGTTGGTGCTGCGGTCAAGCGAACCGATCGACACCGAGGCCGTGATCTTGCGATTGGCGGCAGCTCATCGGTCCGCGACGATCTTCGCGCTTGACGGGTTCGTCGGTGCATCGCCGGAGTTACTGGTGTCGCGCGTCGACGACCTTGTGCAGGCGCACCCTTTGGCCGGGACTGCCGCCCGAGCGTCGGACCCTGTGGCCGACCAGGAGGCAGCCGCCGGTCTTCTGGCTTCTACCAAGGACCTGTGGGAGCACCGCATCACGATCGACTGGCTCCTCAACGAGTTGTTGCCTTTCTGTTCCTACGTCGATGCCGAGCCTGAGCCCGGCATCGTCTCGCTGCCGAACGTTCACCATCTCGGCACAAGGGTCGAGGGCCGCCTTTCGGCGCCCCAGCCATCAGTTCTCGAGCTGGTGGCCGCGCTCCACCCCACCCCGGCGGTGGGCGGCGAGCCTCAACAAGCGGCGCTCGATTTGATTGCAGAACTCGAACAAGCCGAGCGTGGCCGATACGCCGGTCCAACAGGCTGGGTCGACGGTGACGGGAACGGATCCTTCGTGGTCGCCATTCGGTCCGCTGAGATCAGCGGCCATGATGCTCGCCTCTTCGCAGGAGTGGGGGTGGTCGGCGACAGCGATCCCGCAGCCGAGCTCGCCGAGACCCGAGCCAAGTTTCAGGCGATGCTCCCGGCCGTGCTTCAGCTCTGAACGAAGCACGGACGCCGAGGCGCCTTCGCCTATCCGCAGCGAAGCTTCAGTGAGGCTGGTTGATCAGCGATCCTGAGACAAGGCGCTTGATGCCGTCGGCAGCGCGTTGATGGATGACGGGATCATGCGAGCTCGCCGCCACCAACCCCGTCATCAACGCCGAAAGCACGTCCTGGAGGGTCTGGGCGTCGTCTGCATGGAGCTCGCCCGTCGATATGGCCAGCGCGACCAGGTCACCAAAGAAGGTGCTCCGACTGAGGGGCCGCAATGCGGGGACGGCCGCCAGTTCTGCGTGGCGCCCGCTGTCGGTTCGCACCGTCAGTAAGAAACTGGCGAGTGATGGATCCTCGCGATTGAGCGCTAACGCCTCGTCGAGTACGGCGTCGATCCGGGCAACGAAGGTCTCCTCAACTCCCTCGATGGCTTTGGCGAATCTGGCGTACACGGTCTCTTGGACCTGCGCATGGGTTTCGATGTAGAGCTCGAGCTTCGAGTCGAAATAGTGGTAGATCGCGCCTGTAGTCAGCTCTGCGATGTCGGCCAGTTGTCTATTGGTCGTGGCGTCGTACCCGAACTCGGAGAAGCAGCGCCGGGCAGCATCGAGAATTCGTTTCCGTGTCTCTTCACTTGAGGTGGCGGGTGGCCGCCCAAGTTTGCGGGTTGGCAATGGACTCCTCGTGGACATCTCAGGATCGCCACATTGTTGCTCGGGGGCCGCCGAATTGCCCATACGCCATCGCGTTGCTCATACGTGAACGAGTTGACCCTGTCCGTAGGGGTTGGTTGTGTGGGTTGCCTGCATGATCTGCATGCATAGGCTCGACGGTCTGGGCTGGAGCGGCAATGATTGGGAGCTAACCGGCCGGTCGATTTTGCATCGAGCAGGACGATAGAACCGCAACCAAGGTGAATATCATGGATCTCGAACTCTCAGGCAAGAAAGTTGCCATCACCGGCGGAAGCCGCGGCATTGGCCGAGCCATAGCGGCACGGATGCTGGCTGAGGGTGCAAGCGTGTCCATCTGCGCCCGTGGCCAAGAGGGTGTAGATGATGCGGTCTCGGCACTTGGCGACAACGCCATTGGTCAGGCAGTCGATGTCGGCAACGGCGAAGATCTCGCGGCATGGGTTGCGTGGTCGGCCGAACAAATGGGTGGCCTCGACGTCTTCGTTATGAACGCGTCGGGCGGCAGTGGCGGCACCACCGACGAGAAGTTCGACCTGAACTTCCAAGTGGATCTCATGGGGCTCGTGCGCGGCGTCCATGCGTCCGAGGAGCACCTCGCCAGCTCGGGCGAAGGGTCAATCCTGATGATCTCGACTACTGCAGCCCTGGAGCACTTCGGGCCAGGCCCAAGTAGCTACATGTCGCTCAAGGCCGCTGCCATTGCCTACGCAGCCGGGCTCAGCCAGACACTCGCCGCCAAAGGCATCCGGGTCAACACCGTCTCGCCGGGCCCCATCTTCTTTGCCGATGGCCCCTGGGACCGGGTTAAACAGGGAGCGCCCGACTTCTACGATGCATCGGTCGCAGGCCATCCATCTGGCCGCATGGGATCGCCCGAAGAGGTGGCGAACGTGGCCGCCTTCTTGTGCAGTCCCGCTGCATCGTGGGTGACAGGCACGAACATCGTTGTCGATGGCGGCTTCACCAAGCGGATTGGCTTCTGAGATGGATCTCAACCTCCAAGGAACCCGCGCAATCATCACCGGAGCGAGCCGAGGAGTCGGCCGCGCCATTGCCGAAGAACTCATGGCCGAAGGGGTGTCGGTCGCGCTGTGTGCGCGTGGTACCCAGGGCCGCGCCGACCGGACCGGCACGACGACGCAATCACTCGACGAGGTTCAGGCTTCGCTGACGGCCAACGGGGGAACGGCATCCGTCACTGCTGTCGATGTCGCCGATCATGCAGCCCTGGCGCGTTGGGTCGATGATGTGGCATCAGCATGGGGTGGCATCGACATCGTCGTGTCGAATGCCAGCGCGCTCGGCGGGATCTCCCGTGACAACGACGGCTGGCGCAAGACCTTCGAGGTGGATGTGTTGTCGGCCACCACGCTCTTCGACGCAGCGCTGCCGCACCTGCAGGCCTCCGATCGTGCCTCGTTCACCCAGATCTCGACCATCACCGCGGTCGAATATCACGGTTACCCGGGCGGCGGGCTGAGCTATGGCCCGATGAAGAGCGCTTTGATCAACTATGTCAAGCAATTGGCGATTGAATACGGGGGAGATGGTATCCGAGCGAACGCTGTGTCTCCCGGCCCGATATACATCGAGGGCGGGAGTTGGGATGCAATTGCCCAAAACATGCCCGACTACTACGACAAGAACGTTTCACACCAGCCCCAAGGGCGACTCGGACAAGCCAGCGAGGTGGCCAAAGTGGTCGCTTTCCTTGCGAGTCCAATGGCCTCCTGGGTGACCGGCGAGAACATCGTCGTCGATGGTGGGTTCACCAAGAGAGTGGAGTTCTGATATGGCTGACAAGGACCGCCCCGAACGCGTCGACGCCTACCTCGTTGCAGGTGGACGATTTCACGACATCGACTACGCCCGTCTGCAGCTGCTGAACCTTCTCGCAGAGCATCCCCATGTCCGCGTCAAGGTGGGGTCGGACTACGAAGACATCGAGTCCATTACCGCAGCATCCTTCCTCGTGTCCTACACCTGCGACGTACGTCCGAGCGAGGCCGCACAAGCCGCCATTGGCGACTGGGTGGCTGGTGGAGGGCGCTGGTTGGCCCTCCACGGAACCAACGCCGCCCTGGACTACTTCCCTCCGAACCCCGTCGCAGCGCCGCGTTGCTTCCCGGTTTGGGCCGAGCTGTTGGGCACGCAGTTCCTCTCGCACCCGCCGATCGCACCCTTCCCCGTCCAGCTCGCCGATCCGGACCACTGGTTGGTCAAGGGCATCGAGCCGTTCGAGACCGACGACGAGTTGTACCTCTGCGACTACCACAATCGCGATTCGCTGCATGCGCTTCTCCAGACCGAGTGGCAGGGCGAGACCCCTGGTTTCGCCGACGCCGACTGGACCGAATATGACCCCGTACATCTGGTGATGTACACCAAGATCCACGGCGACGGCGAGATCTTGTACAACAACCTGGGTCATTGCCGCGGACACTGGGACATGACCGATGCACTGCCGTATTACCCCGTGATCGAGCGTTGCTCGTGGGAGATCCCGCAATACCACGAACTCCTGCGGCGCGGCCTCCGCTGGGCGCAAGGCGCCTCCAGTTGAGAGTCACCAGACAGAATCTGAAACACTTGTCCTTAATCGCTGCCACTCGAATGGAGCACTGATGGCCAGCAAGACCGCTGCAAAGAAGCCGGCAAAGAAGCCGGCGAAGAAGAAAGCGGCAACGGGCGCGAAAGCGAGCGGTGCCGACATCCCCAAGGAAGTCCTGCTGGATCTTCACCGCCGGATGGTGCGCATTCGCCATCTTGAGGAGAACTTGGGCCGGATCTCGACCGAAGGCAAGGTGCCAGGCTTCCTGCACCTCTATGTCGGCGAAGAGGCTGTGGCCTCCGGCGGTTGTGCTGCGCTCACCGACCAGGACCAAATCACCTCGACACACCGCGGTCACGGACACCTCATCGCCAAGGGCGGCGATTTCAACCGCATGATGGCCGAGTTCATGGGTAAGTCGACCGGCTATTGCAAGGGCAAGGGCGGCTCGATGCATGTGTCGGACCTTGACCTCGGCATGCTCGGGGCCAACGGCATCGTGGGTGCCGGTGTACCGATCGCCGTTGGTGCGGCGTTCGCGAACTTCTACCGCGACAACGGCCTGGTCACCATGGCATTCTTCGGTGACGGTTCCACCAACATTGGTGCGTTCCATGAGGCCGCAAACATGGCCTGTGCGCTGCACCTGCCCATCGTGTTCATGTGTGAGAACAACGAATACGCCGAATACACGGCGCGTGACCGGGTGATGGCCATCACCGATGTCGCCGATCGTGCGGTTGCTTACGGCATGCCAGGCGTGATTGTCGATGGCATGGACGTCGTCGCGGTGTATGAGGCAGCGACCGAAGCTGTCGCTCGTGCTCGGCGAGGTGACGGTCCATCGATGATCGAGGCCAAGACCTACCGGTACTACGATCACGCTGGTGTGCAAGGCCTCGGCCGGACCTATCGCTCTGACGCCGAAGTCCAGGAATGGCTCGATCGGGACCCCATCGATCTCTTCGAGGCGCAGCTTTCGAAGGCACGCGTACTTTCAAAGGCCGCAGCCAAGAAGGTGCACGACGAGGTTCAGGCCGAAGTTGACGCCGCAATCGAGTTTGCGGACAACAGCCCGTTCCCCGATCCGGCAACGGATCTGCTGACCGATGTGTACACGGAGATGAACTGATGACCGCCACTGAAGTTGACCAGCGCGTCATCACCTACAACCAAGCCTTCAACGAGACGCTGTTCGAGCTCATGCGTGAAGACGAAGACATCTTCATCGCAGGCGAGGATGTCGGTCGTTATGGCGGGGTATTTCAGTCCTTCGCCGGCTTGAACAAGGAGTTCGGCGACCGTCGCGTTGTCGATACACCCATCGCCGAGCAAGCGATTGTTGGACTCGGCCTTGGTGCCGCAGCGGTTGGGCTTCGCCCGATCGTCGACCTGATGTTCATGGACTTCGTCATGGTGGCGATGGACCAGATCGCCAACCAGGCCGCCAAGATGAAGTACATGTTCGGTGGGAAGGCCACGGTTCCGCTGACCATCACCACCACCGGTGGTGCAGGCCTCGGAGCTGCGGCGCAACACAGCGCGAGTCTCGAGGCGTGGCTCATCCACGTCCCCGGCCTCAAGCTCGTTTACCCGTCGAACCCCTATGACCTCAAGGGCTTGCTGGTGTCATGCGTGCGAGATGACAATCCCACCATCGTCACGCTCCACAAGGCGATGCTCGGCAGCAAGGGCCCCGTGCCCGAGGGCCTCTATGAGATCCCGCTCGGTCAAGCCAACATCGTGCGCGAGGGTAAAGACGCGAGCGTTGTCGCGTTTGGCCGCATGGTGCAGTTCGCCGAGAAGGCCGCAGCGGTGTTGGCCGAGGAGGGCATCGACGTCGAGATCATCGATCCGCGCACGTTGCTTCCGTTCGACAGCGAGGCTGTCGTGAACTCCGCTCGCAAGACCAACCGCGTGGTTGTTGTGCACGAGGCGGTTCGCAATGGCGGTATCGGCGCAGAGATTGCCGCACAGATCCAAGAAGAAGCGTTCGACTATCTTGATGCTCCTGTTGGACGCGTGGGTGCTCCATTTTCGCCCGTTCCCTTCAGTCCCGCTCTCGAGCGGGAGTACGTCCCGGACGCGGACGACATTGCCGCGGCAGTGCGGGCCACCTTCAACCGTTGATCGCCTGATCACCAGATGACTACGGTCGGGATCATCGCGAGCCCGTCAGCGGGCAAAGATGTGCGACGGCTGGTGGCCAACGCTGGATCGGTTGGTGATGTCGACAAAATCGCCATCATTCGCCGGGCGGCTATTGGTGCTGCCGAGGGCGGCGCCACCAGACTTCTCATACTCGATGACAATCGCCACCTTGTCGCGCGGGCGCTCCAGAGGGCGCTCGGCGTCGATATCACGATCGAGACCATCGATCTCGAGACCATGGGTACCGGACGCGATTCTTCGCGCGCCGCAGCGGCGCTGGCAAAGGCCGATGCCGGGGCCGTGCTGGTCTTTGGGGGCGATGGCACCTGCCGAGATGTGGCAAAGGGCTGGCTCGACGCGCCGATGGTCCCGTTAGCGGTTGGCACCAACAACGTGTTCCCACTCCATATCGAAGCCACACTTGGCGGCCTCGCCTGCGGGCTTGTGGCCTCGGGCCAGATAGAACTCGACGACGTCGCGAGTCGGTCCAAAGTCATCCACGTGGTGTTTGACCATGACGAGGCGGATCTCGCCCTCGTCGACGTGGCGTTGGTCGCCGGAGATTTCATCGGCTCACGTGCGATCTGGCATACCGAAGACATCCGGGCTGCCGTTTTCGCCATTGCCGATCCCGCCTCTGTTGGCTTGTCGGCCATTGGCGCGGCGCTCATCCCCACAACCCGCGACGACGATTCGGGCGTTTTTGTGCTGATGGGCGAAGGTGGTGGCGCAGTCCGCGCGCCAATCGCGCCCGGAACCTACGCATGGGTGGGCCTCGCCGACTACGACGAGTTGGTGTTCGACGAGCCCGTCGAGTTCAAGGGTCCTGGTGTGCTGGCGTTCGATGGTGAGCGCGACCATGTCCTCACGGCCGGCCGGCAGGCCATACTGACGCTGCGCCGCGATGGACCATTGGTCATCGACCCCGTCCGCGCGGCGCGTATTGCTGCAAGCAAGAAGATCTTCCATCAAGAAGGAGCCTGATCGTGGCAACCCTGATCCAGATGCCCAAACTCGGTCTGACCATGACTGAGGGCACCATCTCCGAATGGGTCGCAGAGGCCGGTCAGAAGGTCGCGGCCGGCGATGTGGTCATGATGATCGAGACCGACAAGGTCGAGGCGGAGGTTGAAGCTCTCGCCGATGGGGTGGTCCACCACTCCGTCGAAGCAGGCTCGACCCTCGAACCAGGCGAGGGCGTCGGCTGGTTGCTCTCCGATGGCGAAGCTGCGCCCGATGACGGACCCGCTGCGGCACCTGCGTCCAGTCCTGCCGAGGCCGCTGAGCCCAAAGCTTCAACACCGGCGACACCCGCGCCTGAGGCGGCGGTCAAGACCGCTGCAGCGCCGGCACCCGTCCCTGGCGCTCCACAGGGGCGCCTGATGGCCTCACCCAATGCCAAGCGCGTTGGCGCCGAGATGGCCGTCGACCTTGCATTGGTCGTGGGCACGGGTCCCAACGGTCGGATCACTTCCGAGGACGTCCTTGCTGCAGTCCCCGCCAGTCGCGGGCTCGGTGGCCGGATTCTGGCATCGCCAAACGCGAAGCGTGTGGCCTCTGAGATGGGCGTTGATCTGGCCGGCGTGGTCGGCAGCGGTCCTGGCGGCCGAATCACCTCTGAGGACATTCAGGCCTCGGCCGCCGACACCCTCCGCGGGGGCAGTCCAAGAGCCGCGGTTGCCCAGGCCGAAGCCCGGGGTGCCAGCACCATTGGATCCGACCGCTTCGTACCGTTCGCAGCGTCGAAGGCGGCCGAGCGACTCGGTGTGGATGTGGCCGCTGTCGTCGGCACTGGCCCCGCTGGCCGTGTGTCGCGACAAGACGTCTACAACCACGCTCGAAGTCATGGTGGTGCAGTCCCTCCGAAGGTGGCCCCCGCAGCATCGGGGCCCGCCGCTGGCGACACGGTCGCCCTGAAGGGCATGCGCGGGATCATCGCAGACCGAATGCACAGTTCGCTGCAGGAGATGGCCCAGCTCACCTTGGCCATGGATGTCGACATGGATCGTGCTGTCGAACTTCGCGAACAACTCAAGGAGATCGGTGCCGACGAACTCGGTTCGGTGCCCGGCTACACCGACTTCGTGATCGCCGCGGTGGCCAGAGCATTGCAGCAACACCCGGGCGCCAACGCTCAGATAGAAGGCGACCACATCCGTCTCCTCGAAGAGATCAACGTCGGCATGGCGGTATCGGTCCCCGATGGCTTGATGGTTCCGGTTATTCATGGCACCGACCAACTCGGTTTGGCCGATCTCGCGGTCGAGACCTCCCGGCTCGCGTCAGCAGCCCGCGACAAGCAGTTGGGCTTGGCTGAGATGGAGGGTGGCACGTTCTCGGTCACCGCTCTCGGCATGTTTGGCGTTGATATGTTCACGCCTGTCATCAACCCGCCCAATGCCGGGATCCTCGGCGTGGGTCGCATCCGCGACGATGTGGCCTGGACTGGCGATGTACCCAGTCGAGTCAAGCGGATGACAATCTCGCTGACATGGGATCATCGCGTCCTCGATGGTGCGCCTGCGGCCGAGTTTGCCCAGACCATCAAGTCCTACCTCGAACAGCCGCTGCGGCTGTTGGGCTGATCAGCGCGACACCAGCCGACCGCCAACCCTCAGCTTCACGTTCCCGCCGAACCGTGGGTTCGACAGTGCCCGCTGACGTCATGAGGTTTCCCCCCATAATGTGGGCTCCAAACGGGTGGGGGTGCAGTGCCGATTCCGTCGCCGGAGTTCGTGCAGCCGGCAAGCCCAAGCCGTGTGTTGCCCTGTTACAGAACCGAATCTACCGATGCAGTGGCAGCACGCTCAATGGGCAGGATGACTCAACTGGGTTGGCGGTCTCACACTCAGTCACGCAGCGTCGGCAAGATCGCGCCGGTTGTGGGCACGAGCGTGGCCTCCCTGCCCAGTAGGGTTTCGCGTTGAGCTTCACGCGTCCCGTCGCGTGAATAGATCAGAGAGAGCTGACATGCCCGCTGATCCAAGCCTTGTTTCTGTGGTGATGCCCGTTGGGTCAGTGGACGAATTACTTCCGCAGCAGCTGGCCACTCTCGAATCCCAGACCTTCGAGGGCGAGTGGGAGCTCGTGTTGAGCTGCAACACCGACGATGCGGCGGCAACGGCCGAACTCGAAGGTCTCGCCAACGATTTCCACGCGTGCACGGCCCGGATGGTGGATTCGTCCGACGTGCGCTCGGCGTCGCACGCGCGCAATGTTGGCGGGCGTGCGGCGGCGGGCGCGTTGATCGTCTTCTGTGATGGTGATGACGAGGCCGAGCCAGACTGGGTGAGCGCCATCGTTGCTGCGACGGTCCCAGGGACCGCAGTGGGGGGTCACTTGGGCGAAGATCGTCTGGCAGTGGAAGGCCGAGACGGGTGGCGTCCTCCCGCGACGCCAGGCCAGCTGCCGAGCTACCTCGGACACCCCTATCTGGTCTCGGCGAACATGGCGGTCTACAAGGCTGACTTCGAAGCGGTCGGCGGCTTCGACGAATCGCTTATTCGCGGCGAGGACATGGCCATCAGTTTCGCACTCGCTGATCATGGGGTGGACCTGCGCTACGAACCGACCGCCGTGATTCACTACCGGCACCGCAAGGGCCTCAAGAGCATGCTCCAACAGCACTATCTGTGCGGCCGTGGTATGAGTCAGATCATCCTGCGCGGCGGGCTACCCGATGGGGACGATGGCTCGATGTTTCGCGCGAACAGTCAGTCCGTCGGCCGATGGACGCTCCCGCATGTGCTCCGCAAGGCCTCGATCGCCGCGGGGCGTGTAGTAGGGATCGCTGAGGAGAAGCTTCGTCGCTCGCCGAGGTAAGGCCTGGGCGAGGAGAGCTCGACATTTAGCCGATCGAGCGCTGCATAAACACCGAGTGGGGATGGGGTTCGGTCATCCACGGTTCGGTCCGGCCGTAGCCACGTGATTCGTAGAGTGCGATCGCGTCTGGCTGTCGGTCGCCGGCTTCGAGCATCACCTTGGTGACCCCCAAGTCGGTGGCCTCGGCTTCGAGCGCGCCGAGCAGTAGCGAGCCAATGCCCTGTCTGCGAGCTGACGGCAAGACATACATGCGCAGGAGTTCGGCGCGGGTGTCATCGATGCGCCGCACGGCTCCGCACCCAACGGCGCGACGGTTGGTGTACGCGATCAAGACCTTGCCCACGCCCTTGGCCTCGTCGTCGCCGAATGGCGGAGGGTAGGGGTGATCGGGGTAGATACCCATGAGCTCGGCATCGAGGTCCCCGAGGAGCTTGCGAGCTGTCGGGCTCGTTAGCGAGGTCGTCATCAAGGACGTGGTGCTCATGGTGAGACCGTAGCTCGACGAGCTATGCGGTCGCCAAGGAGCGATTTTTAGGATCTGTGCTGGCATCGCTATCCTGCCTGTCGGAGGAGTTGGGCCCCTCGCGGTCCGGTCGCGCTGCGCGAGACGGCTGTTTCAAGGCGGTCGCAAGCCTCTTGCTCGAGGTTCTTGACGTTCACCGACGCTGGTGGACTTACCGCACGGAATGCTTCTCTAGTCTCTACCTTCTCGCGCAGTTCGTCAACCACCTGGACGAACATCTCAGGTGGCATCTGGAGATAGTGGGCCGCCGCGTCGCCCGCCCAATTGAGATCGTTGTCCTTGGCACCTGACGCCCACACTCGAGCGAGGATCTCGGCGGGCGCCAGCACTCGGCAGAGTCGGATGACATCGGTGCTGGCGTCGGCAGGCAACTGTTCGGGAACGTCGCGGTGGGCAATGGGCTCGACGATTTCCGGGGGGAGGTTCCAGCTCCGGAAGAGCGCGCTACTGATGTCCAGGTTACTGAATCCCAGCTGCGCCTTCTCGAGCTGAGAGCTCGGCCAGGGGTCATCGAGCAGCAGCGTCTTGTAGACCGACGTCAGGCAGCCGGCCAGAACCAGCCGACCCACTTCGGACAACAGCCCGACGACAAAGGCCACGTCAGCGTGTTCTGGTGTCATTTTGCGCGCGAAAAGCTCTGCGGCCGACGCCGTCAGGCCGCTCCGCATCCAGTACTCGCTGAGGTCGAAGCCAGATTCGGGCCCGACGACCGGTAGCGAATCGGCCACTGAGTAGCCCAAGGTCAAGGTCTTGGCCTTGGGGAACCCCAGGAGCGCGCACGCCCGTTCGACGGAGTCGATGCTGTTGGGCAACCCATAGGCCGCCGAGTTGACCGTTCGCAACAGTCGAATGGCAAGCGCCGGGTCATTGCGAATGATCGCACCGAGGTGTTCAGCCCGGGCGTGCGGGTCGTCGGCGACCCGCATGACTTCCAACGCGACGTTGGGTGGTGATGGCAAGTTGTCCGCATTGGCGATTGCCGATGGGAGCTGATCCAGTGTCATCGCTGACATGTGCTTCTCCGTGAGCGCGCACCCTGCGCGGTTCAGACGGGGCCCTATCGGCGTTTCTGGGCGACCATTGAGGTCCACCGGACAGCTGGCCAAATCGGGAGACGGTGCCCGATGGCGGTGCTAGTCGTCGCCATCGGGCACCGTGGCCTCGATGGAGACGGAGATGAAGTCTGCATCGGGCTGTTTAGGGGTTTCGGCGCGGGTCGACGCCCTGAGACCGAATGCTTGTCGGCTGATGCACGCAGTGGAGTGGAGGCCCATGCGAGACCGTCCCTCGCCGGCGACAGGGCCGGTCAGTCTCGCTTCGAGTTCGAGAACATGTTTCGAATTCGCCGACGCGTCCGCGTACTCTTGACAGTCCCAGATGCGCAACCGCGAACGCCACTGAGCTGTGGGTGAGGTCCGAACGCCAACAACCAGGCGCGAACGATGCGGTCATCGCAGGGCCTTGCGTTCAAGAGCCTTCAAGTGGAGCCCTCCCACAGAGCGCTGGCACTGAGGAGAAACGCTCTCCGATACCGATGGAGCACTCTGGAATCGTGTGCTCGAAAACGGTCTTTCGGACGTGGCCCGGGTGGCGCTGTGCGCCTGAGTCGATCGCGGTAAGGCTGCCGTGCGATACTGCGAGCACGTTGAGGACTCGGCGGCTCGGCATTGGACTCACGAGTATCCCTCGGGAGTACTCAACGAGTTCTTGGGGCCTTCCGTCGCCAACGCGACCCCACTTGCTCGGAGGAACATATGCTGGAAATTGGGATGGCGCTGCGCCTGAAAGGGATGGCAGGAGTCGAGGGGGTGGCTGAGGCCTCAGGCTGCGGAGCCGATGAGGTCACGGCAGCGTTTGCACAGATGATCGACGCCGGCCATGCATCAGAGACGCCACGTGGGTTCCGGCTGATGCCTGAGGGCAAGATCTGGCTCGATGGTCTTCTCGACGAAGAACGCGCCGTGATCGACGTCGATGCAATGAACGGTGTCTACGAGCGCTTCTGCGACCACAACGATGGCTTCAAGTATCTCGTGACGGACTGGCAGATCAAGGAAGTCGATGGCGAACAACAGCTCAACGACCACACCGACGATGCTTACGATGCGGCGATCTTCGCTCGTTTGGATGAGCTGGACTTGGCCGTGGCCCCAGTTTTTGCCGACGCTGCCACTATTGCCCCGCGGCTGACTCGGTACCTCGAGCGTTTCGCCGTTGCGCTGAGCGCGCTGCACGATGGCGATCACACGATGTTGTCTGCCCCGCTCAAGGACAGCTATCACACTGTCTGGTTCGAGATGCACGAAGAGCTCATTCTGCTCTGTGGTCGCAACCGGGCCGACGAAGCTGCTGCCGGACGAGGCGCCTGAAGCAGCTTCACCCGAAGCACCGTTCCAAAATAGGGAGAACCATGACCACCCAAGCAGTTGAAGCTCTGCAGCTCATCCACGAACAAGTGCAGGACCTGCTGCCTCGCATCAGCGCAGATGACTGGTCGAAGCCGAGCGGATGTGCAGGCTGGAGAGTGCAAGACGTGCTGGCGCACGTGTCCTCCAACATGAAGGAGATCGTCGACCCGTCGCCACCGCCGCCAGAGTCGGCGCCCGATATGGGGGCGGAGGCGGCTATGGAGGCCTTGGTATCGCCACGACGTGACTGGACAGTTGCGGCGCTCACCGCCGAGTACGACGCCAGCGTCGACGGTTGGCTCGCGGCCATGTCGGCCATGCAGGAGGAGCCGACCGCGTCCACTGTGGCGCCGCTCGCAGACCTGGGCGAGTATCCGCTGCATATGGTGGCGAACGCGTTTGCCTTCGATCACTACTGCCATCTCTATATCGACGTCTTGGCCCCCGACGGCCCACTGGCACTCGATGTGGCCGAGCCCTCCCACGACATGGTGCGCCCTGGAATCGAATGGATGCTGGCCGGTGTCCCCCGCATGCAGCCGACCGAGATGGCTGCGCTCATCACGGAACCCTTGGAGCTGAGATTGACCGGTCCCGGCGGCGGGACATGGATGCTCCTGCCCGCGCGCGAAGACGGCTTGATCGAGGTGAGCGAAGCATCTGAACAGGGTGACGAACGCGGTGACGCAGCCGCGACCATCACCTCCTCGTCGCATGACTTCGTGAGCTGGGGCACCAAGCGCGCAGACTGGCGATCGACGTGCAGTATCGAGGGCAATGCCGCTTATGCGGAGAGCTTCCTCGACACCATCGACATCATTTGAGGGCCCTCATCTGAGACCGCTTAGAGGCTGAAGGCCGGCGGCGTGAATTGACCCGTGTTGGCGCTGATCCCGCCATCGACAGGCAGATGAGCGCCGGTGATGAAGCTGGCCTTGGTCGACAACAAAAAGCTGTGCGCCGCAGCCAGTTCGGCGGCTCCGCCCCAGCGCTGAAGCGGGACTCTGCGACGCATGTCTTCGTGGCGGGGACCCTCGAAACTCGTGGTCATGCCCGTCAGGGTCGGGCCAGGACAGACAGCGTTGATTCGGATGCCGCGTGCGGCGAGGTCGATCGAGGTCGACCGTACGAGGTTGATGGCGCCCGCCTTGGACGTGTTATACACCCACATACCCGGATCGCCACGCATCCCCGATGTCGAAGCCGTCACCGTCATTGCTGACCCGGGCCGCATGACGGTTGCCGCTGCCCGGATGCCCAGCACGACTGCTCGGACGTTCACCTCCATCACATGATCGAACACATCGAGGGGGCCCTCGAACAGGTCGGCTCGGGTGGCAACCCCCGCGTTGAGTACTGCTCCATCGATGCGCCCGAACCGGTCCAGGGCCAACGCGACCGCTGCATCGTTGTGGTCAGGGTCGGTGACATCGCCGGTGATCACTGCGACACGCTCGTTGCCCTCGGCCCACGCAAAGTCCGCAGAAGGAAGGTCGCCGGCAACGACGGATCCACCTTCCGCGACAACTTCTTCCACCGTGGCCCTGCCAATGCCTGAGGCCCCGCCAGTCACCCAAACAACGCGATCTTCATGAAGTCCAGTCATTGGTAGATCTTACCTGCCCTCTGGGCGGGCGTTCAGGCCACGCAGGCCCCTGGCGGTGTTTGCCCTCTGGGCGGGCGTTCAGGCCACGCAGGCCCTCGGCGGTGTTTGCCCTCCGGGCTGGCCGTTAGGGCAGTGCGACCAGGGTCTTGCTGAGGACGTGGGCTGCGCGCACGACGGGGTCGGGGAATGCTTCGCGTAAGGCCTTTGAACGGATCTCGAGCGAGAGTGGGACTTCGGGGGCAAAGAGGTCACTGAACGCCAAAGCGTCGAGGCCGCCTTCTCCGGGGATGGAGCGATCATCGACCGCGTCGATGATGAGGTCGCGCGTCTCCCACCCACGCGGTTCGGCTGCGCCGTCGCACCATTGTGCGTAGGGGAACAGCGCTGGGTCGGCGGCGCGGATGTCGTCGTAGGTTGTGCCCGAACGGAAGACATGGATGAGGTCGACCAAGATCCCTGCGTTGGGCTGATCGGCGAGGGTCACGACCTCGATGGCATCCGCCAGGGTCTTGACCGATGTGAATCGCATGAACTCGATGCAGACCCGAATGCCTGCGGGGGCGGCGTGGGCGCACAAGTCAGCCAAACGGGACGCCGTTTCTGCCGGGTCGTCAAAGGTCGAGATCGTCAAGATGTTGCCAGCGCCCACCGCAGCGGCGGCGTCGATGAGCTCCATGCCCACGTCGCCCTTGGGTCCCATGCGGACGACCTCCATGTCCACCGCGATCAGGCCGGTGTCGTCGAGGCGGCGGCGGACTTCGGTTGTGGTCTGTGGGGTCCAGGACTCGGGCTCGTACCAGACGCCGGTGGCCGGCCATTGCGCCTCAGCGGCAGCGGCGATGAATGCTGCGGGGTCCGAAAACAGTTCCGGGGTCACCCCCGCGGCTATCGAAACAAGACGATCAGTGTCTGAGTTCATGCGCCCATCATCGTCGATTCCTTTGTTGGGCGCACCCATCGCTCCTCCTCCTCCTCCTCCTCCTCCTCCTCCTCCTCTGCTGGCTGGTGCGTTGCTGAGCGTCCGAGAACACCCCGCCGCGGTGGGCACTGGATCGGTGACTCCGTTAGGATCCTCAGGCCACACACATCCAAGGGGGCTGTTCATGGAGCTCGAGGGCAAGATCGCTGCGATTACCGGGGGTACCCGCGGTATTGGTCGCGCAATCGCCGAGGCCTTTGTCGCAGAGGGGGCCAAGGTCGTTGTCAACGGCCGCAGCCCGGACAAAGGTGCTGCGGCTGTTTCGGAGATGGATGCAGGAGACGCAGTCCATTTCATCGCCGGTGACGTGACTGACCAGTCGTTCTGTGAGGGTCTCGTCGACCAAACGGTCGAGCATTTCGGCCGTATCGACATCATGGTGAACAACGCAGGGGGCGGTGGTGACACCGCCGCGGTTGTCGACATGGAGGACGAGTCCTGGAACAGGGTCATGGACTGGAACCTGAACCATCCGTTCTGGTGCACCCGACGGGCGCTGAAGCACATGATTCCCCAGCAATCGGGCCGCATCATCAACATCTCGTCGATGTACGGCAAGCTGGCGCTCCCTTCCAACGCCCACTACGTGACCACCAAGCACGGACTCAACGGACTGACCAAGGCTGTGGCCTTGGAAGTAGGCGATCTGGGCATCACCTGCAACGCATTGTGCCCTGGCGGCATCATGACCGATGTCATGAACGAGCAGGGTCCCCAGGCCGCTGCGGCGATGGGGATGGAGTTCCAGGACCTGCTCGATCACATGGCGCAGCCATCAGCAATCAAGCGCCTCAACGACGTCGAAGACGTCGCGTTGGTGGCCGTCTTGATCGCCTCCGACGCCGGCGCGGGAATCACCGGATCAATGATCAGTATCGACGGCGGCGTCAGCCCCTACTAGGCGGAGGAGACAATCATGGGAAAGCTCGAAGGAAAAGTGGCGGTCATCACCGCCAGCACCCGCAGTATCGGTCGCGAGATCGCCGAAACATACGTGCGCGAGGGTGCCAACGTTGTCATCAGTAGCCGCACACAAGAGAAGGGTGACGCGGCGCTGGCCGAAATGGACGGCGGCGATCAAGTTCACTTCATTCCGTGCGATGCCGGTTATCAGGACCAGGTCGAAGCGCTCATCGATGGCACCGTCGATCATTTCGGAAGGGTCGACATCGCCGTGCTCAACGCCGGTGGCATCTCTGAGCCAGCGACGGTCGCCGACATGACCGACGAGGCGTGGCAGTACGCCCTCAACCTCAATCTCAACCACACGTTCTGGGGGATGCGCCGAGCGCTCAAGTACATGCTTCCCCAAAAGCACGGCCGTATCATCGCGATGTCGTCGGTCGAGGGCAAGCTGTCCAAGCCGACCATCTCGCACTACTCCAGCAACAAACATGCAATCAACGGGCTGGTCAAGGTCGCGGCCCACGAGAACGGCACCGAAGGCGTCACCGTCAACGCGATTCTGCCGGGTGTCGTGCTCACCGACATGTTCTATGAGGCAGGTCCGCAGGCGGTCGAATCGATGGGTCTCGACGGTCTCGACGGTCTCGCTGCGTTGTACGCAGGGGGCTCGGCCATCAAACGACCGAACACCGTTGAAGAGGTGGCAGCTGTCGCCCTCATGTTGGCCCGAGATGAAGCCAAGAACATTACGGGCTGCCTGTTCCCCTGCGACGGCGGAACGAGCCCCTATTAGGGCCGCAGCGGTCGTCGTCACGGATCAGGAGTAGGCGGCGCGGCTGTGGAGCATCGCCAGTTGGGCCAGACCGGGATTTCCGTCTCCGCTTTTGGGCTGGGGTGCGGAAACTCCGGCGGCATCGGGAGCGCCCCAGCGTTCTTTGGTCAGGGCGAGAGCTGCTCTGAGGCGTTCGGGCTTCTGGATCGCGCGCTCGAGCTCGGTATCACGTTCTTGGACACAGCCGATGCCTACGGCGGCGGGCGCAGCGAGGAGATGATCGGCGCATGGCTTCAGGCACGTGGCCCTGCGGTTCGCGACCGGATACTGATCAGCTCGAAGGTTGGCAACGCGGTCGGACCTGATCTCGACCGGGCAGGGCTCTCCGCAGCGCACATTGCTCGCCAAATTGATGAGAGCCTCGGCCGACTCGGTGTTGATCATCTCGACATGTACCTCGCCCACGAGGTCGATCCCTCGACGCCGCTCGAAGAGACCGTCGCCGCGTTCGATGCCGCGATTGTTTCGGGCAAGGTCCGAGCTGTTGGCATCTCCAACCACAGCGCGCTCCAACTCGCTGAGTGCCTCGAGATCAGCCGCGCAAACGGGCTCCATCGCTTCGAGTGGGTGCAGAACTCGTTCAACCTCATTGATCAGGTCGACCAGGCTGCGACTTTGGATGTTTGTCGGGATGCGGGTTTGGGATTCACCCCGTTCGGCCCCTTGAGTGGCGGCTGGCTGACGGGGAAGTATGACTTCGCGGCTGACTATCCGGCAGGCTCGCGGATGTCGTTGCGCCCCGAGCCGTACCTGCGGTACTGGACCCGCGAGGTCTTCGATGCCATCGACGTCTTGGCGACCGTTGCCGGCGATCACGGTGTCAGCCCTGCAGGAATGGCGCTGGCCTGGATACTTCACCACCCTGACCTGACTGCAGGGATCGTCGGCCCACGGCGCAACAGCCACTTCGAGCCGGTCTCCGAAGCGCTCGGTCTCCAGCTGAACCCGGCAACTGTTCAGTCGTTGACCGACACTTTTGTTGAGGCCTCGCGACCATGACCGGCACCGTTTCCCTGGAATCGATTCGTGCCGCCCACGAGCGCTTGCCTCGCGAAGTCGTCCACACGCCGCTGGTCCCGCTCAGGGTGGACGGCGAGGAACGGAAAATCTTCCTGAAGCTCGAGAACCTCGGGCCTATTGGTTCGTTCAAGCTGCGAGGTGCAGCCAATGCGCTTGCGTCGGGCACCGGTGACGAGGGCGTCTATACCGCCAGCGCGGGCAACATGGCGCAAGCCGTTGGATGGATGGCGCGCGAACTCGGCGTGCCGTGCTCGGTCATTGTGCCCGATCACGCACCGGCCGCGAAACTTGATGCCATCGACCGCTTGGGTGCCGAGGTCATCAAGGTCCCATTCGAAGCCTGGTGGGAAGTCATCGTCAATCACACGTATCCCGGTTTTGAGGACCGTCGATTCGTGCACCCTGTGTGTGACCCCGACGTCCTGGCCGGCAATGGAACCGTGGGCATAGAGATCCTCGACGAACTCCCCGAAGTCGATACGATCGTCGTGCCCTACGGCGGGGGTGGGCTCTCGTCGGGTATTGCCAGCGCCACACGCTCGCTCGCGCCGTCGGTGCGCGTGTTCGGCGCCGAGGTCGAAACCGCAGCGCCGCTCCACGCGGCGCTGGCCCACGGCGAACCGGTCGATATCGAATACCAACCGACCTTCGTCGACGGAATCGGGTCGGGTCGCGTCCTCGACGAGATGTGGCCGTTGGTGAGCGAACTGCTCAGCGGGTCGCTGGTCGTTGGTCTGGCTGAGGTGGCCGACGCGGTCCGACTCATCGCGTCTCGAAACCATGTGGTGGCCGAAGGAGCAGGGGCTGCGCCTGTGGCGGCCGCGCTCGCTGGAGGCGCAGGTGACGGTACCGTGGTGTGCGTCGTATCCGGCGGAAACATCAACCCAGGAAAGCTCGCTCGGATTCTTGACGGCGAACTTCCCTGAGTGTGATGGAACCAGCCACGAGCTTGCGCGTCGCGACATGGAACCTCTGGTGGCGTCACGGCGATGTTGCTGAACGAGCGCCGGCGATTCTGGAAGCCATTCGGGCGGTTGACCCCGACATCATTGGCCTCCAAGAGGTCTGCTCGCTCGACCCCGATCAGCCGGAGTGGCTTCGAGACGAACTCGGCCTCGAAGTTGTCGCTGCTCCAGGGGGCGACGACGATCGATTCACGATCACCAATGCAATTGCATCACGATGGCCCATCGTTGCTTCGGATTGGCGCTACCTCGACGTTGGCGACATGCCCAAACACCGGACGGTCCTGTGGGCGCAGATCGATGGCCCGGCGGGCCCCATCGACGTGTACACGGCGCATCTGTCTCACGGGTTTGACCAAAGCGCGCTGCGTCAGCGCCAGGTGGGTGAGATTGCGACATGGGTGGCCGACCAACGTCGAGCCGATGGCGGCGCCTTCCCGCCGATCTTGCTCGGTGATCTCAACGCGGTTCCCGACAGCGACGAGATCCGTCAGCTCACGGGTCGAGCCGCGCCGCCGGTGCCCGGGTTGGTGTTTTCTGACGCGTGGGAACAGGCGGGTCGCGGCGACGGCGCCACATACAGCGAGGCCAACCCGTACGTCGACGACTCTGCGTGGCCTGAGCGGCGGCTCGACTATGTGCTTGTTGGCTGGCCACGCCGGCGCCCATCGGGCAATCCGTTGTCGGCCCAGTTGTTTGGGGTGGAGCCGCACAGGGGCATTATTGGGTCGGACCACTACGGCGTAGTGGTCGACCTCCACGCTTGACCCTCCGTTAGGCTGGCGGTTAGCACCGGGCCGGTGATCCATCGGGGGAGTACGTGAGCGGAGGCATCATTTCGAAGGTCCTCGTCGCGAATCGCGGCGAGATAGCGGTTCGAGCATTCCGTGCTGCCTATCAACTCCGGCTCGCGACAGTGGCGATTCACACCTACGAGGACCGCTCGAGCCTCCACCGTCTCAAGGCAGACGAGTCGTATCAGATTGGCGAGATTGGCCATCCGGTCCGGGCCTACCTGGACCCCGACCTGATCGTGCAAGCTGCGCGCTCCTGTGGCGCAGACGCTGTTTATCCGGGATACGGATTCCTGTCCGAGAGCCCAGACCTGGCCACCGCGTGTGCCGACGCAGGGATTGCCTTCATAGGGCCCCCGGCGGGGGTTCTGGAGCTGACCGGCAACAAGATGCGGGCTCGACAAGCTGCGTTCGAAGCGGGCGTCCCGGTCCTGGAGCAATCCCGCGCCATCGAGGACCCTGCCGATGCAATCGCGATCGCCGAAGGAATCGGCTATCCCATCTTTGTCAAGGCTGCAGCGGGGGGCGGCGGCCGCGGTCTGCGTCGCGTCGAGCGGCCCGAAGATCTAATCGCCGCCATTGCAGTGGCCCAGAGCGAGGCTGGATCGGCCTTTGGCGATTCCACGGTCTTCCTCGAAGAAGCCATGACGAACGTCCGACACATTGAGGTTCAGGTCCTGGCCGACAAGGCGGGCAACGTCATTCACCTCTACGAGCGTGACTGCTCGGTGCAGCGTCGATTTCAGAAGGTCGTCGAGATCGCGCCGGCCCCGAATCTCGACCCGTTGCTTCGCGATCAGCTCTGCGCTGACGCGGTCCGCTTCGCCGAGTCGATCAACTACGAGAACGCGGGCACGGTCGAGTTCCTGGTAGACGATTCTGGGCGCCACGTCTTCATCGAGATGAACCCGCGCATCCAGGTCGAGCACACCGTGACCGAAGAGGTCACCGACGTCGATCTCGTCGAGGCACAGATCCGAATTTCTGACGGTGCCTCGCTCTATGACCTTGGGCTCAGCCAAGAGAACATCTCTGTGCGTGGCTTCGCGTTGCAGTGCCGAGTGACCGCTGAAGACCCAGCGAACGATTTCCGGCCCGACACCGGCCGGATTGTGGCCTACCGGCAGCCCGGCGGGGCCGGGGTCCGGTTGGACGGGGGCAGCGCCTACGCGGGCGCAGAGGTGACGCCGTACTTCGACTCGCTCATTGTCAAGGCGACCTGCCGCGGCCGGACGTTCGGCACGGCAGTACGAAGAGCTGAACGCGCCCTGGCTGAGTTTCGCGTTCGTGGAGTCGGGACCAACCTTGCGTTCCTCCGTGCGATTCTGGCCGATCGGGATTTCCGGGCCGGTGGCGTGACCACTGACTTCATCGAAAAGCGGCCGCAGCTCACCGCTGCTTCGGTGGGCGCGGACCGAGCTACCCGGCTGTTGCGCTACCTGGCCGATGTGACGGTCAATCAGCCTCATGGCCCGAGCCCGACGTTGGTCGACCCCATCGACAAACTCCCGCCCCGGCCCGACCATCACCCCGACGGCAGCCACCAGCGTTTGCTGAGGCTCGGGCCAAAGGCGTTCGCTGCCGAAATCCGTGCCCAGGTCGCCCTCGCGGTCACTGACACGACCTTGCGCGACGCCCACCAATCCATTCTGGCGACTCGCGTGCGCACGATCGATCTCGTTGCCGGGGCTCGACAAATAGCGCACACCCAACCGAAAACCTTCAGCCTCGAGTGTTGGGGCGGCGCAACCTATGACGTTGCCCTCCGGTTCTTGCACGAGGACCCGTGGGAACGGCTCGCTCGGATCCGCGACGCCGCTCCAAACGTCTGTTTGCAGATGCTGCTCCGAGGCCGCAACACGGTCGGCTACTCGCCCTACCCGGATGTTGTTTGTGAGCGCTTCGTCCACGAGGCCCACTCGGTTGGAATCGACATCTTCCGGATATTCGACGCCTTCAATGACATCGAACAGATGCGGCCGGCGATCAACGCAGCCATCGACGTCGGTGCCGTTGCCCAAGGCACCCTGTGCTACTCGGGAGACATGGCCAATCCGGCCGAGGACATGTACACGCTCGACTATTACCTCGGCGTGGCCGAAGAATTGGTCGAAGCAGGGGTGCACATGTTGTGCATCAAGGACATGGCGGGGTTACTGCGTGCGCCGGCGGCGGGGCCTCTGGTGGCCGGACTCCGCGAGCGCTTCGATGTGCCCGTGCATCTCCACACCCACGACACCGCGGGCGGGCAACTCGCCACATACCTCGCGGCCATTCACGCCGGGGTCGACGTCGTGGATGGCGCAGCGCCACCCCTGTCGGGCATGACCAGCCAGCCGGCGATCAGCGCCATCATCGCGGCTACAGGCCACACCGAACGGGCAACCGGGCTGTCGCTCGACGCCGTCGGCGAGCTCGAACCGTACTGGGAGGCCGTCCGTGCGGTTTACGCTCCGTTCGAGGCGGGCCTCGCGGCACCAACCGGAACGGTCTACAAACACGAGATCCCTGGCGGTCAGCTCTCGAACCTACGCCAGCAGGCGATCGCGCTCGGGCTGGGCGATCAGTTCGAACATGTCGAGGAGCTCTACGCAGCTTGCAACCAGCTGCTCGGCCGGCCCATCAAGGTCACGCCGAGTTCGAAGGTCGTGGGGGACCTGGCGCTCCACCTCGTGGCATCGGGTGTGAGCCCTCAACAGCTTGTCGACGACCCGGCCTCGGTCGACTTGCCTGATTCGGTTATCCGGTTTCTCCAAGGTGAGTTGGGCGACCCGCCCTTTGGCTTCCCGGAACCATTCCGGACTCGGGCGCTCGAGGGGCGCTCAACGGAGATGTCAGCACCCCAACTCGGCGCCGACGATCTCGATGCTCTGAACCACGGTGATGTCCAAGCCACACTGAGCCGATTGCTGTTAGCCGGGCCGGCAGCCTCATTCGAGGAACACCGGGAACGCTTCGGCGATCTGTCGGTGATCCCATCGAGGCTCTTCTGGTACGGGCTCACACGCGATGAAGAAGACGAGATGATCGGACTCGAGCGCGGGGTCCGTCTCTTGGTTGGTCTCGAAGCTGTTGGAGAGCCCAATGCTCAGGGCATGCGCTCTGTTGTGTTCAGGTTGAACGGCCAATTGCGTCCAATCGATGTCCGAGACCGTTCGGTGTCGGCATCGGTGAGCGAGGCCGAGAAGGCATTGGCGTCCGACCCCGGCCATATTGCTGCGCCATTCCGTGGCCTGGTGAACGTATTGGTCGGAGTCGGCGACGAGGTTCGCGCCGGCGACGCTGTGGCGACCATTGAGGCCATGAAGATGGAGTCACAGATATCGGCCCACATAGCGGGCCGAGTTGAGCGGGTGGTCGTCCCAGCGGCCGCCCAAGTTGAGCCGGGTGACCTCTTGGTTGTGATCCGCCCGACCGGTGTTGCAAGTTCCCCCCAGAGCAATGAGGCAGACAGCTGATGCAGTTTCTTGGTCCACCCGTCCAAATCGCGTACGCCGTCAATGATGCGGAAGAGGCAGCTCGCCGGTGGGCCGCTGACTTTGGTGCCGGACCGTTCTTTATCGCGCCCCATATTCCGGTGACCAACGTGATCCACCGCGGTCGCCCATCGGAGTTCGACCACACGTCCGCCTACGGCCAGTGGGGGAGCGTGATGGTGGAATTGGTGCAGGATCACGGCACCGGTGGGACGGCCGTGCGCGACCTGTACGCGCCCGGCGAAACCGGGCTCCATCACTTGGCCTACTTGGTTGACGACCTCGACGAAGCCACAGCGATGTTGGCCACCCAAGGCTTCGAGTTGGCCCAGAGTGCATTGGCCGGCAAGACGCGTTTCCATTTCGTGGATGCGGTCGAGGCCCTGGGCCACTTCCTTGAGCTGTACGAACCATCGGATGCGCTGACGGGCTTCTACGCTCGCGTTGCCGCTGCCGCCGTCGACTGGGATGGCCACGACGCAATCCGTGGTCGCTGACCCCATCGTTCTTCAGCGGACCTGAGTCCCAGCCGCATCGAACAACCTGTAGCGCAGCCGCCCCATCGCGCGGTGGTGCCAGGCACCGGCGCGCGATGGGTGGTCAGGCGGAGCGGTGTTGGGCCAGGCGGGCGGCGTCGAGGTTGGCTTGAGAAGCCGCGAGAGTTCCTATTTGGGCGCCGGAGGACCGCAGGGACTGGTGGCTGTTCCAGCGGTCGAGGAGGTCCTGAAAGCGGTTCTCGTCGAAGTGGGCTGTGGTTGGCATGGTGGGTCTCTCCTTGAGGTCTTGGCGTTCGGGGTGGTACCTGAACTTTGCCTATTGTGACGCAATTGGCGCTATAGGTGGCACTGAATAGCTCCATGTATTTGAGCTGTTACAGTGTGGAGCACTGTGATAGATGATCTAGACAGAGCAATCATCCGTGGATTAGAGCGAGACGGCCGCCTCTCGTATCGGGACCTGGGCAACGAAGTTGGGCTGAGTCCCAATGCGACCGGGGCGCGTGTTGCCCGTCTGGTGGATGAGGGCATCATCACCGGTATCCACGCACGGGTCGACCACTCACTTATTGGTCGGCCCCTCGAGGGGTATGTCGATTGTTGGCTGACCAGTCGTGAGGCCGAACGCTGGGCCGAGTTCGAGGCCTATGTGCTCAACGACGATCGCATCATCGACGCGGTCCATCTCACGGGCAAGGTCGACTATCGGCTTCGAGTCGTGGTGTCCTCGCCCACCGAACTCGACGAGCTCCTGATGGCTCTCAAGCGCGAGGCCTCGATCTCCGAGACCGACACGCGACTCATCTTGCGGCGCTTTCCGGTTGCCGGCTCGGGCTGAGACGAACACCCAGAACGCCTCGGCCCGCCGCAACGTCGCGGCGATGACGCTCTCGAGATCGATGAGTGGGCGTGGTCAGCGCAGCCGGCGAACATCGATGCCGGCGATCGTTGACTCATCTCTGCGTTATGCCTTGAGTGGTTGTACGACGAGTGGCGACGTTGGTGCAACGTGTTGCTCGGTGGTCGCCTAGTCGGCGGTGGCGGGACGGCCCCCAAAGGCCGACCGCTCGATAGCGACAGCGTCGCTCACGAGGCTCGAATCGTTTGGCCGGAACCCCCAGGCGCTGATGATTGCGAGCGTCACCCACCGCCACTTCCCGTCGGGGTCGAGGCGGAGGGTGCCTTCGTAGCGGCCACCCTGCACGCCACGATTGCCTGTGGTGGTGAAGTAGCTGGTGAGTGAGGCTGTCAGAGCGTCATCGGAGACTGCAATCGCGATGTTCGACGAGGTGTGTCCTCCCGAAATCAATGACTCGCGCGCCCCGTAGGGGTCATACAACTTCCGCATGGCCTCGCGGCCCTCGAAGTGCATGTCAACGCCATCAGGCGGGAAATTCAACACATCAAGTACGGCATCTTCGGCGTACGCGTCGAGGATGCCATCGCTGAACGCCGTGTCCATTGAGTAGAGGTACTGGTTGAAGGTCGCGGTGATTGCCTCGCGGGCCCGAAGACGTGCGACCTCTCCCTCGAGCATCGCGATTCGGGCTTCCAGCTCTTCGGTCATCAGATATTTCTCATCCATCGGTCCGGTCGGTCCTCGGCTCGGCCCGCACACTATCGGATCGGTGGTGGGTCGCCGGGACCACAGCGGAGAGGGGATTCCCGATGTCGATGATTGCTCAGTCTTGGCGGGTCATTGCTGGTGGGTGGGTGATCTCAGCGCACGGAGATGACGTAGGTGCCGCCAGTTCGGTCGAACACGGATCGGCGCCCGGGGTCGCTGAACAGGTAAATCATTGAGGCCAGGACGGTCGCCATGGACAAGGGGATACCGACGAAGGGCACCAACAACACAAGTTTCGGGATCCATCGCCGCGCTGCTGCTGCGGGCCCTGGCGGGTAGTGGCCGCTTGGGTCGACAACCCGCAGCCCCAGCAAGCTTTTACCCGCGGTGGCGCCGATGCTCGCAACCATACCGACCTCGTAGCCGATTGTGACCACGAACATGAGCAGCGCCGATGTTGGCGAGGCGCTGGACCATGCGATTTCGTCATCGACCAACGCCCGTGCGAGGATCGTTGCGCCGTACAAGATGGCGATGTCGGTGAGTTGAGCTGCGATGCGTTGCCAGGGTGAGCCGAGTCGGTACCCGAGTACGGGAACCGCGTCGGCGACCTGGGGCGGGAGTGGTTGGGGCTCGCCGACCCAGTGGCCACCGTCCCAGTATCGATGGGTCCCTGGAGGGTCATCGTCGGAGCGATACCAGCCGGGCTCTGGGTGATCTTCAGGCATCAGGCGACCGGTCGAACATCGTGGTCCATGGTCGCACAGCCGAGGTCTGAACCCGGCGTTGTGGCGTCAGCGAATGACGGTGGGCATGACCGGGCTGCCACGGTCCAGGCGGCGTTGTGCTTGTTCGAGTGCCTGCTCGCCATAGTGGGTGTGGGGCAGGATCCAAAAGGTCCCGGCACGGATCTCGTCGACGATGAAATCAGCGAGCGCATCGGGTTCGATTGACTCGCTACCGCTGCTTGGGTTGACGCCGCTCGAGCCGGGCGCGTTTGCTACGGGCCCATCGACCCCCGGCCGGTTCCGCTCGCTTTCGCTGATTCGTGTGGCCACGATGCCCGGGCACAGCACCGAGACCGACAGGGGAGTGGCGTCGAGCTCGTGGTACATGGTCTCGGAGAGCGCGACGACGCCCCGCTTGGCCACGTTGTAGGAGCTGATGCTGGGGAAGGCGAGGATGCCGGCAGTCGATGCCGTGTTCATGACGTGGCCGGCTTGTCCGCCTTCGAGCATTCGGGGGACGAAGCTGTGCACGCCGTAGATGACACCCATCAGATCGATCCCGAGGACCCAGTCCCAGTCCTCCAGAGGCCCCCAACTGTCGTGCCGGGTAACGACGCCGGCGTTGTTGGCCAAGAAGTGCACGGCACCGAAGGTTGAATAGGCCTGTTCGGCCAGGGCATCGACCGCGTCGCGGTCCGACACGTCACATAGCGCGGTCTCGACCGTCGCGCCCTGGCTGCGAAGCTCATCAGCCGCAGCCTCGAGAGCGGCTTCTTCGATGTCGGCGAGTAGCAACTGCATGCCATCGGCTGCCAGACGGGTAGCTAGTCCTAGTCCAATGCCACTGGCTCCGCCGGTGATGACCGCTGTTTGGCCTTGGTATTCGCTCATAAAAGTCTCCGCTGCTGTCGAAACCGTGTGGTCAAGTGGCGCGTTGTTGCCCGTTCGGTCCCAGAGTGTAGAAGCAGTGGGCGGCTCGGTTGTAGGTGACGGGTTACCAGGTGCGGCGATCCAGTGGCGGCCCTACTGCGACTGGGTGCCGACCTGCAGGTCCTTGAAAGGGACCCCTTTGTCCACGCTGGGTTCGCGCGGTAGACCGAGGACTCGGTCTCCGATGATGTTGCGCTGGATCTCGTCGGTGCCACCGGCGATGCTGGCCATGAAGCTGCTCAGAATGGTTCCCGCCCACACCTCGCCCTTGTCGCCGGGCATGTAGGCATCGCACTCCATCCCGATGACTTCGTTGGCAAGTTCACGCACGGTCCACATGATGTTGCTGCTGTGAAGTTTGCCCAACGAGCCACCCGGGCCGGGTGTCTTGCCAGCCTTGAGCTCGGCCCGGGTGCGCATGCCCACCAGGCTCTTGGCCGTCTCGTCGCAATAGAGCTTCATGAGTTTGTCTCGCAGGACGGGCTCGTTGATTCGGCCGATCTTGGTTGCATGGTCGATCAGGCGGCGCGAGTGCGGCGCGCTGACACCGCTGCCCGAACCCGTCCCTATCGCGACCCGTTCGTACATGAGCATCGCGGTGGCAAGGCGCCAACCCTCGTTATAGGGACCGAGCATGTCCGCCGCAGGTACCTGAACGTTGTTGAAGAACACCTCGTTGAAGTGCATCCCGCCATCGATCTGGTGGATAGCTCGCACCTCGATTGCCGGGTCGTGCATGTCCACGATGAACATCGAGATGCCCGCGTGTTTGATCTGGTCCGGGTCGGTCCGCACGATGACGATGCCGTAGTCGCAGACGTGCGCCAACGTGGTCCACACCTTCTGGCCATTGATGGTCCACTCATCACCGTCGCGCTCGGCCTTGGTCTGAAGGCTGGCTACGTCGGAACCCGCGCCTGGCTCTGAGAACATCTGGCACCAGACCGCCTCGGCTGAGATGAGATCCGGCAGGTACTTTCTCTTCTGATCGTCCGTGCCATATTCGGTGACCATGGGCAGGCACATGCCGTGGCTGATGGTTAATTGGCCGGTCATGTCGGGGTAGTTGCTGTATTCCTCGCGCCAGATGCGGTCATGAGTTGGGGTCAGCCCTGCGCCCCCGAATTCGGTTGGAATGGTGAGCCCGGCCAGGCCAGCGGCGGCGACCTTCCCCTGGAAAGCCTTGTTCTGTCCGATCGACTGCTCGTCGCGAGGGTCAGGGCCGTTGAAGCGGACACCTGTGGCGTGCTCATCGAGGAGTACGCGGCAACGGACACGAAACGTTTCGGCCTCTGAGGC
>Ga0302127_10000136_pt1 | contig 34833 bp, 31 predicted proteins | sample CB4_SCM_MG_FD_204452 | JGI IMG/M metagenome (GOLD analysis project Ga0302127, IMG submission 204452) | Marine microbial communities from Western Arctic Ocean, Canada - CB4_SCM | ecosystem: Environmental > Aquatic > Marine > Oceanic | place: Canada: Western Arctic Ocean | collected 2017-09-24
TGCACACCGACATTTTCGACATACCGAGTCTTGATGTAAATCCAATCTATACGGTTGGATTCTCTGGTATGACGCCTACTGAAAGTGAACCTCCACTAGAATTGCTGTATACCCAGGCTACCCAATATCAAAATATTTATAGGCATCGCTGGCAAAAAGGAGACGTGTCGATATTCGACAATCGCTGTACGATGCACTATGTAGTCAGAGACTACGATCCAGAAATGCGCCGTCCTATGTACAAGACGACAGTTGCGGGCGCCAAACCCGTCTGAATACACCCTACTTATTTCATTCCACTTTTTTCTTTACAGACCAAGAGTTTCTTGCATCCATGTTAATGCTAACCGCGCAGCAGTTGTCCTCATTGAATTTACCTACAAAGAAGGTCGCTGAGAATATTCGCAGTTTATTGCTTCACCGCATGAATAAACGTGCTGTTAACTTGCCTAAGCTAAGCTACTCCGCCCCAAATGGAAATCTATTTCAGACAATGATGGCGGTTTCGGAAGATCCAGCCTACGCAGTGACTAAATCAGTAGGTTTATCACCGCATAATATGGGTCGAGGCCTTCCCCACATCGGATCGACCGTTACCTTGTTTGATGGTGTAACGGGCCTTCCATTAGCCTTACTTGATGGTGCCTGGCTTACAGCGATTCGTACTGCAGCTCTTACGTTGGTTGCCGCACTACAACTTGCATCAAAGGACTCGAGCCGAATTGGTTTTGTAGGTGCAGGAACACAGGCACGAAGTCATCTCAGAGCGTTCCAAGAGTGTTTTCCTATAGAAAAGGTAGTGGTTTATAGCCGCACGGAAGAAAGCAGAAGAGAATTCTCAAATTGGGCGAATGATCAGGGAGTGCGATCTTTAACTACTGAGTTTCCTGAAGAACTGTTGGAGAGTTGCCAGATTGTAATCTCATCGGTACCAGCATCTAAAAACCTTAAACCATTTTTGGATCCGAGTAGGCTTAGTTCGAATTCATTTATTGGAGCGGTGGACTGTGGTCGATCTTGGATGTTTGATCGACTGGATCCAAAAGACTGGGTCGTTATCGATGATTACGAACAGGAACGTGGGGCTCATGAACCCTTGATCGAGAAGTCAAAAGTCAATCAAGACCTGAGCCAGTTGGTGTCTGTTGGTAACGGTAAGCAGTTTGCACAATATAGGCGTTTCTTCATTTTTCGTGGCTTAGCACTTGGTGATCTTGGTGGTGCAATCACGGCATATGAAGCTGCGGTCGAAGCTGGAATCGGTGAGACATTAATCATGTCTAGCTAGAAATCACTGGCTATCGTCGGATCTTCAGCTTATTGTTGTTCAAAATAGCCCACCCTAAGCATCAACCAGGCCTGATTGATGCTTAGGGTGAATTTGACACTCGATCTAATGTATTGGATACCAAATGCATCGGCTAACTGGCATGGGATGGATGGTCACTGTCGTAGTTGGTATAACCATTCAAAGTGCCTTAGTAAAGTGGTTGGGTGAGACCTTGAGCAGTGTGCAGATTCTTTGGCTGAGAGGCGCTGTAGGACTCTTTTTCGTGTTACCTATATTTGCCTTTAGACAGGTACGGTTTTATTCCCATGGTCTTAAGCGTCATTTCTTAAGAGCGTTGGCCGGGGTCCTGTCGATGGCATGTTGGTTTTATGCGCTCACTGAGCTTCCTTTGGCAGAAGCGACCTCATACTCATTCGCAATGCCGCTATTTCTGACGGTGCTTGCGTGGGCTTTTCTAGGAGAGAAATTAAAGTGGCAGACCTGGCTGGCAACAGTAATAGGATTTAGTGGTGTCTTGATCATTATGCGCCCGGACTCGGTGACACTTGGTTTAGCTGCGTTGGCGGGTTTAGCAGCAGCATTTTTGCACGCGGTTGCCGCAATCTTGATTAAGACACTAGCAAGTAGCGAGTCAGCTTTAGCACTATTACTTTATTTTCCTGTGCTTGCGATTGTCGTGTTCTTGTTTCCAGCGATGTCGGTTTGGATCTCTCCAACGCCTACCGAATGGGTTGGGCTTGTTGGAGTAGCGGCACTCGGTGTGCAGACCCAATGGGGGTTTATTCAGGCTTGCCGAATCTCGGACATGACATTTCTAGCGCCGCTTGACTATAGTCGTTTACTGTTTGCACTAGTGTTGGGATACTTGTTGTTTTCCGAATTGCCCGACTTCTGGACCTTGGCCGGCGCCGCAGTAGTCGTTGGTAGTACCTTGTATGTGGTAAAAAGAGATCACTTATTATGAAGAACAGGAGCATCTGAATGACGGCACCAGTGATGGGGCAGGAACTAGCGTTTCCTGAAATTGAATATGAACAGAGACTGCACGCTGTACAGAATGAGCTATCACAGCAGAATTTGGCAGCAGGTATTTTGTTTGATCCTGAAAACATATATTGGTTGACAGGATTCCAAACTATTGGATACTTTACTTTTCAGTGTCTGCTTGTTTTAAAAGACAGCAAGCCAATTCTTCTGTCCAGGCAAGTGAATTCGTTTCTCGCTGCCGTCACTCCTACATTAAGTCAATTTGTCGGAATTGAAGATCATAAGTCACCGATACGAGTCCTTATTGACTTAATCAACCACCACTATGATCCAAGTGATGTACTAGGGTTAGAAACGAAAGCTTGGTATTTGACAGTCCATGATTATCTCGAGCTCAAATCGACATGTGGTTTAGAACTAAGCGAGTGGAATGGATGCATCGATGAATTCCGAAAAATTAAAGATCCAAGCCAAATTAAGCGCATAAGGTCTGCGGCTCGTGCTGCCGAGGCTGGGCTAGCGGCTGCCCTGGACGAAGTAAAAATCGGCGCAACAGAAAATGATCTGGCGGCAGCGATGCATAGTGCTTCCATTGCCGCTGGAAGTGAGTATTTGGGTCATCCACCACTAGTAGTTAGCGGAGAGAGAACAGCACTTTGCTTTTCGATGTGGAAACGTCGAGAATTACGAGAAGGCGATGTAATTCTCCTTGAATCAGCGGGCTGTGTTGATCGTTATCACGCTATGATCGCAAGGAGCGCGATTCTAGGCGAGGCAACCGAAAAGCAACGGAAAATGGCTGCAACAATAATTGCTGTCCTTGAAAAAGCTATTGAAAGTATAAAACCTGGAGTGACGTCTGCTGAAGTCGATATGAAATGCCGAGAAATTACAGAATCCTCTGGTGTTGACGGCGAATTTTCTCATCGTACCGGGTACGCTATTGGCATTGGATTTCCCCCGAACTGGTCCGAAGGAAAATTCCTTTCCTTACGAGCAGATGACCCAACTGTTCTTGAGCCAGGGATGACGTTTCACTGTGTGCCCACTTTATTCGGAGAACAATTTGGAATGTGTTTCAGTGAGAGTGTGCTCGTAACTGACAGCGGTTGCGAAGTGTTAACTGAATTTCCAAGACAGTTATTTGAAATAGATATTTAGAACATGCCATACATCAGTGACACGAAGACTACATTAGGCCTTCTTCAAGATCAGGCAAGATTATTCGAAGACAGAATTTTCGCCTCACATGAGAATCAACAACTCACAGTTGGGCAACTAAGAGATCTGGCCAAACAAACTTCTTCGAGACTTTCTGAGTGCGGTGTTGTAGCTGGAGACAGGGTGGCTGTTATGTTGGATAACCATCTCGATAATTTAGTTCTATTCTTCGCTTTGCTTTGGGTCCGTGCTGTCCACGTACCCGTAAACACACGATTACGACATGATAGTCTATCGTATCTAATTAGGCATTCAGAACCTAAGATGGTGATCGCCGAACAGCGGTATATGGAACATCTACTATCAGTTGATGATCTAGACCAAAACTACATTTACGTCGAACATCGAGAAAAACGAAGTTTTCTATGGCCGAATTTGACGCAGAGTGCTCAGCATAATGCTCAGAAGACTAAGCCTGTGGCTGGCAATGTTAGAGATGTCTTATTTATCATGTACACATCCGGTACGACTGGCCCACCAAAGGGTGTCATGGTGACTGATAAAATGCTTCGAACGGCGGCATTTGCATGCGGAAAAGCATCAGATGCTAAGTTCGGAGATGTCTTTCTTGTTTGGGAACCGCTGTACCATATTGGCGCATTACAGTTGGTCCCGGTCGCTCTGGAAGTCGGTGTAGAACTTGCCATAGTTGGTCGGTTCAGTGCCACTCGGTTCTGGGACCAAGTGCGTGAATTACAAGCCACTCAGATACATTTTCTGGGTGGCATTCTACAAATGCTTCTACGTCAAGAAGTGAGCGCAAGAGATACTAGCCATACATGTCGTATTGCTTGGGGTGGAGGCGCGCCCTCCAAAATCGCTGATGAGTTTCAGAGGCGTTTTAATGTTGAAGTAAGAGAAAACTATGGCATGACAGAAGCATCAAGCCTGACAAGCATTAACGAAGAGGGGCACATCGGGTCTGTGGGGAAGCCGGCGCCATATTTTGATGTACGTATCGTCGACACCGAAGGTGTCGATAAAGATATCGATCAAAAAGGTGAGATTGTAGTAAAGGAGTTGGAAGAAGGCTTATTGACACCGGGTTACTTTAGAAATGAGAAGGCCACCTTGTCAACAATTCGTGAAGGGTGGCTTTTTACAGGCGATCTTGGATACTTGGATCAGTCGGGGCATCTCTATTATGCCGGGAGGGTAAAAGATAGTATTAGACGTCGCGGTGAGAATATCTCAGCTTGGGAAATTGAGCGTGTTGTCGAGCAACTCAGTTTCGTAGAACAAGCAGCAGCCATAGGAGTTCCTGACGAACTCGGTGATGAAGCCATTAAGGTATTTGTTAAGTTGGCGCAAGCTATGCAGGTAGAATCCCCAGTCGTTTCAGTCCATCATTGGTGTTTGGAGCGACTTCCAGATTTTCAAGTACCGTCCTATGTCGTGATTATTGACGAATTCCCAATGACAGGAACAGAAAGAATCCGCAAGGAGTTATTACCGACTGATACGGAGGGAATAGAAGAATTGAGTACAAAATAGACTTCAACTCACTTGCAGATCTGAATTCGTCCACTACGTTTACTAGCGACACTACTACACTTGTTGCTAAGTTTTCGCTCTATTTACCAGTGCCACGCAGATCCAAAGGAAGGAATCTATCAACCAGGACAAGGCGGACCTGCATCCATCAGATGCCAACGATGGCCCAACCACCATTGGGGCTGATCGTCTGGCCGGTGATGAAGGCCGCCTCGTCAGAACACAGGAAGGCGACCACGGCGGCATATTCGTCGGCGTCGCCGAAGCGGCCCAACGGCACGGTCTGGGCACGAGCCATCACGGCTTCCAGCCCGTCCTTTTCGATCGCCATCTGAGTCATCACACCGCCCGGCGCGACCGTGTTGACGGTGATGTTGTGGGGTGCGAACTCCTTGGCCCAGGACTTGGTCAGGCCGAGCAGGGCGGATTTCGCCGCCGTGTAGGTCGAGCCATATTTCGGGTTGCTCCCGGTCATCGCCCACATGGAGGAGATGTTGACGATGCGGCCGTAGTTCCGTTCCTTCATGCCGGACACGATAGCCTTGGTCAGGAAGAAGTGGCCGCGGACATGGACGTTGAACATACGGTCGAAGAATTCCGGCTCGATCGTTTCGATGCCCCCACGCTCGCCCGGTACCCCGCCGTTGTTGACCAGGATATCGACATGCCCGAACTCGGCCTCAGTTACCTTGACATGCTCCGCCATGGCCTCGATATCAGCAACGTCCTCAATGATGACAAGCGCCCGCTGGCCGGTGCCGCGGACCAGTTCGGCTGTCTCCTCGGCCCAATCCTTGTTGATGTCGTGGACCACGATATCGGCACCGCGATGGGCCATCAGCACAGCATGGGCGCGCCCCATGCCACGACCGGAGCCGGTGATAAACGCAACCTTGCCTGCAAGTGAGGCGGCTGGCCGCCCTTCGATCGATTCATACATGTCTTTATATCCCCACGATGGATTGGCCGCCATTCGGTCCGATGACCTGACCGGTAACGTAATCCGATTCGGGCGCGGCAAGGAACGCCGCGGTATAGGCGATCTCCTCGATATCGGCGTAACGCCCCAGCGGCACCTTCTTCGCCGCCTCGCGGACATAGTCCATGCCACCCTTGGTCATCACCATCTCGGTGATGACGCCGCCTGGTGTGATCGCGTTCACAGTGATTTTCCAAGGTGCGAATTCGAGTGCCCAGGCCTTGGTCAGGCCCAGGATCGCCGCCTTGGCTGCGATATAGGTAGCCCCCGTTGGGTTGCCGGTCGAGGCCCACATCGACGAGATATTGACAATCTTACCCCGACCCCTCTCTTTCATGCCTGGCACAGCGGCCTGGGTAGTGAAGAAAGTGCCCTTCACATGGACGTCGAACATGCGCTGAAAGAAAGCCTCGTCGACCCCTTCGATGCCTGTCCGGTCGGCCGGGGTGCCTGCATTGTTAACCAGAATCTCGATCCCGCCTAGCGCAGTCTCGGCCTCGGCCACTGTCTCCTTCATCGCGGTGACGTCCGAGACATCGGCATGGGAGACGAAGACTTTGCGGCCCAGGGCGCGCACGTCCTCGGCCGTCTTGGTAGCCTCATCCTTCAGGATGTCATGGATCACGATATCTGCGCCGCGCCCGGCCATGACAAGGGCGTGGGCACGGCCCATGCCCCGGCCCGAACCGGTGATCAACGCCACTTTTCCGCTAAGATCGCCCATCTTATTTCCTCCCCATGTCTGATTTAATTGGCTACGTCATATTCGATATGTGCGCGAATCAACTGAGCTTCGAGGTCAGCAAATCCGTATGGCTCAGCACCCTTTAGCATGCCCCAGAACTGTTCGAGCCATTCTTTATCTGTAGACTTACTTGATAAAGCAATGACACCCTGGGCGTCTAGCCAGTATTTACTATCTTCAATTCTCTCAGTAATCGTACCCAATGCAGAGATGTTCGTGTCTAGATCTTTTGCTCGAATACAGAACCCTTTGAAATTATCTTCTTCTTCAAGTACCAATGATTGATCTTCTCTGACTCTGATTAACATGGGTAAGTGCCTGATATTGTATCGAATCGCATGGCGGTCGCGGTGGTTGTGGAAGCCCGAGACAGTGGAACTGCCTCAGTAAGATTAGCGTAACTTCAGGCACTGTCGAACGATCTAGCCAGTTTTTCTAATCACTCAGTGTAGCTGACGCCTTATGAGCAGTACCATACTCCGCCAAAGGGCCAAGTTCAGCTTCTACAAGCGGCACGACCTCAGTCATGAAGCGTTCGATAGAACGCATAACGCGGCTATGGGGCAGCGCACCAGGCGCTTGAAACGTATTGAAATGCGTTGGCTTTAGGACCTGAATGCGTTCAATGAGTTGCTCTGCAACCTTCTCAGGAGACCCTATCAATGTATTCGCCACGATTTCCTCAAGTGGCACTTCTCCCTTAGCCGGCGCTTCTATCAAATAGGCACCATCGAGTTCTGCATAGCCTTCACGCATTGAATTTGCGATCCGGCGTACATAGCGAATGTTGTCTGCGGCCTCTAACGCTTCACTGTCGGTATCACATACATGCACACTAACCTGTATGGCAAAAGGAACCGGATCTCGTTGAACACCCGCAAGCTCATACGCTTCAACGACTTTCTGACGAGTAGCCGCAATCTGTTCCACAGTAGACCACCCCGTCGTAACAAAAGGGACATGCCCTTTTTGCGCCATCCGAACCTGTAAATTGGTCTCAGAGATCTGCCCCGCAATGTAGGTCTCAAACCGATCCTGTAAGGGTCTCACGATGAAGTGTGTTTCTGGTGCTTGAATGAATTCTCCATCGTATTCGATCGAATCGGCACCACCCATGAAATGTTCAACAAGCTCTAGTGTCTCATTAAATATTTTCTTTGAGTCCTCGAGGTTCACACCAAATTTGTGAAACTCGTACTGTTGATAGCCACTACCAAATCCAAGAACCAGGCGCCCATCACTAAGAACATCGGCAACTGAAATATCCTCAATCAATCTCATCGGTTCATATAAAGGTGCAACAATGACCGCAGGTCCCAACTTGATCCGAGACGTTTGCGGTGCCATGTAATGAATGATTGATAGCGGCGAAGGCATCACGCAATAGTTGGAGAAATGATGTTCGGCAAACCACGCAATCTCATAACCAACCTCTTCGGCGAGTTTCACTTGATCCACCATCTCCTTGTAAATCTGGCGTGGTTCTTTGTCGCGATCACGCTGCTGGAGTAAGCTGAAAAGACCAAAGTGCATATGACTGTCCTCGAATATTGTTTTAGTTTTAGTTAGTAGCCGACGATAGTTTCGCCGCCGTTTGGGCTTATTACTTGTCCCGTAATCAAGACAACTTTTCCTTCCAATAGTTTCCTAGCGAATTACCCCAAGTTTCAGATCATGATAGTGCCGCCATTGACGACGACAGTTTCCCCATTCATAAATTTGTTAGATGGTGAAGCTAAAAAAAGCACCACTCTACCTATGTCCTTTGGTACCGCAGCATATCCGAGCGGATGTTGATCAATAGCCTGTTTTAACCAGCCTTGGGTTTTTGCCGTCTCGGTTACGATTGGTCCAGGGCTGACTCCGTTTACCAGAACATTTGGCGCAAGTTCTGCCGCGAATGACTTTGTGAGGCTAATCACACCGGCTTTTGCCGCCGCATAGGGCGCGTTGGTGACTTTTGGCCTATAAGCATCAGCAGACGCGATATTTACAACTCGTCCAGATTGGGTACTAGACAGACTATCCATAAATGCCTGGGTGGTTAGAAATACGGTTTTTAGATTAATTGCAATTCGTTCATCGAAATCAGAACCGCTGATGTCTCGTATAGCATGCGGAGCATATGCCCCCGCGTTGTTGATTAGCGTATCAATGGCTCCAAATTCTTGGATTACTGCGTCTCTCAGTGAATTCACTGATTTATCATCGGTGAGGTCTGCAATCTTGCCAATTGCCGTTTTTGACTCAGGGTCAATCTCCGCCGCAGTCTGTTCTACGCGGTTGTCGATATCGACCAGAATTATTCGTGCACCACGATCGTGAAACATTTGCCCAATCTCGCGACCCAGACCTCGGGCGGCACCAGTGATTAGGGCAGTGCGCCCAGAAAACTCCTCCGACGAAAACGAATCTCCATCCATAAAACTCTCCAAAATTTTGAATTAGGATTCTAAAAAATTAAAATTGAACAACGCCCGCCAGGTGCTATAGACCTTCGTCTAAAATCCTTTTGATCTCATCCAAAAATAATTCCGCTGAGGCGGAACGGTTGGCGAACTGCTTTGCGGTAACTTCGGCCATCTCCGGTGGGATTTCGGCCAGATCTTCGCCAGTTGACATTGCAAGTACTTGAATTTGGCAGGCTTTTTCCAGGTAATACAAGTCGTCTAATGTAGTGGCAACGGTATCACCTACAACTATAACGCCATGATTGCCTAGGAAAAGTACTGATTTATTGCCCATAACTTTAGCCATACGGTGGCCTTCATCAGTATCGAATGCCAATCCATTAAAGCCGCGGTCGTAAGCGCACTGACCTAGAAAGCGGGTTGAATTTTGGTGAACTTGTTTGAGCTCACCACCGCGTATTGCTGTCAATGCAGTGGCGTAAGGCATATGGGTGTGAAAAACGCAGGTCGCGTGGGGGTGGGTTTTGTGAATTCCACTATGAATTGTAAAACCGGTTTTAAGCGGTGCTCCATCACCTTCGACCGTGTTTCCATCTTCATCAATCACAATCAATGAATCGGCTGTCATTCTTGCCCAGTGTCGGCCACGAGGATTAATCAAAAACCTAGGGGGAGATGACGAAATCATTACGCTAAGGTGATTGTCAATACCTTCATGAAATCCGCAACGCTCAGACCACCGATATGCTGCCGCTAAATCTTTCCGTTCTTCCAAGAAAAAGCTCATTAGGTCTTTAACCGATCTTCCTTACATTGCGGCGTCTTAAGAATTCCGAGAAAAGGATGATTACCGTCATAAACAACAACATCAGTGTCGCAACTGCCGCCAGAGTAGGATTAACTCGCATTATGGCATCAACCCACATGTGTTTTGGTAAGGTGGAGAATTCGCCATTAGTGAGATAAATCGCCATCGTGAGTTCGTCGAATGAGATAATGAACGCGAACATGAACGCGGCAATTAGCCCTCCCTTGATGATGGGAAAAGTAATAAACCATAAAGTTTTAAGTTTCCCCGCACCAAGGGTCCATGCGGCCTGATCCAGACGCAAGTCATAATTTTTTATCACAGCCATGACTGTAACAATGACATAGGGCATTGTGATCACCGTATGGCCCAGTATGAGTCCGAGATACGTACCGATCAAGTGCAAGCGTGCAAACAGATAAAAAAGCGAAACTGCAAGAATAATATGAGGTGTAATGATCGGGGAAACCAGGAAAGCAAAAATTACGCTTTTCCCAACAAACTGTTTCCGCACTAGTATAAATGCAGCAGGAACTCCAATTAACATTGCGAAAAAACCAGCAAATAGAGCGACAATAACTGACCGCAAAAACGCAGCGGGATAAGGAGAGTTATTTGCGAAGACTGTCTCATACCATTGCAGCGAAAAGCCTTTAGGAGGCCACGTCAGAAATCCTTCCTCCGTAAAAGACACTGGGATGATAAAAAATGTTGGCGCAGCAAGAAAGAAAATAACAATTCCCGCAACAACCCAAAGTGACCGTTGTGAATAATCCGCCCGGCTACGAGCGGGGTCTCGTTTTACAAGCTTGTCATAAAAGGCTCCGAGCCCTGCACAGATCTCTCCAAGACCATTAAGGACGCCGTTCCCAAAACGAGCCCCAAGTCCGACTCTGCGATTCGTATTACTACTGGTGACTTTGCCCTGGGTGCCACCTGACAGGGTCGATAACCCGAGCCAGCGATCGTAAAAAAAGAAGATCAATAAGACTGTTCCTAGCAACATCATCGAAATCGCACCAGCAAACCCCCAATTCAGCATCGAATCAATCTGGAACATAATTAGTTGAACAATCATCGTATCCTTGGCACCCCCGAGTAGCGCTGGGGTGATAAAGAATCCTAACGACGTAACAAAGATAAGGAGGCCACCGGCCGCAACACCAGACAGTGATAACGGGAAATATATTCTCCAAAATGACTGACCACGGCGAGCACCCATAGTTCCTGCTGCTTTTGTCAGATTGGTATCGATATTCTCCATGACTGCTAACATCGTAAGAACACACAGCGGCATGAGAGCGTGAACCATTCCAATCATTACCCCAGTAAAGTTGTAGATGATCTTAATTGGGTAATCTAGGATGCCGACTGCAATTAGCAGGTCATTGATCGCTCCTTTTCGTCCGAGCAAAACCATCCATGCGAACGTTCGCACCAGAAAGCTGGTCCAAAATGGAAGCAATACCCAGATGATCAGAGTATTTCTCAAAGAGGATCTGACGTTTGCTAGTAAATACGCTACAGGATAGCCGGCAATAATGGCGAAACCAGTCGTCCATGCTGCAACCTTAAGAGTAATGAGAAGGACCTTTGTATACAGCCCTTGGTCAAATAACCGTGAATAATGGGAGACCGTTATATTCCCATCGACGTCAACTGCGCTAAGCCCTACCAGCAGTGCAGTTGGATAAACAAACAATAGCAACAGGAAAAGCACTGCCGGGTAAATCGGCCACGCCCTGATAAAACCTAGCCACTTTTTAGAAATTGTCATCAGCAAATCCTGATCAGACTGTCACAACTGCTCAACTGCTCAACATTATTCTTGCGTCGCGCGTAGACCAACCGAAATAAATCTGATCACCCTGTTGCAATGGGTCATTCCTACTTCCCGTAAGCGCCGTAGCAACCATTTCAGATTCGTCTGCGAGCTCAAGGAAGTATTTTGTGAGTTGCCCAATCATAATTATCTCTTTTAGCTTCCCTTGGACAAAGTTATCCTCATTGGTTTCACCTGAGTGAACCCGAATATTCTCTGGCCTGATCATATAATGAGCGGTCTCGATGTTACGTACCTCTGCGTCACAAACTCCACTAACAACGATATCATCCACTCGTTGAATAGAGGTGCTATTCTCGGTTTGACCGACGACCTTGCCTGCGAATAAATTCGACTCTCCTAAAAAATCCGCTGCGAATATTGAATTAGGCTGAAAGTAGAGATCTGCTGGACTTCCAATCTGTTCAATTCTTCCCTCCTTCATTAAACAGATTCTATCTGACATGACCATGGCCTCTTCTTGATCATGGGTAACGTAGATCACTGTAATGCCAAGATTGGCATGCAGATGTTTAATTTCTCGTTGCAAAGAGTCACGTAACTTCTTATCAAGCGCCCCTAGTGGCTCATCCATCAATATGATAGAAGGCTCATAAACAAAGCAGCGAGCAAGAGCTATTCTTTGTTGTTGTCCTCCTGATAACTCAGACGGAAATCGCTCTTGTACGTCTGGTAACTGGACGGTATTGAGTACGCGTGCAACCTGCTCATCAATAGCAGCTTTTCGCATCTTTCTCATTTTTAACGGAAACGCTATGTTCTCGTAAATCGTGAGGTGTGGGAAAAGCGCGTAATTCTGAAAAACCATACCTAATCCGCGTTGATGAGAGGGCGTGTACGTCATCAACTCTCCGTCAATCCAGATTTCTCCTGAATCTGGGTCATTCAACCCCGCTATTGCCATAAGCAATGTAGTCTTACCAGAACCAGAAGGCCCGAGTAGCGTCAGAAATTCTCCCTCAAGCAACTCTATTGAGGTTCCCTCTAGAGCGACCACTGAGCCATATGTTTTCCGAACATTTTTGGCTTGTAGTTTGACTTGTCTTTCCATAAAAATTCCAGTGAAGAAAAAAGGGTGCGCACCTGAAATGGTGCGCACCCATCCTTAGATACTCACTTATAGTTCTGGTTAGCCTGAGATTAGGTAAGAAGCCAGGAATTAAACCGCTCCATCAATGCATCCTTGTGCTCACCCCAATAAACATCATCTGCCGCCAGCATATTTGGCAGATACTTTGGATTGGTGGGCAGTACTTTCGCCCTTTCCGGATCAATGTGGGCATACGCGGTAGGATTGGTCGGTCCGTACGCCACGTGTGGGGTGAACTTTGCCTGGCGCTCGCCATCAGCCGCGTACTCGGCGAATACACGGCACAAATCAACGTTTGGTCCGCCATTGAGAATACACCACCCTTCATAGGCCCACATCGCGCCGTCCCACACCATCTCGACCGGAGCGCCGTCGTCTATCGCCACCTGTGAGCGTCCATTCCAGGTAAATGTAAGGTCAACCTCACCTGTCTTAAGCAACTGTGAGGTTTGTGCTCCCCCCGTCCACCAGATATCAACGTGCGGCTTGATTCGGTCCATGCTCTTGAAAGCACGATCCGCATCTATCGGGTAGACGTCCCCCGGAGCAACACCATCAGCCATCAGTGCGAACTCAAGCGTATCGTATGGGTGTTTACGCATCGCTCTGACTCCGGGAAAATTCTTGACATCCCAGAAATCAGCCCAACTCTTTGGAGGATTTTTCCCAAGAGGGGTATCGGTGCGATAACACATCAGCGTGGCATAGACATCGTTACCGGAAATAAATTCGCCGCGCATACTATCAGGTATCTGGCTCATGTTTGGGCCGGGTCCGCCCGCGCCATAGATTGGAGCAAGATATCCACCATTCGCGACGACCTTATGCGAAGATTTACTTAAGAGAGCGCAATCCCAGGTATAGGTCTTGGTGTCGACCATGGCTTTAATCAGGCCAGTCGGCTCGTGATCACCCTGGATACCTACGGCGGTGATGCCAGAGACTTTTTCAAAATCGTCGTAATAGGCTGCAGCGAATCCAGGGGTAAATGGACCACCCGGATCCCGACAGATAATTTTTCGATCTGACGCTGAACGAACGATGGCGGGGAAAGTCATTGCAGCCGCACCGGCTGCGGCGCCTTTTAGGAAAGTTCGACGGCCATCACTCGGTGCTGTCGATACTGTCGGTCTAAACTTAATCATTTTCTCCTCCGTTATGGTTGGGAAGCGACTATTATTCCACGTATGGACTAAAGCGTATTTCTGTCTATACTTTATTGATAAAGTCGTAAGCAGAAGACTGAAGGTTAGGCTAATGATGATATCTATGTCAACGAGTTTACAGTTAGCGAAGCTTTACCCGCATATATCGGTAGATACTGAAGACTCGGAATCAATTTAAAGGAGTTTATGTTGTGATTAAGAAATGCATGAATATTCTTGGGAGACTCGTGGGGATTCCAAGACCACCCCATCTGCCAGTAGAAGACAAGGAACGGAGCAGTTGAATTCGGAACTCGGCTTCGTCGAATGAATTTATTACTGTGGTGATGTGTAGATGAGTGTCACCACTGAATCTGATGTCCTGGTAATCGGTGGTGGAATCATCGGATTGTGCAGTGCTTATTTTCTACTCAAAGAACGGACTCGAGTGTTTGTTGTGGAACAAAACGAGATCTGGTCTGATTCTTCCGGCGCCAACGCGGGAACGGTGTCCGTACAAAACAAGATCTCTGGGCTTCAGCCCCTCGCCCTGATGTCGATCGATCTCTGGCGGCAGATGCAAAACGATGAGCAGCTTGATCTGGGATTCCGCCAGGTCGGTGGCTTACGGGTTGCGATGGGAAGAGACCAGGTTCGCGAGTTGCGGCAGGGTTGGTCGGACGAAGCAGAGCAAGAACTGTCACTGCGTTGGCTTGAACAAGATGAACTCACAAAATTTGCGTCGTGGATAGGACCAGATGTGAATGCGGCCGTCTATTGCCCGGCAGACAGTCAGTCCATCCCACTCAAGGCAGGTCCCGCGCTGCGAAAGGCAGTCGAACAGCAGGGAGGCTTTATCCAGTCCGGAGCAGCCGTGATTGATATCGAGCCTTCTGGCGACAGTGTTCTGGTAACGACCGATGAGCCGGGTCGTATCAGATGCCGTCACTTGGTGGTGGCTGCAGGCCCCTGGGCAAAAGGTCTTGTCCGCTGCCTTGGTATCGATCTCCCCGTCTCTGTCGATGTCAATATGCTGTCGATCACCGAACCTGTGGGCCCTCTCATTGACCGGGTGGTTACCCATGTTTCGGGAATCCTGTCGCTCAAACAGTATCCCAATGGAACCTGCATGATCGGGGGTGGCTGGCAGGGCCAAGGCGGATTCGACAGTAATTCTAAAGAACTTGATTACCAGAATCTTATTCACAATATCCGACTTGCTGCATCTGTCGTCCCGGGCCTTAGGAATGTGAATTTGGTTCGGTCGTGGGCTGGTTTCGAGCCGGTGATGCCGGACGCCTTGCCGTGCCTTGGTTGCCTGCCGGGACACCCGAACATCTGGATTGCGACCGGTGCGCGGGGCGGCTATTCCCTGGGGCCCGCTCAGGGGAAACTTATTTCCGAGATGGTCCTGGGCAAAGCGTTGTCCCTTGAAGGTACTGCGGCGTTCGACCCGGGCAGGACTTTCTAGGCTATGTCGTTGCGAGTGAAAAACGATGTGGCTCGTGGTGAGCCATTTGTCATCGAAATCGATGGTGAGCCAATCCAGGCCTACCCCGGAGAGACCGTCGCCGCAATCCTGATTGTGAATAGGATCGCACTCGTGCGCACGGTTGCGGCGCATCCGATAACTCGTGGCTACTACTGTGGTATGGGTGTGTGCTGGGAATGTGCTGTCAGAATTAATGGCCGATCGATCGTCAGGGCCTGTATGGAACCCGCTGTAAAAAACCTACAGGTTGAGACCTGTCTTAATGTCGGCGATCTCTGACAGGAGCGTCGTTATCGTGGGAGCCGGACCGGCAGGACTGGCAGCGGCGGCAGAGTTCGTTCGTTTCGGCACCCCCTGCACCATACTGGACGATCAGAAGCGACCGGGTGGTCAGTACTTCAGGCAGCTTTCTCCCGAAATTCAAAGCACTGAACAGAATCCACGACTGCTGGATGTCTGTGGTCACCGACTGGTCGAGTTCCGTTGCGAAACGACTGTCTGGGACTTTCCGGCCCCGCGAACGTTGGCTTGGGTTTCCGGCACTGGGAACGGAAGACTGAATACCCGGACGCTGATTCTTGCGACCGGTGCCTACGACAGGCCTGCTCCGTTTCAAGGATGGACACTGCCTGGTGTGATCTCTGCGGGGGGGATGGTGAATCTGTATAAAAGTCAGCGTGTTGTAGCTGGGTCCAGAGTCGTTGTGGCGGGGAACGGGCCACTGCTACTTACGGCCGCTCAGTGCCTGTTCCAGGCTGGTGTTGAAGTGCTTGCACTCGTCGAGGCCGCTCCTTTTGCGACTCAGGTCATCCCGCAGTTCCCTGGGTTAATGACGCAACCGGGCCTCCTGGGAAAAGGTATGAGTTACAGATACGGATTGTGGCGCCGGTCAGTGCCTGTCCTGGAACAGCAGGTCGTCACCCGCGCTCGCGGTGATCACTGGATCGAAAATATCGAGGTTCGCCCGCTGGACGACAAAGGAAAGATCTGTCGAGAAAGGCGCGTCGAGTTCGATGTGGATGCGCTGGTCACTGGCTATGGGCTGATGCCATCACTGGAACTCACTCGTCTAGCAGGTTGCCGCCATTCCTTTCACTCTTTGGGCGATACATGGGTTCCTGAGCGATCTACTGATCTTGAAACCAGTGTCCCGGGTGTCTATGTGGTGGGAGACGGGGCCGGTGTCGCGGGTTACCAGAATGCGATGGTCGAGGGACGCATTGCGGCACTGGCGATTCTGAACAGGGAAGAACCGTCGTCTCGCGTGAGCGCCGCTCTCAAGGTTGCTATTCGGCAACGGTGCCGCCGGCAAAGATTCTCGCAGGCCTTATCCAACTGCTACCGTACACCTTTGGATTATTCAGCACTTGTGACGCCTGACACTGTCATCTGTCGATGTGAGAATGTCCTTTTTTCCGAGATCAGGCCGATGCTGACTGACAAAGGATCCGTACCCAGCCTGGCTCGTGTCAAAAGTGAAACCCGTGCCGGGATGGGGCGCTGTGGAGGGCGCAATTGCATTCCATCTCTGGTTCGACTCCTTTCATCGGCGACAGGACAATCCAGTGAAACCATCGCACTGCCTCGGACCCGTCCACCGGCTCGACCGATCCGGATCGGCGATCTCTTTAGCGAGGCGCTTCCTGATCCCGACCTGCCAGCCGATCCACATTCGCCGCGTGGTGTGAAGGATCGGTAATGAAGTAAAGTATGAAAAGGTCTTGTACTTTGTATTGTGGGAAAAAGGTGCAAAACTTTTACCCTTCAAGGTGCCTTCGACTCCGAATGTGTTCTGCTGCCAGCGTCTGGTACTACCCAGAGGTGAACTGGAGCGGCTGCCGTCAAAGACAAGAAACTGACGATTCGGGTCGGCAACAGAATCGAAATGACACAGCCTGGTGAGGCGCTATGGTCGGGCCAGCTACCACGCCCCTGAACTCGTGTTCAACGATTGGTTGGATGGTGAGGTGATCAGCCCGGCCGTGGATAGCTATCGGTGTAATTGACCCGGCGTCCTCAAACTCGATCTGGAAGCTACGATCATTGGGACCAGACGATTAGTGAGCCTCTCTTTCCGGCCCTGTTTGGGTTGATACTTCAGTTCTTGGGGCTTCTTGCATCGAAGAATGCCTGCATGGCCTTCTGTGGTTCTCCAGACGCAAAACCCTCGGCTTGAATGGCGGCACCTTTCTCAAAAGCATCGTCAAAATCTGCCTGGGTCATCTCACGAAATCGTCTCCGATTCAGACGCATTGCAGTTGGCGGTTTGGAGGCCAGAAGAGCTGCGACTTCAAGGGATTTTTCCATTACTTCGCCCGGTGCTACTAGATGATGAATCAGTCCGATTCGGTAACACTCGTCCCCATCCATCATACGGCCAGTGAGCGTAAGCTCCACCGTTCGTGAGAGACCGAGGCGAGGGGTCATGAGTAGCGGACCCAGGACACTCGGTATACCGGAGTTGATTTCGGGCTGGCCCATTCTTGAACCCGCATGCCCAACCCGGACATCCGTGAGCATAGCGAACTGAAAAGCTGAGCCCGCAGCCACGCCATTGAGTGCTGCCAGGCACGGCTTATCGAGCTGGCGTAGCGAGTCATAAAATTCTCGCCAGGTGAGAAACCATGCGAGCGCTTCTTCACCGGAACTGAACTGCATGGTCTCCCCAAGATCTTGACCCGCGCTGAATGCGCGGTCACCGGCTCCTGTTATAACGATGGCACGAGTGCCATCGTCGGCGTTCAGTTCACCGAGTACCTTTGAAAGTTCCACGCGCATGGCGGTGTTCCAAGCATTGAGTTTTTCAGTCCGGTTCAGCGTAACCACTGTGGTTGACTGTTCATTGGAGAGCAAGATGTTCTGGGTCATTTGTGTGTCCTTGGTATGTCTGATCGAGTGTCGAATTCTAGTATTACTCCGGATCGGCTACCAGAGCCATCCGCCGGTATCTTCAATTTCCCAAACTTCTTCGTTTGGATTTATAGCGGTTCGAAATATTTTTACATTGCCATTGATTTGACGTGTACACATTTCCTGGAACGCGAACATCGCTTGCTTTAAATTCTCGGCAATAGGATCATCAAACGGCTTGGACGATCGCACCGTTATGCGTTGCTTGGTTGACGAAACGTCTTCCACACTGTGATCACGCACACAACAATCGAGCAAGTTGCTAAAAAACTTTGCTATGTCCCGTGCGCTATCGCCTTGCCGGTCAAGTTTTTCCGATAGTTCATAAGTGTATTGATTAGCCAGCAAGCGCATGGTTAGATTAATCAAACTAAGTGTGGCCACTTCACCAACTTGACGATACAGAACTTCCACTGTACTTTTTAAGTAACGAGCAGAAAAATTTCGTCGTGCTTTAACCAGGCGCGCCGCAGGCCATTCCTCGTGATCCAGGGCCGGTGCCTTAATTGGATCGTGCGGCGGTGAAGACGTGACATGTTCGATTCGATAACATTGATCAGGCGTTAAATCATAATCATGTTCTATAAAGTAACCCTCGTCATAAGGATCTCCTTCCGTGATAAATTTGGTTGCCACCCAGCCAAGACGAGGACACCCCATCATTTGACCATTACGTGGGTGCCATGAACCTAAGATCGTGCGGCGTATGTCAGATGGCACGGCTAACATCGCAACACCGTCATAGGTCCACATAGGTGCGGTGTAACGAACCCAGGCTTTACGCGGTGACTCTTCGGCGTATTCCATGGAAAGCCCAGCGATTAGATTTGTGTAGTAATGATATTTTGCCGCAGCGATTGCCGGGGGATCTTTGTCGATTCCCAGTTTTTCCAAACCCTCGTGATAACGCTCGTCTTGGTGAGAGGTTAATACCTCGTACCATAACTTATGAAACGCCTGGTGACCCTTCTCACTAAAGGTAACCGCAGTGAGGCCAGAAAACATGCGCCCCCACAGTCTCGTAGAAACTCCACATTGGTGAGTTAGTAATTCCAGTTCTGCTGGAGACAATGCTTTGTGCATGTTATTTACCTCTGTTTAGATGCCCGTTAGAATCTGAGCAACATTATGCTCGAATAATTTGGTCGTTACTTCAAAAAATAGTTATGTTTGCGCTACCGCTACCGCTACCGCTACCGCCAGCGATCTTCAACCCGATCCCAGCAACCCTCCCTTAGATCCTGTTTCATTGCTATCAAGCCAGACTTTTTAATCTTAAGGCTAGGGGTGCGTGGAAACTCATCAAGAAACTCGATATACCTTGGAATTTTGTAAGGTGCTAAATTCAATTTACAAAAGGAAACTATTTCATTTAGTAATGCTTGATCCTTTTCAAATCCAGGCCGAATTATCAGATAGGCTTTCACTTCTTCACCACGCAACTCGTCCTCAACCGGTAGCACGGCGGATTCCAAAACAGCATTGACACCGCGTAGCACCTGTTCCACTTCCACCGCCGAGATATTTTCATTGCTGCGTCGCACCATATCTTTTTGTCGACCAAGGTACCAATACCATCCCTGTTTATTTCGGCGACCCAAGTCCCCGGTACGAAACCAGCCGCCCGGAAAAAATGAATTTTCAGTAACCTCTGGTTTGTTGTAGTAACCTTGAAAGATGCCATCGCCTTTGACGCATATCTCTCCAACCTCATCATCTGCAACGACCCTGCCTTGCCCATCACGTATCTCAACTTGACGGAATGCTTCAGGTATCCCAACACTGCCATATCCTGTCATGTGGTCGGCTTCCATAGGCATATAGAGCACACAGCCAAGCTCTGTCATGGAGTACCCGTCCCTGGCTAATCCACCATAACGCTTTTCGTACTGCCTGAAATTCTCGGGCCGATGGCTGTAACAAGACATCACAACCAGGTTTGGCAAATAGTCATTTTCAGTTACCGGTTGGCGGGCCACCACTTCGGGAAAATTACAATACTCAAGCCGGTGTTGTTTCATCCAACCCATTAGTTTGCTTGAATGCATTTCTCGGGCAACAAAGCCCGTGGACCCTGTCCAACAGACCATTAATGTGAGCCATTGGGCATCGACATAATAAAATGGCTGGGAGATTAGAATGCGTTTAAGTTTGTCTTGAAATCGCGCAGAGCCATTACGACTAAATGTAAGCCAATATCGATGACTTAAAATAGCGCCCTTTGGGAGGCCGGTACTGCCAGAGGTATATTGAATGTTCATTGGATCATCCAACGATGGCCGTCGGTAATCCGTCGGTAATCCACTTAGTTGATTATCGAGCATTGTTTGCCAATGCCTATATTTCGTAACAGACTTGCCGACAACAATAATCTGATCATCACGAATGCCAGTGGCTTCTGGGATGCTTTCCAGCAATTCGAGAAATCGCTCGGATATCACGACAAAGTTTGCCACCGAATCTTGCAGCGCATAGTGCACTTCCCTGGCGGTAAAGCGATAATTTACCGGAACCGTTACCGCGCCCAAACGCGCGAGTGCTAACCATGTCAGCGGATAAATTTTGCTGGTTTCCACCATTACTGCAACATGGGAGCCATGTCCAATGCCAATACCGGCAAATGCCGCAGCCAGTCGATTTGTGAGCCGTGCTACCTCTGCGTAGCTCAGAATTTCACCATCATCAAAAAAATTTAGAAAGGGCGCTGTTGGGGTTCGACTTGCCTGGCGATCTAATAATTCAGTCGCATTATGCGGAAAAGGTGTCGCCTCGATTTTGCGCATATTTTGTTCCGACCACCATTCTGGATCGGGACCTGGATTACTATCTGAACTCAATGGCTTGCTCATTCAATTAGCCCTTTTGTAGGTCAAATTTTCCCAGCAGCCATCCCTTTCAGAACAGGTCGTCTGTCAAGGTGGTTCTTGGATGAAACGGTAGGGCGAAACTTAATCATTGTATTCTCCGTAGGCGCACTAAATTAACACCACTCTTAAATAACAACATCAAAGACTGGAGTTCGGTGGCTAGTTACGATTTTTGTCCCGACCAAATTCAGATCTGTATAAGCAGATAGGAGATTAGGTGATGTGAATATAGCTTTTCAAGCTATTCTATTATGTTCACACAAAAAATCGCACTTAGTTATTATCTGGGACTATTTTTTCCTCGCTTCAAAGAACGCTTCCATGGCATATTGAGGTTCCCCTGATTCAAACGCTTCTGCTTCAATAGCTGCGCCTTTTTCAAATGCGTCGTCGAAATCTGCCTGAGTCATTTCACGAAGTCATTGTAATTATTATATTATCTAACAACAGTCGGAAGACATATCGCCAAAGCTGCCGTCAGAAGTGCCGGGTTTGGTTGGATGGGATTAACCCTTCTTGGTTGAAACCGCGCTTACGCTGCAAGACCACGACGCTACTCCATCTATGTCTTCAGGTAAAGTGTTTGTATCCAAAGATATCGCGAAGAATACCGTGACATTGAGCTGCCAGCAACAGAGCCCTAATATCTGTCCACATCAACCTGGCATAGTCGTTGTTGCTTTTGTACCTTCCCCCTTTATCGTTTGGCATGGACCCTTAGCCAATAGGCCTCGAAGTTACCACAGAGTGCGTATAAACGAGGTTGGTGATGCCAGTCGCTGGTAGGTAACTACAGTAGCGGATCTCCTGAGGTTTGCGGTAGTGTAGGGCACCGACTATCTAGTAAGGAGAGACACCGCATGAAAATCACACGCCTTTGCGCCTACCAGGTCGACTTGCCATTGCACGACGGGATTTATGCTTGGTCGGAGGGGAAGTCGATCAGCGCCTTCGACAGTACAATTGTCAGAATTGAGACGGATACTGGCCTGGTCGGCTGGGGCGAGTCATGTCCCCTTGGTCCGGTGTACTTGCCTTCCTTCGCCGGTGGCGTACGTGCCGGTATCGCAGAACTGGGACCGCGACTGATCGGTGAGGATCCAACCCAGCTCGAATATCTGAACCGCACTATGGACGCTACACTGAAGGGGCATCCTTATGTAAAAAGCGGAATCGACATAGCTTGCTGGGACATTCTTGGAAAGGCTACGGGGATGCCTGTGTGCGAGCTTCTGGGAGGACGTTACGGAGATGATGTGGCACTTTACCGTTCAATCTCTCGAGATACTCCCGAAGCCATGGCGGCCAAGCTAAAAGGATTTCGGGCTCAGGGATATCGTAAATTCCAACTCAAGGTAGGTGGTGACATTGAAGAGGATATACAGCGTATTCGTGCCTGCTCTGCTGAGACCGAGCCTGGGGATACCTTAATCGCTGACGCCAACACTGGTTGGCTGATGACCGAAGCTGCCAAGATAGTGCGGGCTGTCGGCGATCTCGATGTCATTATTGAGCAACCTTGCCAGACCTACGAGGAATGTCTGGTAATCCGTCGACGTACCGATCTCCCCTTTGTCCTGGACGAGTGTATGGAGAACCTGGGCATGGTTGTTCGTGGCCATAGTGACGGTGCTATGGATGCAATCAACCTGAAGATCTCGAGGGTCGGAGGATTGACACGGGCGCGCCAGGTGCGCGATCTCTGCGTCTGGTTCGGTATCGCACTGACCACCGAGGATGCTGGTGGGGGCGACGTGACCAATGCGACTGTTGCACATCTTGCTCAGTCGACGCCTGAGAAATATCTTTTGTCGGTTACACTGGCTGGTCTCAAAGTATCTCTCGCTACGGCTGACGGAGCACCCATCGTCAAGGAAGGACGGGTTTCGGCGTCAAGGGAGCCAGGGCTGGGAATTACGCCAATTCCGGAGGTTCTGGGTGACCCAATCGTTGATTTTTATTGAGGGATAAGACGCCCGTATGAATCTGTTGGGCGGGTAATCACACCTGGCCTATTAGTAGTCGGACTGCTTGCGCGGTTCAGATATATGAGGTCCTCCTGTATCTCAGGGGACGGTATAGGTCATTGCCGGCAGGAAAATGGTGGAGACGGCGGAAGTCGCCTTAATTTATAACTGCTTGAAGTGTATATGAAAGGCTAAATCGGCTCAAAAAGTTACTGCCAAAGTAACTGCCGAAAGTGCTGGATTTAGTTGGACGGTATTGGACAAAACCGAATAACTAGTTGTCCGCATGACTCAGATAATCGTAAGCGCTTAAGACGTGACAACGTACGACATAAAGAAAGGTCTCGATTTCGACGTACTCATTGTAGGTACCCATCCCTGTTGGCGGCGGGCCGTAGACATAGGCGGGTACGTGTCGATAGCGCCACAGACGCGCATCCGTACCGCCTAAGCTGACGATTGGTACTGGTTGGTAGCCACCCAGTGCATTTACCTCTCCTGATCCTGACCAGTCAGCTCGATACATTTGAGGCCGACACGGATCCCCTCTCGGGTCGCCTCGTCCACGGAACGGTAGGGCTTACGGGGTGAACCACCAGGCCGGCCGAGCAGCGCCATCACTTCCTTAACAAAGACATAATTGGCTGCGCCGCTCTTGGTTAGCAAGTGATAAAGCCTGTCAATAACTTCTTGATGGTGAGCAGCCTTTTCAAAGCGTCCAGCTATCAGATGTTCACAATAGGCCACGACATCCGGTGCACAGATATTGGATATGGTCGACACGATCCCTACCGCGCCACGGCTGAAGCAACTCCCTCCGTAAGGTTCGAGTCCGGCGAAACAGGCCAGGCGGTCGCGAACAGCATAAATCGATTCGGACATCTGATAGAGGTCCTTCGTACTGTCTTTAAAAGCGACAATATTAGGATGATCGATTAGATCAGCGAGAAGCGTAGAATCGATATTGATTCCCGTCCGCGCCGGATTGTTGTACAACATAACAGGCAGTCCTACATCAGCCACCTCATGGAGATGTAAAACCACTTCCGAACGATTGGGCATAGCATAGGGTGGGGGAAGCACCATGCAACCATCCAGCCCAATATCCTTCGCGGCCTCAGTCAGTGTTACAGTCTCGCGCGTACCGATTGCTGAAGTCCCTCCAATAACCGGCACACGGCCAGCCACCTGTTCATGAAAGATTCGGAAAACACGCAAGCGCTCCTCGTCGTTCAGACTAAACCACTCTCCTGTACTCCCTACAGCGACAAGGCCCTGAACACCCTCACTGATGAAAAGATCGATGAGCAGGCGCAGGGATGCCTCGTCTATCGCACCTTCCGGTGTGAAAGGTGTTACGGCAGCTGGAAAGACACCGCTCCAGTCGCAACGTAGTTCAGTCATGGCTCGATCTCCGATGTAGTTGTAAAAGGTTTGGACAACATTAAGACACGAAATTGGAGGAGGCAGCGAAAACGCCTCAATTTATAACTGCTTGAAGTATATATGAAAGGCCAAATCGGCTCACAAAGTTACCGCTAAAGTTACTGAACAAAGTACTGGTTTCGGCTGGACGAGAACAGCCAGATCGGCCCTCTGGCAATCCAGGTACAGCTCGATAATATCGACTCCACGGTCGCTGATGCCATGGCCAATGGCGCGATCCTTGGCCATGGGGGTAAACAGCCTGCCGGCACTTGACTAAAAAGCATCTGGGACTGCCTAACAACAGATGATGAGCTGAACTGTCCACGGGAGACCCGAGTCCCTCGAACTTGCAACCAGTTCCGACGGTCCTTAACGCTTCGGTAGCGGATCAGATGAGTCATCGGGAATGGGGATCTTTCTCCAAAGCCTTTTTCCATGCCCCTAAATCCTTGAAACGGTAATACTCTCTAACTGCAGGGAGCACCCATGCGGGATTGCCATTGTAGAACGGACGGGTCGGAAATGGCCGGTCTGCGAAGACCGTCTCCCCTTCAGAATTGCCAAGAATTCGGTTGGCCAGTTTCCAGCCCAGATAGCCAGATGCCGGTACTCCAGTTCCGACCAGACCAATCAGATAATGAATACCGGTTGTTGGGTCAGTACCCAGATGGGGCAACCAGTCAAAAGTCATCGCAAATTGGCCATACCAGCAGTAGTCTGCTCTGACGTCCTTTAATACTGGCATGCGTTCTGCTGCTTGATCGAGAACTGCAGCTGCCGCCGTTCGCACATTCTCGTGGTCATAAAGGTGTTGTGCACACACCAGGATTCGCCTGTCAGGGTCAATCACGCGTACGGCCGTGTAAAGCAATATTGTCTCCAGTTGCATTCTCTCGCTGGGTAGGGCCTGGCGGATAATCTGATCCTCCAGAGGTTCCGTGACCACCGACCAGCAGTGCACAGGAATCAACCGTCGACGAAACTTCTTTAGTAGGGGGTCTGCACCAAGCGTCTGAGCGTTTGTACACAGAATCAGTTCTTTCGCGCGTATACGACCGCGGTTAGTCTTGACGCCATAACCCTCACGGCCACATTCGAATGCGTCCGCCCGACAGCCGCTGTAGACGCGAACACCCGAATCAAGAGCACGCTGCAGTAGGCCCGCATGGTATCGCCCGGGATCCAGATGTCCAACATCGTTCAGCAACTGAACACCAAAGAAATTGTCACTGCACACCTCATTTTTTTGTTCAAGCCGGGATATCATCACACTATCAACTGGCATGTACTGCTGTTGATACTCCAAGTCTCTAGCCATGGCCGTGAAGGCCTCCGGTGTGTGTGCCCCGTACACCCGTCCCGCCTGAGTAAAACCACAGTCGATTTGTTCACGGTCAATAAAATCTACGGTGTAGTCCAGCCAGGCTTTGGCTTCACGGAAAATACGGATCGCCGTTTCCAGACCATAGTCGCTAGCAACTTTTGTGAATTTGTGTCGAATCGTTCGACCGCAAGCGCCAAAGTTCAATGTGCTGGCATGCTCGCCCGGACGGTCTTTCTCGAGCACGACGACATCACGCCCAGCACGGGCCAGGTGCAATGCTACCGAGAGCCCTGAGTAACCGGCACCCACGATGACGGAATCTGCCTGGGTCGGCAGAACTTGATCATCTACCACTGACCTAAGTGGTGATCGTTCTTGCCAAAAGGGATAGTCGCGGATAGCCGGTCGGCACGAATGCTCGTTGTAATCTCGGTTTTCCATGACCTTAGTTCCGGGTTGTATCTCCGCGCCACCTTATTCAGGGAAAGAACTGATTGACTGGCAGGGTAGTTTACCCACAGGATAGGTGCTGTTCAAAATATCTTACCCCGTTCAGTAGGGCATCACGAAGATGAAGAAAAGAGAGTACTCCTGGCCCGTCGGTCACTGGGACTGGTATCAACACCTTGCGTTCAAACACGGAATCCGGGTGGGGGACCTGATGTTCGTCGGCGGGCAGGTAGACAAGACAGATCAGGGCGAACCCCTGCATGCCTATGACCTCAAGAGGCAGACGGCGTCCGTGGTCAGCCACCTTGAAACGGTGCTTCATGGTCTAGGCTCAGGTCTCAAAGACGTCACCAGGCTGGTGGCGTTCTACGCCAACGACGGTAACGTCGACGAGCAGGCCTTTCTCGAACACGTTGGACTGTGCATCATTAATGACAGCGGAGACACCCTACGGGACTGTGGACCTGCGATAACCGCAGTTCCCCTGCCCTGTCTCGCCCTTCCGGGGATGATGGTAGAAATTGAAGCCATCGCGATAGCGCCAGCGTCTGGGAACGACAGACAGGTCGCCAACCCTCGTGGTTTAGCACCATTGCCAGCACCTTTCTGCCACGGTCTTCGCTGCGGTAGCCATATCTGGGTCAGCGCCCAGTCCATCCAGCACCATGCTATATCTGCTGATGGATCCAGTGACACACGCGACCAAACCGCGGCGATGATGAACCAGATCGGAGCCGTGCTCCGAGACCTTGATGCAGACCTTAATGATATTGTCAGGACAGGTTGCTGGTACCGCGGTGACGGGACCAGAAACTCTTGGGAGGATCAGGCTGTTGTAAGAGGAGAGCACTTTCCCGATGACGCACCTGCCTCAACCGAACTGCCGACCTCTTGCCTGCCGGCAGGCGAACTCGCCCGGGTCGACGCGTGGGCCATGCGTGGTCTCGATGGCCAGCGCCTCGAGCGACAGGCATACCACAGCGAACGGTGGGATTGGCCGATATTGTTGCCTTATCCAGCGGCAATCCGTTGCCAAGACCTCGTTTTCCTCAGCGCCCACTTGCCTCTAAGCCCATCCGGCCAGGTGCTCAGTCAACAAGGCCTGAATGAACAGACGCAAACTGTCATGGGAAACACGGAGCACACACTGGCAGCTTTCGGACTAACGCTCAATCATATGGTTAAACAGACCAGTTTTTTCTTCGGTAGCGCCGATCGCAAGGACATCGTCACCAACCAGACGCTACGCTCTTCTTTCTACAACGAACCCGCCGGCACCTCCACTGGTGTACCGATGCCTGCCCTTGCCATGGAAAACACGATGGTAACGGTGGACACCATCGCGATGACCTGACCTGACCTGACCTGACCTGACCTGATTCGGTTGACGGATGTTCGGGTAAGCCTCTTGAGAGTCAAACACTTGACGCGCTATGAACGATAACTTTTTGTGAGTATTACCCCCGGTAACCAATAGGAACCCCATGGCCAAGAGCACTGACAGCAGCATCACCGTTATTGGTGCGGGTATCGTTGGTATTTGCTGTGCGTGTTATCTGCAGCGATCTGGCTTTCGAGTGACGCTGATCGACCGGGAAGAACCGGCTATGCAGACTTCTTTCGGCAACGCGGGTGGCATCAGTCCGGGATCAGTCGCTCCTATAGGTATGCCCGGGATGTGGCAGCAGATCCCCGGCTGGCTGATTGATGACCAGGGCCCTCTGTTCATCAAGGCCCGTCACTTTCCTAAGGCTCTACCGTGGCTGATGCGCTTCATACACCAGAGCCGGCGATCTCGGGTGCTCGAGATCTCTAAAGCCCTCACTACACTGAATGGACCGACATTTAAGGCATACCAGCCTTTGCTCGAAGACGCCGGAATCACAAACCTTTTTCATCAGACCGGTCAATTATTCGTTTACCACACACGACAGAGCATGGAGAAGGACACGTTCACCCGGGAGCTTCGAAGTGCTGCTGGTACCAGAGTCGAGCACCTGGATTCGAAGGCTATACAAGACATCGAACCTGCTTTGGCACCGGTCTTTGAAGCAGGATACTTGATGCCAGACAATGGTCACTGTAAGGACCCTTTGGGGCTGGCACAGGCGCTGGCGCAGATGTTTGTCAACAAAGGTGGCCAGCTGCTCAAAACCGAGGTTCGGGATTTTGTATTTGATGCCGAAGGCATCTCTGGTCTGCTGACGACCAACGGACAACTACCCGCTAAAAAAGTAGTGATTTCTGCAGGAGTCTGGTCAGGGGAACTGTGCCTAAAACTCGGCTGGAGGGTTCCCCTCGAGTCACACCGGGGCTACCATGCGACTCTCGAAGATCCCGGGGTCTCAGTCGAGCATATGTGCTTTCCTGTCGACTATAAGTTTGCCGTCACGCCCATGTCCATGGGTCTTAGAGTCGCCGGCACGGTGGAACTGGCCGGCCTCGACGAACCACCGAATTACAACCGTGCTCGGAAACTGGTCGAAGTGAGTCAGAAACTTTTCCCCGGGCTTCGCTCGGAGAAGTACACGCAGTGGATGGGGCACCGGCCCTGCCTGCCGGACAGCCTGCCGGTCATCGGAGTATCTCCCAATCAACCCGGTGTGTACTTTGCCTTCGGGCATGGTCATCAGGGGCTTGTAGGCGCCTCTCAGACCGCAAAAGTCATCGACGAACTGATCTGCGGTACCGAGCTGTCGATGCCACTGAAACCCTTCAGCATTGATCGCTTTTGAATGAAAGAACTCAGTCCAAGGCTGTCCTCGGAATCCGAGCACGCGTCTCACCCGAGACCCAATCCAAAGTGGGACTCAGAACGAGAAATGAGAACGATAGAAATCACACCGTTTCCAAACAATATGGCGCAGCAGCAGTCATCGGCTGTTCGACTTAGGTGAAAAGGGCGTTTATTCTTCCTATACTTTTTATTTTTCCTATACTCCTCCATCGTGCCAAACAGCGATGTCCTAGCACGACGCATTTAGTTGTATACAATCTCACAAGAAGTCGAAAATTAACGTAGTTATAGGTCCTGAATATCTTGCTGAATCGCATCTGGAAACAAATCCCAGCACATAACATCGGACTCGCACTCCTAGTGTTATGTCTAATCCAGATGTCATCTCAAAGCGCTTTGGTGAAGGCGATCGGAGACACATTTAGTAGCTCACAAATCGTGTTTATTCGTGGAGCTGTCGGACTTTTATTAATTGTTCCTTTTGTGTGGCGATACCGATTTGCAGCGCTCCAATTCAGCAACCTTCGCCTTCACCTATTACGTGCGTTTTTTGGTGTTTTAGCAATGGCCAGCCAGTTCTTTGCATACGCGCGGTTACCATTGGCGGAGGCGACAGCATATTCATTCACAATGCCGCTTTTTCTGACCTTCCTTGCGGTTGTCTTCCTCAAAGAGGCCATCACAAAAACGATCTGGGTGGCCACGTTTGCAGGTTTTGTTGGTGTTCTCATTATTTCTCAACCTGGCCAAATCGATTTCCAACTAGCCGGACTGGTTGCACTTTGTGGTGCTTTTTTTCATGCAGTCGTGGTGGTCCTTATAAAGAAACTGTCGGCGCTTGAACCAACAATCACGTTAATGCTCTATTTCCCGATCGTTGCCGTAATCGCGTTTCTTGTCCCTGCGTTGACTACCTGGACTCAACCTGACTTACTGGAATGGATTTACTTGCTATTGATAGCAGCTCTTGGCACCTGTGCTCAATGGTGTTTCATCGAAGCCTGTCGAAGGGTACATACACCGTTAATCGCGCCATTTGACTACACGCGTATTGTTTTTGCAGGGGTAATTGGTTACTTTTTCTTCAGCGAGTTGCCGAGCCTTTTTGAGGTATCCGGAATGATCGTCATACTTGCCAGCACCCTGTTCATTACCCTGCTGAAGGGAAAACAGAGCAAGTCACCGGAACCTCCCAATGAATGAATCATCTGTTCGAGAACTGACTGAGTCTGCGGAGGAATATCGCGATCGAGTCAATCGTTTACGCACTGCTTTGCGGGCCAACGGTCTGAATGCGGCACTTATTTGCAACCCGGATCATATCTTCTGGCTCACAGGTTAAACGTTGATGACGGTATACGCGCTATCGTTTTAACCAGGTCTGGCGAGCGTGCCTTTAGCGCCGGGTAAGACCTCGAGGAAACCATGGCATTTAGCTCTGGTGAGGACGCACTTGGCTGGTTTATGACCTGGTGTGGATTCTACGACTCATTACGACAACTGGATAAACCGTGTGTCATAGCGCTAAATGGCGTCGCTGCAGGCTCGGTACCACCCATGTATTCTTGGAGCCGCTGGATTTCATTGCGCACCTGGCTCCATAGCGGCCGGATTCGGGGAGGTATTACACAGTTGCCGAGCGATACAACAGCAGTCATCGGTTGTTGTATCTGGGTGAAAAGGGCGTTTATTCTTCCTATACTCCAACCGTGCCAATATCCGCGTCGCCTGCCTGTACCCGAAAGGCGGCACCTCGGACGTACAGCGTCTGCAGATGGTGACCGACGATGCCGACAATCTCAAGGTGATCGGAATTCACGGAAATTTCGACGCTGCCCAGGCAGTGCTCAAGTCGTTGTTGTCTTCAACCGGCTTTAAGCAACGCCTTGATGAAATGAACATTTCTCTGTCGGCTGCCAATTCGGTTAATTTCGGGCGCATCATCTTCCAGATGCTATACCAGTTTCATTGTTACCTGGCACTGGTACGCCAGGGTGAGATTGAACTTGGTGACGAAATCGTGCTGCATATTCCAAGTGGTAACTTTGGTAATACGCTGGGCGCTTTCTACGCAAAGCGCATGGGCTTGCCCATTGCAAAAATCGTCATCGCCTCCAATGCAAATCCCGTGCTTACCGAGTGGATCAGGCAGGGCAGTTACGACCTCAGCAAGCGCGATCTGATCGCGACCACATCTCCGGCGATGGACATTCTCAAGTCGTCCAACGTCGAGCGCGTATTGTTCGATTTGTTCGGTGCAGAGCGCACACGAGATTTGATGCGCCACCTCGACGAGGATGGCCGTTACCAGCTCGAACCTGCAGAACATGCGCAAATAAGCGAAATTTTCGCAGCAGACGATTGCTCCGACGAAGCAGGCAGGGAATACATTCGACAGGCCTTCAGCAAGGGCTACCTGGTCGACCCCCATACCGCCACCTGTTTCAAGACCTGTCAGGCAGCGGAATTCTCGGACCAGGTCAATTTGATTTATTCGACCGCGGAATGCACCAAGTTTGCACCGGTCATAGATAACGCCATCAATGGCAACCAGCCGAAATCGGACCAGGCTGCGCTGTCAGCTGTCGCGGCAAGCGCCGGGATCGAAGTCCCGCGAGCCATTGCAGATCTTTTTGCAAAGCCCATTGGCCACCCGCTGGTGGTTGCTTCACAGGACATCGAAAACGAAATTCTAAAATTTCTGGAATCGAGTGGCTAACCTACAGTGATTGGGCCGCAGTGATTAGCCCGCAGTAACCTGCCCTGCTTCGGTCCAGCGCATCGTCACCAGGCCCGCCAGCCCGAGCATGACAAAGCCAGCCACCAAAGGTATTACCGTCTGGTCGTAGGCATTGGCGACGACTACACCAAAGCCTACCGACATCAGCGTCGAAACCGAACCGATCAGGGCTGATCCCAGCCCTGCGATATGCCCTAGGGGTTCCATCGCGAGCGCATTCAAATTACCGAATAGAATCCCGAAGCAAAAAAACAACGCCAACAAATAAGCCATCAACTGAAATAGCGGCGGATGGCCATCCTGCACTATAACAATCAGCAAAAACGGAACTGACAACAAACAGATACCGATCATCGCGTAGTTCGACAGGCGGCGCATACCGAAACGCATTACCAGACCGGCATTGCACAGCGATGCGAAACCGATAGAGCAGGCGAGGACTCCGAAGTAGATTGGAAACAAATCGTGCAATTGGTATTGCACCTGAAAAATCTGTTGTGAACTGCTGAGATACCCGATAAAGCCACCAAAAATAAACCCCATGGCCAGGGTGTAGCCCAGCGAACTGCGAATACGGCATATCGCCCCGACATCCTGAAATAACTGGGCGAACGAAAAATGTACCCGTTGCTCAGGCACCAGGGTCTCAGGCTGGCGCATCCAGAACCACAGGACCAGGATCACAACCAGCAGGAGGAATATCACATAGATAAAACGCCAGTCGGCCAGCATCAGCACAAGCTGGCCAAGCGCAGGAGCAAAAACTGGTACCAGAATGAATACCGTCATTACGAACGACATGACTCGTGCCATTTCGCGACCCGTGAACTGGTCGCGTACCAAGGCGATCGACACGATGCGGGGCCCGGCAGCGCCGGCACCCTGCAACAAACGACCCAATAGCATCTGCTCGAAGTTAATGGCAAAAATCGACAACAGGCAACCGAGGCCGAATAGCGCAAAACCCGAAATAATGGCGGGTCGTCTTCCAATCGAATCCGATAGCGGTCCGAAAAATATCTGCCCCAGGGCCATGCCGGCAAAAAAAATGGAGATCACGTATTGACTGTCGTTGATGCGTTGCACACCTAGATCGGCAGCGATCATTGGCAACGCCGGCAACATGGCGTCGATCGACAGGGCAACCAGCGAAATAATCAACGCAATGAGAATGATGAATTCGCCAGGCGACTGTCGATTCGTATTGCTGGTTTTCAGATTCATCTTTTCTGTACCCGAACATACATCAGCCACGCTCTAGCCCGCATTTCTCACCAGATGGACAAATCCTCGCTTGATCTTTGCCGGCATAGATGTAGTCATACGGCGTTCCGGGAACGAGCGAGAGCAGGATGCGGTAAGCTTTGAATCCACAAGACATTTCACCCCAAAAGGGCACCGAGTGTCCTCAGTTGGAAATACACACTGTTATTCCACGCCTTCGGAAAATCCCTTGTGAATTCAAATCTCTGCGCGATTATTCTGGCCCCTGGTGAGAAGTGCGGGCTAGCGGCAGGTACATACAACTGGCACTATCTGGGCACAGCGTCGCAAATTGGCGGGTCAGGGAAACCGCTTGCGGGACATCGGCACGAGCCATCGGCACAAACACTCCTCAGCGAAAAACCGGGGCTACTTCCCGACAGAAAAGTTTGAGGGAGCTTTTCTGTCTTTCGCGGTCAAGACCGTAACTGGCGTTGTAAATAAAGTCATCAACCCCGATCGCCTGGTACTGCTCGAGTTTGGCTACCACTTCATCGGGCGTACCGAACATCAGATTCTTCTGGAGTTCTTCCCGGTTGAAGCGATCCTCCCCGACAACGGTCGAAAGATCGACCTGCTCGGGAAAGCCTTCTTTTACATCAGCAATGTTCTTGAAGAGATTTTCGAAACGGGCCGTTTTGGAGATAAAGGCATCAAGGTAAGGATCCACGTCTGAAGCCTTTTCATAAACAGCAGTCTGGCGCATGGTTGCGAAGACCGGACGGGGCATGCCAGGATTATTTTTTACCGCAGTCTCAAAGTTCTCCTTGTAAAGCTCGACCTCGGAAAAAGGCCGGGCTAGCGCCCAGGACATAATGTTGCAATGGTTTTTGACGGCAAACTCAAAGGTCACCGGTGCCCGAGCAGCAATCCAGACCGGGGGAGTGGGTGCCTGGATGGGCTTGGGCACAGACGTCATGCGTGAAAACTGCCAGTACTCCCCCTCGTGGGTATAGTCCCCCTGCCATAAAGCCCGCACCGCAGGCAATAACTCCTGTGTATAAAGGTGTGCGTCCTGTTGTTTGAGACCAGGCTTCATTCGGTCCATCTCCCATTGATAGGCTCCGGAACCTAATCCAAGATCCAGGCGGCCATCACTGTAGACATCCAAAAGCGCAGCCTGCCCGGCCACCCGCACGGGATGCGCATACGGTGATACCACGACAGCGGTTCCCAGGCGGATCCGCGAGGTGTGTGCGGCAAGCCAAGTCAGGATCTGAAAGGCGTCAGGCGCAATGGTCATCTCGATACCGTGATGCTCCGCGGACCAGACAATATGAAAGCCCGCCTCCTCGGCTATCTGCACCATCTCGGTCACGTGGCGCGCAACTTCCGAATAAGAAGACGAGGTATCCATGCGCTCCATGTTGATAACCAAATGAAATTTCAAACCCATTCCTCCAGGAAAAATCCGTTAAGTTTTTCAGCCACAAGACCGGGCGCCTCGACTAGCAGACTGTGACGAAGTCCCGGCAGTATCTCCATTCTTGATCCGGGAATTCGCGAATGCATCAGTGCTGCCATTCGAGGATTGGATCCCGGATCATCTTCACCCGTCATGACCAGCGTCGGTGCGTCAATCCTGTGCAACTCATCAGCGAGATCGCTAGTGTTAAACACTTTAAATGCCTCCAGGTAACC
>Ga0302127_10000137_pt1 | contig 34730 bp, 32 predicted proteins | sample CB4_SCM_MG_FD_204452 | JGI IMG/M metagenome (GOLD analysis project Ga0302127, IMG submission 204452) | Marine microbial communities from Western Arctic Ocean, Canada - CB4_SCM | ecosystem: Environmental > Aquatic > Marine > Oceanic | place: Canada: Western Arctic Ocean | collected 2017-09-24
GCAAAGTCAGATTATTACAGGAGGTTATGAACAAAAAAGTCATCTAGGTGGTCAAGGTAAGAGGATTTGAAACTCCGACCTCTTCGTCCCTAACGAAGCACGCTACAAGACTGTCCCACACCTCGACAGTCCACAGAGTCTAACACAGCAGCTTAAAAATGGCAATGGAGGAGTCTGTAGTTTGCTCAGCGTAAAATGCTTTGCAAGGAGGCAATTTTCTGTCTTTGATCCTGCGTAGAAGCATAGTTCTCCGCATGGTTTAATTGCTTCAGCAGTTTAACAGTCAGAACAGGATCAGGTTTTATGTCTTGATCATCAAGCTGAAGTGCCAGAATTGTCATCTGCACATTTCGAATAATTAGTTTCGGCATCGTCAGCAACAGAATATCGCGCTGTCTCAGGGCTTGAGCTATCTGGATGTCAAACTCTGCTGTGAGTGCAGCTTTTTTCAAAGTGTCCAGGGCTTTAAAATAGGTTTCAATCTTTACGCTCATATTCATCTCATTCTGTGCGGTTCGGATCAGACCAACGGCCTTCATGTAGTGTGTCTCAAATTCTGTCTCAAGTTGATCCGGAGTGAAAACTGAGCGCGGTAATTCTCCTGCAGAGTATGATGCCAGTAAGTCAGGGGGCTGTATCAAACTCTGGTCTGTTGAACTGAAAAAATTCACCACAACCGAGTTTCTGTCTGTAACCTCAATGTACGGAGGCAAATCCAGTGCATTCGGATTCACCATTGCACTCAGAATTACTCTTTTCTGGTGCTCCACATCGGTATCAATTTCCACATAACGCAAATACTCATGATTATTAAATCCTGGAATCTCACGGATTTTTTCAGAGTTAGGAAAAATAATCTGCAGGAAAAACTGGGCCTTGTATCTTCCTGTCTCAGGATCTCTCATTTTCTGTTCAACAATTTGAAACGGAAATCGGTCAGGACTCATTAAAATTGGTCCATCAAAAACTACCTCAATTCCAAAGCGCCTAATTTCACGTAACTCATCTTCAATTTGCAGTGGAATTTTTTTAAGTTCGCGGACCTTAAAAGTTTTTCGTAAAACACTGACATTTTCCGGAGCCTCCTCTAATAATGCGGTACGCTGGAGAAACAGGAAAGCATCACTGTAAGTGAAGAATTCACGTGAACCGTTCTCTAATTCCAAAACATAACGGTAGCGATCACCAAATTTATCGGTTTTCATGTATTTACTATCTTCTGCCTGTAGAATGCGAAAGCGGCGAATTCCCAAAACAAGGCTCTTGCCGTCCAGAATGTCATGTTTCCCAAATGTTTTGACAAAGGCAGTTGAGTTTAAAATGATGCGGTAAAACTTATTCTTGTCAAGTACTCCAAAATCTGTACTTTCCGGTGTAGGAAAGACAAGTGCACGATTTTTACTGAGAATCAGTTCATCAGTCTGTGCCCATTCGCGAATACGATTTATCAACCACTTTCGGCTGGAACCGTCATCAAGAATGGCCTGCAGATAATACTCATCTTTACCCCTGTTTTTTACAAAAACAGAAGAAATTTTGATGGATTTGAAATATCCATGATCCAGCACACTTGCCAGTTTGAGTGCTTTTTGCCGTGACGTATATTCTGGAAAGGCAAATGCCGGCAGACTAAAACCGGTCACAAACAGGGCCAATGCAAGAGAGATGAAGTATATATTTTTATTCAAAATTCTTTCCCACATAAATTTCTACATCTGTTGCCAGTTTACTTATTCTACTCTCCGGCATTGGTTCAATCACCTGTTCTCCAGGTAAAATCTGGGCCAAAATCAAGGCCTCTCTCATCAAGTTTGCATGGAAGTAAATTTTGGTTTTGGGAAGGATTGTCTGTTCACGGACCGAAGATATGTTAACGATTTTTAACTTCATTCCAATCTGCTTTTCAATCGTACGTTTCTGTTGACGGTCCAACAGTACTGCAAGACGCTGTGCCGAGTCAGAATGAGGAGAAGCGTTCAAAATCGTAATATTCAGTTGATCAACACGACGGTACAACATCAGCGCGGTCACAGGATGTAAAAGCATCTCCTCTCGTGGACTAATCACAGGCGGCGCCAAATCTATTATTATACTTTCTACTTTCTTCTGTTTTTGAGCATTTGTAGTATTATTTTTTACAGGCTTTTGCAATGCAAATGTTAAATGACGTGAATCTGATTTTTCTGTATCCAGCACGAGAATATGTTTTTCAGTACTTGAAATAGTGAGGGTCACCTGGAACTCTATTTTTCCATTTTCTTTTTTAGTGATTTTCTCCTCAAGTAGCATTTTCTCCAGGATACCTTCCTCTGAAAAGGAAGTTACTTCCCGTTCCGGCAGGAGAATGCTGTTAATCAATGTGTTGGGCAGAAGAACGGAAGTTTCGGTCTTGGAATTTCTTGGGTAAATTTGGATATGAGGAAATTGTCCGGGATCGAAAAAACCTTTAAAGGTTAGAAATGGCGTTTTCTCATCCGGAATCAATTCGAAGCGGTCAAGCATATGACCAAAACTTAGGGAGAGAGATAACCCTGCTGGTTGAACAACTTCTATACTCGCCGGCTTCAGTAACTTTTCAATTTTATCCAAAGCAGTCTCATTTTCAACCTTGGCAAGTCTTGCGGCTTCAGCTTCTTTTGCAGCTGTCTCTTCTGTAGCAGCGGCTTCCTGTACCAGCAGTTTTTCTGCTTCTTCCTCCTGTTGACGTTCCTGCTCCATTTGTGCTTGAACTTCTTCAGGCTCAGGATCAGAGAAACTACAACCAGCTACAATTGGAAATAAAAACAACAGACTGAGTACTAAAAAAAGGAAAAACTGCTTCATGAAATTGCAGTGGAAAAAGGTGCATGTGGAGTCTCACACCAGCACTACGGTGGTAGAGACACCAACATACAAATGCAGAAAATGAGCCACTATAGAAAAGCAGTCATGAATCGGAAGGTTCGTCGGAGTCAGTATGGTCTTGTGGTACCTCTGGTATGTTTTCTTCCACCAAGTTTTCCGGAGTAGTTTCAGCCGCAGAGACGGTTGTTGAGTCTGTTGAATTTTCCTCTTTGACTTGAACCTCGTCATCATCCTCATCCTCAATCACCGGAGCAATGCCGATCACCTGTTCATCCTTCTCAAGGCGGATCAGGCGATTACCCTGCGTAACGCGGCCGATGGTACGGATATTTTCAACAGGAATCCGGATCAATTTTCCAAACTGAGTGATCAGAAAAAGTTGAAAATGCTCTTCAACTTCCAGTACATTCACAACCGGACCATTTGTATCAGTAATCCGGATTGTACGCATTCCAAAGTTGCCTCTGTTTTTTGCAAGAGTGTAATCTGCTATCGGTGTTTTTTTGCCGTAACCACCTTCTGTAACCGTCAACAGTTCACCTGTACCAGAAAGTGCCAGTGCAGAAACCACCCTGTCGCCTTTGCGAAGCTTGACGCCTCTCACACCACGCGCCTGTCGCCCCATGGCACGTAAAGTTGATTCATTAACGCGCAATCCCATACCGTCACGTGTGGCAAAAAACAATTCTTGATTTCCATCTGTTAGCTGAACAGAAATTACTGAATCTCCCTCGTCGAGAGTAATTACACGCAAACCGGTAACTCGGATTTTTGCGCAATCCAGCATTGGTGTTTTTTTGGCGACACCTCCTTCTGTGCAAAGGAAAATATATTTATTTTCTGCTTCTTTTGGAACATTCAGACAGGAACAAATTGATTCACCCTCCCGTAAAGGCAGCAAATTAATTGCCGCTTTCCCACGACCTGTTGGTCCGGCCTGGGGGAGTTCAAAAACTTTTTTGCGGAAAACCTGACCTTTGTCAGTGAAAAAGAGAAGGAAATCATGTGTGGAGGCAACAAATATTTGTTCGACAAAATCTTCATCTTTTGTACCCATTCCCAGGCGTCCTTTTCCACCACGTCGCTGTAGTCTGTACTCACTGACTGAACTACGCTTTATATAACCTTCACGGGAAAGAGTGACCACCATGTCTTCTTCATTGATCAGTTCCTCAATGAGGATTGAACTGTCACCTTCAATAATTTCTGTACGGCGCTCGTCTCCATATTTGTCGCGAATTTCAATACTCTCTTTGCGGATAATTTCAATGACACGCTCATCTTTTTCCAGAATATCCTTGTAATCCTCAATGGCTTTGCCAACATCTTCATGTTCTATGCGTATTTTATCTTGCTCCATTCCGGTTAAGCGCTGCAATTTCATATCGAGAATCCCATGGGCCTGACGTTTGGAAAGACCATAGCTTTCCATCAAAACATCCTCTGCCACACCCCCGCTTTCAGCTTTTCGAATAATATTCAGTACTGCATCCAGGTTTTCCAGGGCAATCATCAAACCCTCAAGCAGATGCATCCTGTTTTCGGCCTGTTTTAATTCATAAAGTGTCCGGCGTGTTACTACTTCAATACGATGCTGCAGAAAAAACTCCAGCATTTGGGTCAAGGCCAGGATTTTGGGCTGCTTGTCTACAATGGAGAGCATAATGATGCCGAAACTCGATTGCAGTGCTGTGTGTTTGTAAAGATTACTCAAAACCACATCTGGAGTTTCACCACGTTTTAGCTGAATAAACATGCGCATTCCCTTGCGATCAGATTCGTCCCGTAAATCTGAAATTCCATCAAGTTTTTTGTGACGCACCAATTCCGCAATTTTTTCCAGCAATCTTGCCTTGTTGACCATGAAGGGTAGTTCATCAACAATGATCAAGTCACGTCCATCTTTAGTTTGCTCAAAATGACATTTGGCACGTATCCGGATTATTCCACGTCCTGTTGTGTAGGCGTCATAAATTCCACTTTTACCAATAATAGTACCGCCAGTAGGAAAATCTGGGCCGGGAATAAATTCCATCAATTCCTGGACTGTGGCAGAATTGCGGTGATCAATATAAAACAACAATGCATTCAACACTTCCTTAAGATTATGCGGAGGAATGTTGCTCGCCATACCGACTGCAATTCCAGTCGAACCATTGGTCAGCAAAATTGGAATACGCGAGGGCAGGACCGTTGGCTCTTCCAGGGAGTCGTCATAATTTGGAATAAAATCAACAGTGTCTTTTTCAAGGTCTGCTAGCATATCATGAGCGATTTTCCGCATGCGGACTTCTGTATAACGCATTGCTGCAGGAGAATCACCATCAACTGAACCAAAGTTACCTTGTCCGTCAATCAACTGATATCTCATCGAAAAATCTTGTGTCAGTCTAACGATTGTGTCGTAAACCGCCGTATCTCCATGTGGATGATATTTACCAATTACATCGCCAACTACACGTGCAGATTTGCGGTAAGGTTTGTTGAAATCGTTACCCTGTTCACTCATTGAAAACAGTACACGTCGGTGAACAGGTTTTAAGCCGTCACGGACATCCGGAATTGCACGCCCAACTATGACGCTCATAGCATACTCCATGTAGGAGTCACGCATTTCGTGGACTATATCTGCTTCAATTATTGTTTCGCTCATGGTTTAAAAATAGTTAATTTTGAAGTTTAGTTTTCAGGACACAACTTGAATTTCAAGATAAATAGAAAAGTTTTTTATGTATCGGAATAGTTTGGTCTTCCATTTTTAATCCTTCCAGATGAGACTCAAGTACTTCAACATATTTTTATCTACCTTTTCTTTGGTTGCACCTGTGGTGACACATCTATCAATATCTGGATAAAAATCAGAAAATCCGGTTCTAGTTTTTTCTATAACTATCAGATATTTTATTTTTCAGCATCTTCAGGATCAGTCTAATTTTAATCATCCCTTAAAGGGTTTCTACTTCATAAACATGATCGCGTTTTTGAAGCACCAAAACTTTTTCCATCACATCTTCCTGTTTAATTTCATTGACAACTTCCAAGCCTTCAATGACTTTTCCAAAGACAGTATGCTTACCGTCCAGATGCGGGGTGGGGCCGTGTGTGATGAAAAACTGGCTTCCGTTGGTTCCGGGACCTGCGTTGGCCATCGAAAGAATTCCGGGGCTGTCATGCCGACGTTCCAGTGTACATTCATCATCAAATTCATATCCGGGCCCCCCGGTTCCGGTTCCCTGCGGACAACCGCCCTGGATCATAAAATCGGGAATTACACGATGGAAATTAAGTCCGTCATAATACCCTTTTTCGATCAAAGAAATCATGTTGGCCACCGTGTTTGGAGCATCATCTTCAAACATTTCAATTGTCATATTGCCGCGATCGGTCTGGATTTGAAATTGCGGAAGTCCGTCAGAAATTTTTGTTTCACTCATTGTAATTTTCTATTTGTATGTTAAAAAAAGGTGGATTTGAAAATAGCTCAGTATTACAAAAACCATCATCAGGGGTCACAGAGGCATTTGTGAGTAAAAAATATAAACAGTTCAGTGTGTTCTTTGTGACTTTGTGGTTAAATACTCTTTACGTAATTTTTTGTTTTTTATCAATTCATCAACTAAAGTCATTTTTTTGTTCCCGAAGAGTCTGTTTCATCTCCGGCAGATAAAGTTGAAAGATCTCCAAGTCCAAGTGAAGAAAAATCAAAATTGGAAACGGAAGATGAGTTTTCTGCATCTATCCACTTATCATTTTCAAATAGCAGCAGTTTAGCAACCCCTCGAAAAGGTGTAAAAATTTTTAGGTAAGAATCTTCATTCTCGCCCTCCAGAGTCAGATGAGTAGCTGTTTCTTCAATAATTTTACCTGCATATTTTACTGATAAAGTCTTTGGAAAAGTTACTTGTTTTTCGTCAATTTTCATGTTCAACAAAGTTTTAATAGCTACAAGTGTATCCGAAATTATTCAGGCACTAGAGTTTCTAGACGGGCAATCGCATGAACTGGAGCATTACTTCCACTCATCAGGTCATTGAGAGCTGCATAGACAATCCGCTGTTTCTCGAGGGTACGTTTTCCCTCAAAGACAGGTGAAATTACCTGGATTTCAAAATGCCGTCCGTCTCCGCCCACTTCAGCAGTTGAGTCTGCAACAGATTTTTCAATCGCCTCCTTGATTTGTTCTTCAATAGTTTTCTGAACTCCAGCTAAACTCATAAATCCTCCTGCATTTAATTTACATCCAACTTGGTTTAAAATTTTCTTCTTTTTCCGGTGGTTCAAACATAAATGAAGTTTTGCAGCCACATGAACCTTTGGCCGATGGATTGTTGAATTTAAGCCCACGATCCATCAAACTATAGCTCCATTCTATTTCTGTATCCTTGATGTAAAGATTGCTTTTTTTATCGACCAGAATTGTTAAATTTTGTGATTCAAACTCCAAATCAAATTTTGTCTTTTTTGAATCGAAATCCAGTGTATAGGTAAATCCGGAACAACCTCCGCCTTTGACCCCTACCCTTACACAAACGTCTTCTGCCAATTCATTTTGCAGCATGATTTTTTTAATTTCCTTTGCCGCATTTTCTGTGAGCGTTATCATAGTTTCTCCAGTGTCAGTGGTCTTCACTGACCAGATTTCTGTTCCATTCCGGTATTTCAATAATGAGAGCCCGGGAACCATTAGGTACGCATTGACATGCAAGACGTGACTGAGGTTCAAGTCCGGGTGCTAAATCCAGCATATCCTCCTCATCATCAGTAGCCTCGTTACAACTTTCAAGTCCCTCCCGTACAATGACATGACAGGTGGAACAGGCTAAAACTCCTCCACAGGAATGGTCTATATCGATACCTGCTTCCAGGGCTACATTGAGGATTGAACCCGGAAGTCCGTCAGATTTAGTTGTAATTTTTTCAGATAAAACAGCCACCTTTTTCTGCATTGGCAGAAAGGTTACATCATAGTTTTGAAGAGGTAATTCAAATTCCGCTTTCTCAATATAAGGATTAGTGCCTGCCATAATCTGTTTGTATAATTTTAAGAAAAAAATCTATTCAAGAATTATACTGAATTTCCCATATAAAATCAATGCAAGAACTAATAATTTAAGTTTTTTATCTAAAGGATTCTCAACAGCAAATCTGCAAAATTTCGTGTTTGTTTTTGTTTATTTAAGTTTAGATTTTATAAAGGCGAGTAATTCCGGATTTGCCCAATCCCGAATACCTAATGCTCTTCCCAAAACTACTCCCTCCGGATCAATCAGGTAAGTAACAGGAATGTTTTTGACGCCGTACAAGTTGGTAATTTCCATCTTTGGATCTGCTACCATCGGGAACGTGAAACCGTATTTCTCAGCAAACTTACTGATTTTTTTCGTGTTTTCTCCCATTCCAACTGCCAGCACGATCAATTTTTCCTGCCCCATTTGCTGATATGCCTTCTCAAAATCTGGCATTTCTTTCAGACACGGTGAACACCAGGTAGCCCAAAAATTCAGCAAAATAAATCGACCACGGTAGTCTTTCAGATTTACTGTCTTTTCATTGGGAAGTTTTCCCGCAAAATTATGTGCCTCAATCCAAGCTGTAGCAGGAGTAATGCGTAGACTGTTTAATAATTTTCGTTCTTCACCAGCCAGTAGTGCCTGTTTGCTCTTTGCGGAGGGAGTAACAAGAACTAACAGCCAGAGCCAAAAAAACAGCCGAGGCAAATTCCTTTTCGACAGGGTCATTTATATATTTTTTTGAAAGAAATCCACCTCATTTAAGGCTAAGTTGATTGTTAGACAGAGAACTTTATTTTACTTCAAAACAAGGATTTTATCAAACAGGAACACTAAATAACAGTCAAATTGAGCTACCCGCAGAAGGCCAGTTATAAATCACACGCACAAAATCATGGTTTTCAACAAAATCAGATTTTCTCAAAAATTCTGCAAAAACTCTTTGACCACTGGAGTCTCCAATAGCCAGCACAATCAAAGAGTCCCGGAATTTATGCATGAATTCCTCAGGAGGCAGATTATTAAAACCCCATGCCGGCAGGTTTTTCACCTGACGGTCAGGTGGCCCAGGACGATTATCCACAAAACCAAGCAAACGAACCCCTCTGTTTGCAAAACTTTGTGCCGCCTGTCTGCCAGTTGGACCAGAGCCTACAATTAGAACACCACGACGTTTTTTGAGTCGACCAAACTCAAGGAGATAATGTGCTTTTGCGTCAAACATGGCCGGACGTTTATACATTGCTTCAACTCTTGAGAGACGTTCGGGGGCAAAATATTTACGGACCAGTGTTTCCGGATGTTTAGCCAATCTTGTTCCGCAGCCGTATGCCCGCAAAATAAAATCATAATCTTCTGCCCAGGGATTGTTTGAGTAACCGCCAATTTTGTCGAATAATTTCCGAGTTGCAAAAAAAGTCGGATGAACAATTGGTGATTCTGCAAATAAATCGCTTTCAATTTGCTGATGAGACATCAGGGAATTGCTCCAGGACTGGTAATGAACTGCGCTTTCCGGAAGTGGTCCTTTATCAGTAAAACCTTCCACTCTGCAACCTATCAACTCCAATTCAGGATCTTTTTGCATTAATTCCAGTTGTTTTTCCAATCTTGTTATTTGCATCCTATCATCGGCATCCATCCGGGCAATATAAGTTCCTTTGCATTCAATAAGTCCAGTGTTAAGTGCCGAAACAATGCCCTGCGATTCTGTGCGAATCATCCGGATTCTGGAATCATCCTGACTTGCTTTTTCTAGCAATACCGGGGTTTCATCAGTTGAACCGTCATCAACAACAACCAGTTCGTAATTTGTAAAACTCTGGTTTTCAATGTCAGTAAGACAGTTGCGCAACATTGCAGCATCGTTACGTACCGGCATCAGGATAGAAATTATAGGATTGGATTTCAAAATTTGCCGGTAGAAAAATCTGTTGATAAGAGAATTTGGAGTATCTTGTTCCGATAATTTTGAGACTGATTAAGCAAGATCACAAAATAGAGCGGTTGCGTGCCGGGCAGATAACCGGCCATAGTGTAAACCCCTCTGAGGGTACCCGTTTTTAGTAAAACACCATTATCTTCGTGAAGCAAATTCTGATATGGAGCAAAAGCCTTTAGCAACTGCCAAATGGCTTCTGGTGTCAGACGATTTCTTCGCGAGATTCCTGAACCTTCAACCAACTTAAATTGTTCTGTGGGTAATTTGACTTCTTGTCGTAAATATTCCGTAAGTGCGCGTGTTCCTTTTTCCAGAGTGGCCGGAGGGCCGTAACGCTGCATGCCAATGGTTAATAAAAGCTGATTTGCCGTAAAGTTATTGGAAAAGCGCAGCATGCCCGCAATTACTTCCTTCAATGTTAAAATATTGCTGTGAGTGTAAAACAGGTGATCTCCGTTTCTAACAGAACGTAAAGCAACGTTTTTGTTTTCAAATGAAAATCCTTCTTTACGAAAAAATGATTTTATAAGTTCTCCTGAATAAGTAAAACTTAAGTTAGGTTTTAAACTGATCCTATGGGCTCCTGGTGACAATTTTTTAGCCAGGCGACGCGACAAAGGGGTCAGTGGAGTTTGTTTTTCAGCAGAAGTGACATGGCCTTTTGAATCAACTTTCACGAACACTGTATTGAAATTAACCACCAGTGCACCATTATGTGCATCAAAAGGATTATTAGAAAACGAAATTCCAGGGATTTTAATATTTTCACTAAAGAGTGAGGTGTCAAAAAACAAGCCCTGCATTTTTTTAGGGACATCGGGAAGCAGGCTTATTTTTTGTGCTATTCGCTGCCATTCTTCGGAAACTAAAAAGGGATCACCTTTGCCCTTGATAATAAGCGAATTATTTTGATCAATATAAAATTCAGTATTGAAACTGTATTCTGATCCAAAATAATGCAAAGCTGACAGTGCAGTTGCATATTTTAGCACTGAGGCTGGAATCAGCAACGGGTTTTTATTTGGAGGATAGCGATAGAGCACTTGTTGCTCATTGGCGATCAATACGCTTCCGTTTCGGACCAGAGATTTTAACTGAATATTCAACTTAGATTGAGAAGGATTTGCTGCCCACAAAACGGAAGATAACAAAATAATAATTCCCGTTCCAAGTATTAATCTGAACATTTTTTCTTGCATTAGCAACAGCTTCTCATTAGGATTAATGGTTTTCAGGAGTAGAAATATTCACACTAAAAAAGGTATTATGATCACGAAGAAAATTCTTGTTACCCCCGGAGACGGGATTGGTCCGGAAGTAACAAAACAGGCTATTCATGTGTTAAAAACTGTAGCACAACGTTTTGAACTTCAACTTGAATTATCTGAAAAACATGTTGGTGGAATCGCTTACGATTTAACTGGTACTCCAATTCCGGATGAAACACTTAAAGCAGCAAAAAATTCAGATGCAGTTCTGTTGGGTGCAGTTGGAGGCCCAAAATGGGAACAGCTTGATTTTTCGGTACGTCCTGAACGAGGGTTGTTGAAATTGCGTTCCGAATTGGGATTGTACGCAAATTTACGGCCTGCTGTAATATACGGTGATCTGGTCAATGCTTCAACATTAAAGCCGGAAATCGTCGATGGTGCCGATTTGATGGTGGTACGAGAATTGACTGGAGGAATTTATTTCGGCGAGCCTCGTGGTGTGGAAGTCCGAAACGGGGAACGGGTGGGTTTTAACACACTAGTTTATTCTGAATCAGAAATTCGCCGTATTGTGAAAGTCGGCTTTGAAATTGCCATGAAGCGCAAGAAAAAACTTACTTCTGTTGACAAAGCTAATGTATTGGAATCAACTGAATTGTGGCGGGAAATTGCAACTGAGGTGGGGAAGGACTTTCCGGAAGTTGAGCTGAGCCACATGTATGTAGACAATGCGGCTATGCAGATAATCCGCAATCCAAAGCAGTTTGATACCATGGTTACAACCAACATGTTTGGCGACATCCTCAGTGATGCTGCAGCCATGATGACCGGTTCTCTTGGAATGCTGCCTTCTGCAAGTATAGGAGGGAAAAACGGAATGTACGAACCGGTTCACGGTTCTGCTCCGGACATTTCCGGACTGGACAAAGCGAATCCGCTGGCCATGATTCTTTCAGTGGGTATGATGATGCGTTATTCTTTTGATCTCACTGAAGCCGATGAAATGATTCAGCAGGCTGTCGTAAAAACTCTTGAAACATATCGCACCGACGATATTATGGCCGAAGGTAAAACACTCATCGGTTGCCAGGAGATGGGTGAAAGAGTCCTTCAAATTTTGGAACAAAAATAATCTTGAGTTGGTTCGTCTCAAAAGGGAAGCTCTTATTGTTCAGGCTCCGCTTTCAGGGAGTACGTCTACAGTTACACTGGAACAAAATAATTCAAAAGATACTGGAATTTTTAATACTGAGCCGGCTGCTGAATGGCGACTCACTATTTAAGGCCCAACCTTATTTACGGCAAGAAAAACAAATCCTGCTTGATAAGTCTTCCGGACGTAGAATAATATATTTTACTTTTCGTACTCTTCATTTTCTGGATTGGTTTGCACCAATTGATTTAGCGCTGGCACGGTCTTTTCCAGGGAAATATGAGGTTTTTTACATTGATTTTTCCACAACACTACATCGCATCGGTAAAGGATTCGAATATCTTCATTTTCGCCAACAAGTCGAAGAACGTCTGCTACGACTAAACATTTCACCTTTACATCATTTTTCGCATGAGGAATTAGCGGAATACACATCTTTTCCCGACGCAGATGTTCATGTAACCTGTGAGTCAATCAGACAGGAAACATTCTCTGTTCCGGAACGTATTTACCTGCCGCATTATGCTCTGCCCAAAGCAATTGATATTGGGCTTCCGGGGAATATTCGTTTCAACCATGTTTTTCTTCCAACTCGACCGCCATACACTTACAAGCAACTAGAGCAAAATTTTCAGGAAGAGATCAAAGTTCATTCTGTGGGATATCCAAAACTGCAGGCTGTTTCTAGCCCTGTAAGCTGTTTCCCTGATTCTGACCAACCTGTTGTGCTTTATGCACCCTCATTGGAAATTAGCTTACTTTTTGACGCACTTGACAGGGGGCTTCTCGGAATTTTTAATAAGATGTCCCATTACAATTTTGTAATCAAACTGCATCCCTCACTTGCCTCACGGAGACATTATGTTACTGCATTTATGTGTCAAGAGCTGAAAGGTGTTGAGCATATTCATTTTGATGAATTGTCCGGTATTCAAAATTTAGCCGAAGAATCCTCACTGTTAATAACAGATTTTGGTAGTGTAGGTGGAGAATACCGCCTGGGATATGGCAAAAGGGTCATTTTCCTGAAAACACCTGCTGAATATGAAGGTGGAGCCGATTTACAATTCAGGGATGATTTTGCAGATGGGGTATGTAAAGTGGAAGATTTGGAAAATGTGATTGAGTCTGTTATGAAAAAAGGGGCACTTTCTGACTCTGAATTCCATAATATGCGTCAGCAGGTACTTAGTTTTTCTGAAGCATCAGATTATGAGGCCGCCCGTATAGTCGATGAAATTTGTTCAGCTTCCTGAATCTTCCTCCCGATTCACCAAATCAGGTGAAAAAGCCGGCATACAGACCGACCAATATTCTGCTTCTACATCAAAAGGATTAGAATAACGAACTCTGGCCCCCTTGCGGACAAGCAAAGACTCACCAACATTTAGCGTAACAGTTTCACCGTCAATCTCAATTTGTTTACGTCCCCGGACCATCATGGTGTATTCGTCAAACTCCGGATTTTGATGTGGTTCGCTCCAACCAGGAGGTGCAACCATATGAGCAACACTCACTTCGGGTTCATTACTCACAGCACGTCCAACATGTTCTTCAATTAATTTTCCGTCAGTTGTTGGAACCACAAACGGTGCCTGCTGTAATACGTATGAATCACTCATAATCCTGTCTTATTTGAGGTTTCTTGTTGTTTTATTCTGGGATATATTATTTTTAAAGCCCGGTCAAAATGAAATTGATCATCTATTTCAGTCCAAACTAAATCACCGATCCGCAAGTAAGGAACAACCAATTCTGAGCTAACCTCTGAAATACATTCTTCATAATGGTTACTGCACGGAAATGTGAGGTTTTCTTCATGCAGAGCACACATTCGGCGGAACAAATTCTGAGAAATTATAGATATTCCAACTAATTCTCCCTGAATCTGTAAATGTGGACGAGGCTGTTTTGAAATAGCCACAATATCTCCGCTGACAATGCTGCTGGAGGTCTCATAATTATGATTTTTATCCTGATTAATTCCATAGATGTATACTTCATCATTGGAACCTGTTTTTCCTGAGGCCAGCACCACATCCGGACCCTCATAATTTAAGACTGAGGTCAAAGCACGGGATTCATAAAGCAAATCAGACTCCAACAACAAAAAATCATCCTGCAAAACTTCCTGTGCTACAAAAAGCGAGTGCATACTTCCGGTTTCAGCAAAACGCGGACTGTGAATAAATTCAATCTTTGGCAAGTTTCCCAGAGGCTCAAGGTGTTTATGGTACATTGTATCCTGAAAGCCAGTCACAATTATGACCCGATCAATACCCTCACTCTTTAAGCGTTCCAGTGAGCGAATAATCAGGGATTTTCCCTCGATTTCCAACAATCCTTTTGGACATTCTCCAATCACATTTTGCAAACGAACCCCCATCCCTGCTGCAAGTATGACGGCAGTATTGATTCTTGCTAATGGAGATTTATTCATTGTAATTCAGGACACCAGTCGACTTTTGGATTCTTCAGAAACCGAACCATTTGGTTGATCTTGGAACTGCATTTCATAAAGTTGCTGGTAACGACCTTCTTTCGATAGCAATTCATTGTGAGTACCTTGTTCTACTATCTGTCCATTCTCCATCACACATATTCTGTCAGCATTCCGAATGGTCGAAAGTCGATGTGCAACCACAATGGTAGTGCGATTTTCCATTAGACGTTCAATAGCCTGCTGCACCTCAATTTCAGATTCAGAATCAAGTGCAGAAGTTGCTTCATCTAGAATAAGAATTGGAGCATCTTTGACCAAAGCACGGGCAATAGAAAGACGTTGCCGTTGTCCACCGGAAAGTCTTGCACCTTTTTCGCCAATCACTGTTTCGTAACCATCAGACTGTTCTAAAATAAATTTATGAGCATTAGCAGCTTGTGCCGCTGCATACATCTTTTCTTTAGAGCAATCCGGCTGTCCATAGGTAATGTTACTGGCAATGGTGTCATTAAAGAGGATGGTATCTTGAGTCACAATTGCAATCAATTTCCGCAGGGAGGCTATATCCAAATCACGAAGATCATGTCCGTCTATGTGGACTTCTCCCCGTGTAATATCATAAAAACGCGGGATCAAATTAGTAATGGTTGTTTTACCGGCACCGCTGCTGCCGACTAAAGCCACAGCTTCCCCTTTTTGCAAAGTAAGTTGAAAATCCTTAACCGCAGGTTCATCTTGGTCAGGATAGTGGAAAGCCTTTATATTTAGATTTATTTCACGATCAAAGCTGGTCAGTTTAGTGGCATCAGGAGAACTAACAATGTCATCTTTAACATCAAGAATATTAAAAATTCTCTGAACTGCAGCGATTCCCTCCTGCAGTTTTAAATTGAAGCCATTCAGTTTTTTTACCGGTTCATTCAGCAAAAAAAAACTAATCACAAACGAAGTGAAATCTCCCGCAGTGATCTGATCGTTAATAATTAAATAACCACCATAAGCCACAATTGTTGCTCCAGCTGCAGCACCAATAATTTCAATAACCGGATATGAGTATGAATCAATCATGATCGACCGCATTTGATTTTTGTAAAGATCATCGTTTGCGTCTTTAAAACGTTTGCTTTCATATTTTTCCATTCCAAAGGCCTTCACAACACGAACACCAGTGATTGTTTCCACCAGCAAACTACTTAAATCTCCAAAACTAATTTGCCTTTGACTAACTGCAATCTTGTTGCGCTGGCCAAAAATTTGGATAAAAAATATTGCAACAGGAATAATTGTCATGGTTACCAGAGCCAACTGCCAACTACGAAAAAACATGATTCCAAGCAGTAGAAAAAATTGTGGAATGTCACGAAAAGGTCCTGTGACTCCAACTTGAAGCATGTTTTGAAATACATGTAAATCGTTAGTGAAGCGTGAAATCAGGTCACCAGTTTTAGAACGGTTAAAAAAGGTGAGGGAAAGATTGACAAGATGGTCAAAAAGCTGCTGCCTGAGTTTTACAATGAGGCTCTGTACAAGATGTCCGACACTGTAGTTGTGACCAAAAAAAAACAAACCCTTGATTGCAAAAACTATCATCATTCCCAAGCCCACCAGAAAATACTGTTTTAGTTCCGGATTGTCGCCATAGGCAATAGCATCTACAATATCTTTGGCGTAATATGCAGGTGCTGCAGTAAATATATTGTAACCCACCATGCAAACTATGCTGAAAAATACCCAGCCTTTGAGTGGGGCAATAAGTTCATACAGTCGCCAGGCAATGTGACGGGATTGATTGTCCTTCATGACAAAATACTTTGCTTAAAAATTTTTATTACAGATTTAGTTTTTATCAGTCATTTCCCAAGTTGTTCCTTCCGGTAAATCCTTGAATTCAATTCCAATCTTCTGTAGACGCTCTCGGATCAGGTCTGCACTTGCAAAATCTTTATTCTCTCTGAGGTTCTCCCGTAATTCAACCAGAACTTCCATTATATTTTTTATTTGAAGTTCGGTTTGAGATGCTTCCAGTGACTTCGGAATAATCCCGAGAACATCTCCACCCAAGCTGGAAAACAAATACTCTGCATCAACAATTGCTTCAGGTTCGGCTCTTTTTTCAGACAAGAGTGTATTAACATCACGGCTCAAATCAAACAGCACTGCAATCGCTTGAGGTGTTGAAAAATCATCATCCATTGCCTTACAAAAACGTTTACGAAACTCTTCAAAATATTTTCCGGTAGGTTTTGCTCCATCTGCTTTTCTTTCACGAAGATTCCGGACAGTTTGATGAAGGCGCTTCATGGATAATCCAGCTGAAGTTAATGCGCTTTCACTAAAATTAACTACAGAACGATAATGACTTGCCGCAATAAAGTAACGAACAGTTAATGGATCATATTTTTTAAAAACATCAAACAGCGTTACAAAATTTCCACTGGACTTGCTCATTTTCTGTCCCTCAATGGTAAGCATATTTGTGTGCATCCAGTTACGCGCAAATGGTTTTTCAAGTCCTCTCGCCTGAGCAATTTCACATTCATGATGCGGAAATTTTAAATCCATTCCGCCACCGTGAATATCAAATTCTTCACCCAAATAGCGGGTACTCATTACCACACATTCGGTGTGCCAACCAGGATATCCCCAGCCACTGAATGTATCACGCCAACGCATTAAGTGTCCAGGTTCTGCTCGTTTCCAAAGGGCAAAATCTCCCGGATGACGCTTTTCAGAGCGGACTTTTACCCGGGCACCACTCTTCATTTCTTCAACTTTACGGTTTGAAAGTTCACCGTACTTTGGATCTTTGGTTATTTCGAAATAAACTGAGCCATTGGATTCATAGGCCAGTCCATGTTCAAGTAATTTTTCAATGGCTTCCAACTGTTCTGGAATATGTCCAGTTGCTCTTGGGCTGATGTCAGGTCGAATCACTTCCAAAAGATCCATTGCCTCAAAATGTCTGCGAGAATAACTTTCCGCAACTGCCATCGGTTCCTGATTCAGTTCTCGGGCACGCTTAAGCAGTTTATCTTCTCCTTCATCAGCATCTCCCATCAGGTGTCCAACGTCAGTTATGTTTTGCACATACAATGTTTTTAACCCGCAGAAACGAAGGTATCGTAAAATAACGTCAAAACTCACATAGGCTTTTGCGTGCCCGAGATGGCTGTCGCTGTAGACGGTGGGGCCACAAACATAAAGTGATACATGGCCCTCATGAACAGGATTAAAAGGTTCTTTTTGATCAGAGAGAGAATTATAAATTTGAAGGGGCATTTTTGTTAATTTATCACTCAGACAAATTCCAGACAAGGAATTTTGCTAAACCTGAACTTTCTGCTTCTTTTTGTGCAAAACGAGGTTCCTGATTTTTGATTATTTCAATGTAGTGGTTGATACTGACTTCGATACGTTCAAAGAATGGCTGTGGATACACTCCCAGGAAAATAGTCCAGAAAACAAGAGGAACTAGGACTACAACTTCCCGTAGTGAGAAATCATTAAGATTTTTAACGAGGTCTTTGGTCAGTGGACCAAAAATCACACGCTGTACCATCCAAAGCATGTAAATAGCAGCAACTATAACACCGAAAGCAGCAACAATTCCATACCAGATATTTACCCTGGCAGCACCTATCATGGTTAAAACTTCTCCAACAAAACCATTCAGTCCAGGCAAGCCAATAGAAGCCATGGAAAAGAAAACCAGGAAAACAGCAAATTTTGGCATTGTGTGAGCGACTCCGCCATATGCTGAAATTTCCTGAGTGTGTGTCCTCTCGTAAATCATTCCCACTGTAAGGAACAGTGCCCCGGTGACAATCGCATGGTTTATCATCTGAATCCAACTTCCGGATAGACCCTGGATGTTGAGCGCAAATAATCCCAGCACAATATAACCCATATGTGCAACTGAAGAGTATGCAATAAGACGCTTTATTTGTGGTTGTACCATTGCCACAAGTCCTCCGTAAATGATTCCGATCAAGGCAAGTACCATGAAAATGGGTGTTAAATCAAAAACGGCTGCTGGAAAAATTGGCATCGCAAAACGTAAAAAACCATAAGGTCCAAATTTCAACATTACTGCTGCCAACTGCACTGAACCTGCAGTTGGAGCCTCATAGTGTGCATCCGGAAGCCAGGTGTGAAGTGGGAAGAGTGGTATCTTTACAGCAAATGCTGCTGCAAATCCAAGAAAGAGCCAGAATTGTGTTTCAGGTGGAATCTGCATGCCGTACCAATCAAAAACACTGAAGGACCATGCTCCATTCAAATCCAGATAAATGTTTGCTGTGTAGAGCAAAGAAATCAGCATCAAAAGCGAACCCACCATTGTGTAAATGAAAAACTTGATGGTGGCATAGAGTCGGTTTGGACCACCCCAAATTCCGATTAGTAAATACATTGGTACCAGCATCACCTCAAAAAATACATAAAACAACACTACATCCATTGCCGCAAAACAACCGAGCATTCCGATTTGCAGGAGCAGCATTTGAATTTGGAACTGCCAGTTACGCTTCGCGATATTCCATGAACCGAGCAGTGCAAGTGGAGTGATGAAGGTTATAATCAGAAAAAAGAAAAGATTAAGTCCATCCAAACCTAAAAAATATTCAATGTTGAATTGAGAAATCCATGGTATGCGCTCTACCATTTGCAAGTCTGCAGTACTAGAATCAAAATTAAACCAGAGGTGCAGACTCAGCAAAAAAGAAATGCCGCTGCTGAAAAGCGCACTTACTTTGGCAGGAATACCGTTCCCCTCATCACGGAAAATGGAGGCTAAGGCTATGCCCACTATTGGTGAAAAGATTATAAGAGAAAGTATTGGAAGTACTGAAATGTCCATCTGAAGTGGTTGGAAATGTTTGAGGTGAAGGTTTTAAATTAAGCTAGCGTGATTGTAAAACTTCGCAAATACTTTCTACTTCATGAAATTGTATACGCATAATAGTTTTGAGAAAATATCCATATATAAAACTAAGAGAATTAGCCACTTAAAGCAAGATGAATCTGAGTTGAACAAACATTGTTTTGCGCATCTAAGCATCATACTTCAATTCCCAAACGGGGCAACAAAGGTCTCATTAAATCACCAACAGTTTGATTTTCCATGAAACTCCATCTGAAACCTAATAACAAATCCAATGGGTTAACTGCTACACCGTACTCATCAATGCAGCGTCCGCTGGTAAGGGCACTGGTATTGACAGATCGAACTGTTTCCTGCTCCAAAAAACCAAGTTTTAACCACTTCCGCCGAAATTCTGAGAGATATTCAACTTGTTCAAAGCTGCCGAAACAAATCAAAGCATTGATAAAACATAATGTCGTGAATGTTATAAATAATCCTGGACAGAGTGTGCCGGACTCCAAAGCCTTTATGATTTTTTCTGGTGAAACATCGAGCTGAAAATTCTGACTCTGCAGCATATCATCTTTGAACACAACTGTTTCCTGCCGTATTTTATTTTTGTGATGAACTTCAACGGTGAAAAGAGGAGTCTCTGGAGAAAATTCATCAAGCACTGTTTTACGGATTGTTGGTTCAAATAAAAAACGAAAAAGAGGGTGTTGCGAATTCTTAAGAACCAAAATCAAATACGTACGAATAACCTCGTTAAGATCAAAATATAGCACTGATTTGCCGGGCATTATTTTTCGCAGTTGAGCTGCACTAAACTGTGAAGCCCAGGCTGTAAACCCATCCCCCGGTTTTACAACGGGCACATATTTGAGAATTGGTTCAGCAATATACGGAAGAAGACTGGTCAGTTTTTCCGGAATTTTGCTTTGGTAAACACGAGAATCTCTCATACTTCCTGGAATGAATGAGAGACGTCGTTCATCTGAATCACGATAACGGTCTGAATCTGCACGTTTTAATTCAGCAAATCCGGGAGCTTTTGGGTCAATGACTGTTTCCAAGTCAAACCGGTTACTAAAATTCAAGCATCCGGACCAGGCTGCATTTGCAAACGGTACCCCTGAAAAGGCTCCAACAAAGTATGTTTCTTCAACAGGCAAACCTAATAAACTTAAATGATGTAAGGCTAGAAAAGTTGGTCCCTCAGATACAGTCAAGTGAGTTGCCGTCTGCAAAACACGTGTTCTATCCAGTGCTGTAGAATAGGCTTTAGCTTCTATTTTAGTATAGCCTATTCTGCAAAACTCTATTTCAAAAGCTTCCCGCAATTCTATTTCAAAAGGTGGAGGAGCAACAGGTTTTTCCCAGAGTTGGTCAGCATAATCAAGTAGAGGCGTCTCCCACACCTCACCCAATATTTTTGCCAGCTCCGGACGATTTGCGTTTTGGAGTAAACGACAAATGGTTTTTGTGTCAAGTGGCATTTGTTATAACTTGAAAATTATTATTTAAATACATAGACTTTCTCTGTAAAGTTTCAAAGTTTCAAAGTTTTTATAGTATGTTGGACTCTATACCACTTTTAAAAATTTGCTGCCATTTTGACGGAATGTCAATCCCCAGGCGCGGACATGAAACAGATGCGGGCATTGACCTGACTGCAATGGCAGTTGAACAAAAACGTCCGGGCATTTTCTTTTTTGATAGCGGGATCTCTATTCATGTAAGTAATGGATTTTATGTCGAAATAGTGCCGCGTTCCAGCATAATTAAGACAGATTTCATATTGGCAAATAGCGTTGGGATCATTGATCCTGACTACCGTGGACGAATCTTTATTCCCTTCCGCTATGTGGGTTCAGGTGACGGTATGCAAGCTGCGGAAGAACTTCTTCATCAGCGCATTGCACAAATGCTGGTTTGCAAACTTGAACCTTGCCGTATTGAAGTAGTCGACTCCCTTGATGATTCTGTTCGCGGAGAAGGCGGCTTTGGAAGTACAGGAAAGTAAGCAATAATCGGCTTTCTCAATCTTCAGCTTCACTGATTGGTATTACTTCGATATTTAGTACTTCCCAGCCCGGCGGGTTTTTCCGGAAAGTTAAAGAAACAGTAACCTCTTTTCCTGTCTCCTTGTCTCCAATACGTGCTCGTACCAGGGAAGGAATTTCAGCATTTCCCCGTAAATCGAGATGCATTTCCGGTTCCTCAATTTCTGGTGATTCCTTCAATAGTGAAATCAGTGGTTGATATGAACGTATCGCCTGTTCGGCAGTCTGGTATGCAGCAGTTTTTTCTATACCGGAACGCTGGAATAAGATAGCAATCGAAAAAAAGCCAAACAAAATGATGTTGCCAAGTAATATACGTAAAGTTCCCCGCATGACTTTTTGGTCATCAAGTACAACTGTTTTCCACCATTTATCTGCCAACCGCCTAGCATAAGCATCTCGCAGGACTATCACACCTTCAACAGGAAAGAGAAGCAGCAATATGTTTCTTTGCACAAGCACAGTCCTTGAGGGACGCTGTTCCAGATCCTCTATTCCCCTAATTTTCATTGCAAGCAGAAGCTTACCAAGGCTCCTGCCAAAAATATCTTTAAACAGTAAAATGAAGGCAATACTTCCATAAAAAAACACTAAACTTGACAAATCTCGAGACTGCATGACTAAATCCCAGTGTTCTTCACGAAATACCTGCACTAATGTATTTGCGAAAAGCAGGGCAAAAATAAAATCCAGCAACAAGGCAAACAAACGCTTGCCTTTGGATGAAACTTGCAGGCGGTTTTCATAATCCTGATTTTGATTTTCGGATTCCAGTTTAGATTCTAAACTCATGAATTTTCTGAAAAATCATTTAAAAATTCATGAATCACTTCAGCTACGGATTCAGGATTATCTAAATGTAAATGGTGATCTCCCGCAATGATACGGTGCTGTAAGTTTTTTACGTGAGGAATAAGTTCCTGCATCAATTCATTCCATTGATCTTTCTTCTCATTTTTTGCTTCGATCAGCAGTACCGGTGCAGAAATTTTCTGTAGAAAGGCACAGGCTTGTTCTTTTATCAAATAATGGCGTGACCTAATTTTCAAACTTGGATCACTGCGCCAGGTGAAACCACCATCCACTATCTGTAGTCCACGTGCAACCAAAGTTCTTACAGACGACACAGCAATACTTCCAGTGTTATGGCGTACTTTTATAGCAGTTTCCATATTAGGATAAATAGGCATTTTTTTATCTGAACGGCGTAGCCACTGATTAGTTGCTTCCAGTAAATTTTCCGGCATTTTCTCTGGTGCTTGAACTATTGAACCCAAGCCTTCAATTAACATAAGATATTTAATTTTTTCTGGAATTGTACCTGCCAAATAAGAGGCTATTCCTGCACCCATTGAATGTCCCAGCAAGGAAAAATGATCCCATTTTAAAACTTCTGCTACTTCAAGTACATCAACGACCATATCTGTGAAATGATATGACGTTCCAGATGGACGATGATCTGAAAATCCATGTCCCGGCAAGTCAAGTGAGACTAGTCGAAACTCCGGCAGAAATGGCGCCAAATGATCAAAGGTTGCAGCATTATCCAGCCATCCGTGTAAAGCAAGTACCGGCAGACCCCCAGGTTTCCCCCAGCATTTTGCAACTAAACGTAAGGTAGAAGTTTGGATTTCTAATTCTTCAGGAACTTCTGGTGTCGGTTGAGTTAAGCGGTTGTTCATATTATTCATAATAACCCATTTTGCTGCAAAAATGCGGAAACTGTTTTTTGAAAAGATTCTGGCTATTCAACATCCAGCCAATGTCCATAATTTTTTAGCATCTTGACACTGCTCTCAGGAAACTCTTCCCGGGAACCTAAGTGCAACTTGCATTGCTGTTTTTCCACCCATGCTGTGACCAAGGAGCATGATTCTTTCCAAACCGTTGTTATCCAAAAAGCAAACAACATCTTCTGCCATTTCCTTATAACTCATTGTTTCATCATGAAGCGATTCGCCGTGATTCCGTACGTCGGGCATCCAGATTCGATAGTCGTTTACAATTTACCTCACAAAACTGCGCCAATTCTTTCCTGAACCAAATAATCCATGGAGTACAATCAAATCAGGACCTGTGTCTCCATATTTTCTATAGTTCAGCGGGATTGCTTCAAGATATGTTGGGGTCATCAAATTTATTTAAGTATTCATTACAAAACACTTAACAAAAGCGAATGCTTTCCTCTCACTAACATCACATCATAAACCGACATATTGCTCAATCCAATCCGTTGAATTAATTTTGGCATTACTTATTCTAAAGACCTTAATAGACTTAATGTGTTTCGGGAATAATTAGGCACCCTAAACTGTGGCATACTTTAACGGGATCAGTTAAAATGCTGTATTAAAACTCATTTACCAAGGTGCCAAGTTGAAAAATAATTTTTATGCTAAATGGATTTTCGGGGCAATTTATTCAGATTCATGTTGGCTGGAACAAGCCAAAGAACATTTGGAAAAACAGAACTGGAAAATCCAGCACCAATCTGCGGAATTCACTTTTGACAAAACGGATTATTATGCATCAGAAATGGGCACTAGATTGAAGCGCCGTTTCCTGAGTGTCAGTGGTATTTACAACCTGGAATCATCTGCTGATTGGAAATTAAGAATGGTGAAAATCGAAAATCGGTTCAGACGCAACGGCAAGAGAAGAATAAACTTGGATCCCGGGTTTCTTGATTTTCACCGTGTTGTATTACTTTCGGGAAAAGAAGGCCCACAAAAAATTTATCTACGGGATGGAGTATGGGCAGATCTTGTTTTGCTGAAAAACAAAGGAGGATATCGAGATTTAGTATGGACATTTCCTGATTTGCGGGATGGTCGTTACAATAATTTTTTTTTGCAGGTTCGTGCAGAGTTTAAGACAGAAATATCTCTCAGCTAAAATAATTCATGAAGTAAGACCATTTTTCAGGGAGGGTCCGAGAAAATTAGGTTTTTTTTAAAATAAATTAAGTTTGGTTCACGGTAAGAATTATTTACAAAATCTTTTTGTAGTTTATAAATATTCAATGGAAATATATCCAAAAATTGTTGTGGTAGTCGGAGCAACGGCAAGTGGAAAAAGTGATTTGGCACTTCGATTGGCACAGGAATTTGATGGAGAATTGATTTGTTCTGATTCAATGCAGGTTTACCGGCAAATGGATATCGGAACTGCTAAACCAACTCCGGATGTTCAAAAAATAGTTCCACATCATCAACTGGATCTCATTGATCCAGATGAATCATATTCTGCCGGTAAATATGCAAGGGATGCTTCCAGTATTATTGAGAAGGTTGCGGCACGCAAACGTTTGCCAATATTGGTAGGAGGTACAGGTTTGTATTATCGTACACTGATGTACGGGATCAGTAAAATTCCATCAATTCCGGAAAAACATAGAAAAAAAGTGACAGGCTGGCATTCTGAACATGGAACATACTATTGTTGGAAAGAACTGCAAAAACTTGATCCGGAAGGTGCTGTGCGTCTGCATCCAAATGACACTGCAAGAATTTTACGCAGTTTGGAAGTAGTACTTTCAACAGGAACAACTCTAGCAGAATTTCAACAGGATAAACCGTTTGCGGAAGCTAAATATTCTTTTCATGCAGTTGCGCTTGAATGGGAACGTGATGTTCTCTATGAACGAATAAATAAGCGTACACTCATCATGCTGGATTCAGGATGGATTACAGAAGTGGAGAAACTGTTGACCCGTTATTCTCCTCAGCTAAAACCTCTTCAGGCAATTGGTTATCGGGAGGTTATTCAGCATCTTCAAGACAAGTTGGAATGGGGGGAGATGGTCGAAGAAATACAAAAAAGGACTCGGCAATATGCGAAACGACAAATGACCTGGTTCCGTAAAGAAAATAATATCGGATGGCATAAATCTGATGACATTGACGAAATCTTTGATAAAATCAAAGTTTACCTTGAAAAATAGGTGTTTTTAGAGGCAGAATGACAGGATTGATTTCAACTTAAATTTTTAACAATCATTAAAAAAACTAAAGGAGTCTTTGTGAAAACCTATTCCGTTGATCATCAAAACTACCATATATTCAAAACAGGAATTGGTGCTAAAAAACAATTTGTTCATTTCCAGTGGGGAAAGTTCGATTTCAGAATGAGCTTTATCATCTTAACAAATATAAAACAGGACAATCCTGAAAAGACAATTTCTGCAAAAAACGGCAGTAAATATTTAATAGAGAAATTTGAAGTTCTCTACCAGAACGAATGGTTTGAGTTCATAAAACCAACTGCCCATGGCATGCAGTTAGAAGAAACTCTTTGGCACAGAAACGGACAAGATTATTACGTGGAATTTCCTAAAGATCTCAGTAGTGTGGCGTTGGAGATTTGTGCAAAAGAGCTAGAGTTGAAAGTCCTCCAGGACGTGGCAGCTTAAAAGAGTAAGAGATTTGTAAAAACCAGAAATATTTATTGTAACGCCCTGTCCATGAGTTGAATAATAATTAACCAATTATTACAAATACAGTAATGGAAGAAGCTTCCCAAAACACGGAAACTGTGAAGAAAGTTTTTATTCAAACTTACGGTTGTCAAATGAACGAATATGACACCGAAAAAATGTTTGAAATTCTCAAGCATCAAAATTACTTTCAAACAAACTCACGTGAAGATGCAGATTTAATTATTCTCAATACCTGCTCTATTCGTGAAAAAGCTGAGAATAAAGTTTACAGTGAATTGGGCCGCTTAAGGAAACTTAAATCCGTTAAACCGGAGCTGAAAATTGGTGTCGGTGGATGTGTGGCTCAACAGGAAGGTAAGGAAATTTTAAGTAGGGAAGCTAGCGTTGATTTTGTTTTTGGAACAGATAATTTGTTTGAACTTCCTGAGATGCTCAAGAAAGTCAGCCGAGGTCAAAAAATAATTCAAACAAAACGACATGCTCGGCAGAAAGTGCGAAACTTCATTCCGGAATATGCATTTCAACAAACTCAACATCACGGAATCAAAGCACATTTGGCTATCACAAAGGGCTGCAACAACCATTGTTCTTTTTGTGTTGTACCATTTACACGTGGAATAGAAGTCAGCCGTGAACCAGAAAATATTTTAGCAGAGGCACAACGTCTCACTTCTGCCGGAACAAGGGAAATATGTTTGCTGGGTCAAAATGTAAATTCCTACAAGGCTAACGGAGTAGATTTTGTAGAGCTTTTACACCGCTTGGATGAGCTTGAAAATTTGCAACGTCTGCGTTTCATTTCTCCACATCCAAAAGATTTTCATGAAGAATTAGCTGATGCATTTGTAACTTTACCCTCTCTTTGCGAACAAATGCATCTGCCTCTGCAATCCGGATCTGATCGGATACTTCGTAGAATGAGACGCTGGTACACGATGGAAACGTTTTATGAAAAAGTAGCTATGTTGCGCGATCGACTTCCTGAGGCTACGATTTCTACAGATTTGATTGTAGGTTTTCCCGGAGAAACAGAGGAAGAGTTTGAAATGACAATGGAGGCAGTGCGTACCATACGTTTTGATCTAATTTATTCGTTTAAATATTCAACGCGTCCAGGAACCCGCGCTGCAGAATATCCTGAACATCTTGCAGAAGATGAGAAATCAAAGCGGCTCCAAATTTTACTTGAAACTCAAGGAAAAATCGTTCAGGAAAAAAATGAGGCCCTGGTTGGCTCCATTCAAGAGGTCCTGGTTCAAGGGAAACATTACCGCAAAAACTCTATCACCGGACGTACACGAGGTAACCACTCAGTTCACATAGACGACTCCTGTGCTATTGCAGGAGACCTTTTGTCTGTTCGTATCACGGGCGCACTTCAAAATTCCTTAGAAGCTGAAATTATTTCCACAAGTACTGTTTTAAGTTAATTTTATTAATAACCGGATTGGTCTACAGGTTATTTTCAAGATTTGCTGGGAGTTTTTGACCTATATCTTATTTGGTTTAAGGACGTGTCAGTGGATTCGGCGCGTTGCGAGGTGATAATTTGCGTTCGCATAATTCATGATCACTGTAATTTATTACACGGCGCAAAGGTGGTTTCTCAGAAATGTGAATACAACTGTCTCCATGATTTTTCCAGACTGCTCCACTGCAGCCCAACACAGTTGTTGTACCTGCCACGAAAATAATTTTAATAAAATATCTGCGAATGGAAAATTTTATAAATAAAAATAAAGACTTTGTTAGAAATAACATGGAAAAAATTCGCAGTTTGAGGAATCTTAGGATTATTATTCTATAAGTCAAACGTTTGTCCGAGCTAAAAATCTAGCTATTGTTTTTACTCACTATAAAAAATTCTGGTGTTTATCTGGAAGAGCAATCTGGATGCCACGTTTTTTTAATCTGATATTTACGAGTGATTGTGAACCGAATTGGTGTAGGTGTTTCAAAAGAGACTGATCCGGATCTTGCAATTGCAGAAGTATTGGACTCAGCAGTCAAACAGGCAAAGCTTCCAAAAGTGAATTGGGTGCTGATTTTTTTTACTCCTGCACATTTTATCCATGCAGGACGTCTGCATGAATTGATTCGGGAGCAAACAAATTGTGATTGTATCACCGGTTGCAGTGGAATGGGAGTGCTTTCAGTATTAGGAGAAATCTCAAGTGGTCCAGGATTAGTTTTAATGGCGGGCTATACCCCGGAGCTACGTCCGCTCGCGATAGCGAAATACCAGGAACTTGAAAACAGTGCTGGGGTTACTCAACAATTCCGTGAAACACTTGAGAACTTTGGAGGTGAGAAACCACTATTTTTTTTCTTTCCGGATGTTTATCAGCATCAGCCGCACAATTTTATCAATATGTTTAATTTTCTCAAAAACAATCCGTCTGTATTTGGAGCAGGATCTTGTAATGACGGCAGCCAGGAAACTTCCATTCAATTTGGTCCAGATATTGTTACTCTCAATGGTGCAAGTGGATTAGCCTTAGACGGTGTGCCGGAGTTTAATGCGGGGGTAACACAGTCCTGTGCGACATTCGAAGAGCCAATGTTTATCACCGAAACAAAAGACGATCTAATCCTTTCACTCGATGGGAAACCCGCTTTGGAAGTGTTTAACGAAGTAGCTAATGAATTGGGATTTTCAAATTTGGATTTGGCAGCACAGCAACTGTTGCTAAGTTTCCCCCTTGATCCTGAGCAGCCTGTTTTCACCGGAGAAGGCTCTATGGCACGACATGTTACCAGGATTGACGCTGCATCCCAAGGCATCAGCACATCACAAATTGTTCACGAGGGCGGAGTTGTTTCTTTTGCCTATCGCAACAATGCCACTGCTGAACAAGATTTGCAGGCAATGCTTTCCCGTTTGAAAAACAAAAATACGAATACACCAACTTTTGGAATTTATTTTAATTGCGCATCTCGTGGCGAAGCGCTTTATGGACGACAAAATGTGGATACGCAATTAATTATGGAAACGCTGGGAGAGTTTCCTCTGATAGGTTTTTTTGGAGGTTATGAGTTGGCGCAAATGCCGCAAGGAGTACAGTTATACACTTATACTGGCGTTCTTGTTTTGGTTTATCTATAAAATATATAATAAAACCCGGCAAGAACCGATTAAATTACGTGAATATTTGTACATACAAAACAAAATAGAAAAATACCAAAAAGAACTATGTATTACTGCTATTTGTCAGTGTTCCATAAGAAAAAGGTTACTATAGTCAAAGGGTTATCTTGAAAAACTTACTGTATCGTTCTGCCAAATCTGCTATTAAAAAGAGAGTTCTATTTTCGAATTATTTTTTTGGGATTGCAATTGCACTGTTGCTGTCCGGATGCGGTTATGTAATTGAAGGAAGTAATCCGGTACTGCCTAACGAAGCACAAACTCTTGCACTTCTTCCAATCCAAAATCAGACGTTTAAAGCAGGTTTAGAAACAGATTTGGTTGAGCAACTGAGTCGCTTGTTGCGCTCAAACAGTTCAGTAAAAATATTGACTTCAGGACAGGCGGATCTCAGACTGAAAATTACTTTGCTAAAATTGAAAACGAGTTCCTCAGGATTGAGCAAAGACCAGATTTCAACAGGTGTGAAAGCGATATTACAAGGTGAGGTAATTTTGGAAGACATGCGTACTGGAAGTAAGGTGTGGGAGGAGAAAACGCTCCAAGTTAAACTTTCTGAATCCGGAGGCAATGACTCAGACACTGTTTCAAGTGTTTCACTTTCTGGAAGCATACGTGAATTAATCAAACAATTTGCAAAAAAACTGTATAACCGCCTCTTTACCACTTTCTAATTTATGCTATGAGTATGAAACCTGGATATACTAATCGCACTCATAGAAATGACGGCATATTACAAAAATATCATTTTTGACAATCGGATTCATTTTTTTATTAGTGAAAGCTTCTGTTTAGTATAAAAACAGTCAATCCACATGTTGTATAAAAACAATCATGCATGACTCTTTTGAAACTGGTCTTCCGCAAAATTCTGCAAATTACACTCCGCTTTCACCGATTACGTTCCTAAAACGTACTTCCTTCGTCCATCCACATCGGACCTCTGTAATTCATGGGAAGCATCGTTGGACCTGGGCGGAAACATACATCCGATGTTGTAGATTTGCTTCAGCTTTGAGCAAACGTGGTATAGGCAAGGGTGATACAGTGTCTGTAATGGCTCCAAATATTCCGGCTATTTTTGAAGCACATTTTGGAGTGTTGATGACAGGTGCTGTTTTAAACACTCTAAATATACGACTGGAAGCAGAAACGCTGGCTAATATTTTTGAGCATGCGGAAACAAAGGTTTTGCTGACCGACCGTGAATTTTCTCCGCAAATCAAGGAGGCTTTATCCAAAGTGAAGCGGGATATCCTAGTGATTGACATTGATGATCCGGAAACGGAATCTGGAGAATATTTGGGTATGCTTGAATATGAAGCTTTTTTGGCAGAGGGTGATCCGGAATTTGAAGCAGTGCTGCCGGAAGACGATTGGCAGGCGGTTTCACTGAATTACACATCCGGAACAACTGGAATTCCGAAAGGTGTAGTTTATCACACACGCGGAGCTTATCTGCTGTCAACCGGGAATGTGTTGGCCTGGGAAATGCCACACCGCCCTGTATATCTCTGGACTCTGCCAATGTTTCATTGCAACGGCTGGTGTTTCCCGTGGACAATCACAATGCTGGGCGGGACACATGTCTGTTTGAGAAAAGTAACTGCAAAAAACATTTATAACTCTGTTGCTGAACACCATGTTACTCATCTTTGCGGTGCACCGATTGTGATGAACATGATCAGCAATGCACCTAAAGAAGAGCAGCGGGAATTGCCGCACACGGTAGAAATTATGACGGCTGCCGCACCGCCGCCGCCGACTGTTATTGCCCAAATGGAAGAAGCCGGATTTAATGTTACACATGTTTATGGGCTGACGGAAGTTTACGGTCCGGCTGTTGTATGTGAATGGCAGGAGGCTTGGAACGAAAAAGACAAAACAACTCAAGCACAACTCAAAGGCAGGCAGGGTGTGCGTTATCATGTGCTGGAAGGATTGACAGTTGCTAATCCGGAAACGCTGGAACCTGTTCCGGCTGATGGTGAAACAATGGGAGAAGTACTGATGCAGGGGAATATAGTCATGAAGGGCTATTTCAAAAATCCTGAAGCCACAGCACAAGCTTTTGCAGGCGGCTGGTTCCATTCCGGAGACATCGGAGTACTGCATCCGGATGGTTACATTGAGTTGAAAGACCGTAGCAAAGACATCATTATTTCTGGTGGAGAAAATATCAGCAGTATTGAAATTGAAAACGTTCTCTATCAGCATCCGGACATTATCGAAGCTGCCGTAGTGGCTCGTCCGGATAAAAAATGGGGTGAAGTTCCCTGCGCTTTTGTTTCATTGAAAACCGGTTGTTCGCTAAATGAACAGAAGGTGATTGAGTTTTGCAGGACAAAACTGTCAGGATACAAAATTCCCAAATACGTTGTTTTTTGTGAAATTCCTAAAACTTCCACCGGTAAAATTCGCAAATCTGTCTTGCGAGAGCAGGCAAAAAAGTTTTAGTCTTGTGAAGGTAACTTTAGGTCTGTCCTTTTATGAATCAAAAAATTCAATTGGTTTTGCCGGATTAAATAATTTTTCTTTCAAAATAGAAAATGGATAAAATGGGCATGACCGAAAAAAATTTTATTGAAGATTTAAAACTTAATGGATTGCGTGTCTTGACACGTGTTGATTTTAATGTGCCCATCAACAAAGATTTGCAAATTACCGACAATGGGAGGATTGAGGCCGCTTTGCCGACCATTCGGTACATCGTTGAGCAAGGAGGAAAAGCGATCTTGATGTCGCACTTGGGTCGTCCGGGCGGAGAGAGGGTTGAGTTCCTGAGTCTAAAACCGGTCGCGGAAGAGTTGTCACTGTTGCTCGGGCAGCCTGTAAGCTTTGCTAAAGATTGTATTGGTGAAGAGGTTGAGGCTCTGATTGAAGGGATGCAAAACGGAGAAGTCCTTTTGCTGGAAAATTTACGTTTTCATAAAGCAGAAACGAAAAATGATCCTGAGTTTTGCAAAGCATTGGGCAAACTGGGCGATGTTTATGTTAATGATGCTTTTGGAACGGCACATCGGGCCCATGCTTCTACTGCCGGAGTTACAGGATTTATTCCGGAATCTGCCATCGGATATTTGATTCGTAAGGAACTGCAGTTTCTTGGTGGAGCAGTTATGAATCCTGCAAGACCTTTTATTGCAATTCTAGGAGGGGCAAAAGTATCCGATAAAATTAAAGTTATCTACAAATTGTTAAACAAAGTTCAAACTTTAATCATCGGTGGAGGAATGGCCTGTACTTTTTTGAAAGCTCAAGGTTACAAAATTGGTGCTTCCCTGTTGGAAGAAGACTCTTTGGATTTCGCAAAAGAACTTATACATAAGGCAGAGGAAAAAGGTGTTAAACTCCTGTTGCCTGTGGATGCGGTAATTGCTGACAGTTTTGACAAAAGTGCTTCAACTTGCAGTGTTTCTGTAGAAGAGGGTGCTCCGGATGGTTGGCTTATTTTGGACATTGGTCCAAAAAGTGCTGAAACATTTTGCGACTCTGTACGTAAATCAGGAACTGTCCTTTGGAATGGCCCTATGGGGGTCTTTGAGATGGAAGCCTTTGCTCAGGGTACATTCGCAATCGCACAATGTCTTGCGGAAGTGACTGACAAAGGTGTTGTGACAATTATTGGAGGTGGAGATTCCGCAGCAGCGATACAACAATTTGGACTCAGTGAACGGATCACTCATGTCTCCACCGGAGGTGGCGCGTCACTTGAATTTTTGGAAGGCAAAGAACTTCCGGGAGTGAGTGCAATTCAGCAATCAAAATAACACTTCATGCTGTACTCATTCAGCAGCACATTCAACAGTAGTTTATGGACAAGGACACGGCAATTCAGGAAGACAAAGATTCAATAGAAAATCAGGAGGAAAATTCCGAAGTAACTACAGAGGAGAAAAGTACAAATGTTTCTTTCAGTTTTTTCCTTTATCGCCTGATAGCCTATGCTGATGCCCGCCGCTCAGTTGCTTCTTTTGTAATCATTCTCTTTCTTGTTACGTTCAGTGACATACTTTTTGGGAACTTCCTTTTTGTGCCTTATGTAGAACTGGTAGAGTCACTTTCAGGTGTGCGTCCAGGAGACTTTGCTGAGTTGGACGTAGGATTTGCGCCTGAAGTTTGGCAAGCTCTGCTGGGAATGGTTCTGGGAACACTTATTTTGGTGATTTCGATTGCATCCCAAAGTATCCCCAAGCTCATTGACCTCTACATGAGGGATTTTAAAAGTCTGCTTTACATTTGGTTTTTAATTATTTGCGGCGGACATGCATTAATCTTCAAAATATATGGAGAAATAGGTCTGGTTCGAGAATCAAGCCGGATTTTCAACACTCATTTCCTGTTGTTGATTTGTTCAATTATCGCCTTCCCTTATGTTTTCTATATCTTACGCTTCACCAAACCGACTAACATCATTAACCATATTTATAATAACAATATGGACCAGATCAGGGCACTCACTTCATCGAGAAACCGTTCGTTGTCCCATATTCCAAAGATCGTTGAATATCAGCAATACACAATTTTTGAAGCACTTAATCAATTGGACGATATACTTGAATTTGTCTCTTTCAAGGAGTTGAAAGCGGACATTGTTCACGATATGAGTGCGACCCTTCAAAATTACATTCGGCTCAAACATGACATTGCTCCGGGTTTCTTCAAAGTTTCTCCAAAAGTTCGTACTGATATTTCTTTCAAAACCATGGTGGGGCAATTTGGGGAAATGGAACGTAACCAAAGTTTTTATGAACAGAAATGCTTCCGTCTTTTGGGGAATGTTTATATTCGCCTACTTGAACATGGTGAATTTGATTTATCTTCGATGGTTGCAGGTGAAATGGCTAATTTAGGTTTAACTGTAATTGAAGAGGATAATACTGAATTGATTGACATTATCATCGTTCGTTTCAACACATTACTGCGTTTTGCAATAAAGCATGGTGTCCGGAACAATGAACCACGGAACCTGTATAACCTTGGATTTTATTATGGAAATTTTATCAGAAATTTGGTGGAGCATAAAAAGACAGATCACGTAAAGCGTTGTTTCATGTATCTGCGGATTTACGGAGTAGAAATTTTTAAGCATGGAAGTAACAGTCCTGCAATGTATTTCATAGTGGATGTAATTGCTACAGAAATGAAAAAAGTACTGGAGCAGATTTATCATGATGACTGGGACAAAGAAATCCAGAATGGGATGCTCAGTGAAATACTTCAGGTGGATAGTCCTCCAGATTTTAATAAAGAAGATCTTGCCCGTGGAGTACTTATCAACAATGGTGTGCGTGTTCTTCAATTTGGACTGGCCTTATTCTATCAGCGGGAGGGAATGAATGATTTTGTAGAACGTATTGCTAAAGACGTACTGGATGATCTTCAGTCTTTAGGAGAAGCAACTTTTTCTCAAGTCATAGAAATGACTTCAAACCGTCTACTTTTTTCCGGACCTACTTTTTGGGAGGATACAGATAGAGGTAATCTCAACATATATTACACTTCAGATCAGGATCAAATTGATGGATTTAAAAAACGACTTTATGATTTAGCTGAAACTCAGTTGAAAACCGAGATGACGCAAAAATATCAGTTGACTGAAGTAGAACTGAATT
>Ga0302127_10000139_pt1 | contig 34570 bp, 32 predicted proteins | sample CB4_SCM_MG_FD_204452 | JGI IMG/M metagenome (GOLD analysis project Ga0302127, IMG submission 204452) | Marine microbial communities from Western Arctic Ocean, Canada - CB4_SCM | ecosystem: Environmental > Aquatic > Marine > Oceanic | place: Canada: Western Arctic Ocean | collected 2017-09-24
TCAACCTCGTTGCGAGTCAGATCACGCGCTCGATTCCGCCGTGCCGTGAAGATCCGCCAGGTTGTGACGAGTAGTGCACGCAACTGAGTTTGTTGCGGCCTCCACAACCAGAATCAGGCCAAATGGGACGGGGTTGAGCGTAGGTGCTGTTTGGCTAGGTTGCTAAAGCGCAATACTGATGCGCTTTACGGACTCTCCGTACCTTAATAACAGTCTCCAGAGGGGTGCTCAAGATGACGGTTCAAGATAAGGCAGAGGCAATGGGTATCGAGTTTTCACCAGCTTCGCCTGGCTATCTCGCCATGTGTGTTCAGAGCGGAGCAGTGATTATGACCAGTGGGCATGTGTCCACCATGCAGGGTGTTCTCGGCCATGATCTGAGCGTCGAGCAGGGCTATGCCGCGGCACGAGAGTGCGCAGTGAGCATTTTGCAATCGGTCCATCAGCACCATGGGTCGCTTGACGGCCTTCGGGTTCTAAAGCTGCTTGGGTGCGTCTACTCTGCTCGAGATTTTGTTGATCAACATCGAGTAGTTAATGGAGCATCTGATCTCTTCCACGAACTGTTCGGACCAGAGCTTGGTCACCACGCCCGCAGTGCACTCGGATTCGCAGCCCTCCCTACTGGTGTGGCTGTTGAAATCGAGGCGATGTTTGAGGTGGTATAAGCGAGTAGGTCCAACCTCACCAATGACCTCGACGGGGTCATGGACTCGGTGGGCCTACTCCTGATGGGGAACGAGCAGTCCTTCTGGCCTGACGACTGAGCCTGACTCGGCGCCCCTGGCGGGACTACTATTGGCGGTGCCGACGCGGTTGTCGCCGTGTTGAGTGTTTGGTCTCAATCTCTCTAGGACCGGTCACATATCCAGAACACCTGCCTGTGGTGAGGCAGAGGTCAGGCAGGCAGGCAGCTCAAGGGCCACCGTCACATACGTGCTGGGCAACATCGAGGCCCCTAAGTGCAGATACGCGCAGGCGTCCCACCTTTGAGGGTCGATTTACGTGTGGGGTGGTAGAGTTACTAGTGAGAGGCGTGACTGCGCCCCAGCGAACGGTGTTTCAGCCCCCTATTCGGGAGTTATCCAACCGCTCAGGGGTAGGCGGAGCGTCTCTCTCCACCGTTTTGGGGTGGGTCGACTTCGGAGCCCGTAGCTGTAGATCCGCATGTGGGGCATCGTAGGAATATGGTTTCGTCATGAATAACGAACATGGGGCGACCGAACTCGGCCTGGCAGGCGAGGTTCCGTATTACGCCACGATCTTCACCACTCGTATGACAACCAATCTGGACGGATACGACGAGGTGGCTGACCGCATGGCCGAACTGGTTGACGCCCGTGAGGGTTTCTTAGGCATGCAATCGGCTCGGGGAGACGACGGCCTCGGAATCACTGTTTGCTACTGGCGGACCGAAGAGGACATCATCGCCTGGCGAACCGACCTGGAACATGAGAACGCCCAGGACGAAGGCCGTAGTCGGTGGTACGCCCAGTACACGGTCGAGGTGGCGCGGGTAGATCGGGCTATTGAATTCAGGCGCCCCATCTAGCGTTTTAGAGCCTTCGGCTACTGGGAGCAGGGGTGACAGTGGTCTGCCGGTCTTCACGCACCTAGCACCAGGAAAATAGCGATCAGCGCAGCGTGCGGTACAGACATTTGGATCGCCTGATCAACTACCGAGTTGTTCCAGGTCGATCATGCCACCCGCAAGAAGTGCCGAATAACGCTCGAAGTCCTGTTGTGTCGCCGTTTCCAGCGGGGTGTGGGGGGCATCGCCAATAATTCGTCGAAGCCCTTCATCGGAGAGATCGGCCGGGTAAGGAAGGGGTGAGTTCTCAGCGTGTGTGAGTTCTGCAGGCGAGTACGACGTCTTTAGGAATTGGACGAATTCGGATACCTCGATTACGTCGCCTCGGAGATTGCAGACACTTGCGCCCCGGTGGCCAGACCTCGCGGAGGCAATGAAGGCCTGAGCGACATCATTTGCATGCTGTAACGCAACTAGCCCATCGAATCGGATGTGGAATGGCACATTTGCAGCCACGGCAAGAATCGCTTTTGCGAAATCAGCAGTCATCCCTTGATCGCGGGCCACTCCATAAACGCAGTAGGGACGAAGACCGACACTACCTATATCCCAGTCACGCCAATAGATGTCTGCTGTGGACTCATTTGCAGCCTTGTACACGCCGTACAAGGTCTTCGGCGATAAGGGGACATCGTCCCCTATAGGCCGTTCCGTATATTGACTGTCGTCGCCGAGCACCGCTAGTGAACTCGCGTATGAAAAATGGGTGATCCCGGCGGCACGGGCAGCCTCGAACATGTTGACCGTTCCAGTTACGTTGACCGCTGAGCCAAGAGCTGGCGCAGCCTTGCAAAATGGAATCTGGAGGCCCGCTAGATGCACTACGTGCGTAACGCCGTTTGATCTGACCAACTCGCAGGTCGCGTCGGTATCAGTTACATCAAGCAGTTGCCAGGTGATCTGGTCAAGCTCCTTCGGCGACATAAGAAGTGCTGGTCTGGTCGGTGTCGTATCGAGGTCCGTGGCGATCACTTTTACGCCTTCCTCGACCAGGTTCTTCAGCACCCACGATCCGATGCAGCCCATCGCGCCTGTAACAAGAAAAGTTTCGTTAAACATGTCGTCTCGCCCTCTGCTCTTTGGGTCCATTCCAGACTGGCCCTGTCACCATTCACCTAGATGTCATATATTGGCACGCACAGAATTGAATATCCTGTTCCACCTCCGGTTCCTGCCCTGGAGTTGGTCACGCCGATTCGAAATTAGGTGGTCTTTCCAGCCATGAAAAAAGCTTCATCGGCAATCCGCTCCATGCCCCGATCGGGTATCCGGGAAATCATGGACGTAGCTATGTCTATGCCGGACTGCATAAGGCTTGAAGTAGGAGAACCAAACTTTTCTACCGCCCCTCACATCATTGAAGCCGCTCATCACGCTGCACTAGAAGGCCATACCCGGTACACCGACAACTCAGGCATCTTCGAACTCAGAGCCGCTATAGCTGAACAGGCCGAGGAGTCAACCGGTCGAGAGGTGCTCCCAGAACAAGTCATCGTGACTTCAGGCGCCGTAGGTGCACTCTTTTCGACCCTGACCTGTCTGCTTGACCCCGGCGACGAAGTAATAATTCTTAACCCTTCGTGGCCTAACTATCAGATGCAGTTGCAGTTACTAGGCGCTGTAGCCCGAGTAGTTGAGACCTCGCCAGAAAACGCTTACCTGCCCACGATCCAACAACTCGAAGAAGCAACCAACGCCGCCACCAAAGCCCTAATCATCAACACCCCTTGCAACCCAACGGGAGCAATGTTCTCTGGTGATCTGTTAAACGAAATAACACAGTTTGCTAGGCACGCCGACATTTTTCTGATCGCAGATGAGGTCTACAGCCGAATCACCTTTGAAGAGCCCCAGATATCGACTGCCTGCTATGACACAGATGGCCGCGTGGTGAGCATTAACAGTTTCTCCAAGACCTACGCGATGACTGGCTGGCGTGTGGGCTACGCAATCGCTCCAGCCATTCTTGCCCCCCTGATACGTAAGTGCCAGGAGCCAACAGTCAGTTGTGTCAACTCTCCCGCCCAACATGCCTCCCTCGCTGCCCTTACCGGACCGCAGCACCTCGTTGAGGAGATGAGGAATGCTTATCTAAACCGCCGAGACATCGCCCTTGAAATGCTCTCACAAGCAAATATTCCGGTTTGCACACCTGGTGGCGCCTTCTATCTATGGGTCGATGTATCCCAGTCCGGCAGGACGGCCAAGGACTTTTCGCTAGACCTGATCCACAATCATCAGGTGGCCATCGTCCCCGGGACCACATTTGGAGCCGAGAACAGCGATCGGGTCAGGATTTCACTGGCTTCCGAGGTGAGCGATCTCCAAGAAGGGCTTCGTCGCCTAATTTCAGAGCTCAAACGTTAACTGGCTGGCAAAAAAGCGGACCCAGAGGGGTACAAGGACCGGAACGTCTCTTCGGCCGGCGATGACCAAGCGCGCCCAATAGGCAACAACAACTTGCGTTGGCTAACCGGAGAACACGGGGATCCTTTAGAAACGAATATGTGAGTCTGATCCACCCGCCAGTGCAATATGTAGGAGTAGACGGTCGGGAAGCGACTGTGACTACAAATACCAGTCTCACCGTCATCGTGACTCGAGAGTAGATCGAAGACATCCTCGACCCCCTCAGCGTCAGCGAGCCGACTCGAAGACGAGCGGAGTCTTAGAGCGCTAGTGGTTGTGTCCTGGTCTAATTCGGTAGCCCCAAACGAAATGTGGTGATTCGTGCGTGTATGACGCTCGTCGTACAGTTCCACTGAGATGTCGCTACCCCGCACCTCCAACCCAGCAATAGCCTGTTGGTCAATCAGGACAAGGTTCGCGCACCAGTAAGGACCATCCCGAACAGCGCTTTCCACTGCCCTTATTGCCGAGCCAACGTCTCGTCCTTCAAGCAAAGCAACCTCGGTCAGTAGGTCATAATTCGCTCCCCCGGAAGGCTCCTCCCGAACATTTGAGTCGGCACAGAGGAGCCCGTGGCGATTTGCACCTATCGAGTAGCCGGAAAACACGTCAGCCGAACAGTCTTCTCGGTCCCAAGTTGAAGTACCGGCCACTCCGAAGGCTTCTTCCGAGACGTCGAGTCGGTCCTCAAATCTCTCCCGACCGAAGTCCTTGTTCTTAAATAGCAGGTACGACCCATCTGATAGCCGCAACGCCCCGGTTGTACACATATGCTGATCCTAGATCCTCGTTGCGATAGCTCTTGCTCGCAATATCGTCCAGATTTGCTCGTATCTGAATCTCCAAGTCTGGCCAGAGCTAGAGGGAATAACGAAAATCCAGGAAGCGACAGTGTTTTGATACTCACCGAAGAGACGGAAGCCGTTGCCGAACTGAATTTGGTCGACCGCGTCTATAGGTCATTGAGAGCCGGAATTGTTGACGGCACGTATGCCCCCGACACCCGCCTGCGACTAAAGGCCATTGCCAAAACAAACGGCGTCAGCCTCATCCCGGTGCGAGAGGCACTGAGGCTGCTTGAACGAGAGCGACTAGTTGTCGCCACGCCCAATAAGGGTGCGAGTGTTGCCCCGATATCCCTGGAATGCCTGCACGACCTGTATCGGATCCGCAAGATTGTCGAGGTCGAAGCCCTGTCCCTCGCCGCTCCGAGACTCTCTGCTTCTACCCTCTCGGAACTCCGATCGCTCGTCACAGAGATGGCAGGCCTATTCGCGAACACGGACAAGGCGGAATACCTCAAGCTTCACCGTCAGTTCCACTTTGGGATCTATCAGAAGAGCGACTCAGACTGGCTCTTGCACATGATTGAAACCCTTTGGGGCCATGCCGACCGATATATCCACCTTGCAGTGAGTTATGAACGGTCCGCTGAGGAAGTGCTACTGGAACATCTACGAATACTCGACAAGATCGGTTGTGGGGATTTCGAAGGTTCTTGTTCGGCACTCAGAGACGACCTTGACCACACCATCCAGCGAGTACAAGCTGTCATCTCGATGAAATAAATGGAAAATCACGCTTATGTCAGCAGAGGACTGCAGTCGCCCTGAGGGTCAAACTCTGCGTCTAAGCAGGACTGTGGGTCACCCACACAGAGGGGTGTTCGTGGCTTAAGACCCAACTCCCCTGGCACCATCTTTCAGAGAGAGCAAGTGAGAGGGCAACGCTCTGCTGGGACACGCTAGACCTGCGCCCACGTCGTAATCGGCCTCTAGCGGGTATCGATTATTGGCCTGACCAACGCTCAGATGAACGGAACTGCCACCTAACGGCTATTACAAACTCTCTCTATTAAAACTTTATAACGTTGTCGTAATGCTCTAACGTCCTGCGTAAGGAGGCGCTACTCGCGTGACCACATCACTGATCACAGACTGCTCAACGGGTTATAGGACTGGCGACGGCAGCCCATCTCGTTGCTCACGGTCACACGGTCCATGTATCAATACGCGACGAGGCATCTGGTAACGCCCTTCTTGTCGCTGCCTAGGCTGGTACCGAAGTAGCAGTCCTCTTCGGAGATGCCCCTTAGTCACCATGAAATATCGCCCATTGAAACGAAAATCACCGGGCGCCAGAGAGTTCTAGAGAAACGAGGCAGACAAGTGGAATTTCGGAGATCTGGTGACCTAGACGAGGCACTTACCTCTCTAGCAGAACTTGGCGACAAGGCCCAGGTGCTTGCTGGAGGCACCGATGTGATGATCCAGCTTGAGCGTGGCGAAATATCCCCAGAAACTCTCGTGCACATCGAACGAGTCGAAGGCATGCGAGACATCACCGAGAATGGGCGCCTCACACTGGGAGCACTCCTCACCCACATCGACCTTGCCCAAAGCCCGGTACTTTGTGACCGATACCAATCTGTTGCCCACGCCGCCTCACTCGTCGGAGGCTGGCAGACCCAGGCCGTTGGGACGATCGGCGGAAACGTGTGTAACGCCTCCCCCGCCGCCGATCTTCTACCTCCGCTCCTTGTCCATGGCGCAAACGTTCTTCTGGTCAGCAAGGACCGCGGTGAACGTGAAGTACCACTCGTAGATTTTGTTGTCGGCAGACGAACCATTGCCCGCGAACCTGACGAACTAGTGACCGGGTTCAGTCTCGACAACTCGGAAAGCCGAACTGCAGATGTCTACAAAAAGGTTGGGCGACGCGGAGCCATGGAGGTCGCGATTGTCGGCCTCGCGATTCGACTCTCTGTTGACCAAGCGGGAACGATAAACGACGCACGCATAGCAGTCTGTTCAGTCGCTCCGGTCCCTTTCCGTGCTCAGGCCGCAGAACAAGCCCTTCTAGGTACAAAGGCAAATGGTAAAGAGACAGGCAGCGCGGCTGCACTGCTCCTCGAACAAGCCGAACCCATCGATGACGTTCGGGCTACCGCCAGATACCGGAGGATGGTTCTCCCGCGGATCTTTGAGAGTGCTGTGGCTGAGTGCTACTCGCGAGCTGCTAGCGACCTGTCATGAACTCAGCTAACACCTCAACTCTTGTGAACGGTCGCTCGGTCACCATCATTGGCGATGGGGCAACCACCTTGTTGGATTTCTTGCGTGACTCCCTTGGTCTCAGGGGAACCAAGGAGGGCTGCAACGAGGGAGAGTGCGGAGCCTGCACGGTTCTCATCGACGGTCGGCCAGTTGACTCGTGCCTCTATCCAGCTCTGGCAGCAGAAGGCCGAATAATTGAGACTATTGAAGGCATGGATGAAGGATCTCACCTGAGCTCAATACAAGCGGCACTTGTAGCGACAGGCGGCATCCAATGTGGCTTCTGCACACCAGGCTTCGTAATGACACTCACAGCGCTTCTACGAAAACAACCCAACCCCAACAGGAATGAGATAGTTGGCGCGCTGGCCGGAAATCTATGCCGTTGTACCGGATATTCCCAGATCGTGGAAGCCGCTGTAAGCCTCTCCGAGTTGGGAAAAGAATCATGACCCTGATCGGAACCTCCACGGTTCGAACTGACGCCGTCGATAAAGTCCGCGGGAAGTCCATCTACGGAGTCGATGTCGAGATACCGGGAATGCTTCACGGCTGCCTACTCCGCTCGCCGGTCCCCGCCGGAACGATTAAGCGGTTGGACACGACGGCAGCGATCGCAATGCCAGGGGTTCACGCCGTCTGTTCTTCAGCAGACCAACCCGACACTCTTGCCGGCTGGATTCTCTGTGAACAGCGCCTGTTTGCAACCGAACATGTCCGATACGAAGGTGAACCTATTGCGGTGGTAGTTGCCGACTCACGCGAACAAGCTAAGGCTGCAGTCGCTGCCATCGATCTGCAGATCGAGGAAGAACCCGGCGTTGACCTCGCTACCGCTATGGCCGATGACCCTGCAACCCCCCTTGTCCATCCTGAGTGGGAGACGTACCGCCCCGCCGCAGGGCCAGAAACCGATCACCCCCGTCACCGAAATATCGCGGCTCAGATGTCCTCTGAACCTGACGATGTTGACGCCATCTTCGAACAAGCCGAGCTAATAGTCGAAGATGAACTAATCAGCAACCGCCAGTATCAGGCTTACATCGAGCCCAAGAGTGCGGTCGCCGTATTTGCCGAAGGCCGCTACACGATCCACACGGCAGCCCAGTACCCATTCAATGTTCGAGATCGGGTCGCCCAGTTCCTAGGTATTCGGCCATCCAGCGTTCGCGTGGTCGGCCACACTATTGGAGGGGGCTTCGGCGGAAAACTTGATGCTGCCCTTGAACCGATTGCAGCGTTCATGGCCGAGAAGACCGGTCGACCAGTGCGAATCGCAAACAACCGGACGGAAGATCTTCTTACATGCCCGAGCCGTGAAAACGCCGTAATCAAAATACGGACAGCTCTGGACAAAAACGGCAAGATGGCTGCACGCGAACTGCTCTGCGACATGGACAATGGTGCATACAGCGCAGAGTCGATCTGGCTGGCCTCGCTACCGCTACACATAGCAAAGGGCGTCTACCAGGTCGGCCCGACACGGGTGATCAGCCGGCTCCACTACACAAACACCGCACCAACAGGAGCATTTCGCGGGGTGGGGGGTACCTACCTGTACGCAGCCGTTGAACGCCACATGGACTCAATTGCCGACTCCCTCGGCATTGACCGACGTCAATACCGGCTCGACAACCTTCTTGGTGACGGTGACACCCTCCTGAACGGACAGGTGTTGGACGACGCAAGCACGTTGGAGAAGGCATTCGAACGTCTCGACGAGATTCTGCCGTGGGATAAGACGAACGGATCCAAGGGTCCCTACCAAGGTGCTGGGCTCGGAGGCTGCATCTGGCTGACAAACCCAATGCCTGGACAGGCCACAGTAAAGGTCAACGAGGACGGGACAATTACCGTCATCACCAGCGCTAATGACAATGGCTCAGGTGCGGTGACCATGGGAATCACCCAGATTGTCGCTGAGGAGTTTGGTGTGGGTCCCGGGGAAGTTCACATCACCTCTCCTGACACTGACGTAACTGGATACGACGCTGGGTCTCAGGGAAGCCGCACCACCCATATTGTCGGACGTGCAGCCCTCGATGCCTCTCTGAAGGCGAAGAAGCAACTGTTCGAGGTTGCTGCAGGGATGCTGGAAGCCAGTCCGGCCGACATGGATCTTGTTGATGGAGAAATCGGAGTAGTTGGCGCTCCTGGATCACGGATTTCTCTCGCCGAGGTTGCAGCAGCTGCCACCTGGACCATCGGACCGATTGTCGCAGCAGCCTCGTACACAACCCCAGCAATTGATTTCAATCCGGCATGTGCCAGCGGACTGCTCTTTCCGACAATGCCAACTCCCACGTACCACGCGCACATGGCCGTTGTCGAAGTTGATCCCATCACCGGACAAATTGAGGTTCAACGGTATGCAGTAGTTCAAGACGTCGGTCGAGTAATCAACCCGACAGGAGTACGCGGGCAGATTCAGGGGGCTGTTGCCCAAGGCATCGGCCACACCCTTTACGAAAGCTTGCAGATCAAAGACTGCCGATACCTCGAACGAACGCTCGAGAACTATCGACTTCCCCTGGCCGTAGATATACCAACCGTCGAGTTCATTACTCTTGAAATTCCTGACTCGGAGGGCCCATACGGAGCTAAGGGTGTCGCCGAGCCGCCAATCGCTCTTGTGTCTGCCGTTCTAGCGAATGCTGTCAGCGATGCAATCGGGGCTCCGATTACCAAGATTCCGATTACGCCAGAGGATGTCCTTGAGGCCATCGGCGGTTGATGAAAGCTCCTCCTACCGAACTCGGACCATTGGAATTGGGCGACCTGTCAGTCGGTTGCACGGTACTGGCCGGAGGTGGCGGCGGAGACCCTCGAGTTGGTCTGTTGATGGCCCTGCACGCCGTATCAAAGACTGGACCAGTTCCTCTCGTCCAGCTCGAAGACATAGATCCAGACGGCCTTGTGCTCCCATCCGGGATGATTGGCGCCCCAACGGTCATGGTTGAAAAGATCCCGAACGGAGCCGAAGGTAGAGTCATCCGGTCGGCCCTTGAGGCCCGATTGGGTAAACCCGTCGTCGCAATGATGTGTCTGGAAATGGGTGGCATCAACGGGGTTCTACCTGTTGCTTGGGCAGCAAACGCCGGACTTCCAATAGTCGATGGCGACCTTATGGGTAGGGCCTTCCCGGAAGTCCAGATGTGTACACCACACCTACATGGGATCTCTGCCTGGCCGTGCGCTATCGCAGATGAGCGTCTACAGGTGATCACATACGAGACACGTGACAACGTATGGCTTGAAAGGTTGGTCCGAAACACCGTTTCCACTTTGGGCGGTTGTGCTTGTGCGGGCCTTTACCCAATGACCGCTATAGAAGCGGCAGGGCCCACGATTCGAGGAACGCTCACGACTGCTATTTCGGTAGGCGAAGCCATTCGAACCGCTCCGGAAGACCCCTTCGACTCCCTCGGTTCGGTCGTTCCGCTGGCTTGCCTTCTAACTGGCAAGGTCACGGCTGTCGAACGCCGTACGGAAGGCGGATTCGTACGTGGTTCTGCAACCATAGAGGGAACCGGAGTGGACGGTGGTCGCTCACTCACAATCGAATTTCAGAACGAGAATCTTGTAGCCCTAGAAGACGGCGAAGCATTAGCAACTGTCCCTGACATCATCACGCTTCTGGATAGCCACACCGCTCACGGCATCGTGACTGAACACATCCGATACGGCCAACGGGTAGTCGTCGGCGTCTTTCCAGCCCCCGAACCTTGGACGTCAGAAAGAGGCCTTGCAGTAGTTGGGCCTCGAGTGTTCGGCTACGAGGTCGACTATCAACCGGTCCACGCGTCGTCATGAAGATAGAAGACACCCTCCGTATCGGAATCGACGTTGGCGGAACCAATACCGACGCCGTAGTCATCGATTCAAATGACAACATCATTGCGAAGACCAAAACACCAACCACCTCCGACATCCAGAGTGGGATATCCACAGCACTCGGATCAGTCCTTAGCGGCCTGACCGAATCTGTAGACAGAATCACGCACGTCATGCTTGGCACTACGCACGCGACCAATGCCATTCTCGAACGACGAGACCTAAACAAAATCATCTCTATAAGAGTCGCTGGACCAGCAAGCCACGCGATCCCACCTCTATTCGACTGGCCAGACGAGCTCCGACACGAAGTACTTGTGGGAGAAGTAATCGTGGACGGTGGCTCCGAGTTGAACGGCCAAGAATTAGCCGAGTTCGATCGAGAACACCTTTCGCGATTCCTAGCCCAAATCGACGAAGAGGTCGATGCGGTAGCGATCACCGGCGTGTTCTCACCTGTCGTACCGGATCATGAGCTAGCGGCTAAAGACGTCGTAAATGAGGTACTAGGTGATCTACCAGTCTCATTGAGTCACGGCATCGGGGCACTTGGCCTTTTGGAACGCGAGAATGCCTGTGCGCTAAATGCCGCTCTTCTCAGCGTCGCAAAAAGGATTGTGGATGGCCTAACCGAGGCTCTCAAAAGCAAAGGCCTATCCGCTCAGGCTTACATTGCCCAGAACGATGGAACTTTAATGGGGCTCGACTATGCCCTCAAATACCCAGTCTTAACTATAGGAAGCGGCCCCTCCAACAGTATGCGGGGAGCCGCTTTCCTTACTGGAGTAAGCGACGCCCTCGTAGTCGATGTTGGCGGGACCTCAACCGACATAGGTGTGATGCACCGCGGTTATCCCCGCGAATCCAGTTCTCCCGTGGACATAGGGGGCGTTCGGACCAACTTTCGAATGCCCGACCTGGTCAGCATCGCCCTCGGCGGAGGAAGTGTCGTTCGCTACTGCGGTCAGGAGTTCCAGATCGGGCCCGAGAGCGTTGGTTTCCGACTAACTGATGAAGCCCTTGTTTTCGGTGGTTCTACGTCCACGCTCACAGACTGCGCAGTAGCAGGCGGTCGGGCAGACATAGGTGACCCGTCACACCTGGAGAAAACACCGCAGAACCTTGAAGATGCCCTCGTGAAGTCCGACCGCCTGCTCGCTGATGCCATCGACACAGTCAAGGTCTCACGATCAGAGGTGCCTCTCGTCGCTGTCGGCGGTGGAAGCTTTCTGGTCCCCGATCGTCTTCCAGGGGTCTCAAGTGTCCTGAGGCCCGAACACTACGAAGTGGCTAACGCCATTGGGGCCGCAATCGCTTCGGTGTCCGGACAGGTTGATCGCGTCTACAAACTCTCAGACAGAAGTAGAGAAGAGGCGCTACAAGAAGCCTCCATGGCGGCCCGCGGTGAAGCCATCGCTGCCGGCGCTGATCCCGATTCAATCGAGGTTGTCGAACTCGAAGAGGTCCCGATGGCATATCTCACAGAGCCAGTCGTGCGTGTTCGCGCAAAATGCGCCGGGTCTCTAGTAGCCAGGGAAGCCTTATGACCAAAACCAAAGCAACTAACGCAACCGCTAAGAAGGGGGATTCAACGTGAGCAGCAGAAATATTCCAGTGGGTGTAATCCTTCACGGATCCACACCACCAGAGGAACTTATCGGCCTTTCCCAGTTAGTGGAGAACAGCGGTTTCGATCAGCTCTGGCTGAGTGAGGACTACTTCTTTCTCGGTGGCATATCGAGCACCGTTTCCGCTCTTCAGGCAACCAAAAACATTCCAGTTGGCCTTGGAATTATTTCCGCCGTGGTGAGACACCCTGCTGTAACCGCTATGGAAATAGCGACTACCGCGAGGCTCTTCCCGGGCCGGCTTATGGCCGGAATCGGACACGGCGTTCCGGCGTGGACTAAGCAGATGGGTGTTTACCCGTCATCACCACTTACAGCAATGCGGGAAGCAGTAACCGCTGTCCGGCGTCTTCTCGATGGGGAAACCCTGACTGAAGATGGCGACTACTTCAGTTTTCAAGACGTGGTTCTCACCCACCCCGCAGAAGGTGTGCCGCTGTACTGCGGGGTGGTCGGGCCCAAATCCCTGGAGTTCTCAGGCGAAGTTGCTGATGGAACCGTAATTTCAGTCATAGCCGCTCCCAGGTACCTGGAGTTCGCAAGGGAAGCGATTGCTAGGGGTGCAGCAATAAGCGGCAAGGACCCTACGGATCACCAACTGCCAACCTTTGCCCTCTACAACGTCGATGCCGATCGTGAGAGGGCGCGAGCAGCCGCCAAAGGTGTCCTCGCCTTCTACCTAGCAGCCGTCGGTCCGACCGCCATGACCGGCGTATACGGGGTAAACGAGGAGCTGGCAGACATGGTTGCGCGTGGCGGACCAGACACCGTCGAAGCCGAGATGCCGGACGAATGGCTCGACATCTTTGCTATCGCTGGTGAACCCGATGAGTGCGCAGAGAAGATCTCGGCTCTCCACGAGGCTGGTGCCACCTGCGTGGTGCTTGCCCCCGTGCCGCCAGATGACGGCAGAGATCGCGAGATGATTGAACTAACAGCATCGTCGGTACTCCCGCTGCTCTGAACTATCGACTTGAACACCTTGGGAACTATCAACTTGAACACCTTGGACATGAGGAGTGAACAGTGAGTGAGAACGTCGTCTTTTTCCTGACAAGGCTCTCGAGTCAGGAGGAACGAGAGGCTTACGAACGTTGGGTACGTGAAACTGACGTACCAACTGCACGCGGACTTCCCGGAGTGAACAATTACCGGGTAGTCCGTCTGGAAGGTCCCGTCATGGACGGGGTCAGTTCCCCGTCGTATGACTACATAGAGATCATTGAAATTTCAGATCTCGAGACCTACCAGAACGCCCTCGGGGGAGTAGATCCTGACTTCCTAGCCCAGTTCACAGGCTTTATCGGTGAATTCGAGAGTGTGCACGGCAGCGTGGTGGAGTGACTCAAAATCTTCGGTTCGGGATCGGTGTTCCGACAGCAACTGAAGGAATGATGTACCCGGTGCCCTATGCAGGGATTGATCAGGCAATCCGCATAGCCGTAGAGGCAGAATCCTTAGGTTATGAATCGGTTTGGGGAAATGACCACATTTCAACACAGAGCTACGTTCGACGTGAGTTCCAACAGCCACCTTCCTATTTCGACCCACTCAGTTACCTCAGTTACCTGGCTGCAGTAACCACAACGGTACGACTAGCCACCTGCGTATTGGTTCTCCCCTTTCGTCACCCTGTCCTCGTTGCAAAGCAGGCGGCGACAATTGACCAACTCTCAGGTGGTCGGTTTGTACTCGGAATTGGGGTTGGGGCGTACCGGGAGGAGTTCGAGGCGATGTGGCCAAAACGAGCACTCCATCGCGGCGACTACGTCGACGAATCTGTCGAAGCCATTCAGCTGCTTCTTCGCGAACGTGAAACCAGCTACTCGGGTAACACTGTGAACTTCAACAACATTGAGAGTTTCCCAAAGGCCGTTCAGGACCCGTTGCCGATTTTGTCCGGAGGTAACTCGCAGGGAGCACGCCGGCGAGCTGGTCGCTTTTGCAATGGCTGGCTCCCAGCCTGCCTTACACCAGACGAATATCGGATTGGCGTTGCTGAGATCGCTCGTGAGGCAGAACTGAATTCAAGAACACTGAATGACTTTGAAAAGGCCATCCAGGTAGTCGTCTCTGTCGACTCCACACACGAGGCCGCTGTCAGCCGATTCGAATCATCCCAAGTGCATGCCCATCTCCATTCGTTGTCCTCTTCAACGCTGAAGGGAAAGCTTGATGCAGGCCTGGAGGAGCGCAATCTTGTTGGAACCCCAGAAGAGGTGCGTGAGAAGATCTTGCACTATTCCGATGCTGGAGTAGAAACCTTCGCTGGTTTATTATTCGCTACGAACACAGTTGAAGAAACACTCGAGTCAATGGCAATGTTCGCTGAAGAGGTAATAGGCCTATGAGCAGACTGAAGGTCGCTACCAGCCAACGGCTCCTCCGTGCACTTGAGGACGCTCCGTTCGACGGCTTAATTCTTGCCAATCCCTCCAACGTGGCCTACGCGACGGGATACCGCAGCGTGGCGGACACCATCGCGTCAGGAACGCGAATGCTGGCTTGTATCACCAAGGAGCGACAATTGCTGATTGCTCCAGCAGGAGATGCGGCAGCAGCCCTCGATTTTGGTATTGCCGAAGATGACTTCGTTCCGTACGGAAGATTCTTCTTTGAGGCATCCGATGGCCAGCATGCCGCTGCTTCGATGTCGGATGTACACGCTGATATGGAATCGGCTCTTACAGAAGCCATCGCTCGTTCCGGCCTAACCGGCGCGATTGGCGTCGATAGCCTCGTCCCCGAGCGAATCAAAATCCTCCTCGAACAACAGAACGGGGTTGACGTCGCAGCCGAAGCGCATGACTGGGTTCTCAGCATCCGCGCGATAAAGACCCCCCCTGAGGTCGATCTTCTCCTGTCAGCAATCAAGTGCACCGAAGCGGGCCTTGATCGAGCCTTAGAGGCCGCTTATCCCGGGATCACTGAGCGCGAATTAGCGAGTCTCGTCGCACAATCCATGGTTGAGGCAAACGCCGAACCCCGTTTTCTGGTTGTCACAACAGGACCACGAAGCGCTCTCTCTGATGCCCGAGCGACTGACCGGGCCTGGGAAGTCGGTGAACTACTACGTTTTGACGTCGGCTGCACCTACCAGGGTTACTGGTCGGATATCGGCCGGACCGCTGTTCTCGGAGAGGCCTCTTCCGAACAGGAGCGTTGTTACGCAGCGATTCTGGCTGGCGAAGAAGCACAGTTGGCCCGCGCTAAACCGGGAATGACGGCCGGCCAGTTGTTTGATATAGCTGTAGAAGCAGTGGAAGACGGTGGCATCAAGCCATACCGCCGCCATCACTGTGGGCATGCAATCGGTAGCGACGTCTACGAGTGGCCGATTATCGCGCCCAACTCGGTTGCTGAGTTGCAAACAGGCATGGTCTTCTGCGTTGAAACTCCTTACTACTGCCTGGGCTGGGGCGGGATGATGGTGGAGGACGCCATCCAGATCACCGACGAAGGCAACAGGAAGTTGACCTCGATTGACCGATCTCTCCGGGTTGTTCCTGCCTAATGAACGCCTACCTCGGTTATCTGGAGTGTCCACGGTGCAAGCACCAGGTGTCGGAGGAAGAGGCCTTCTGGGGATGTGTACCGTGCCGACAGGAGGGCCTTCCGGTCAATGTGCATCCTGCTTATGATCTAAAACGCTCAGTTCCGGACGAACCGCGCTCGGCTTCTGGGATTTTCCGATACCAGTCTCTGCTCCCAGTTAAGGGACAGTCCCTACCGGTTAGTCTCGGCGAAGGTTCAACGCCCCTCCTGCACCTGGCGGAGCTCGGTGCAGGGATCGGCCTAGACAATCTCTTCATCAAGGACGAGACCCGTAACCCAACCTTGTCCTACAAGGACCGTCTGGCAGCAGTGGCTGTCAACCACGCCCGGGAGTCAGGTGCTTCAACCGTCGTGGTGGCAACTACTGGAAATCACGGTGCCGCAGTTGCCGCCTATGCCGCCGCAGCAGGGTTGGCCTGCGTAATCCTCACCCTTGAAAGCGTTCCGGTGGAGATGAAGGTGCTCATGCAGGTGTACGGAGCCAAAGTCGTCGCACTCTCCTCGGGGCCCGAGCGATGGAAGTTGATGAGGAGCGCTGTCAATGAATTCGGCTGGACGCCGATGTCAGGCCTTGCTGATCCACCGCTTGGTTCGAATCCATTTGGAATCGACGGTTACAAGACCATCGCTTATGAGCTGGTGGAGGATCTCGGCCGGCAACCCGATTATGTCGTAGTACCGACGGCATACGGCGATGGTCTTACAGGTATATATAGGGGGTTTAGGGATCTAAAGGATCTGGGCAGGATCAATGCAATCCCAAAGATGGTGGCGGCCGAACCCTTGGGGCCCTACAAAGCTTCGCTTGATGAGGGTGGTGAGATGCCTATCAGCGTTCCACTACGGAAAAGCGTGGCCTTTTCAATCGCTAGTCCAGTTGCGACATACCAAGGGATCCAGACGATCCGGCGCTCTGGCGGAACAGCGGTTCCAGTCAGACAGGATGCGACCATCACACACGCGCAAAGACAACTCGCAGCAGCTGGACTTTACCTTGAGAACTCAGCGGCGATATGCCTCCCTGCTGCTGCCAGCTTGGTAGGGGGGACTCTCTCCCGTGAGGACCTTGTGGTCCTAATCGGTACTTCCTCTGGACTAAAGGACACTCGTAGCACCGCAAAGGGTCTTGAGGACGTCCCCACCATCTCTCCCGATTTGAACGAACTGTCAAGGATTGTGAACCGGGTATGACCCTAGATAGCGGACACCTCGACGAAACCAGAGACGTTGTACACCGCTTCTACACGTCATTTCTTGACGGTGATGCCGACGGCATGCTCGATTTGATGGCTGAATCTGTGAAGGTCCGCTTCTTGGCTCAAGTAGATTTCACTGGCAAACAGGAGGCTCAGAGGTTCTTTGCGTTTTCTGGCGGCCTGTTGTCAAATCTGAATTTCAAGATCGAGGAACAGATATTCGACGGAGAATGGGCGGCCACCCTCTGGACCGAAACCGGGATTGTCACGGCTTCAGACGAGACCTGGACGAACCACGGAGTCGATCTAATTCGAGTAGAGAACAACGAAGTTACTGTTGTTCATGAGAACAACGACGTGCGCTTGGTCCGCGCTCATCTTCCTATTTTCGATACCAACTATTGAACGCTCTCAGGAGATCGGGCTGAAGTCCGTGTCGTACCCAAACGCCCTAGGACCTACGACCTCTAGCGCCTCAGGAGTCTTCAACAGGTCCGAACAGGGAATGGCGAGCACGTCTGCTCGAAACCCGTAGCGCACGACTTCGGTCGTCAGAGGCTCACCCCGGTCGGTTGAAACCAGGGTGATTAGATCCGGCACAATAACTTGAGGCTCGCCATCCTCGAGTATCACGAGATTCTCGTTCTGAAACTCAATTCGGATCTTCCGACCAGCGTCATCTCCTATGCCTTCAAGAAGCAGGTGACCTCGAGCGAATCCCTTCGTCGTCTTGCGTTCGATGTCTACGACCTTTCCTCGGAGGTATCGATAGCCGCCCGTAACCGAAAGGACCGCTGCTCCTGGATCCTGATGACTACGTCTTGCCTCGAGAACAGCTTGGCCGATTCGCTGAGCCAGTGAGAGCGTGTTGGGGATGATCGTGCGACGACAGTGGGCTCCGTTCATAGGAGAGCCTGCAAGACCCGCGTGGCCACCCATTTCGATAGTTACCGAGCGTGCAATCCTCTCCAACCATTTCGCGTCGGTCACTTCAGACAGGACAACCTGATTTCCCCGTTCATCCGCCAAAGCCGCGGGTGCGGGACTTCCTCCATAAATCAGGTAGGTGATCATCTGTAATTCTGGAAACGCTCGGCCCATACCGTCCCCATCAACCACAGGTATGTTGAGCGCAGCACCAACCACTAACGGAACCATGGAGTTACCGCCACCCATCTCGAACGGCGCCACGGCGTCAAACCGAATTCCGAGATGACCCTCTAAAGCCCGGACCGCATTGGCTTCCTCGTCTCCTTGAGGCAACTTTTCGTAGCTGACCACCGGCGAACCCATGCCGCCTGAAACGACCAGTTGCTGCTCGTCAGTCACTTCTGTCGGATCGATCACCAGGACCCGTCCGACTCGGCGCACTGCTTCTCTGGCGCGCAAAAAGCCAAGGTAGGGATTACCTCCTCCTCCAGTTCCCAGAATCCCAGCACCAATCGCAATGGGTGCAAGATCCTCTTCAGTGAGTTCCCACATTCAATTCCACCTGACTCCAGTTGATGAGAGAGAAATAGGAATAGTATATAATTGCTCATCCCTCGTTAGGAGACTCGGTGCACACCGAATTCGTGCTCAACACAAGAGAAATCGAGATTGAGGCACCCTCGACCGAAACGCTCCTCACCACCCTGCGAGAGAGGCTCCAACTCACCGGAAGCAAGGAAGCTTGTGTAGAGGGTGAATGTGGGGCCTGCACGGTACTTGTCAACGGCCGACCTGTTGATTCGTGCATCTACGCGACTGCGGCCGTAGATGGACTTGCCGTCACAACGGTGGAAGGGCTTGGAGGCCTGGATGGAAGCCTCACGCCGCTACAGCAGTCCTTCGTAGACCACTTTGCTATCCAATGTGGATTCTGTACTCCGGGTCTCCTGCTGACGCTCAGTGCCCTGCTGGACGCAAATCCAAATCCCGACCGTAAAGAAATAGAGAACGCAATCTCTGGGAATCTCTGCCGCTGCACTGGCTACACCCAGATCGTAGAAGCCGTTGAAGCTGTGAGCCTGGAAGAGCGCTCTTGATGACTGAGGTCGGCCAGTCCTCCATCCGAAGCGACGGCGTTGTCAAGACCACAGGAAGGGCTCTCTTTGGCACCGATGTCATCCTTCCAGGAATGCTTCATGCTCGTCTTCTCCGGTCACCCGTGCCAGCCGGTCGAATCGTCGCTCTTGATCTCTCAAAAGTTGCCGAGTTTCCGGGAGTCCGAGGTGTCCTAACAGCAGCTGACATACCCGACCGGCGATCGGGCCTTGTTCTCATGGATGCACCACTCTTTGCGAGCCAGTTTGTGAGATTTGAGGGTGAGCCGATTGCCGCCGTTGTCGCCGAGACAAGAACCATTGCGAAGCAGGCGTTAGCGCTGGCCGTTCTTGAGATAGAAGAGATGCCGAGCGTCGGCAACATCGAGGATGCAATTGCTCCGAATGCTCCTCTCGTGCATCCGGACTGGGAATCCTTTGCGACTCCGCCGGGACTCGAGTGGCCGCGGGCGGGAAATGTTGTTGCGGAGACGTGTTCTGACCCGGAAGGTGTAGACGAAGCGTTTGCTGGAGCAGCTACCATTATTGAGGATCGGTTCGAAACAGGCCGTCAGTACCAGGCCTACATGGAACCCCGAATGGCTGTAGCCGAATTCGATGGTCAGCGATTCACAATCCACGTCGCTCATCAGTTCCCCTACAACGTGCGTGATCGAGTAGCCGCGGCCATTGATGTGAGTCCCTCAGATATTCGAGTGGTGGGCCACCACATCGGGGGAGGTTTTGGCGCAAAACTCGACACCGGCCTTGAACCCTACGCTGCGCTGCTAGCCCGTCAATCTGGAAGACCAGTGCGATTGGCAAACGATCGGTCAGAGGATCTTTTGACCTGCCAGTGCCGTGAAAATGCCGTCATCAAAATCCGAACCGCCGTCAGCCAGAGCGGTGAGTTGTTGGCCCGTGACGTTGACGTACTCATGGATAGCGGAGCCAGTGCAACTGACATTCCATTCCTAACCAGTATCCCCATGCATGTATTCGGTTCCCTCTATCGGATCGGTCCGGTGCGAATCAGAACTCGAGCCGTCTATACGAACACAGCACCGACCGGGGCATTCCGCGGCGTCAGCGGGACACACCTCTACTTCGCCCTGGAACGCCATATGGACCACATCGCAAATAAACTGAACATCGACCGCTTGGAATATCGCAGGTCACACCTTCAGCCTGATGGAAGCAAGTTGCCCACAGGCCAGGTCCTTGAAGATGCAGGAATCCTTTCGGAAGCGTTCGACGCTGTCGAGCAATTGGCTCCATGGTCGGAACTGGGTCAAGGTCCAAATCGCGGTGTCGGTATTGCCGCTTGCATGTGGCTCACCAATCCAATGCCAGGTTCCGCAACGCTCAAACTAAACAGTGACGGAACGCTAGGCGTACTGACTGCGGCCACGGAGAACGGGTCAGGAGCAATTGCTACCGGCGTTCGTCAGATCGCCGCCGAAGAGTTCGGCCTTCCGGCTGACAAAGTCGTAGTGACCATGCCTGACACGGACGCGGCAGCATTTGATGCCGGATCACAGGGAAGCCGCACCACCCACATAGTGGGTAGGGCCGTACTCGAGGCCGCCATTGAGGTCCGGGCTCAGATCCTCGATACCGCTGCCAATATTCTCGAAGCAGCAGTGGAGGATCTAGAGCTGGCAAATGAGATGGTCAGCGTCTCCGGTACCCCATCAAAACAAGTCTCCCTGGCAGAAATCGCAGCTACGGCGCAAGCAACCACAGGTCCGATCAGTGGGACCGGTTCGTATACGACTCCTATGCCACCGATCAACCCAACATGCGCATCAGGGCTTCTCTTCCCCGCTTTCCCGACACCCACCTACCACGTGCATGTCGCAGAAGTTGAGATTGATCCCACTACCGGGATAGTGCGAGTGCTCAGGTATCTAGTCGCTCAAGAAGTCGGAAAAGCCATCAACCCGGAGGCCGTCCGCGGTCAGATTCAAGGAGGGGTTGCACAGGGCCTGGGCTACGCCTTGTGGGAAACCCTCCAAATAGATGGCGGTCGTTATAGGCAGCGAACTTTTGAGGCATACGGGCTGCCACTAGCCGCTGACGTCCCGGAGGTTGAAATTGTCCTGCTTGAGCACCCCGATCCCGCAGGTCCTTATGGTGCAAAGGGAGTCGCTGAGCCGCCAATTATCCCCGTAGCTGCCGCAATCGGGAACGCTATCGAAGACGCTCTTGGGAAGTCAGTGGACACACTACCCATCACTGCCGAACGCGTACTCGAGCTACTCGCCGAATCGTGATGGCTTCGAATCTTCGAGTTGGAGTGGACGTCGGCGGCACCAACACAGATGCAGTGGTCATGGTGGGGGACGCTGTTGCCGCGTCGGTAAAGGTGCCAACCACGGACGATGTAACGGGTGGGATCCTTTCTGCTCTGACGGAACTCTTCTCGGATACCGATCTCTCGCCCGCTTCCATCGTGGCGGTCATGATTGGCACTACCCATTTCACAAACGCCGTGGTTGAGGCCAGTGGACTGACTCCGACTGCCGTTATTCGACTCGGTCTCCCAGCAACGTCCTCGCTGCCCCCACTGGTGGATTGGCCTGGCCGACTGGTCCAGGCCATCGGGAACCACACCTATATGTGTCGGGGTGGACACGAATATGATGGGCGAGAGATTGCTCCCCTCGATCATGATGGACTACAACGGATAGTTGAAGAGGCCGCGCTTGCGGGAGTGCGGTCCTTCGCCATCACCTCGGTCTTTTCTCCGGTGAATCCGGAGTTCGAACATGAGGCTGCTTCAATTATCAAGGAGAGCGTCGATGGCGCCTCCGTCAGTTTGTCGAGCGAGATTGGGCGAATCGGCCTGCTCGAACGAGAGAACGCGACTGCTATGAATGCCTGTCTCATCGATCTGGCGAACCGGATCGTGCACGCTTTCGAGGCCGCTGTAACCGGTTTCGGTATAAGCGCACCTCTGTATATAAGTCAGAACGATGGCACGCTGATGAATGCCGACTACACCCGTCAGTATCCCGTCGCCACATTTTCTTCAGGACCAACGAATTCGATGCGCGGTGCGGCGTTCTTGAGTGGATTAACGGACTGCGCTGTAGTCGACGTTGGTGGGACCACATCTGATGTGGGCGTATTGGTGAGTGGATTTCCCAGAGAAGCCTCCGCAACAGTTGATATCTGCGGCGTACGTACCAACTTTCGGATGCCTGATCTCATATCGATTGGCCTAGGCGGTGGCAGTCTGATCAGAGATATAGATTCCCCAACCGTCGGGCCGGACAGCGTGGGATTCAAACTAACTAGTAGATCACTCATCTTCGGCGGAGACACTCTGACTGCGACTGACATAGCGGTGGCAGCGGGCCTAGTCGAGATTGGCGACCCAAGCCTGGTTGCTCATCTCGACTCGTCACTTGTCGCCCAGGTCAGGAGCAACATCCAGAGATCTCTAGCTGAAGCTGTGGACAGACTGAAGATCCGACCCGAAGACGTGCCTCTTGTCGCTGTGGGCGGAGGAAGTTTTCTCGTAGAACAGCACCTGCCTGGTACTAGCAGGGTGGTTATGCCTGATAACGGACCCGTGGCAAACGCTATCGGAGCTGCTATCGCCCAAGTCGGCGGTGAGGTCGACCGGATCTTCTCTCTTCAAGATGTCAGCCGGGAAGAGGTCCTAGACCTCGCACGTCAAGAGGCAATCCAGCGAACCATCGATGCTGGGGCTTCATCTGACACCGTAGAAATAGTCGAGGTAGAAGAAGTGCCGCTCTCCTACCTCCCGAGTAACGCTGTGCGAGTCAGGGTTAAGGCCATCGGGGACCTGGAGTTCACTTGAAAAGAAACGAGCAATTTCCACTAGAGGGGCACACAGCTCTAGTTACAAGTTCTTCCCGGAACCTCGGAGCCGAGATTGTCCGGGTCCTCGCTGCATCTGGAGCAAACGTCATCACGACGTACTTCCAGTCCAAATCAGCGGCTGAGGACCTGGTCGATGAACTTGCCGACACGCCTGGAACCCATTCAGCTGTTCACGGCGACACCCGCAGCGCGACCGCAACCTGCCTTCTACTCGAAAATGCAATTGCCGCAGCACCCGGGACGATCGACATCCTGGTCAATAACTCGGGACCCTTCTCCATGACTCCGTTCACCGAGTTGACGGTCGACGAATGGGACCGAATCTGGAACGGAAATGTGACAGCCGCCTTCCTCGCCACACAAATGCTTGCGCCGCAGATGCGTTCACTCGGCTGGGGTCGAATCATCAACGTATCGGCCGGCTCTGCCTACCTTCGGAACCACTCGATTTACACAATCGCTAAAGAGGCGATGCTCACATTAACCGAATCGATGGCACTGGAACTCGCCCCCGAAATCACTGTCAATTGTATAGCCCCGGGCCAGATAGCCGAATCAGCAGATGACATGGCCGAATTTGATCCTTCGTTCGTAGACCGAACAATCCAACGAACGCCTGCCGGCCGCCTAGTGACACGAAACGAAGTTGCTGGACTGCTCCTGGCTATGTGTCTTCCAGAATTTGACATGGTTACTGGAGCGACAATCCCCATAGAGGGCGGCTGTCGAATCAACCGCTTCTGAGGATCTCTTGAATGACCTACAACGCCTATTATTTGCCTGCAGGCAATGGCACAGTTAGTGTTGGTCCAGTATTTATAAAGTTCGATTGCCACTCATAAGGCATTCGGAACCAACCAGCCAATTTCCACCAGGGGGATGTAATGAGTCCAGTTCACACTCTGTCTCGGGTCGTCCGATTGACAGGTATTGCGTCAGTGCTATTGGTCACCGCCATTTCCTGTGGAAGTGACGATGACGGAACCGGAGATGGCGGTGCAGCGGCACCTGCGGCAACCGCGGCACCCGCGGCACCCGCGGCAACTGCGGCACCCGCGGCACCCACAGAGAGCGCTCCGGCTGATGACAGTGGCTCATCTTCCGACTGTGATCCGTTGCGGGTTTCCGATGAGTCGGATACAGACATCCTCGAGTTGCATCTGTTCCGGAGTACTGGGGCGTACACGACGACACGTGCGTTGAGTTGGCCACCCCTGGACCAGACCTATGCAGAGAAGGACGGAATTCTTGAGGGGACTCAGGAAACTGTCCCGAGTGCGCTGATTGAATCGGTTGAGTGGTCTAACGACCGGAGTTCTGCGACGTTCGTTGTCAACAGCGACGCCAAGTTCGGTGATGGTAAGCCAATCACCGCTCACGACTTCGTGTACACGTTCAAGAGGGCGATCGACTCCGCGGGAAGCTACATCCCGCTGCTACTGCCGTTCGTGGATATCGACTCCTCGGATTTGATCGAGGTGGTTGATGACCGAACCTTTACGGTCAACGCCAACCGCCCAACTGCACTACTTGAGCGGTTCCTCACCTTCCAGGTGTTCGCACCCATCGACAAGGAGCTAGCTGAGGCAAACTCCACCGAAGAGGACCCGTGGGCCTTCGATTACTTCGTAGACCACAACAACTCTTCGGGCCCATACACCTTGACGGACTGGGACCGCGCCACCGGTGAACTGGTCCTCGACGTGAACCCAGGCTTCCCCGGCGAGGTCAACAACTGTGGGGTGATTATCAAGAACATTCCCGATGCGGAACAACGTGTCCAGCTCCTCCAGAACGGCGAGCTTGACGTGATCATGGGTGTTCCATCACGGCTGATACCGACACTTGAGGCCGACCCGAACATCACTGTGTATCGGGCACCTTCCTCAAGGCTCAGCTACTTGTACATGAATCGGGCGTTCGAACCGTTGGACAACAAGTTGGTTCGTCAGGCCATCTCTTGGGCTGTGCCTTATGAGGCCCTCTTGGAGAACATCATGTATGGCTACGCCCAACCAGCAGGGACTCTGGTGACCTCTCCAATGGAGACCTACCAGGGCGACGCTGCCGGTGTGTACAGCTTTGATCTGGATAAGGCCAGAGAGGCCTTTGAAGCATCAGGAGTTGAACCCTTCTCAATCGAGTTGGGAGTCCAGCAGTCCCAGACGCAAATGCAGCAAGCGGCCGTTCTGATCCAGGACAACCTCCGCCAGATCGGCATTGATCTGGTGATCAACATCCTTCCTGACGGCGAGTATCAGGACCTCCGCAACAACCGTGGGATGCCAATGGCTTTCCACCAGTGGTTCTCATGGGGTGATGATCCCTTCTACCAGATGACTTTCCTCGGGGGCTGCGGTTCATTCGTGAACTTCGCTGATGGCTGCAACGAGCGCCTCGATGAGGTCGTGAGTGAAGGCAAGTTTGAGACCGACAAGGCTCGCCGCGCCGAGTTGTCCCTCGAAGCCCAACAGATCATGGTTGATGAGGCATCCCGGGTATACCTCTGGTCAGCCGACTGGGTGATTGCAACCCAGGCCGGCATCACCGGAGTCAAGAAGGACTTCAGTTCCGTTCCACGCCTCGAAGCACTTGGAAGAAACGGCTAAGAGGCAAGACGGCTCGAAGAGAGCAAAGTCAAGCGAATGGGCGGGGAAGCACCGGCTCCCCCGCCCATTCGCAGACATGACATCGGTTAAGTCGAGCGAGGTTGCGTTTATCCTCAGCAGCGCTCGCGTAGCAAATACCGTTTAAGTTGTAGCTTGATGTGACTAGAGAGGCTTGGCATTGAAGAAGTACCTCTTGAAGCGTGTCGCCACCTCACTACTCACGATTCTTGGCATCGTCGTAGTCGTCTTCTTTATCGTCAGGGTCCTCCCCGGGGATGCCGCAGCGGTAAGAGCTGGCCCCTATGCCAATCAGGAGATGATCGATCGAATAGCCGACAAATATGGGCTCAACGACCCCCTGCGTGTCCAATTTGTCGACTACGTCTCTGGCGTCGCCCAGGGCGACCTTGGCGTTTCTATCCGAACGAACCAAAGTGTGACTAGGGAGCTTCTCGACCGACTGCCTGCGTCTCTAGAACTTGCCGTCTACTCGGTAATACTCGCCACCGCCGTTGGAGTAAGCCTCGGCGTGTTGTCTGCGCACCGGCAAAATACTTGGATAGATCGACTTTCGCGGATCTTCGCGGTTGTCGGCTCAGCTATGGCTCTGTTTTGGTTGGGCTTGCTCTTGACCTTTTTCTTTGCCTTCAAGTGGCGGTGGTTCCCTGGTCCGGTAGATCGACTAGCCGTCGGGAGCGAAGACCCAGGGACGTTTACAGGCTTCTACACAATCGACGGGATACTCTCCGGTCGCCCAGATATCACCGTGGAAGCATTTCGGTATCTTGCCCTGCCCGTAATCACATTGGCGTTCGTCCTTGCTGCGCCGATTCTAAAGATGGTTCGATCAGCAATGATCGAGGCCTTGGAGAGCGACTTTGTTCGTACTGCCAAGGCGGTTGGAGTCCCACGGACGCAGATCCTCCTAGTGGATGGATTCCGAAACGCTTTGATTCCCGTTACGACAACCATCGGGATTGTGTTCGGCTTCATGCTCGGTGGAAACATCCTCGTGGAGTTCCTCTTTTCGTGGCCCGGCATTGGCCGTTACGCCTTCGATGCGATTACTACTCGGGACCTTGAAGCCCTTCAAGGCTTTGTGGTCTTGGTAGGCGTGATGTACGTATTCCTAAACATGGTCATCGACATTGCCTACGCAGTGATTGATCCTCGGATACGACTCGGTAGTGGGATTACGAAATGACTCAAGTCCCAGGGCCCTCATCAAAGAGGCCAGCCGATTCTCAGTTCGTGGTTCGGCGCGTCTACGTGCCGAAAGAGCAGTCGCTGCCGAGACGATGGCTCTCGTTCATGCGAGCAAATCCGTTGTTCACCATTGGCTTGATTCTGCTGACAATGTTCGTGGGCCTAGCGGCCATCGGACCTTTCTTCGTCGGCGACCCACTCCGCACCAATATCTCGGAGATGTTCTCTCCTCCCTCTGCAGAGCATTGGTTTGGAACAGACGTGTACGGACGAGACATATTTGCCCGAGCTGTCCACGCTGCCCGTTTAGACCTCTCCATAGGTCTGACAATCGCACTTGTCGCGATGGTCATCGGTTCAACCATCGGAGTCGTATCTGGCTACCTCGGCGGCTGGGTCGACGAGATCATCATGCGGCTTACCGACATCCTCTTAGCCTTTCCGGGTTTCGTCTTAGCCCTAATCATCGTCGCCGCTCTAGATGAATCGCTACTCAACGTGGTGATCGCCGTCGCTGCCGCATATGTCCCCTACTTCATCCGACTAACCCGCGCACAAGCTCTCGTAGAGCGTGAGCAGGAATATGCGGACGCTGCCCAACTGGCTGGTAACAGTCCGATCCGGATTGCATTTCGTCACGTGATGCCCAACTCGCTGCAACCAGCGCTCGTCTCAGCCACCCTCGTGACAGGATGGGCTGTTCTAACGGTTGCCGGGCTTGCCTTTCTGAGCGTCGGAATCCAACCTCCCCAGGCCGAATGGGGTGTGATGGTCGGAGAAGGCGCACGTGACATCATCACCGGTGAGTGGTGGACCTCTCTATTCCCCGGGGGAATGATTGTTCTCGCCGTAATGGCATTTCACTTCATTGGCGATGACCTAACCGAGGCAAGAGCATGAGCCTCTTAAGGGCAACCGGCCTCAACGTCGAAGTGACCGGTAGCCCGTATCCCATACTCCGCGAGGTTGAATTTTCTGTGGAACCCGGAGAAATTCTCGCCCTGGTCGGCGAGTCGGGCTCGGGGAAAACCATGGCTGCGCTAGCCGTCATGGGTCTATTGCCGTTCGGTATAGATATGACTGCAGGAGAAGTACAGCTCGAAGGCAGGAATCTGGCCCGTTCCGATGGAACGGTTGAACGAGATGCCAGCCAGATATCAATGATTTTCCAAAATCCCGTCGGCGCACTAAATCCGACTATGCGGGTTGGTTCTCAAATCGCCCGGGCCATCCAGTTCAACCAGCAGATAGGCCGCAGCACAGCCCTTCAGACCGCTATAGAAATGATTGGTCATGTCGGAATACCCGGACCAGAGCGAGTAGCCCGCAGCTACCCACATCAGCTATCGGGCGGAATGTGCCAACGAATCATGATCGCCTTGGCTATAAGTTGCAGACCTCGGCTCCTTATCGCCGACGAGCCCACTACGGCACTTGACGTTACGGTTCAGGCCCAGATATTTGAGTTAATCAAGGCGTTAGTAGAAGAAATCGGCTGCGGCGTGGTCTTTATCACCCACGATCTGGGAGCGGTAGCCGAGATGGCAGATCGAGTAACAGTGATGTATGGCGGACAGGTAATGGAAGAACTGCCCGTAGTCGAGCTGCTAAATGACCCCAAACACCCCTACACCCGTTACCTACTCGAATCCGTGATACGAGAAGTTGACCATCGAATCGAAGATATCGGCGTGGATTTCGCCCTCACAGGTTGTCGCTTCGGTCACCGCTGCCTCCTGGCTCATGACAGTTGCAACGAATACCCAGCGCTTGAAGAGATTTCTCCAGGGCATCGACTCTCCTGCTTCGCAGAGATAACAGAGGCACCGTGACTCTTCTAGACATTCAGGACCTCCACAAGACCTTCGGCCGTGGTGCAGATGCGATTCCAGCGGTGCGCGGCGTCGACCTTCAACTCGAGCGCGGCGAGACCCTTGGCCTGGTTGGAGAATCCGGATGTGGAAAAACAACGCTGGGCCGGATACTGGTCGGACTGAACGTTCCCACCTCGGGACGAGTTTTGTTTGATGGACAGGACGTTGTGGGACGCCTGAACGAGTCTCAGTACCGCGCACGAGTGCAAATGGTTTTCCAACACCCTCAGGCATCACTAAACCCGAGGTTCCGCGTGGCCAGCACGTTAAGCGAGCCGGCCAAACTTCTAGCCGCAAATTCAGACTCGGAGAAAATCTCAGAAGCTATTGCAGAGACTCTTCGTCTCGTGGGACTCGGTCAGGAATACCTCACGAGAAAGCCCGGTCAACTCTCCGGTGGCCAACAACAACGCGTCGCAATTGCCCGAGCTCTAATGAGCGCTCCTGACCTCATTGTTCTCGATGAGCCAACGTCAAGCCTTGATCAATCAATCCGGAGTCGAATTATCTCCCTGCTCAAGGACATCCAAGAAACAAAAGCTGTGGCCTACCTATTCATCAGCCATGACCTAAGTACGGTCCGAAAGATCGCCCATCGGGTAGCCGTTATGTACCTCGGTCGTATTGTTGAAGTATCCGAAACCAACGAACTCTTCGATGACCCCAAGCACCCCTACACAAAGGCCCTACTTTCAGCAGTCCCTTCTCTCGATTCAAACGACCGATCAGAAAGAATCATCCTCCGTGGTGAGACTCCAAGCCCAACAGAACTACCGGTCGGGTGCTCGTTCCAGGATCGATGCGATCTCGTTCATGACCGGTGCCGGACCCAACGACCCGAGTTGGCTGAGGTCGGACCTTCCCATCAAGTGGAGTGTTTCGCAACTCAATGAGTTCCAGCGACTACTTCAACATCCTTCGGATCGATATAGACACTCACGCTGCGGATCAAACCATCGGCAAGTTTGAAAACCTCTGTGAACTCAATCCGGTATTCGACACCATCTGCATCGCACCCAGAGCTCTCAAACTCTGCAACAGCGGTTTCTCCCTCTGCGACAATCACTTTCGCGCTCATCCGCTCATCAGGCAGCGCAGAGAACAGCTCCTGGAGATGTGTCAAGATCGCATCCCGGCCCTCGCAGAGATCCGTGAGGGCGCTCCAATAGGTCGCATCACAATGGTAAAGATCCCTGAGGCCCTCCAGATCTCTGGCGTTGTAGGCCTCAACTACTGCAGAAACTAGAGCACGAGTCTCATTGCTACTCATATTACAACAACACCTCCATCCGAAAGACTAAACAGTAATGCCAAAACCCTCGATAGGCCTAGTCATGGGCAGTGCCATTGCCCCCGAACAACTCGTTTCAGGCGCAAGGACTGCTGAATCAGTTGGCTTTGAAGAAATATGGCTTGCTGAGGACTACTTCTTCACCGGCGGAATCTCTGGCGCCACAATGGTCCTTGACGCAACAAGCAAGATCAAAGTCGCTACTGGAATCGTCTCAGCGATGGTTCGCCATCCAGCCGTACTTGCAATGGAAATCTCAACTCTGTCCAGAGCACACCCTGGACGGTTTACTGCCGGTATTGGGCTTGGAGTCCCCGCCTGGTTGCGTCAGATGGGTCTCCATCCACCCTCCTCCTTAACGGCCATGCGCGAATGTGTAGAGTCAGTAAAGGCCCTTCTGGAAGGTCAGGAGTTGAGCTTTGAGGGAAGCACATTTTCCTTCGACAAAGTCAAACTCACATATCCAGAGCATGTACCTACACCGCTCCATATGGGAGTGAGTGGACCCAAGATGCTCCAATTATCTGGGCGTATTGCCGATGGAACAGTTCTCTCGGTAGCAGCAAGCCACGATTACGTCCGCTGGGCAAAGCAACAGATCGGCATTGGTGCCGAAGCAGCAGGGCGTACCGAGAAACATCATATAACTGTCTTCGCCCTCTATTCGGTCGACAGAAACCCACAAGTCGCTCGTGATGCCGTTCGTGGCCCGCTTGGTTTCTACAAATCTCATGGAACCAACGCGCTTACCGACATCTACGGCAACTCTGCTCAGATCGAAGAATTGCTTACTAAATACGGGACCGAATCATTTGCCGAACACATGCCAAGTCAGTGGATTGAAGATCTAACGATCGCGGGATCTCCGGCAGAATGTGCAAATAAGATTAGAGCCTTTGGTGAGGCCGGTGCAGATACCGTGGCACTCTTTCCTTTACCCACAGAGAGGCTTGACGACCTCATTGCCTTGACTGCGCGAGAGGTATTGCCGATTCTGGATACCTAACTCCGTAATAGCGAACACGTGATTTCACCAAAGGGTGAGTTCAGGTTGTACCTACCGGTTCACTTCACGTTTAACACCAGCGAGAATCGCATCAACATCAACTTGACTACCTGAAAAATGGTCTCCTCGAACACCTAACTTCAGCACGGCCATCGCTACTGCGGTCGGCAGATAATTAGCGACCTCACCTTTCACCACACCGAGCACAAGCCCAGCAGCAAACGCGTCTCCACTCCCGATGCGATCAATTACCGCTGCCTCTATCCCGGGCTGTTCAATAACTCCTTCAGCGTCACAAAGGATTGCCCCTCTTGATCCAACAGTTAGAGCAACGCACTCAGCAGAGAAAGCGTCTCGCGCATATAGAACCACGTCCCGTGGAGAGCCCTTGAAACCGAATACGTCACGTGCATCTTCTTCAGTCACGATGGCAAGAGTTGCTTCTTGGCAGAGTTCTAGAAGTACGGGCTTCGCCTCATCAACTCCCCATAGATGGGATCGATAGTTCACGTCCACACAGACAGGCACACCCGAAGACCTCGCACGCTTCGTGAATTCGATAGACAGCTCACGAAGTGAATTCGACAACGCCGGGGTTATGCCGGTGATATGGACTGCCTTAGCCGAATCAACAACTGCCCACGGTACGTCCGAAGACTCCATTCGAGTGACGGCTGCCTCCTTGCGGTCATATATCACCCGGGTAGGACGAGGAGTCGATCCTGGCTCAATGAAATAGATCCCCAATCGAGCGTCAGGCAGAACACCAACAAACTGGGTATCGACTCCGAGGCTCCCTAGCTCAGCCAGTACATGGTGGCCAAGATCGTTGTCAGGCACGGCAGACACCCAAGCCACCGAGCAGCCCATCTGAGCCAGCGCCACAGCCACATTAGACTCTGCTCCACCAATGGATGCCTCAAGCTGACCCAACTCCGGAAATCGCGACCCTGGCGGAAGAGAAAGACGCAACAAGGCTTCCCCCAAGGTGACCACATCAACACTCACGACATGACCTCCACGAGTTCCCGCATCACCTTAGAGATTGCCGTGTAATCGCCAGCGGCCATCGCACCTGCCGAAAATACAGAGCTGCCTACAATCAGTCCGGCGGCACCAGCAGACATGTAATCACTCGCATTAGCGGCATCAACTCCCCCGCTCGGCAACAGGGGTATTCCACGGAGTGGTACCTGAAGAGCCCTGATATAGGCAGGTCCACCTAACTGCTCAGCAGGGAACACCTTCACAGCAGTTGCCCCTAACTCCATGGCATGTTCGATCTCGGTGGCTGTTGCCGCGCCGGGAATACAGGGAATACCCAGCAAAGCCGCCCTAGACAGGACGTCGCTGCGTGTTGAAGGTGCTACAAGATACTGAGCCCCGGCCTCAACAGCTGCATCCACTTGTTCGCTTGTTCTGACTGTTCCCGCTCCAACTAGTACTTCGGGAAGCCCATCGCACAAAAGCTCAATCTGTTGCAGAGCATCACCATGATCAAGTGTGACTTCCAACAGTTTCGCTCCAGCAGTAAAGGCAGCGTCAGCGACAGCGACAACATGCTTGGTTGGACAACCGCGCAGCACACCAAGCACGGGCACCTCCGACAAGCAGTTAAAGAATCTCGTGGCCAAAGGGTTCGTATCCATCGGAACGAGTTTATTTGATATTTTGTGTCACGAATAGAGATCAGTAGACAAGTACTTCAGCCCGCTGTCACAAGCCAGCGCGGCGACCGAGATAGGTCCGTCAGATCCTTTTAGGATTTCGAGGGCCGCAGCCACATTTGCTCCAGTCGAGAAACCAGCAAATACTCCTTCAAGCCGAGCGAGCAACCGTGTCGTTCGAATTACGGTTTCGTCGTCGACTGTCAGATAGCCATCTACAAGCGACCGGTCCAGGAGGGGCAATTCGTTCTTTGAGTAGCCACCCCCTTGGATGCGGTGGCCCAACTTGCTTGTCGAAGCACCAGAGAGAACCGCAGCAGTAGCAGGTTCTACGACATAACCCAGAACCCCGGCATGAGACTTTCTTAGGGCACGCATGACCCCGGTAAACGACCCCGCAGATCCAACAAAATCCACAAAAGCATCAATTTGCCCATCACTTTGGTCCCAAAGTTCTGGTCCCGTGTATCGCTCATGCGCCTGGACGCTCCCAAGAAGCAGGAATTGGTCAGCTCGAAATGCACCCAGGTCATCTGCCACTTGCCGCGTCCGGGTTTCAACCAGAGCTAGGTCCGCTCCTGACACCTGGCCAGGACTACCACCAGGAGCTTGATCGACCAACTCGACCGTTGCTCCAAGCGCCTTCATCATCTGCGCCCGTTCTACGCTATTACCCCGTGACATCACAGCAATAAACGGATGGTCAAGAGCGCCGCAAACGATCGCTAGACCTGTTCCGGTGTTGCCACTTGTGAGTTCAACCACGGTCTGACCAGGGGTGAGGGATCCATCCAGCCTCGCATTTCTGATCATCTCAAGTGCTACACGATCCTTCTTGCTTGATCCGGGGTTCAGGTACTCCAATTTCAACAGCACCCTGCCGTTAAGACACATATGCGAAACCAAACGATCGAGTTGAAGCACCGGCGTGCCACCTATCAGGTCAATCACCGAGCCGGCGACTCCTTCAGCCATCCGGCGCTTAAGCACATCACTCATATCTAAGAAGACCTTGTCCTGCAAGACGAAAAACGTTATTCACATGGACCAAGCGAACCTGGCTGCCAAAACTTTTCAAGACATCCAGCCCATAGTTCCGATAGAACCGCCTACTGTGGCGATACTGGTCATCTCCCACCCGGTCACCGCTGCCCATTTACCTTCAACTGGCCCGTTGGCGATTGCCGAAGTCAAGAACAACACACATTCCCTTCATCGAAAAACAAAAACAGAGTGTTGCACGCTTCGTCATCGGCATGCACAGCTCCTATAAGACGCTCACTCGCACAATGGGTCTCGCCTCGGCCACACCGACTTCAGGCTCAGTCGGAAATCTGCTTTGCGCACCATGCACCGACACATCCAATAAGCGGTGGAAGAACGCTCGTGCCCGGAGGGTGCGGATCCATCGACACAAGCATATTTGATATTTTGTTTCAAAGACTTTGGGGAACCCTCCCGGACGTAAGGTCCGTGCATGGAGGTTTCTCGTCTGACGGGCGTGCTGGGTGCCCGAGTCGACGGGGTACAACTAGCACCCGACATGGACCCAGCGACCGTAACCGTGTTGCGAAACGCTCTCTGCGAACACGAGGTGCTGGTGGTTCCCCGACAGGCCCTGTCAGCCGACCAACAGGCCGGTTTCAGCCACCTGTTGGGTGGGTTCTCGCCGGTCCCGTTCGTGCAGCCGGTGCCGGAGCATCCCGAGGTGATCAAAGTCGTCAAGGAGGCCTCCGAGTCCGCGGCATTCAACTTTGGCGGGGTGTGGC
>Ga0302127_10000140_pt1 | contig 34446 bp, 31 predicted proteins | sample CB4_SCM_MG_FD_204452 | JGI IMG/M metagenome (GOLD analysis project Ga0302127, IMG submission 204452) | Marine microbial communities from Western Arctic Ocean, Canada - CB4_SCM | ecosystem: Environmental > Aquatic > Marine > Oceanic | place: Canada: Western Arctic Ocean | collected 2017-09-24
CGAAGTTCTCCGCCTACCTGTTGTTCAGCCTGGTCATGAGCGGGTTCATCTACCCGGTGGTGGTCCACATGTTCTGGCAGGGCGACGGGATCCTCTCGGACCTGAGCATCGGCGATGCCCGCTTCAGTGACTTCGCCGGATCCAGCATCGTCCACAGTGCGGGCGGTTGGGCCGCCCTCATGGGTGCCGTATTCCTCGGCCCACGGATCGGCAAGTACGGACCGGACGGCAAGCCGCGGGCGATTCCGGGCCACAACGTCGGCTTCGCTGTCGTCGGCGTGTTCGTCCTCTGGTTCGGGTGGTTCGGTTTCAACGCCGGATCCGAGCTGGCCATGGACAACTGGGTGGCCCACTGCATCATGACCACCCTGCTGGCGGGTTCAGCCGGCGTGGTGGGAGCTGGTGCTGCCATCTGGCGCAAGACCGGCGCCATGGATGTGGGGATGGCCGGCAACGGTGCCCTGGCCGGCCTGGTCAGCATCACCGCCGGAACCGGCACCATGTCCTTCGCCGGGTCCGTCGCCGTTGGATTCATCGGTGGCGTGATCGTCGTCTACTCGGTGCTGTTCATCGAGCGCCGGGGCATAGATGATCCGGTTGGGGCCGTGTCGGTCCACGGCGTGTGCGGTGCCTGGGGCACCCTGGCCATCGGCTTCTTCGCCAGGCACGATGATGCATTCCTGGGGCGTGACGATGCAGGCCTCTTCTACGGCGGCGGTTTCGACCAGTTGCTGGTGCAGGCCATTGGCGTGGTGATCGTCGCCGTCTGGGTGCTCGGCACCACGGCGATCCTGTTCAAGGTCCTGAAGTCCACGGTGGGCCTGCGGGTCTCTGCCGAGGAGGAGCTGGCTGGACTCGACGTGGCTGAGCACGGCTCGCCCGGCTACGGCCCGGAGCCGGTGCTGGTCGGCTGAGCCAGACGACCTAACGGTGGCGGGCGGGTCTTACGGGGCCCGTCCGCTGCGCGTCCCGGTGGCGGTGGTTCAGCCCGCCTGTGCGGCCACGGCCGCGGCGGCTGCCGCTGCTGCGGCGGGGTCCAGTGAGCGTTCCAGGACGGGCTTGGCTTCGACCGGGCACAGGTCGTCGTCCAGTTCGTAGACGAGCGGGGTGCCGGTCGGGATGTTCAGGTCCGCGATGGCGTCGTCGCTGATCCCATCCAGGAATTTGCACATGGCGCGGAGGCTGTTGCCGTGTGCGGCCACCAGCACCACGTGTCCGGTATGAAGGTCCGGCGCAATGGCCTCTTCCCAGTAGGGCAGCATCCGGTCGACCACGTCGGCCAGGCACTCGGCCAGGGGTGGGTCTATGTCGGCGTACCGGGCGTCGTTGTTGGGGTTGAACGGGTTGTCGGCCGTTATGGGTGGCGGTGGTGTGGCGTAGCCCCTGCGCCAGGCCTGGAGCTGTTCGCTTCCGTACTTCTCCCTGGTGGCGGCCTTGTCCAGCCCGGTCAGGTCGCCGTAGTGCCGTTCGTTCAGTCTCCAGTCGCGGCGTACCGGGATCCAGGAACGACCGAGGGCCTCGAGGGCCAGGTTCGCCGTGTGTATGGCCCGGACCTGTAGGGAGGTGTGGACGACGTCGGGTGAGATGCCGGCGGCGGCGAGCAGGAGGGCACCGCTGCGGGCCTCGGCTGTTCCCAGTTCGGTGAGGTCGCAGTCGTACCACCCGGTGAACTGGTTCGTGGCGTTCCACTCACTCTGGCCGTGGCGGAGGAGGATCAGGGTCGGCATGATGGTTCCCGGGTAGACGAGGGCACTGGTAGGGGTTCACGGTAGCGGACCCGCCCGGATCGGTGAAGCGGTGACCCCCATACTTCTTCCGGTCAGAAGTTGCTATAGAGGCACTCAGCATTGCTATAGTAATGAGCAACATAAAGGGTGGAGTTGCTGTAGGCAGCACTACCCTGCACCGTCGGCCCGGGAACCCTCCCCCGATCCCGGGCCCGACGGGGCGAACCCCCTTACACAGAGAACCCCCGTACACAGACCTCTCAGCAGACTGGGAAGAAGGAGACAACACCATGGGCAAGGCCGTTGGAATAGACCTCGGAACCACAAACTCGGTGGTAGCCGTACTCGAAGGTGGCGACCCCATTGTGATTGCCAACGCCGAGGGTTCCAGGACGACCCCGTCGGTCGTGGCGTTCGCGAAGGACGGTGAGGTGCTCGTTGGCGAGGTCGCCAAGCGCCAGGCCATCACCAACCCGGGCCGCACCATCCGGTCGGTGAAACGCGAGATGGGCACCTCCTGGAAGCTCGACATCGACGGCAAGGACTACACAGCGCAGGAGATCTCGGCCCGCACCCTCCAGAAGCTGAAGCGGGACGCCGAGGCCTACCTGGGGACCACGGTCGACCGGGCCGTCATCACCGTGCCCGCCTACTTCGACGACGCCCAGCGCACCGCCACCAAGGAAGCAGGCCAGATCGCCGGCCTCGAGGTGCTCCGCATCATCAACGAGCCGACCGCCGCGGCCCTCGCCTACGGGCTGGACAAGGACGGCGCCGACCAGACCATCCTCGTGTTCGACCTCGGCGGTGGCACGTTCGACGTGTCGGTGTTGGAGATCGGCGACGGCGTCTTCGAGGTCAAGGCCACCCACGGTGACACCAAGCTGGGTGGAGACGACTGGGACCAGGCGGTCATCGACTGGCTGGTCACATCGTTCAAGAACGACCACGGGGTCGACCTGGCCGGCGACGCCATGGCCGCACAGCGTCTCAAGGAGGCCGCCGAGAAGGCCAAGATCGAGCTCTCACAGGTCCAGCAGACCCAGATCAACCTGCCGTTCGTCACCGCCACCGACGCCGGACCACTGCACCTCGACTACACGCTCAGCCGGGCGAAGTTCCAGGAGCTCACCGCTGACCTGCTCGCCCGCTGCCGGACACCGTTTGAGCAGGCCGTGAAGGACGCCGGGCTGAACAGGGGAGAGGTCGACCACGTGATTCTCGTGGGAGGCTCCACCCGGATGCCGGCGGTCGTGGAACTGGCCAAGGAGATCGCAGGTCGCGACCCCTCCAAGAACGTCAACCCGGACGAGGTGGTGGCCATAGGCGCCGCAGTCCAGGCAGGCGTCCTGGTTGGCGAGGTCAAGGACATCCTCCTCCTGGACGTGACACCGCTCTCGCTGGGCATCGAGACCAAGGGAGGGGTGATGACGCGACTCGTCGAGCGCAACACCACCATCCCCATCCAGCGCACCGAGGTGTTCACCACGGCGGAGGACAGCCAGCCATCGGTTGACATCCACGTCCTGCAGGGCGAGCGCGAGATGTCGCAGTTCAACAAGACCCTCGGCAAGTTCCAGCTGGTCGGCCTCCCGCCGGCGCCGCGCGGAACCCCGCAGATTGAGGTCACCTTCGACATCGACGCCAACGGCATCGTCCATGTGGCGGCCAAGGACAGGGCAACGGACAACGAGCAGTCCATGACCATCACCGGTCAGTCGTCCCTCGACAAGGATGTAATCGACCAGATGGTCCGCGACGCCGAAGCCCACGCCGACGAGGACCGGACCCGTCGCGAGGAGGCCGAGGTCCGTAACACCGCCGACAACCTCGTCTACCGGACGGCGACGCTCCTGACCGATCAGGGCGACCAGCTCACCGACGACGAGCGGTCCAGCGTGGACGAGAAGCTCGTCACGCTCAAGGCCGCCCTCGAAGGTGACGACACCGAAGCAATCGGGGAGGCCACCGAGGCCCTCATGGCGGCCAGCCAGGAGTTCGGTCAGCGCCTGTACGAGGCAGCCCAGGCTGACGCGGCCTCCGCAGGGGCAGCGGACGCGTCGGGGTCCGATGAGGATGTCGTGGATGCCGAGATCGTCGACGAGTCGTGAGCGACCTTCCTTCGGGTGACGTGTCTTCGCCAGAGGACGAGCCATCGGTCGACACCCCGTCGACAGACGTCTCCGGTGAGTCGCCCGAAGCCTTGACTCCCGATATCGACGCACCGATCGTCGACGACGTCGACATTGCCGGGTCGTCTGGCGACGGCCCGAAAGACCTGGGTGGGGATCCGGTTCTGGATCTGATGGGGATTCTGGAGGGGGAGCGGGACTCCTATCTGGGGGACCTGCAGCGGGTGTCGGCGGAGTTTGCCAACTTCCGGAAGCAGGCCGAGAAGCGGAGCATCGAGGTTGCGGCCGTGGCACGTGGAGCCCTCGCAGAACGCCTGCTGCCGGTGCTGGATGCCTGCGACCTGGCAATCGAACACGGAGCCGACGCTGTGGTGCCTATCCGCAGCTCGCTGGTCAACGCCCTCGAGCCGGCCGGACTGGAGGTACTGGATCCAGTGGACCAGCCATTCGACCCGACCCTGCATGAGGCCGTGCTCCACGTACCGGCTGAAGACGGAGACGACGTACAGGTCGTCGTCGAGGTGCTCCGTCGCGGGTACGCCTGGTCAGGCCGTGTGCTGAGGCCTGCCATGGTGAAGGTCCGGGGCTGATCCGGCAGGGCCGGGGACGACCATGACCGCGCAGCGAGAGTGGTTCGAGAAGGACTACTACGCCACGCTCGGCGTGCAGAAGGAGGCGTCGGCCAAGGACGTCACCAAGGCCTACCGAAAGTTGGCCCGCAAACTCCACCCAGATGCCAATCCGGGTGACGACACTGCCGAGTCCCGGTTCAAGGAGGTCTCGGCCGCCTACGACGTGGTCGGTGACGAGGATCGTCGGGCCGAGTACGACCAGGTCCGGACGATGGGACCCATGGCGGGTGGAATGGGCGGCGGCGGCTTCGGAGGCGCTGGCGGCTTCGACATGGGAGATCTCTTCGGCGGGATGTCCGGCTTCGGGGGTCGCGGTGGTCAACGGGGACGTCGCGGAGACGACCTGGAGACCCGCCTGACCCTGTCCTTCGTCGAGGCGGTTAACGGCGCCACCACCACCATCCATCTCGTCAGCGACGCTGCGTGTTCGACCTGTTCGGGCAGTGGAGCCCGCCCGGGCACCCGCCCGACGACCTGCGAGAGCTGCGGCGGTCGTGGCGTCCGGGCCGACGACCAGGGCCCGTTCTCGTTCTCAAGGCCGTGTGCACCCTGTGGCGGACGGGGCCGGCAGATCGAGGATCCCTGCGGCAACTGCAGGGGCTCAGGTATCGAACGACGACCCAGGGAGGTCCGGGTTCGGATACCGGCAGGCGTCGAGGACGAACAACGCATACGCCTGAAGGGCCGGGGCGGCCCTGGTCGTGGCGGACCCGACGGGGACCTCTTCGTGGTGGTCGCAGTCGAACCCCACCGGAGGTTCGGCCGTCGTGGCCTGAACCTCACCGTGGTCGTACCCATCAGCTTTCCCGAGGCCGTCATGGGTGCCGAGATACCCGTGCCCACCCTTGAGGACGACACGGTCACCCTGAAGGTTCCGGCCGGCACCCGCAGCGGCCAGACCTTCCGCGTCAAGAAAAGGGGGGTCCAGACCGGGCGGGTGACGGGCGACCTGCTGGTGACCGTGGAGGTCCATGTGCCGACCGACCCAACCACAGCCGAGACGGCAGCCATCGAGGCGCTCGGCGAGGCCCTCTCGGGCAGCCCGCGCGACGGACTGGCAGACTGACCCCGATGCAGGAAGCACGCTGATGCCGTACTCACGGCCCGGCCCGGACCAGGCCGTCTACGTCATCTCGGTGGCCGCCGAGCTGGCCGGCATGCACCCACAGACGCTGCGCATCTACGAGCGGCGGGGCCTCCTGGATCCAGCGCGTACCAGCGGTGGCAACCGTCGCTACAGCGAGGCTGACGTGCACCTCCTGCTGCGCATAGCGCAACTCACCGCTGATGGCCTGAACCTCGCGGGGGTGAAGCGGGTGCTGGCGCTTGAGGCCGAGGTGTCCAGGCTGGAGGCGGAGCTGGCAGCGGCCCGCTCGGACGGCAGCCAGGCTGTAGCAGACGTACACCGGCAGTACCGCCGGGACCTGGTCCCCGTGAAGCAGAGCATCACCATCTACAGGGCCCCCCGATCACGCTGACGCGACCTCGTTGACCTGCTGTTTCTCACGGGTTCCCCGGGGGCTGCACGGGGCCACAGAACCCGCCTGAGAGGCGGTCCGGGTCCACAGCGGGAACGGTGTCACCATTGCGGCAGCGGGGTTTTCCACAAGGGGCTGTGGAAAACGTGGCTGATGCGTCTGAACCGCCCAGGATCCGGTAGGGCGGCTCGGCTCGGTCACGTCGGAGAGGGTGTGAAAAGCACTCCGAGGCCACCGGATACCGGCGATAGGCTCGGCCCGTAAGGGACCCGATCCAGGAGAAGTGCCGTGCCAGCGACCGTCATTGTCGGGACGCAATGGGGCGATGAGGGCAAGGGCAGGTTCACGGATCTCGTGGCCAGCGAGGTGTCGATGGTCGTCCGCTACCAGGGCGGCCACAACGCCGGACACCGCATCGTCGTGGACGGTGAATCCTTCGCCCTCCAACTCGTGCCGAGCGGTGTGTTGTACCCCCATGTCACGCCGGTGATCGGCAACGGCGTGGTCGTCGACCCGCGCGTCCTCATCACCGAGATGGACATGCTCGAGTCACGGGGGGTGTCCACCAGCGGGCTCCGGCTGAGCGGCAACGCCCACCTGATCCTTCCCTACCACCAGGAACTCGACGCCCTGCACGAACGTCATCTGGGAAAGAACAAGCTGGGTACCACCAAGCGGGGCATCGGCCCGGCGTACGCGGACCGGGCAATGCGGGTGGGAATCCGGGTACAGGACCTCTTGGACGAGAAGATCTTCCGGCAGAAGCTGGGTGCCGCGCTGGAGCACACCAACAAGGTCCTGACCCGCGTCTTCAACCGGCTTCCGATCGATGCCGACGAGGTGGCTGACGAGTACCTGGGTAACTGCGCCCCACGGCTCATCCCCCACATCACCGATGCCGTAGGCCTGGTCCACGACGAGTTGGACGCGGGCGGCAGGATCCTCATGGAAGGCGCCCAGGCAACCTTCCTGGACCTGGACCACGGCACCTATCCGTTCGTGACGTCGTCGAATCCGGTAGCCGGCGGTGCCTGCACCGGTGCCGGGATCGGTCCCCGGGACATCGACCGGGTGATCGGCATTGCCAAGGCCTATGTGACGCGGGTGGGGGCTGGACCGTTCCCGACGGAGCTGTTTGACGATGTCGGTGACCACCTGGTCGACGTCGGCCACGAATACGGAACCAACACCGGTCGCCGCCGCCGCCCGGGGTGGCTCGATGCGGTCATGCTCCGCTACGCCGTCAGGGTCAACTCGTTGTCCGAACTGGCCATCGCCAAGCTGGACGTCCTCGACCAGCTCGAGGTCATCCGTGTGTGCGTGGCCTACGAGGCCGACGGCGAACGACTCGACCAGCTGCCCTACCACCAGTCGGTGCTGCATCGGGTCACGCCCGTCTACGAGGAGCTGCCGGGCTGGGGTGTTGACATCTCGGGGGTGACGGAGCGTTCGCAGCTCCCGCCCGAGGCCGATGCCTACCTCAGGTTCGTGGAGCAGCAGGTCGGTGTACCCATTGGCATGGTCGGAGTCGGACCGGACCGCCAGCAGGTCCTCCGATTCTCAGACTGAGCGCTGCGAAGACGGAACCGGTGCCGGGTCGATGAGGGTGTGCGTCGTCGGATCCGGCGGTCGTGAACACGCCCTGGCCCACGTGCTGGGCCGCCACCACGACGTCGTGGTCACCCCGGGCAACCCCGGGATCCCGGGTTCGGTCCCGACCCCACCCGAGGAGCTGGAGGCCGACCTCATGGTCATTGGACCCGAGGCCCCCCTGGTCGCCGGGCTGGCCGACCGCCTCAGGTCCGCGGGTCGTCTGGTCTTCGGCCCGGGCGCGGATGGCGCCCGTCTCGAGGGGTCCAAGGCCTGGATGAAGGAAGTACTGGTCGAGGCCGGAGTGCCCACTGCGGGCTACGGCGCGTTCGACGACGAGGTTGCCGCCCTGGCCTATCTCGACACGATGGGCGACCTGTTCGTCATCAAGACCGACGGGTTGGCGGCGGGAAAGGGTGTGCTGGTCACGACCGTTCGGGCCGAGGCGGTCGACGCCGTGCGGTCCTACCTGTCCGGGGACGCCTTCGGTGACGCCGGCCGGACCCTCGTGATCGAGGAGGGACTCAGCGGGCCCGAACTCTCGATCCTGGCCATCTGTGACGGGTCCACGGCCGTGGCACTCGCTCCTGCACAGGACTTCAAGCGCCTTGGCGATGGCGACGCCGGCCCCAACACGGGCGGCATGGGGGCCTACTCGCCGGTACCAGTGGCTACAGAGGCCGTGGTCGACTCGCTGATGGCCAATGCCGTTGAACCGACGCTGGCTGCGCTGCGTGGCCGTGGGATCGACTACCGCGGCGTCCTCTACTGCGGACTCATGTTCACCCCCGACGGACCCAGGGTGCTGGAGTACAACGTGCGCTTCGGCGATCCGGAGACCCAGGTCGTGCTGCCGAGGCTGACGAGCGACCTTGGCGAGCTTCTGGCTGGCGCCGCCGGCGGAAGGCTCGGTCCGGAGCCGACCTTCGACGATGGGGCGGCAGTGGCGGTCGTCTGCGCATCGGAGGGATATCCGGCCTCGCCCCGGACCGGGGATCGGATCACCGGGCTGGACGCTGCATCGGACATGGCCGACGTCACCGTCTTCGCAGCGGGCGTGGGTGCCGACCCAGATGGCGGTCTGGTGACGGCCGGGGGGCGGGTACTCACCGTCACCGGGCGCGGTCCGACGGTCGACGATGCCCGCCGCAGGGCCTACGAGGCGGTAGCTGGGATCTCGTGGCCCGGGATGTGCCATCGGACAGACGTAGCAGCGACGCCCACTGGCGACTAGAACACACCACTGAGGGAAACAGGTCAGGAGAACCCGATGGCGTACAAGGTGGCGGTCCTAATGGGATCACCGAACGATGGCGAGAAGATGGCCCCGGTGGCTGCGACGTTGGAGCGCTACGGCATCGAGGCCGACGTCCGCGTCATGTCGGCCCATCGCAGCCCCGCTCTGGTGTCGGCGTTCGTGGCAGGCGCCCGTGCAGATGGCTATTCGGCGATCATCTGCGGAGCCGGCATGGCGGCGCACCTGGCTGGTGCAGCGGCGGCCCAGACCACCCTCCCGGTCGTCGGGGTACCGCTCTCGGGCGGGGCCATCAACGGTTGGGATTCGCTTCTGGCCACGGTCCAGATGCCGAAAGGCATCCCTGTGGCCACGGTGGCCGTCGACGGAGCGATGAACGCGGCACTCCTGGTCGTCCAGATGCTGGCGATCAGCGACCCGGCACTGGTAGAGGCCCTGGTGGAGCACAGGGCCGAGATGGTGCCGCGCTGAGAAGCGGCACGGAAAGACACCTGGAACCTATGCACATGGAGAACGTCCTCGCCTCCCGGTATGCCAGCAGGCCCATGGCCGAGCTCTGGTCGCCCGAGGCCAAGGTGGTGATGGAGCGCGAGCTCTGGATAGCGGTCATGGAGGCCCAACGGGAGTTGGGCGTGGACATCGCGGACGGGGTCATCGATGACCACCGGGCGGTGGCAGACCAGGTTGACCTGGACTCCATCCGTGAACGCGAGCGGGTTACCCGCCACGACGTGAAGGCCCGCATCGAGGAGTTCTGCGCCCTGGCAGGCCACGAACACATCCACAAGGCGATGACATCTCGGGACCTGACCGAAAACGTCGAACAACTTCAGGTCCGGCGGAGCCTGGAGCTGGTCCTGGATCGCATCGTGTCGGCCCTGGACCGCCTGGCCCGGCTGGCCGTCGAACACGGGGGCCTGGCAATGGCCGGCCGGAGTCACAACGTGGCCGCCCAGGTGACGACCCTCGGCAAGCGGTTCGCCACCGCAGCCGAGGAGCTCCTCACGGCACATCGCCGGGTGTCCGACCTGTTGGCCGCGTACCCGCTGCGTGGCCTGAAGGGCCCGGTCGGGACCCAGCAGGACCAGCTGGACCTGCTGGGTGACGCCACCCGGGTGGATCGTCTCGAACGCCTGGTTGCCGAACACCTGGGCTTCGAGCAGGTGCTGGACTCGGTCGGGCAGGTGTACCCGCGGTCGTTGGACTTCGACGTGGTGTCGGCGCTGGCCCAGGCAGCGGGTGGCCCGGCCAACCTGGCCCGCACCATCCGGCTCATGGCCGGCAACGAGTTGGCCACCGAGGGCTTCCGGCCCGGGCAGGTCGGGTCGTCGGCAATGCCCCACAAGATGAACGCACGGTCGTGCGAGCGGATCAACGGCCTGGCGATCGTGCTGCGGGGTCATCTGGCCATGGTCGGCGGCCTTGTCGGAGACCAGTGGAACGAGGGCGACGTGAGCTGCTCGGTGGTACGGCGCGTAGCCCTGCCGGATGCCTTTCTGGCAATCGATGGCCTCTTCCAGGCGTTTCTCACCGTGCTTGACGAGTTCGGTGTCTACCCGGCCGTTGTGGAGCGCGAGCTCCGCCGCTACCTGCCGTTCCTCGCCACCACCAGGGTGCTGGTGGCCGCCGTACAGGCGGGCATGGGCCGTGAGGAGGCCCACGAGGTGATCAAGGAACACGCCGTGGCGGCGGCACTGGCCCTGCGGGTCGAGGGTGTGGTCGAGACCGACCTGTTGGACCGCCTCGCCGCCGACGTTCGCCTGCCGCTGGATCGCGCCGCCATTGAAGGCCTGGTCAGCGACCCCGCCGTATTCGCGGGAAATGCCCCGGCGCAGGTGGCGGCTGTTGTTGAACGGGTCGCTGTGGTGGTGGCCGCACGCCCGTGGGCAGCGGCCTACGATCCCGAACCGATCCTCTGATCAGCGCCCGCGCCCTGGAGCCATGATGAACCCGACGGTTGACCTGCCACTGCTCCACTCGGGCAAGGTCCGTGACGTCTACGACGCCGGTGACGGCCGACTCCTGATGGTCACGTCGGATCGCATCTCGGCCTTCGACGTGGTGATGGACGAGCCGATACCCGACAAGGGTCGGGTGCTGACGGCGATGACAGCCTTCTGGTTCGAGCGTTTCGTCGACCTGGTGCCCGGGCACCTGATCTCCACCGGTACCGGAGAGTTGGCTGATCTCCTGGGAGGTGCCGTGCCCCACGACCTGGTGGGCCGGACCATGCTCTGCCGGCGGGCCGAGATGCTTCCGATCGAGTGCATCGTGAGGGGCTACATCACCGGGTCGGCCTGGAAGGAATACAGGTCATCGGGGACGATGCACGGTGGTGCGATGCCCGGGGGGCTCCTGGAGGCGGACCGCCTACCCGAACCGGTGTTCACCCCGTCCACCAAAGCCGACGAGGGCCATGACGAGAACATCTCGTATGAGGAGGCCGTGAACCTCGTGGGCAGCGAGGTCGCTGCGCTGGCACGAGAGGCTTCAATCGCCTGTTACCAGCAGGGCGCCGAGTGGGCCGCCGAGCGTGGGATTCTCATTGCCGATACCAAGTTCGAGTTCGGCATGGTGGATGGCCGCCTGGTGCTGGCCGACGAGGTGCTCACACCGGATTCGTCCCGCTTCTGGCCCGCCGAGGCGTGGGCCCCCGGGGCGACACCCCCATCTTTCGACAAGCAGCCGGTCAGGGACCACCTTGATGCGCTGGACTGGGACAAGCAGCCGCCTGCCCCGTCCCTGCCGGACGACGTCGTAGCAGCCACCTCCTCGCGCTATGTGGAGGCCTATGAACGAATCACCGGCCGGTCGTTCGCCGACTGGCCCGGAGCCGGTGGCTGACCGGGTACTGGAACAGGAGGACAGGATGGATTTTGACGTGCTGGTGGATGTACGGCTCCGGGGCGGCATTGCCGACCCGGCGGGAGCCACGATCGAGAGGGCGCTGCCGGCCCTGGGCTTTGACGGGGTGACCGGTGTCAGCGTGGGCAAGACGGTGAGGTTCACGATTGCTGCGGCTGATGTCGGCGAGGCCACGACGCTCGCCGAGGACCTCTGTGCCTCGTTCCTCACGAACCCGGTGATCGAGGACGCCTCCGTATCGGTGTCGCCGGTCGGCGACCCGGCCTGATGGCCACCACCGTCGGTGTCGTGGTCTTCCCCGGCACCAACTGTGAGATGGATGCCGTCTTCGCGGTGGAAGGCATGGGGGGCGAGGGACGCCTCCTATGGCATGCCGACGATGACATCGGCGGCGTGGATGCCGTGATAGTCCCCGGGGGATTCGCCCACGGCGACTACCTGCGTCCGGGGGCGATTGCCCGCTTCTCGCCGATGATGGGCGCCGTGGCCGGATTCGCAGCGGACGGTGGACCGGTTCTGGGGATCTGCAACGGCTTCCAGGTGTTGACCGAGGCGGGGTTGCTGCCCGGCGCCCTGCAGAAGAACTCCGGCCTCAAGTTCCTCTGCCAACCGACGATGCTCCGGGTGGAGACCTCCGAGTCGATCCTGACCGGTCGTGCCTCGGTGGGTGCAGAACTCTCGGTGCCGATCAACCACTTCGAGGGCAACTACACCTGCGACGGCGAGACGCTCGCCCGGCTGAGGGACGAGGACCGGATCGTGTTGCGCTACGTCGACAACCCGAATGGGTCCGTGGATGACATTGCCGGCGTCTGCAACGAGGGGCGCAACGTGGTCGGGCTGATGCCCCACCCGGAGCGCGCCTGCGACGAACTCCTGGGCAGCGCTGATGGAGCGGTCCTCATCGGGTCGCTGTTGGACGCCGCCTGAGCTTGACCTGCTCCGATTCCGGGCAGGACGGGTGCCGAAGCGGTCAGGCGCTGCGGCGGATGCCGGCCGACTTGAGGGTCGCCGACGACACGCCGATCTCACGCCAGGCGGCGTAGGAGATCCCACGACGACCGCCGTAGGCCGCGGCGTAGGTGGCGAATCCGGCTTCAAGCGCCGTCAGGTCGACCGAGGAGGCCTGGGAGAGGGCCTCAAGATCGGCCTCCAGTTCGATCCGCTGCTGGATGAGGCCGAGCCGCTTGGTGATGGAGGCTCCCGCCAGCTCGCCTTCCAGAGTCGCGATCTGGCGGCCCACGCTCTCCGTCGTGCGCTTTCGACCACGCTGTGGGGCGTTCTGTTCCAGAGCCTTCAGGTAGTCGCGGATCGCCGCCACCTCGGACTTCTCAGTTTCGGTCATCTTTGTACGAGCCATTGGGAACTCCTTTAATTGCTGTAAATGGAACTGTGCATTGGAACTGAAGTTGTTCCGTCAATTTTCTTAATTAAATTTAGGCTGAATTCTAAACTCAGAGAGCGTTCTTTTACTGTAACAATACTGTGACAATCTGTTATTTCTCTAGGAGTCAACCAAGCGTTTGGTTTGCAACCAAGCGTTTGGTTTGCAACCAAGCATTTGGTTTGGTTGTCCCTGTTAGCAATGTCAAATGACAGAGTCTTCGAATTTTAATGATTAATTCTGAGGAGGGATGCATGTTCTTATGTGACACCGTAAAGATAATGGGGCAAAGAACTGCCGAGTATTATAGGGCTAAGTATTATAGGGCTAAGGAGTCCAGAGGGTAGCGGGCGACTAGTACGGTGTCCGGCGTGAGCCAACCACTCCACCGTGCCCTCGGTCTGACAGACGACGAGGCCGTGAGGATCGACGAGATCCTGGGACGACCGGCCAACGGCCTCGAGTTGGCCATGTACTCGGTCATGTGGTCGGAGCACTGCTCCTACAAGAGCAGCCGCATCCACCTCAGACGCCTCCCGACCGAGGCCCCATGGGTGCTCGTCGGCCCCGGCGAGAACGCCGGGGTGGTTGACGTGGGAGACGGCATCGCAGCTGCGATCCGCATCGAGTCACACAACCACCCCTCGGCCATCGAGCCGTACCAGGGAGCCGCCACCGGTGTGGGTGGCATCCTCCGGGACATCTTCACGATGGGAGCACGGCCGATCGCCCTGATGGACCCGCTGCGCTTCGGACCCCTCGATGATCCCCGCAGCCGGTGGATCGCCGAGGGGGTCATCTCGGGTGTCTCCGGCTACGGAAACGCCGTCGGGGTTCCGACCGTCGGCGGTGAGGTCGTCTTCGACAGCACCTACAAGGGCAACCCACTGGTGAACGTGCTGTGCCTGGGGGTGCTGCCCACCGAGCGACTGGTGCTCGGGCAGGCCTCGGGCGTCGGCAATCTGGCGGTGCTGCTGGGTTCCAGCACCGGCCGGGACGGGATTGGTGGTGTCAGCGTGCTGGCCTCGGCCGGGTTCTCCGCCGAGGACGACGGCGACAAGCGGCCCAGCGTCCAGGTCGGCGACCCGTACGAGGAGAAGCGCCTCATCGAGGCATGCCTGCAACTGCTCGACGAGGGTCTGGTCGTCGGTATCCAGGATCTGGGAGGCGCCGGCCTGACGTGCGCCACCAGCGAGACGGCATCGCGCGGCGGCGTCGGCATGGACGTGGACGTCTCAGCGGTGCCCCGGCGTGAACCGGGCATGGAGGCCCACGAGGTGATGACCAGCGAATCCCAGGAGCGGATGCTGGCAATCGTGGAGCCCGTCGGGCTTGACCGGGTACTGGCCATCTGCGCCAAGTGGGAGGTCACCGCAGCAGTCATCGGCCGGGTCACTGGCGGTGGTTCCCTGCGCATCCTGGACGGATTCGACGGTGAGGTCCTGGCTGACGTGCCGGCCTCATCACTGGACGACGAGGCTCCCCTATACGACAGGCCGATGGCGCAACCGGCTGCCCCGGCCGGTCCCTCCGGCGATGACCTGGAGGCCCCGGTGGATGCGGGCGCCGACCTGCTGGACCTACTGATCGACCCGGCATGGGTGTACAGGCAGTACGACCACCAGCTGTTCCTGAACACCGTGGTGGGCCCCGGTGACGATGCCGCCGTGTTGAAGCTGAGGCATCCCACCACCGGCGTCGAGACCGGAAGGGGCCTGGCCCTGACCACCGACGGCAACCACCGCTGGTGCTCCGTGGACCCCCGCGGCGGCACGACGAGGGTGGTCGCCGAATCACTCATGAACCTGGCCTGTGTCGGGGCGCGCCCACTGGCCGTCGTGAACTGCCTCAACTTCGGCAACCCCGAACATCCCGAGGTCATGTGGCAGCTCTCGGAGGCCGTGGATGGCCTTGCAGAGGCCTGCGTCGCATTCGGGGTCCCGGTAGTGGGCGGCAACGTCAGCCTCTACAACGAATCGGCCGGCACCGACATCGATCCCACGCCCGTCATCGGTCTCCTGGGCATCGTTGACGACCTGGTCCGGCGTCCGCCGGGCGCCACCCTCGTCGACGGCCACCGCCTGGTGCTGCTTGGACCACCGGACGTCTCGCTCAGCGGTTCACTGTGGGGAGCCACACGCGATGCAAGGGGCGGCGTGTTGGCGCCGCTGGACCTCGGGCTCCACCAGCGTGTCGTGGATCTCGTGCGGGACCTTGTCGTCTCCGGTCGTGTCGACGGTGTGCATGACGTGTCGGCCGGTGGCCTTGGCGTGGCGATCGCCGAGATGGTGTCGCGGTCCGGGGTGGGTGCCCATCTGGCCAGGGTCGACGACCACCGTGCCCTGTTCGGCGAGGGCCCGAGCCGTGTGGTGCTGGTCGTGGATCCCGAGTGCCTCTCCGATGTCCTGGCCGCCGCCGAGGCCGCTGCGGTCCCGACCACGCGGATCGGCCTGGCCACGGGTGATCGCCTCATCGTGAAGGGTCTGCTGGACGTGTCGGTCGACGACGTGGTGGCAGCCCACACCGACCGGCTTCCCGAGGCCCTGGGCGCCGGGACGACGAACCGATGACCCTCCCGGCGACCGTTACGGATGTCGCCGATGTGGATCCGGACGACGACACGCCCAAGGAGGCGTGCGGTGTCTTCGGTGTGTTCGCCCCGGGCCTGCCGGTGGCCCACCTGACCTATCTCGGCCTGTATGCCCTTCAGCACCGCGGCCAGGAATCGGCGGGTATGGCGGTCAGCGACGGTGAGGCCCTCACCGTGGTCAAGGACATGGGCCTGGTGTCGAATGTCTTCGACGAGCGAACCCTGGCGGCCCTCACCGGCGACCTGGCCATAGGCCAGACGCGGTACTCGACCACCGGGTCGAGTACCTGGCGCAATGCCCAACCCGTGTACCGCGGCGCCGACCACTTCGAGTTCGCCCTGGGCCACAACGGCAACCTCGTCAACACGGAGCAGCTGGCCACCGATGCCGGGATGCTGCCCGGAACCGTCACCTCTGACAGCGACCTGGTGGCCGAACTGCTGGCCCTGGAGCTGGCATCGCGTGCGGACATGGACCCCGGCGAGGCCTTCGACGCGGCTCTGGCCGAGGTGCTGCCCCGCCTGCGTGGTGCCTTCACCCTGGTGCTGGCCGACAACGAGCGGATAATCGGGGTGCGTGACCCGAATGGCTTCCGGCCGCTCTGCCTCGGGCGCCTGGACGGCGGTTGGGTGCTGGCCTCGGAGTCACCGGCCCTGGATGTGATCGGCGCCCACATGGTCCGCGAACTGGATCCCGGCGAGGTCGTGGTGATCGACCAGACAGGTTGCAGGTCGATGCGGCCCTTCGATGACGACGTGGTGGACCCGAAGCTCTGCCTCTTCGAGTTCGTCTACTTTGCCCGCCCGGACGCTGTCCTGTACGGCAGGAGCGTCCACCACGCCAGGGTTCGCATGGGCGAGATGCTGGCCACCCAGGCTCCGGTGGAGGCCGACCTGGTCATGGGGGTGCCGGAGTCGGGCATGCCGGCTGCGGAGGGCTATGCCCGGGCGAGTGGCATCCCGTACGGCCAGGGACTGGTCAAGAACCGGTACATAGGTCGAACCTTCATTGCCCCGACACAGGCAATGCGCGCTGCGGCGGTCCGGATGAAGTTGAACCCGTTGCGCGACAGCATCGAGGGCCAGCGCCTGGTGGTAGTGGACGATTCGATCGTCCGGGGGACCACGACACGCGCGATGGTCCGGATGCTGCGGGCCGCGGGCGCCCTCGAGGTGCACATGCGGGTCTCCTCGCCGCCGTACCGCTGGCCGTGCTACTACGGGATGGACACCGGTGACCGCAGCGAGTTGCTGGCCGCCAACCTCACGGTCGATGAGATCCGCGAGTACCTCGAGGTGGACAGCCTCACCTACCTGACGCTGGATCGCCTCGTGGAGGCAACCGGTGCGGTTGGGGCCGGGTTCTGCGACGCATGCCTGACTGGTACCTACCCGATCGACATTCCCGTCAACCTGACCAAGGGCGTGCTGGAGGCGGGCGAGGGGCCCGCCGCCGAGCGGACGGTGGCCGTCGGCGTGGATGATTCCGAGGTGGGGTTGCCGACCGGTGCTGCCAACCGCCTCTTCGGACGGACCTGATCCGGTGACCGGAGCGGACGAAGCCACCGGGGCGGGGTACAAGGCGGCCGGTGTCGACATCGATGCCGGAGCCGAGGCGGTCCGGCGGATCGGCCCCCTCGTCAGGTCCACCTACCGCCCGGAGGTGATGGGCGATATCGGGGGCTTCGGCGGCCTGTTCGACCTGGCGAGGTCCGGCTACCGCGACCCGCTCCTGGTGTCGGCGACCGATGGGGTGGGCACCAAGGCCGAGATCGCCCGTATGACGGGTCGTCTGGACACGATTGGTCGTGACCTGGTCGCCATGTGTGTCGACGACCTGGTCTGTTCGGGGGCGGCACCACTGTTCTTCCTCGACTACCTGGCCGTCGGCCGCCTGGACCCCGACGCCGTGGAACAACTCGTGACGGGAATCGCCGCAGGCTGTTCGGAAGCGGGTTGTGCCCTGATCGGGGGCGAGATGGCTGAGCATCCCGGCGTGATGTCGGCCGATCAGTTCGACCTTGTTGGCTTCGCTGTCGGCGCTGTCGAGCGTGACGACGTCATGGACGGCTCGGCGGCCGTGCCGGGCGACCTGCTGGTGGCCATTGACAGCCCGAACCTGCGTTCCAACGGCTTCTCGTTGGCTCGCCACATCGTGTTCGACGTGGCGGGCCGGTCATTGGATGATCCGGCGTGGGAAGGGTCTGAAGGCACGCTGGCCGATGAGCTGCTGGCCCCCAGCGTCATCTACGCCTCGGCCGTGGTGGCCACGTTGGCCGCACACGAGGTGCACGCCGTGGCACATGTGACCGGTGGTGGGCTTCCCGGCAACCTGCCCCGGGTGCTCGGAGATGGGGTCGATGCGGTCGTCGATCCCACCGCCTGGGAGGTGCCCCGGATCTTCCGGGAACTGCAGGACATGGGTGGCGTCAGCGACGCTGAGATGGCAAGGGTCTTCAATCTGGGTGTGGGCATGGTGCTGGTGGTGCCACCGGCCGAGGCCGATGGGGTGGTGGCCACGCTGGCGTCCGGTGACCGTCCGGCCCGGGTGATTGGCGAGCTGGTGTCCGGCACCGGCACCGTTGCCTACAGCAGCCCCGGCGGAGGAGCGCGAAGTTGACCGACGACCGCGATGCACTGATTGCCCATCTGATGGAGCACTCCATCAGGACAGGGGACTTCACCCTCAAGTCCGGCCGGACAAGCACGTGGTTCTGTGATGCCAAGCAGACGGCCTGTCGGCCTGACGGCATCCTGCTGGTGGCTGAAGCAGCCCTGGAGGCCATTGCGGTCCTGGAGGCTGAAGGTGGTCCGATCACCGCCATCGGGGGCCTGACGGCGGGTGCCGATCCCGTGGCATTCGGGATCGCAGCGGTGGCTGCCGCCCGGGGTCGTCACCTGCGCTCGTTCAGCATCCGCAAGGAATCCAAGGGCCACGGCGTGCAGGGCCGGCTGGCGGGCGCCCTGATTGCCGGCGACCGGGTCGTGGTGTGCGAGGACACGGTCACCCGTGGCGTGTCGCCGTTGGAGGCCGCGGCCGTGGTCCGCGACCTCGGTGCGATCCCGGTGGCGGTGATGGCAATCGTGGACCGGGGGGGAACCTGTGCGGCTGCTGCCGCAGACCTGGGCATGGCCTTCCTTCCGCTGGTTACCGCTCCGGACCTCGGCTTTTCGTACGAAGGACCCTGATCCGGTTCGGTTCCGGCGCGCCGTTAACGGAGGCCCGGCGTCGACGAACCACTCCTAGGCTCGGCTGATGCCATTCCTCCCTACGGCCGCCTACTCCATCCATCTCGAGGTGGCGCTGGACAACATTCCCAACACCCTCGGCCGATTGGCGACGGCCATTGGAGAGGCGGGCGCCAACATCATGTCGATGGGGGGGTTCGACGTCCGTGGCGATCTCCTCGTCAACGACGTGGTCGCCAACTGTCGCGACGAGGATCATGCAGCGGCCGTTGTGGCAGCGGTGGAGGGACTCTCCGGCGTCCAGCTCCTCCACTGGTACGACCGCACCTTCAACATGCACGAGGGGGGCAAGATCGGCGTGGTCTCGCTCGCCGAGGTGAACGACCGCCACGACCTGTCGATGGCCTACACGCCCGGTGTGGCCCGGGTCTGCATGGCGATCCACGAGGATCCGAGCCTTTCCCACGAGCTGACCATCCGGAAGAACACGGTTGCGGTCGTGACCGATGGGACCGCTGTGCTGGGCCTGGGAGACATTGGCCCGGCCGCTGCGATGCCGGTGATGGAGGGCAAGGCCCTGCTGTTCAAGGAGTTCGCCGGCGTGGATGCTTTTCCGATCTGCCTGGACGTGAGCGATCCGCAGGAGATCATCGACACGGTGATCCGGATCGCGCCGACCTTCGGTGGCATCAACCTGGAGGACATCGCTGCTCCGGCAGCCTTCGAGGTCGAGGAGGCCCTCCGTGCGGCCCTGGACATCCCGGTCTTCCACGACGATCAGCACGGCACCGCTGTCGTGGTGCTCGCCGCCCTTTGGAACTCCTGTCGCCTGACCGGGCGCGAGATAGGGGACCTGTCGGTGGTCATTGCCGGGATGGGAGCCGCCGGGGTCGCCGTCGGCAGGATCCTCCTGGACGCCGGTGTGGGTTCGATCGTCGGCGTGGACCGGTCCGGTGCCGTCTACTCGGGTCGCGACAACCTGAACCCGGCCAAGGCCAGGTTCGCGGAGCACACCAATCCGGATCGGAAGATGGGCACGCTTGCCGAGGTCCTCGTCGGGACCGATGTGTTCATCGGCCTGAGCGGCCCGGGCCTGATCGATGCCGCCAACCTGCGAACCATGAACCCGGAACCGTTCGTGTTCGCCATGGCGAACCCGGAACCGGAGATCCACCCGGAGGAGGCCGATGGCCTGGCTGCGGTGATGGCCACCGGCCGGAGTGACTATCCGAACCAGATCAACAACGTGCTCGCTTTCCCCGGGATCTTCCGCGGGGCGCTTGACGTCGGCGCCATGGACATCACCGAGAACATGAAGTTGGCAGCGGCGAGGGCCATTGCGGACTCGGTGTCCGATGCGGACCTGGCCTCGAACTTCGTGGTGCCGTCGGTGTTCGACAAGTTGGTGCCGTACCGGGTGGCCGAGGCCGTGGCGGCAGCTGCGGTGGCCGACGGCGTCTGCCGCGCCTGACCCGCAACCCCGTTCAGCCAGGGCACATCTCCAGATGACGAAGATCCGTGCGGTCACCTTCGACCTGTGGAACACCCTCCTCACCAGCAGCCCGGGTGCAGTCGAGATCCGGAGCCGTTTCTGGAGCGAAGTGATTGACGAACGGGGCCTGGAGATCGACGCTGACCTCCTCCACGGGACGCTTTCGATGCTCCCAGACCGGTTCGACGAGGAGTGGAGGGCCGGACGCCAGTACGGCCCTACCGAAGCCCTCGCCGACTGCTTCACCGCCTTCGGCGACCGTTTGACCTCGGAAGATCGGGATGCTCTGGCTGCAGCTTTCGAGGCAGCGTCCTACGAGTTGAAGGTGGCGCCGGTGGCCGACGCCGCAGACGTCCTGTCCGCAGTGGCGGCGACCGGAGTCGCCGTTGGCATCATCTCGGACACGGCGCTGGCAACCGGACGGCACCTGAGGACATACCTCGACGCCTACGGCATCCTCCAGCACGTCACGTTCGCCGCCTTCTCCGACGAGGTCGGTGTCTACAAGCCCGACCCGGCGATCTTCGCTGCGGCCCTTGACGGCCTGGGAATAGGTGATCCGGCGACCGCTGCCCATGTTGGGGATCTGAAGCGGACCGATGTGGCCGGTGCCCGGGCCATGGGCATGTCGACGGTCCGATTCCGCGGCGTGGTCGACGACCCGGAGGACGGGGCCGAGGCGGACCACGTAATCGACCGCCTGGCCGACCTTCCGCGGGTGCTGGGCCCGGGGTGATCCGGGGCCGGGGGTACTTCGCCGGTCTTCACCATCGCGGCTTCACCGAGGATGAGTTCTTCGCCGGGTGAACGTCGGATCGTTTCCAGGTAGGCGGCGAAGTCCATTCCCAGGATCTCGGGAGAGGTCACAGGGGCTCCATTCCGATCGAGTCGTTTGATCGATCTTAGCCATATGGCTAAGATCGCCGCCACCGGCCCGTGGAACCCCGGCCTCCTACCGCCACCGAGGACATGATGACAGATTCACGATCAGAGGATCAGCCGGATGTCCTCCTCTCAGTCGACGACGGTGTGGCGGCCATCGTCCTGAACCGGCCGGCCCGGAAGAACGCCATAACCGGGCCCATGATGGACCTGCTGGCTGATGCATTCCGCCAGGTGTCAGCCCGCGACGACGTCGGCGCAGTGCTCTTCCATGGTGCGGACGGGGGTTTCTGCTCCGGCCTCGACCTCGGGGAATACAACGCCGATCCGCCACCGGACTGGCTTCCCACCTCACTCGATTCCCTCGTGGCCGCCCATCGGGCCATCTACGACTGCCCTGTGCCGGTGGTCGGGGCACTCGAACGGTTCGCGATCAACGGTGGTGCCGCATTCGCGCTGGCCTGCGACCTCCTGGTGGCCGGTGAGACCGCGTTCCTGCAGGTGGGCGAGGTTCGACAGGGACTGGCGGCACCCATGAACCTGGCGTGGTTGCTGGCTCGCCGGCCGGCATCCGTGGCCGAGCAACTGACCCTCACCGGCCGTCGGTTCACAGGCCCCGACCTTCACCGTCTCGGAGTCGCCCTGGACGTGCTCGCAGATGATGGCGTGCTGGACGCCGCCCGGGTACTTGCCACGGAGATCGCCTCGTACCCGCGGGCCGGCGCCAGGGCGATCAAGGCCACCACCCGGGCGCTCTACGAGGGCGCCGGTCCCACTGGCGACAGTGACTGGTTCGACCTCGCCCAGTCCGGGAACCCGCTGCCAGTGGGTGGTTCGGTTCGACCGCGGCGGGCCGGATGAACGCTTCGACGGCTGTCGAGGCCTCCACTTCGCGCGATGCCCTCATCGATGCGGCGATAGTCCTCATGTCGCGACGCTCGCCCTCGACCATCTCCGGTCGTGACCTGGCTGCCGAGGCCGGGGTCAACTACGGGCTCGTCCACTACTACTTCGAGTCGGCCAGGGATCTCATGGCCGAGGCCCGGCGGCTGCACGGGGCCTGGATCGTCGACAACCTGATGGCGGGTGGCACCCGCCCGGTGGACTCGGAGTCGGCCCTGGAGGATCGTCGGATCTTCGGCTTCACAGCCCACGTTGCCCTCGAGGGCGGGTTCTGGGATGCGGACGAGCCCCGCCCGGCACTCGATGCGCTGCTGGACCTCGTCCGGGGATCCGATCCCGATGGTGATCCGGTCCACCACCGTGCGACGGTCGCTGCCGTCACGTTGCTCCTCCTGGGCTGGCCGATCTTCGTGGAGCACAACGCCCGTGGACTTGGCCTGGATCCCGAGGCAGATGGTGAGGCGATCAGGTCGCGGTTCCTCGGTGTACTGCGGAGCCTCTACTCCTCTGTCGGCATGGAGGCATAGGGGTGGCCGCTGATGGTGTGGCCCCCCGGGGATCCGCCGAGGTGCGCGAGGCGCTCATCGCCGCAGCAGCCCGCCTCCTGGGGGCTGCCCCCCCGGACCGGATATCAGGGCGCGCCCTTGCCGAGGAGGCCGGTGTCAACTACGGGCTGGTCCACCACTACTTCGGGGGCAAGCACGCGGTCCTGCGCGAGGGGTTCACACGACTCGCCGAGGCGTATGCGGGCGGACCGGACGACGGTTCATGGGTGGTGACCGATCCGTTCTCGATGCGGCACAGACCCGACTACCTGAGGGCGCTGGCCTTCGCCTCACTCTCCGGCGAAATAGACGAGGTGCACGTCAGCCACCCGACTATCGAAGCGGCCCTGGACCGGGCACGGGGAGCCCGTGATTCGGTGGACGAGACCACGGTCAGGATCGACGTGGGGATAGCCACGGTCTTCCACCTCAGCCGCTGTCTCTTCGAGAACGTCGTGGATCCGTGGATCGGACACGACGATCCGGAGATGTCGAAGGCGGTCGAGGAGCGGTTCGTCCTGATCCTGCGGGCACTCACGCTCGGGATGGATCCCGGGGCCGCGGCCGGAGGTCGGCGCGACCGGCCCGGCGATGTGGCCGGATCCGCCTGATTCAGCTGCTCTTCGGTACCTGGCTGAAAGGGAGGCCCCGGTCCGGCGCCGGTTCGCGGGGGAGCCCGAGCACGCGTTCTCCCAGTGTGTTCTTCTGCACCTCGTCGGTTCCGCCTCCAAGTGAGTGGGCCGTGGAGTCGCAGATTCCGTAGGCCCAGTGGGAGCCGTCGGCACCCAGGAAGCCGCCGGGTTCGGTGGCGCCCATGGGGTCACCCAGCCAGGCTGCGCCACCCGGAAAGGCCAGGCCCGACGTGACATGGGAGGCGTCGCGTCCCTGGCGGCTTCGCCACAGCTTCGCTATGGACGGGTGGAGGTCCTGGCGTTGGTTCACCCACTGGATGATCCGGGTGCCTGTGACCAGGCGGGCGAGGTCCTGACGGACCAGCGGGTCGGTGGTGCGCCCTGTGGATCGCGCCAGGTCGATGATGCGGTCGGTTGGAATCGGCTGGCGCCCTCCGCCGGCTCCAATGGAGGAGCGTTCGTGGGCCAGTAGGGCCATCGCCAGTCGCCAGCCGTCGCCCTCCTCGCCGACCACCCAGTCGGCGGGTATCCGGGCGCCGTCCATGAAGATCTCGTTGAAGTGCGCCACGCCGGTCATCTGGTTCAGGGCGCGGACCTCGACGGCGGGTTGGCGCATGGGGAGGACCAGCATCGAGATGCCGGCGTGCTTCGGGACGTCCCAGTCGGTGCGTGCCAGCAGGATGCCGTAGTCGGCGTCGGCGGCTCCGGAAGTCCAGACCTTCTGTCCGGTGACCACCCACTCGTCACCGTCGCGGACGGCCCGGGTGGTGAGGCCTGCAAGGTCGGACCCGGCGCCGGGCTCCGAGTAGAGCTGGCACCAGACGTCGTCTCCCCGCAGGCCGGAGGCCAGGAACCGTGCCCGCAGGTCATCGCTGCCGTGGTCCCGGATGGTGGGTAGGCACATATCCAGGCCGATCCCGAAGCCAGGCGCCCGGTCGTCGGACTTCCGACTGGCCGCCTCGACCCGGAACTCCCTCGCATACCGGCTGTCCAGGCCGCGGCCCCCGTTCTCGACGGGGTAGTCAATGGCCCCCAGCCCGGCGTCGAAGCGTGCAGCCAGGTATGCGCGCCCGCGCTCCAGGGTGGATTCTCCGGAGGCGTGCGACGTCAGCTCGTGGACCTGGTCCAGGAACCCCCGGACCTCGGCCCGGAACTCGTCCAGACCCGGCGCTGGTTCGTCGACGACTAGTGGTTCTCCCATGCTGAGTCATGTTAGCCAATCGGCTAACATGACTCCAGCTCAATGCCCAAGCCCTGAGACGGAGTGTCCATGACCGCCATTCCCCGCCCCACACCGCCCTATGCCGGCACCATCGGTCGCCTCACAGCGGACTGCGAGCCGAGCCGGATGGAGATCGAGGGCGCGCCCGACGGCGCACCCAACGTGGTGATCGTGCTCCTTGACGACGTGGGCTTCGGCTCGTTCTCCACCTTCGGCGGACCGGTCCCGGCGCCGGCCCTGGAGCGGGTTGCAGCCGACGGCCTGCGGTTCAACCAGTTCCACACCACGGCCATCTGTGCTCCGACGCGGGCCTCCCTGCTGACCGGTCGCAACCACCACACGGTGCACATGGGGAGGATCACCGAGGCCGCCAACAGCTTCCCGGCCTACGACTCGGTCATTCCCAGGGAGGCGGCAACGATCGCCGAGGTACTTCGCCAGAACGGCTACGCAACCGGCATGTTCGGGAAGGGCCATCTCACGCCGCAGTGGGAGCTGGGTCCGGCGGGACCGTTCGACCGTTGGCCCACCGGTCTCGGGTTCGACCGTTTCTACGGGTTCCCCGGGGCTGAGACCTCCCAGTTCGAGCCCGACCTCTACGACCAGACCAGACCGATCGCGCCCTACCTGGGGCGCGACGACTACCACCTCACAGAGGACATGGCCGATCGGGCCATCGAGTGGATGAGCCAGGTCCGGGCACACCGACCGGACAAGCCCTTCCTCTGCTACTTCGCCCCGGGTGCGGTCCACACGCCACTGCACGTCCCCGATGCCTGGCTGGACCGGTTCAGGGGGTTCTTCGACGAGGGTTGGGATGACCTCAGGCAGTCCATCTTCGAGCGGCAACTGGAACTGGGGGTGATCCCGTCGGACACGGTCAACACGCCGCGCCCCGATGAGATCCCGTCGTGGGACGAGTATCCGGAGCGCTACAAGCCGGTGGCCCGCCGCCTCATGGAGGTGTTCGCAGCCTTCCTGGCCCACACGGACGCCCAGGTGGCTCGCCTCATCGAAGCCATCGAGGCGATGGACGAATGGGAGAACACCCTGTTCGTCTACATCACGGGGGACAACGGGGCCTCAGGCGAGGGGCGCATTCACGGCACCTGGTCATTGCCGGCGCTCCAGAACGGTGCCGAAGAGGATCCGGAGTTCCTCCTCGAGCACATCGACGACTTCGGGACGGTACGCAGCGAGTGCCACTACAACGTCGGTTGGGCGTGGGCCCTGGACGCACCGTTCCAGTGGATGAAGCAGGTCGCTTCCCACTTCGGAGGTACCCGTAACGGCCTGGCCATCTCGTGGCCCCGTCGGATCACCGACGCCGGTGGGCTGCGTACCCAGTTCCACCATGTCATCGACCTGGCACCGACCATCCTGGAGGCGGTCGGCATCAAGGCACCGACGTGGGTGAACGGAATCCAGCAGATGCCTATCGAGGGCACCTCCATGGCCTATTCGTTCGGCGATCCCGACGCGGCCAGCGAACGTCGCACCCAGTACTTCGAGATGATGGGCAACCGCGGCATCTACCACGACGGCTTCATGGCTTCCTGCTTCCACGGAAGGGTGCCCTGGGTGCGCTTCGGGTCTGCGCCGTTCGACGGGCCGCAGGAGAACTGGGAGCTCTACGACATCCGGGAGGACTTCTCCCAGAGCAACGACCTGGCTGCCGACCGGCCCGAACTGCTGGCTGAGATGCGAGATCTGTTCGAGTCCGAATGCCTGCGAAACGGCGTGTACCCGCTGCGCGACGCCGCTATGGACCTGCCTCCGGAGGCCCGGTCACCTACAGCGTTGGCCGGGCTGACCCGGATGACCTACACGACGGCCCATGTGCGGATGCCCGAGAGGTCTGTGCTGAACCTCAAGAACCGCTCGTACCTGATCTGGGCCGACCTGGAGGTGCCCGCGGATGGAGCCGAGGGTGTCATCGTGTGCCAGGGGGGCAGCTTCAACGGCTGGTCGATCTACCTGGACGGCGGCGTCCCGACCTGGCACTACAACCTCTACGGGCACGAGCGGACGACCGTGGCCGGAGACCTGGCCCTGCCTCCCGGTCGTCACGAGGTCCGCCTGTTGTTCGATTACGACGGGGGCTTCGGTGCCGGCGGTACCGCCACCCTGGCCGTGGACGGGGTGGTCGTGGATTCGGGTCGCCTGGAGCGGAGCGTTCCCGTGGGATTCTCCATGGGCGGCGAGACGTTCGACGTCGGGACGGACACCGGATCACCGGTGGGCCCGTATCCCCACGAGTTCGCGTGTACGGCGACCATCCACGGGGTCACCATCGAGTTGTTGGGCGAGGTCAGCGATGCGACCCGTGAGGCGGTAGCCGTCGGAATGCTCCATGCCGAGGCGGTCACCCAGTAGCGACAGTCCGCCTGCCGGGCTGGCAGGCGCGTGGTTCAGCCGAACGTGACCGGAAGGATCCGCGGGCCACGAACCTGGCCGCCGGCCCAGGTCACGGCATCCGGGTCGGCCAGCGTGAACTCGGGGATGCGCTCGAACCAGGTCCTGAGCGCAACGTCCATCTCCATGCGTGCCAGGTTCGACCCGGCGCACCGGTGGATGCCGATGCCAAAGGCGACGTGCCGGTTCCGCTGGCGGTCGAGTTGCACCTCGTGTGCATCCTCGAAGTGGTCGGGGTCGTGGTTGGCGCCTGGGAAGTTCATGAGGATCTTGTCGCCCATCTTGAACTCCACCCCGCCGTACTCGACGTCCTCGGCGGCGTTGCGGGCCATCGTGACCGGGGCGTAGAACCGGAGCAGTTCCTCGATGGCCGTTCCCCACAGGCCGTCGTCGGCGTCGACCATGCGTCGCCGGTCGTCGCCGTGTCCCGCAAAGTGCCACAGCGCCGAGCCGATGGAACTCCAGGTGGTGTCGATCCCGGCCACGAGCTGCAGGTTGCACATGCCGATGACGACCTCGTCAGGCAGGAACTCGCCGTCCACCTCGGTCTGGCAGAGAGCTGTGATGAGGTCGTCCTTCGGGTTGGCCCGACGGTCGGCCACCTCGGCGGCGAAGAAGTCCCGGATGATGTCGCGGTACTTGGCCCTCAGCTCGGGCTGCTGGAGCCCGAGCTCGAGCACGCCACGCACCCACTCGATGAAATCGTCAACCATCCCGGCATCGACGCCCAGCTTGTGGGCGATGATGCGCGGGGGAATCTGCTGGGCGTAGTCCACGGCGGCATCACAGCCGCCCTTGTCGATGAAGCCGTCGATGAGGTCGTGGCAGAGCTGCTGGGTGTACTCGGTCTGTGGGGCAATGGCCTTCGGCGTGAAGTGTGGCAGCAGCGCCCGTCGGGTCCAGTTCTGTTCGGGCGGGTCGGCGCTGATGGGGGCCGCGGCGTTGTAGCCGGAGCCGTCCTCCTTGAAGAGTTCCCGTGGCATGTCGATGACGATGGGGGACTTGGACGAAAGGACGGGGACCATCTTGGCCATGGCCTGCAGGTCGTCGTACTTCGTGGGGAGCCATGAGCCGCCGTAGCGCTCGGTGTGGGCAATGGGGCAGGTGTCGCGCAGCTCGGCCCATGCCGAGAACGGATCCTTCAGGTACTCCGGGTCGAACATGTCGTAGTCGGTGGCCAGGTCGGTCACCGGGCAGCGCTCGGGGATCGACGCGGCCACAGCCTCGGCTGCCGGGTCGCTGTGGGTGTCTGTGGTGTCGGTCATCGTCTACTCCTCGATGGTGATGGCGAACTCGGGGCAGTTGTCCACGATCAGCCTGGCCTTGTCCTCCAGCCCGGCCGGAACCTCGCCGCCGTTCAACTCGAAGGCGTTGCCGAGGTCATCGACGTCGACCAGTTCGGGTGCCAGCGAGTAGCAGCGGCTGTGCCCCTCGCACTTCTCAGCGTCCACTTTGATCTTCATTGGAACTCCCCACAGTCCGTCCAGCAGAGGCCTTAGCCATCTGGCTAATATATGAGAACACCCTAGCGCGTCCACCTGTAAGTGGATAATCGGCGTTATCGACGGTCCGGAGACATCAATGCCCAGCAACCTGCTCAGCGCCACAGGTTTCACGCCGGACTCGGTCGCAGTGTCGTCTGCCGACGGTTCCTACACCTGGGCCGGTCTCGAGAGTCGTGCCAGACGGTTTGCAGCATGCCTCGCCGCAGAGGGCCTGTCCGCTGGCGATCGCTGGGCCCTCCTGGCCCGGAACCGGATCGAGTGGACGCCTATGATTCTGGGCAACCTTCGCGCCGGCACCCGGTACGTCCCATGCAACTGGCACCTCAACGTCGACGAGGTGGCATACCAGCTCGCCGATTCCGCCTGCCACCTACTGGTCGTGGACGCCGCCGACGAGGAGGTCGGCCGGGAAGCCGCCGCCGTGGCCGGGGTGACCCGGATCATCGTGCTGGACACGACATTCGAAGCCTGGTTGGACGCCCAGGCGGACGTGGAACCACCCGAGGGACCAGCCGGATCGGTCCGCAACTACACCTCCGGAACCACGGGTCGGCCCAAGGGGGTGCAACGGTCCGACCAGACCGGCGACGCCCGGTCGATCCTCACCGGGTTCTCGGCCAACTGGGGTCGGTTCTACGAGTTCCCCGAACACGGCACGCACCTGGTCGCCAGCCCCATGTACCACGCCCTCCCGACTGCATTCCACAACGCTGCACTCGGCCTCGGCCAGTCGATCCACTACCTGGGCCGGTTCGACCCGGAGGAGTTCCTGACCACCGTCGAACGGTTGCAGGCCACTACGGCTGCCATCGTCCCAACGCACGTCGTCAGGCTGGCCAAGGAGGTCGAGACCCTGGAGGGCCGCCACGACCTGTCCAGCCTGGTGTCGGTGGTCCACGGCGGAGCACCCTGTCCACGCTGGGCCAAGGAGGTATTGCTGGACTGGTGGGGACCGGTGGTCTACGAGATGTTCGGCTCCTCGGAGGGGACCGGCCCGCTCCGGGTGACGCCCCGGGAGTGGAAGGACCGGCCCGGGACAGTTGGCCTGCCGGCGCCGCACCTACGAGTGGCGGCCTTCGACGACGCCGGCACCCGTCTCGCCGACGGGACCACCGGGAACCTCTACTTCCAGCGCGACGACGGCCAACCGGAGTACATCGGGGCTCCGGACAAGACGGCGGCCAACCGCCTCCCCGGTGGCTGGTTCACCGTTGGTGACATTGGCTGGGTGGACGGTGATGGCTACGTGTTCCTCTCCGACCGCAAGATCGACATGATCATCTCCGGCGGCGTGAACATCTATCCGGCCGAGATCGAGGCCGCCCTGATTGCCCACCAGGCGGTCTCGGACTGCGCCGTGTTCGGCATCCCTGACGACGAGTGGGGAGAACAGGTCAAGGCCGCCGTCCAGTTCGAGGCCGGGGCGTCGGCCACCGACGAGGATCTGATCGCCTGGTGCCGGGAGAAACTGGCAGGGTTCAAATGTCCGAGGTCCATCGACGTGCATGGGGAACTGCCACGCGAGGCGACCGGCAAACTGAAGAAGCGCTACCTGCGCGACATCTACTGGGAGGGCCGTGAACGTGCCATCTGAACCGACTCGAACCGACGGATCGGCAGGTGGGGAGGCAGCCCAGCCCGAGGTGCTCGCCGCTATCGACGGTGGGGTCCTGACGCTCACCCTGAACCGCCCGGAAGCGTTGAACGCCATTACCCCCACGATGCTGGCGACCCTCGGCGACCTGCTGCTCGAGGCCTCTGAGGACGATTCCGTCCGGGTCGTCGTCCTGACCGGCAGCGGTCGGGCATTCAGCGCCGGGGTCGACCTCCTGGCCCTCGGTGGTCGGGAGCTCACCAACGGCATCGTGGGAGACATCCTGGACGTCCCGGCACGGCGGGTCACCGGGCTCCTGTCCACGATGCCCAAGCCGACCGTTGCCAGGGTCAACGGCCACTGCTTCACCGGCGCCCTTGAACTGGTCCTCTCCTGCGACCTGGCGATTGTGGTCGCAGAGGCGAAGCTGGGAGACACCCACGCCAAGTTCGGCCTACGGCCCACCTGGGGCCTCAGCCAGCGGCTTCCCCGCCTGATAGGCATCGCCGCCGCCAGGGAACTCTCCTACACGGCGCGGGTCTTCAGCGGCGCCGAGGCGGCCGAGATAGGTCTCGTGACCAGGTCCGTGCCGGCCGCTGAGCTTGATGATGCCGTCGACGGGCTGGTCCGCGCCATTCTGGCGAACAGCCCCGGCTCCCTAGCCGCCTACAAGGACCTCTACCGCGAGGCCCTTGAGCTTTCCCTGAGCGACGGGCTGGCGTACGAAGCCGGTGCCGTCTACCAGATCGCCGACACCGCCGACCGCCTCGCCGGCTTCGGTTCCTGACCCGGCGCAACCGCCGGTCGGGGGTCGCCGGCGCTCAGCCCATCGGCAGGTTGATCGACTTCGACTCCACGAACTCGGCCAGTCCGTAGCGGCCCAGCTCGCGTCCGTTGCCGGACTTCTTGTAGCCGCCGAACGGGGCGTCGGTGTTCAGGAAGGCGCCGTTCATGTCGACCTGTCCGGTCCGGAGCCGCTTTGCGACCTCCAGGGCCTTGTCGGTGTCGGTACCCCACACGCCGCCAGCCAGGCCGTACTCGGTGTCGTTGGCAATGGCGACGGCATCGTCCACGTCGGTGTAGCCGATGATCGAGAGCACCGGTCCGAAGATCTCCTCGCGGGCAATGGTCATCGAGTTCGAGACGTTGGCGAACACGGTGGGCTTGACGTAGTAGCCCGCGTCCAGTCCGTCGGGCTTGCCGGTGCCGCCGGCGACGAGCGTGGCGCCCTCGTCGATACCGGTCTGGATGTAGCCCTGGACCCGCTCCCACTGGGCCGCGGACACGAGCGGGCCGAGGCGGCTGCCGTCATCGTCGGCTGGGCCGACGGAGTAGCCGGCGGCGGCCTCTGCTGCGAGTGCCGCCACCTCGTCCATCTTGTCGGCCGGTACCAGCAGGCGGGTGAGCGCCGAGCAGGTCTGGCCCGAGTTGAGGTAGCACGCACCCACCGCTGCGGGGATGGCGGCTGAAAGGTCCGCATCCTCGAGGATGATGTTGGCCGATTTGCCGCCCAACTCCTGGTGGACCCGCGTGACGTTCACGGCTGCCACCTCGGCGACCCTGGTTCCCGCCCTGGTCGAGCCGGTGAACGACACCATGTCGACGTCGGGGTGTGCGGCGATCGCCTCACCGACCACAGGGCCGACGCCTGAGACCAGGTTGAACACGCCGGGCGGGAAGCCCAGGTCGTCGATGATCTCGGCCAGCAGGAAGGCGCTCAGCGGTGCCACCTCGCTGGGTTTCAGTACCACGGTGCAGCCCACGGCCAGCGCAGGCGCGACCTTTGCCATCACCTGGTGCAGCGGGAAGTTCCAAGGTGTTATGCACCCCACCACGCCCACGGGCTCACGGGTCACAAGCGTGCGATTGATCGTCTCCTCGAATGCGAAATCCCGGGCCGTGGCTGGTACGCCGCCGGTCGTCGCTGCCGGCATCCCGGCCTGGATCATGGTGGACATGCCGCGGGGCATCCCCATCTCGTCGGAGATGAGCGTGCCGATCTCCCCCATGCGGGCACCCAACTGGCCGGCCAGACCCTCGATCAGGGCGAGACGGTCCTCCAGCGGCGTGGCCGCCCAACCATCGAAGGCAGCGCGTGCAGCGGCCACAGCTGCGTCCACGTCGACGGCCGTGCCAGCCGGCACCGAGCCGATGACCTCCTCGTTGGACGGGTTGATGACGTCGATGCTTCCATCGCCGTCGGAGGCGACCCACTGGCCGTCAATGTAGATCTGGTCACGCTTCTGCATGGATTTAACCCTCTCCGTCGCCCCTCGGGGCCGGGTAGTTCACACTGGTTGGGAAGATCATGCGCCACGCCGGGCCGGGTTGCCAACGGGAGCACCGACCCGCCAACCCGACAGTCTGATTCTCCCGATCGTGGGCTGATCGTTCCGGTGGCCCGCTGGTTGCCGGCTTCAGTCCAGGAGGGCTTCTGTGAAGGCGGCGAAGCGGTCGTCGCTGATGCCCAGAGCATCCCGCCGAAACGCCTCCCACGAACCCCAGTCGTCGTGGACGGCGTCGAATGCGGCCTTCAGGAACAGCCTGTCGCAGTTCAGTAGCGCACGTGATGCCTCCAGACGGGCCTCGGGAACCTCGTCGGGTCCGACGCCCAGACTCTCCGCGATGCGTAGCCGGATTTCAGCCTCCCGGCCGGCGATCCAGTCACGGCGCACGGCGTTGGACAGCATGTAGTCGTCAAGGACCGTCTGCTCGTCGACATCCAGAATTCGGAGCAGCACCCCGGCCACGAACCCGGTCCGGTCCTTGCCGGCCGTGCAGTTGAAGAGCAACGGGTGGCGCCCGGGATCGGTTGCAGCCTCGAACACGGGCCGGTAGCGGTCCAGCCGGTCGGTCACGTTGCCCCTGAAGTAGCCCGCTATGTGGTCGGGTCCGAGTGGTTCGGCATCCGGGTCGAGCACTGAACTGGCCAGCACCGCGAACTCGTTGTCGTCGCTGGACACCGAAAGGTTGACGACCTCGACACCCGCGATCGCTGGGTGTGGTCGGGCGGCGACCTCGTTCGGGCGACGCAGGTCCACGATGGTCCGGATGCCCAGCGAGTCGAGGACGTCACGGTCTGGCCCGGCCAGGTCGCACAGGTGTCCGCTTCGGAACAGGAGGCCCGTACGGACCCGTCGACCCTCGATGGTCGTCAGGCCACCCAGATCACGGAGGTTGGCGCCCGCCACGAGCACACGCCGGTCGGAGATCGGATCGCCGTGCATGGCCACCGAAGGTAGACGGTGCGGGAACCGGACCCGGGTTCAGGCGGCGATCCCGCCGTACACCAGCATGGTGATGCCGATCGTGGGATCGTCACCGAGGCGCGCCAGGCCGATGGTGGCCATGACCACGGCGAACACCTTTCCGGAGCGGGTGAGGGCGCCGGCGTCTTGACCGGGAGGCGAAAGGCCCGCCTTGCGGGCGGGCCGCCGGTGGTGGTCGGGACCGGCGTCGATCCGGTGACCTTCCGCTTTTCAGGCGGACGCTCTGCCAACTGAGCTACCCGACCGTGCACCACCCGCCCCATTTTTCGGGGCGGGCGACGGTGGCGGTCCTGACGGGATTTGAACCCGCGACCTCCGGCTTGACAGGCCGGCGTGCACTCCAAACTGCACCACAGGACCAGGCTGTTCCGGCCGAGGCCGTACCATCCTTCACACCCCCAACCTTAGGGGAGTGGAACCGTAGCCTAGGGGTGTGTAACAGCGTTTGGGCCCGGCGTCCCTGGCGGATGATGCTCGCCACTTACACGCTCGGGGTCAGGTACGCATCGGTTTCCAACGAAAGATGAGGGCCGTGCTGCTCGATGGCGCCAAGCGGGAGAATGATCCCGACCAGGCCGTTGCACTACGTCGACAAAGGAATCATGGCAACGATTGGATGACGCTCCGCTGTTGCGGAGTTGCCGTTCGGGATTCGGTTCGGAGAGGACACTGATTGCCAGGAACGACTGACGGACCTACCCAGAATCACTCACGGGAACCCGAGGAGTCCCGGATCTCATACCCGCATGCGTAGGCGCCTGCTGCCTTGTGCGCGATCCGTTCGATCTCGACCTCGGGTAGCACCTCTCGAAGGAACTCAAGCTCGGTAGTGCAGGCCTGGCCGTACCGGGATGCCACGGCCCAGATGGCGCAACTATGCAAGGACATCCTGTAGGCGCCGTCGGGGAGCTTCTCAAAGTCAGCCAGATATCCCTCCCCGTCGAGCATTGTGGCCAGGATCGCCACCTTCTCGTCGAGGCTCTTGCCCACCACCTGCGTCTGAGCTTGTGCGACCCGCCGATCTCGGCGACGCTCGAAGACGCGGGAGACGAGCTCTGGGTCTTCCTCCTCGATGTGGCCGAGCAACTCGACCGAAAGGTCGACTGAGGTCTTGGGGAGCACGGCCTCGGCGAGATCGGTGCTGT
>Ga0302127_10000146_pt1 | contig 34150 bp, 24 predicted proteins | sample CB4_SCM_MG_FD_204452 | JGI IMG/M metagenome (GOLD analysis project Ga0302127, IMG submission 204452) | Marine microbial communities from Western Arctic Ocean, Canada - CB4_SCM | ecosystem: Environmental > Aquatic > Marine > Oceanic | place: Canada: Western Arctic Ocean | collected 2017-09-24
CGGCCGAATTTACATCATCTGAAACCCCTGCCGAATATCGGTCGAAGTTTTCATTGAACATCCTAGCCAACTTATCAGCCGTAGCATCGAAATCAACTTTGTCATCCCAGGTATTTCTTGGAACCAATAATTCGGAAGGAACCCCTGGACACGAGGTTGGGACCTCGAAGCCAAACCGCTCATCTACGATATATTCCACATTTGTTAAATCATCGTCGAGTGCTGCGTTTAACATCGCTCTTGTAAATTTAATTTTCATTCGGCTTCCGACTCCATATGAGCCCCCGCTCCAACCGGTATTGATGAGCCAAGCGGTCGCACCGTGCTCGGCCATTTTGGCTGAAAGCAGATCGGCGTAAACCCCCGGGTGCATCGGCATAAAAGGCTCGCCAAAGCAAGCCGAAAACGTAGCTTGAGGCTCGGTAACGCCGATTTCGGTGCCGGCAACCTTGGCGGTATAGCCGGAGATAAAGTGGTATGCAGCCTGAGCGGGTGTCAACCTTGAGATTGGAGGAAGAACTCCAAAAGCATCACAGGTCAAAAAAATCACGTTTTGCGGGTGACCACCCTTACTATCCTCGGTGCGGTTTTCAATAAATTCAATCGGGTAAGATCCTCTTGTGTTTTGGGTTTTTGAGGTATCGAAGAAATCTGGAATCCCGTCATCGTCGAGTACGACGTTTTCCAAAACAGTCCCCTTTCGTTCGGTAGTTGCGAAAATTGCCGGTTCATCCTCTCGGACTAAGTCGATTAGTTTTGCATAACAGCCCCCTTCAAAATTGAAAATACCATTTGAGCCCCAGCCGTGCTCATCATCGCCGATCAAAGCGCGTTTTGGGTCAGCGGAAAGGGTGGTTTTTCCAGTTCCCGACAACCCAAAGAAAATCGCGGTATTTTCGCCGGTTGTATTGGCAGAACAATGCATGGGGAGAATTCCTTTCTTTGGAAGAATTAAATTCATGATTGAAAAAATTGATTTTTTGACCTCACCAGCATAACGAGTTCCACCGATGATAACTTCGCCTGCAGCGTAGTTTACAATTACAAAACATTGTGAATTTAGTGCGGCATCATCGGCTTCAAAATGAGGTGCGTGATAAACAGTAAATTGGGGCTGGTGGGACCTTAATTCGCTTTCAGTTGGACGGATAAACATATTTCGGGCAAAGGTATTATGCCAAGCATCTTCATTGATTACTCGGATGGATAAAGCCTCGGAAGTCTCGGCTCCACAAAACAAATCCTGAACGAATAATGCATCGCGACTCGAGAGATAATTAATTACCTGAGCCTTCATTCTTGAGAAAGTCTCAGCATCGGTGGAAATATTTACATCCCCCCAGTTTACATCTCTATTGGTCGACTCTTCGTCGACGATGAATTTGTCATTTGGGGAACGCCCGGTACGTTCACCGGTTTCGGTTACCAAGGCACCATGGGCCGATAGTACACCTTCACCGCGCTCCACAGCTAGATCGATCAATGTCATATTGTCAAGATTCCAATGGATTATTGCATCCGTTTGGATTCCATGGGCTGCCAGGTCCCCGGAGGGGGTACCGACGGTATTGGCCATAACCCGGCGACCCGCCCCCCCTCTTTGTTGCTTGTGGTCCCAAACCGGCCCAATAGTTCTGCAATAATCGTTAGATGGGGTCGTCGAGGGGAGATATTGAAAGCCGAACCGATACGGTGGTAAATCGTGGCCAAGGAAGAACCCGGGGATGAACTTCTCTCAAAGCGCGATTTTGATCGCGCTGCCGGAGTAAACCTTGGAGGCTTTATGGTCGCTGATATCGAGGAAGAACAACCCGAACCTGAATCCAAAAAAATTGAAGAGGTCAAAGAAATAGATGAGGCCGTCGGCGAGATCGCCGACATTTTTACCAGAACAGATAAATCATCCCCGATTAATCGGGACGGCACTGTCGATATCGAGCCCGAAATGGATTCGGTGACCGAGTTTGCAGTCGAAGGCGAAAAGCGCCTTCATATCGGATTGCTAATTTCGATGATCGTAACCTGGTCGGCGATTGGAGGGATAGTGGGCACGACCTTAGGGCCGACCTTGTCGGCCGTGGGACTATTATCGATGGCGGCATTTGGATTGTGGTTAGGCGAGAAATGGATCCCAGACCGCCGGATGCATATCCTAGGGGTGACCTGGGTAATAATTTCGATGAAATTACTCTATGGTCTTGCGATTTCAATGAATGCCTGGGGCTGGATTGACCCGACTTCATTAGGCATCGTTTTACTGTTTTTAGTCGCACTAAATATTCTCATTGCTCAGCGTCACGACGAAGACGCGATAGCTGCTCAAGCCACCATTGTGTTGTTGGTTATCGGCAGCGGGGCCGGCGCTCTTTACGGCCAAATCGGTGTCGCGTTGATGATTGGAATTGGCACCCTGTTATTCCATTCGCTCGCTTATTTGAGAAAATCCGGAAACCTCGTAGCATTAGGTATTGCCGCATCCTATCTTTGGATGGGCCTCCATGCGATTTCGAATAATTGGGTTATCGGCGGGGTCGAGATTGTTCCCTTCGAAGATCCCCTGTTACTATTCTTGCTAATGTTCGCAATAACAGGGGTTAACGCGGTTATGGCAGCAGCTTATGCTAAGGAAGAGAATTGGTTTTCCTCAGGGTTTAGTGCCATGGGATTGGGCAAACCGGGACTGTGGAGTGTTTCGGTTGGATTAGGGATGATTGGCGCCTTATTGGCCATCGGGGCCAATCGTTTGGAGACAGGATATGCATTGGCTCAACTAATTTTATTAATTTCGGCATTCGCTCCTTCTTACTTGGTCGTGCGCGGTGAATCATGGAAAGAATTACAGAAATACACCCTGTGGCCCACGCCAATTTTACTCACGATACTGATTTTATTGGTCGAAGGAATTATCGATGTTCCGTTTTCAGAACCGTGGTTAATATATGCGTCGTTGAGTGCATTATTGACCACAGCAGTCTTGTTAAATCACCAAAGTGCGGTTTCTGATCACGTTTTATGGACCGGTTCAATAGTATTGGTAATACTGTTGACAATGTTGATTCCAGCAGATAACGACCAGGGAGCAAGAGCCTTATTGGTCAGCCAATTATTAATTTGGACTGGGCTTGGCTGGTTGGCCTTGCAAAGAGATTCTCCTTCACTCGCTGGAACATCGGTATTAGCCCCTTGGATTTGGTTACTCGTATTTGCAAGCAAATTTGAGAATCGAATCGTGTCATTTGAATTGCTACCGATACAATTGCCAGAATTTGAATTGTCTATTTACATATTAGTCTTGATAGCAATGCAGATTCCATTAAATTTGAAACTCGGGGAATCGGGGGTCAATCTGGCCACTAGATTGGCTGGAATTTCAGAATTCGGGGCTCGCTTACGCGATAGCGGAATGATGAGATTGTGGAATCTTGGATTTTTATTAGCATTGGTTACCATATTATTCATCACTAGGCCGGGTGGAATTCCAGCTTATGGTTTGGTTTTGGCGATGGGCGGATTATTGCTATCTCATAGCGTAATCATTCGACTAGATCGACATCAAGGCACCCCCAGATTGATTTTGATCACCTGGGGCCTTGCGGCTATTATCTTGCAATGGCGCTTTGGGTTCGGCTCGACTTGGATAGTGCTTTACGGCATATCGGCAATCATGTTGGTAGAGTGGTCAGAGGATAATGCGAGAAGAAAAGCCGAGGGAGAAGGTCTTAGCCATGAGGCTTTGATGCCAGGGAAATTAATCACCACCGTTCTTGGATTCATTGCGATGATGACAATTATCATCGGTTTGGAACACGGTGCGAATAGCACTTTATCGTATACTGAACTTTTCCCATCTAAAATTCAAGAATTACGGGCCGCAGCATTTGGTTCCTTTGCGATAATTGCAATTCTTTACTTGCCCCGAGCAGCTTCGTTTGAACGATTGATGCCTCCAGCGATGTCGACGATTGCAGTGATAGTATCCTTGGGTGTTGCAGCGATGAACGCTGAGGATGACCTCACTATCGCGGTCTCGGTAATCGGTTTCATCATCACTGGCGGTTGGCTTGCAGCCCAAGGCGAAATCAGGTCGAGAATGAAACAGGTTTCAAAGCGAGATGAGCGCCTTGAAAAACATCAGCACAGAGCCGAAATGAATCGTCAAACAATCGAATCCCAAATTGAATCGGGTGGTAATTTAAAATTAATCGATGCTGATTTAATCACCTTGGCTGAAAAACAAAATAAACGTTCAAAACGCCGAGGCTCCATCGGCGAGCACGACTTGATCATCGGCGATATCCATCATAAGCCAACCATCGTTCTCACATTCATCGGAGTTACGATTTTGGTAGCGGTTTGGTTGGCTTGGTCGTCTTCAGGTATTTTTGCTATTGCCGCCGCTTCGTTTATCTCGGTACTATTCATTGGAATCGCCCGCTGGCGAGCAGACCAAGTCGGTTTACAATTAGGCGATATAATGGGCATAGAATCGCCGGTTGCTCTAACGATGGCAGGATTGACACTTATCCATATCTCTTCGAGATTGGGCGATGGGGCGGGAAAATTAGTCGATCAATGGGGCTTGCTCGTTTTACTTGGAGCATTGATGATATTAGCCGGAATTTCCTTGCTTGGAAGAAAGGATCTCGGTTTGAGAATCCCCTCGGCCCTTGAAGGAATCGTTGGCTTGTTATTGGTTTCAAGAGCCCTTTCGGCATTTATGGGCCTCGATCAAATCATGGTAGACCCGCTCTTTTCCACAGAAAACTCATGGGCCATCCCGGTCTTTTCGGTTGAGATATTTTTGGTGCTAGCCGTACTATTATTCGAGTGGGTCGAATCTGAACGATTGAAGCGAGGTTTATCGGACCACCGTGGGGCTGCTGGCCGATTCGGCTGGGCCGCCTTGCTCTGTTTCGTTTCATTTGGGCCAGCCGGGCTATTGGCATGCGGACTCGCGGTCAAGAATTCAATACGCTGGACCCAGCCAGCACTGATGGTTGGAGTCGCGATATTCGCGCCCTATAGCTGGTTTGCAATGGCAAATTGGGTCGAAGGGATCGAGCAAACAACCTCATTATTTGCCATTTCATTAGGCCTAGCCGGACTGGTTGGAGCGGTTTGGGCAACCTCAGCAAGACAAGGATTATGGGTACCAGCAGGACTTTTGATCGGCCATCTATTATTGATCCCAGCATCTTTCACCCAATACGAGATTGTGACTATCTTGATGGTCTGTATGACCCTCTTGGTTTCGACAACCTCTTGGTTGATAGGAGTTATCACTCTGCGTAGAACATGGAGAATTTTCGGGGCAATAGACTTGGTTATAGCTCTTGCAATGGGTGGAAAACTCGCACTTGCAGGCGCAGGTTTACCGTTGGTTCTCATCATGTTGGTCGCAACCGCAATCCTGCTTGGATTGGTTACTTGGCTTGGGCAAACTTATGAAGAAAAAATCGCAATTACTTAAGTCAAAGCAACCCGCAATAATTCGATAATTTTTTGGGCTGCAGCCTTAGGTTTTTCCAAATCTAGGCCGGGGGCGATTCTCAAACTCACATTTGTTTTTGCTTGAGTTCCCGAATTTCGAATACCTATAGAAATTCCTTCACTTTCTAACATCATCAAATTGGGCTCACCCTCAAGCCCATGGCGGTCGAGTTCACCCAAAATATCCTCAGCGGTTTTTTGAACTTTATCGGCTAACTCATTTGCTCCTGTCCAAAGAGACCTATCTGTTTTATCTATCGACACCCGATGCTTAAAACCGCGATTAAATTCATGAGAACTCTGCTCAGCACCAATTGCACACAATACTGCAAATAGGCTTGCAGCACCATCGCCAACCAGTGCTCTACCCCCGTGAGGGTGCGGGGTTGACATAACCAAATGACCTGAATCTTCGACTCCGAGAACCGAACATTCTCTTTCTTTAAGATCACAAGATAACCAACGGTCTCCGACCGCGGTTTGTGATGATGTAATTTCAGCTGCCAATCTTTTCAGAGAGGTTGATAGTGCTAAATCCGATTCAATACTTGCTGCTAAATGCCACTTCCCACGCCCAGCCCTCAATATATGGTCGGCCATACTATCGCCATCCATGACCTTACAACCATCTTCGGTCGACTCCAAAAATAAACATCGGTCGCCATCACCGTCGAGTGCAGCTCCAATTATTTTCCCCGGCTCAGCCCTTTGAACCGAGCGAACCAATATGTGGTCTGACCTTGCGGCTTCGAGCCAAGTCCAAGAATCGGTCGGCGATAATTCTCCAGCCCCACAACCATCGTTCAAAGCTGGAGCATCGTGGCTCAATTCAGATGTTATCACCCCATTATGAGATAATAATTGGGCTAGCCAGTTCGAACCGGCACCTTTCGAGCAATCGAGTAGAAATTCCCCTTCAGGTGGCCCAAACATCCCAGTAAATTCAGCCAAACGAATTACCAATAATTCCTGATGAGCGAAATCTGCATTAAATATGGTTTCGGGTTTTGCCAAAAATTCGAGATCCTCAAAATCGACCTCGCGCTCTTCAGCCGCTAATTGGTAAACCAATTCGGATAGGTCAACTTCCAGTTCAGGCGTGGTTTTGAATCCAGACGAGTCAAAAATCTTAATTCCGGAATCCGAAACCGGATTATGACTTGCAGTAATCATACAACCAAATTTTGATTTGGTTTCCAACAAGGCATTATGTAAGCCCGGGGTCGCACAAATTCCACCATGAATTACCTTGCATCCACCAAGATGCAAACCTTGGGTCAGTCCAGCTACCAATTCTGGATTCGCAGGTCTATTATCCCAGCCAATTATCACGTTATCCCCGGGGGAAGTTTGGCGGGATAATGCCTCGCCAACCAAGCGAAGCAAAGCCTTTGTAACCATTCTATTTAGTAAAATAGCTTCGATTGCGCTTTGGTCATCGACCGAATCTAAAAGAACTTCACCTCGGATTCCATCGGTTCCAAAAAGCAATGAAATCACCTGATTTTAGAATCTGCTGGATGGATTCCAGTTACTGTCGTATTGGGCATAACCATCGCGTTCGGTCCTAATACGACCCCGGGGTTACAAACTGCATTACATCCTAATTGGCAGTTTTCACCAAGGATTGCACCGAACTTTCTCAAGCCAGTTCCGATCCTTTTCCCTTCAAATATAGTATGGACTTCTTTGCCATCGTTGCGAAGGTTTGAAAGTTTAACCCCGGCACCTAAATTTACATTAGGGCCAAGAATAGAATCACCAACGTAATTGAAATGAGGTGCTTTTGCTCCCGGCAGGAGCACGCTATGCTTGGTTTCGCTGCAGTGGCCGACCATCGCCCCATCACAAATCCATGAGAATTCACGGATATACGCGCCGTGACGCAAGGTTGTTTCAGCCCCGATATAGCTCGGGCCGATGATATGAACTCCAGGCTCGATATTTGCGGTAGAATCGATAAATACCGGACCTTTTGATTGGTCGATACTAACGCCATCTCGGGTTTTTGAACCCAATTTTTCCAAAAGCGAATTTAGTTGATTTTTCAAAGTCGGTAAGACGGTCCAAACCGTGCCTTTTGGAAATTCAGGTATTTCTCCTGTGCCGGGAGAGGACCAAAGATCCGATGCGATAGGTAGGCTCATCAGTTGATGGGATAGCGCCTATCGTATTGACTTTTTAGGCCGCGTTGTAAATTCGCTTACCGGTTGAGCTGTCGAGTTTGTAATCGACATCGCTCTTTAGGTAGCGCGGAATGAAAAATCCAACTTTACGGGTTGTCAGCCCATGATTTCTCATTCTTCTTTCGTTCGACAGGTAAGCTACGATATCGGCTGCAGAGCAGCCGGGGTGGTTCGAGACGTACTCGACAATCTCCATTTTCAACCGCTCGAGTCGAGCGGTCTTCTGGGTACCAGTTCCATTCATTAATCCGAGTGGTAAAGCCCTCGGTATATGGTAAATCGAGGGGCTAGCGCCGGGGTCCCGGCTCGCAGTTAGCCGGAATCAGATAAAACTCAAGATATCGGACCATTTAAATGAAGATCCCCGGCGAAATAAATCCTCGTGGAATTCAGTTTGTGGTTTATGAGCACAGGTGACTATTCTCCCTCTAGAATTATAACATCCGCTCATTGTATGAATCGGCACAATTATTGTACCGAGATCTAGTGATGGACCCGAAGATGGTGGAACATCCACCAATATCTTTTCAGTTATACCATCCCAGGTTATCTGGTCTTGCTCAGGTGGCATGAGTTGGTAATTTTCTTCTAAACGAATCGTGCCTTCAGCCATTCTTTTCGGCAACCAAATGTTGGGGTTTGGTCCATCTAGCCATTGGACGATTCGCTTGAGGTCAGCCGGCTCGACCATCGTCAGATGTGTAATCTCCCACCAGCCGGGCAATCTTGCCATCGTGATATGATGGATGCCGGGCTGAACATCGCGGCTATCGAGACTATCAGCCCAGGTCCTGCAGATATTTTCTAGACGTACCGGGATGATTGGCATATCTGGTGCCATGATATCACAGAGACGATAGGGATTGGCTAATTCTCCCATCACCATTAATGGTTTGCGCTTTGAGAAGTCGATTAGGTCGCCTAATTTTTTATTATCGGGTAGTAAAAATTCGGAGAAATATTCTCGTAATTGAGCCAAAGTTAAGTCTTGAGAGCTTGGCATCGGTGGTGGACTCAAATCCATGATTCCCTTCATCGTGAATAAAATCGGTTGGGTTGGTAATGGCCTTGGAGAATTACCGGGAGGACATGGCCAAAGCCGTGGAGATTGGGAGGCCATGGTGGTCGCACTAACAATTCTATGTTGAACTTTCGCTCACAGTAAAAACCGAGGTAGATGGCGAGCGACACAAGAGTGGCTAACCGCGCCGACCAACGCGCCTTCAGAGTCGACCACGCCAAGTTGGTTTAGGTCGTGAACAAGCATTAGGGCCGCTGCTTTGAGCAGAGGGGTTTTGACCTTCATGGTCAAAGTTTCTTGAGTGATCAATTGGCGAGCTGGTATCGCATGCATCCAAGCAACATCGCGGTTTACGGTTTTTCGAGCGATCAATTTTAAAATATCGACAGCATGAATTCTACCTAACGGAACTCGCTCAGAGTTGACGATGAAGATGTGGTCCCAGTCATGACTGGTAATCATCTCGAGGGCATCAGCGACCGAAGCATCACGATTGAGCACGTGAGGGCGAGTCATGACTTGGCCACATGTAAGTGAGCGAGCTGCCGCGGAGCGACTGTCTTTCGGCGGATTTCTTGACTTGGTGATGGCCATGGTACTTCCCTTCTAATTGGCCCGGCCCCAATCCCCCACCTATATGAATGCAACAGTAATATGAACCCTCCCGAATCAATCAATATTGGTAAGATATTACCGGTAAACTACATTAAATTGGCCAATTTACGGTTGTATTCTGGAAGAATACCCCCCTTTTGTTACGGGAAGTCCCAAACCTACACACCTAATGTGAACCTTCATTGCTAAAGATGTGCCGAGGCCGTATCAATGCCATTGCCAAACGAGGTCCTCGCCCGCCTTTGCACCCTTTCAGATTACGAACAGATGTTGGAAATCGATTCGGTGAGCAGAATTCATGGTATTTCTTCTGAGCAAATTCAGCAAGAGATGGCTGCTTTTCAAGCAGGTCCCGCCTTGCCTACACAGTCTACCGAAAGTGATCTATTCAGTGATTTTAATCCAGGCGCCCACAAAGATTTAGTCGATTTATCTGAATCTCAACCGATTCACACCGGGCCGCAATATATCGATAATCCAGATAAATATAGGATGAAGTATAATCCGAGTCAAGAAGGTCGAGATAAACAATCTCAAGTTAGACAAGCGATAATTTGTCCATCCTGTTCTTCACCATTAGGAATTCCAGAAGTAAGACCTATCAGAGTAACCTGCCCGCAATGTATGCAGGAATCGGTCTTTAATTCTTGAAAATTCTAAATGCCCCAATATCTTTCGGATTGGGCTTGGCGAGTTTGAACCGCCCGAACGATGGTGGTTGTAACCCAAAGTATTGCGATCCACATCATCGGTTCAAGAAGATCGTCGAAAATTCGGTTCGGACTAAATTCATAATTCACACCGGTGAGGACATTTTGGGCTATCTCTAAGCCTTTATCCAAGAAAGAATAAACCACCATGCCGAATACGGTTAAAACAATCAAACGGCCAGAGAAAGAACCTTTTTGTAACCTTAGAATCATGAATCCTGCGGTTGAAGTGAGGAATACGATAACGATCCAAGCTAGTGAAGAGTGTAATACTGCAATCCATAAAACCGACGCAGTAGCATCTTTCGAAATTTCAACATAACTTTCATAACCAGTCGCAACCGCGAAAATCGCGCTGAAAACGGTAGCGGTCCACAATAGAGAAGAGGCCATTGCAGCATCTGCATTTTCGCGCATTTCCTGGGCGATACGATTGATTGTGGCTTCTAGACCTAGACCCTTGGATAGAATAAATAAACCGAGAAGCAAAGGTAGAGCGCCGATAACCACTCCACCCAATTGGTCGGGTAGCATTACACCTAATCCGAAAATCGCCATAACGGTGCCGAGTGGAACCAACATTTTTGCCCGCCACTTAGGGTCTTCAAGCGCTTTAACGATGTAATAGTAGGTCCCTTCGATACCCTTGGATTGCCTTACGATTATTTTTTGCACGTGGTCTATTCTAACCTGGCTTTGAATGATTGGTAAAACCGCCTCATCCTCAGCTCCATCGGTGACCAAAATTGCTAAATCGGGTTGAAATTCTGCAACTACTTCTTCGAGTTGGGCCGCAATCGCACGGTCAGATCGTACACCTACCTTCTCGTCCCCGGTCAATATTGCGACTTCGACCTCGTCGGATTCACCCTTTGATTCAGCGAGATCATCGTGTTGATGGAGTGCTCCAAAGATTGCGTTAGTATCGCTTTCCTCGGGGTCTGAAATACCGAGCCTAAGGGCGGCCGCAATTACTTGTTTTCTGCCGACAACCGGGCCGCTGATTGCGGCTTTTTGACCAAGGTCATTATCCCTATCTACAGTTAATACAAGTGTTCGAGTCAATGCAACTTACCCTCCGTTAGGATTTATCTGACACAGTACCACTTGATGAATCATCGCCTGATTTGACTGCATCTTCAATTATTACGGCTGTATTTTGACGGCTCCGGCGTCTTTGTTTTGCCCGAGTATACTTGAGCGGGTGGTCCATCCAAGGTTGGTCACAAAGACTATCATCGCCGGTTCGAACCGCGCAATTATGGTTTATTTTTAATTTAGCACAGCCTGAAGGGGTATATTCTCTTTCATAGAGGTGCCCGACTTGGTATTTGGTTGTCCCTTCGTTAAAATCGGGTGCGCTTCGGAAAAAATCGACGGTAGTTTCTTGCGGCAAACCGAGAGTTCTAGACATCGAAGCGAGAAAAACCCGGCCGAAATGATTGACGTTCACCCCTTGAGATATTTCTCCAATCGCCTTTTTCATACAAGGCGGCCAATCCTCTTCTCCAGCACCGATAAGTGCGATTGTTTGAGCGGTTTTCGAGGCGACCAAGCCTCGAATCATCCCTACAGGTTCGGATAATCTAATCGCAAGACTTTCATCCATGCTTTCAATTTTACTCATCGCTTGAGTCATGATTTCTCCTTTGAGTCTCTCACGCAATAAGCGTGCTAATTTGCGGGTGGAACTATATTCTTTTTCTTGGTGCAAAACCACCCAACCATTTCTGACATCACAATTTGGAAGCCGCCATCGCGAGCCGGTAATCCCGGTACACAACTCGATGAAATCGGCTAATCCCATTTTCCAAACCCCATTTGACTGTTTTTCAATTTGACTCAGATAGGTAGAGGCGACCAAGGGTAAATTGGCTGTGTCTTTCTCAAGAATTTTTTGAGCGCGCTCCGCCTCGGCCTGAGCCCAACGAGCGATTAATCGCTCATCCTCGCTTGCGGTGACGACCAATCGAGCATAATAGAAGGAAAATGCTTCGAGTAATCTCCCTTCTGATGTGTGAATATCTCCAACCGCGGCAACCTCAACCCCGCCCTTCACGTCGACCGAATCAACCAAACGGCCCCGGGCCCGGATGCGGGCTTTTTCCATCATCGACCCTTCCAATAATTCATCGAGATCGATTCCATGAGTCGTAGCCATCGAAGTAATCCACCCACTAGCATCGGGTAAAAACGGATATCTCGCAAGGGTCACCTCATCGGCGATATCCGGGAGGGTTAGAGGTATGGGCACCTTTCTCAAACTCGGGCGGTGGCTCTTGAACCCTCTGTTTGATGTGTGAGTTATCGCTGGCGCTTCAATATGCAACCGGTCAATCCCGAACTGGTCGCTATTCAGGATGAGTTTAGGTCAGCCTTTTCTTGGTCGCTCGATGATGATTTTGAAAGTGCGGTCAATCTTTCAAAAACTTGCAAAAACCCTTCTTTTAAATTAAAGTTATCCGGGGTGGTTACCGTAGTGGGCGCGGCTGCAAAACCGGGTGTTGTCAGTTCAAATCCAATAATTGCCGCCGATGGGGCAATCGGGGCCTGCGAAGACCTTTCTCAAGTTGTTTTAGTGGTTAGTGATGCTGATGGCGAGCCATATTTGGATCGGGCAATAGATGCAAAAATTCCGATTTGCCTCCACGCTCATGGCGATAATCAAGCTAACTGGTCAGCAGCTTTGGCCCGCTGGCCTTCCGATCATCCGATTATGTTGACCCATCAAACCCCCATGGATATTGATAAGATGTTTAACCCCGGCGGTTTTACCGATGGAGATAGAGCGGTATGCATCGCATTTTCATTGGGGGCGGACAAGGTAGAATTGGTCGGCTTCGATACTCAAAAAGTCGGCAAATGGTCAGCAAATACCGACCTTGAACGCAAAAAAGTAAAATTGCAGTGGATGGAGCGGGTATTGGGAATACTGGGTTTGGAGGTCTAATCATGAGAAAAAATCAACTAATGTGGATTATTGCTTTGATAATCGTCAATTCGAGTTGGATTTTTTTAACCGGTAAAATGGTTCCACAAGAAATCAATCGGCCAGGGGCGGAATTTGCCGAAAACCGCGGTGCTGAATTAGATCCTCTTTTTAGTGATGAAATCGATTACCGCATTGAATATTGTTTCAAATCCAGCAATGGTCTGATATTGAATTATAGCATAATTGTCAAACAAGGAAATTCTATTTTATACGAGGACCAAGGAACGACTGAAGACGGTTGCAACAAATTCTCATCGACTGGAAGTTCAGGTGATTTAATTTTCCAAACGATTCTCGATCCAGGCATTGATAGCGACACAACCCTCTATACCAAACCCTTAGGAAATGTGGTGTGGGAGGGAGTATTTTTATTCTCGATAGGAACCTTTGCCGTAGCATATTTGGAAACCGGTTTACGTAATAAAATTAAAACGAAAATCGAAAATAAACCTAAGCAAGAACCTCCAGAAGTACAGAAACTTCAGCCAATCGAAAACCAAGGGGTTTGGCAAAATCCGCTCAGGCCGAAATAATCATAAAAAGTCGGCCAATGACAATTGTTTTGCCTTGTCATTTTTAAATAAACTGTCGGCACTTTCGGCTAACCATTCGACATTTTGCCGAGTATAATTATCGACTCCATAGGTTGCCATTACGTGTTTTGTAACCTTGATATATTTGCGAACTGCGCCTTCTGTTACCGTTAGAGCCAAATTACCATTGCACAATCCACCTTCCGATTTCTTTACTCCAAAACTAGCCATCCCGCTCCCAGTTACTTTTTTGGGTTGGATACAAATTCCAGCCAATGGCATTCTACGATAAGAATGGGTGCATTTTAAACAACGGACTTTTTGCCTGGTAAAAGCAACTAAATTACCTCGAAGATCGGGTAAGAAATGGGATCTGATAACACTCGAAGCCACAGTTCTAACATTTACCGCTCTTAGCCTATGGCCGAGTGATAATTGTCCGTTCATCTTGTCGATCATAGTGTCGAGTGTCTTGTAAGCAGAAAGGGCGGGGCCCTCGGCCAAATTTTTGGTTGAGTGGGTGAAACCAAGGCCTCTTACCGCGGCGATAGAACCAACCCTGCGCTCGACAAAATCCATTTTATTGGCTAAAACCTTTGGATGGGGTTGTTTGAGGGTCGCCTCGTAAAACCATCTTTCATAATGCCAGCCCGAATCGACATTCAGAGCTTCTTTATCGACCTCGGTCGGGTTTAATCGAGTTGTCAAAACCAGTGGAGCATCCATTTGCCCCCCCCGATTGGCGGGAAGAATTTTCCGACTGAAATTAAGCAAACCATCCATTAATAACATGATGGCATCTTCGTCTCCATCACAATTTCTACGTTTTGAAGCGTGGAATAAGGGGTGTGCATAACCACCGGATGAATTAGACCAGCCAATAATTCTTGAAAGTACACCACCGGAAGTGTGGGGCGCTAAAGCACAGATTAGATGGCCAACCAAGTCGTCATGGTTTTCGACCCGATAATAAGGCTCTGACCCATAGAATTTAACTAATAAATCATCGATGAATTTTGCTGCTTGAACAAAATAATCTCCTGCGTTTCTTGCGACGATGAAATCCTGGGGGAATATTTCCAACATTTGATCGTTACTTGTTAATTCATTTCCAAAGCAATCATGGGTATAGCCGAGATGTTTGAGTTTTTGCCACTCAACATCGATTTCCTCCGGGGTAAAATGAGTGATCGGCACATCACTCATATCAAACCTGATAGTACCATCTCGAAATACCGGCAAACCCCGCATTGCCCGGAGAATCCCCTTTTCGATCGGTTCAGGAGTTTGATCTTTACTGAGCAATTTTTTTGCGCATTTCACATGTTTTGGTAAACGATTTACTCCAATTTTTAGCAGAGCATCTTCGAGGAGGTGGTCCAATCTAATTGTTTGCAATTCTCCTCTTCGTCGTGAACTTTCTTTATCTGAAGAGGCCTTTAATTCGGTCCTTGCGCCACAGTTTACACCTGCTTTCGATTGACCAAGTTCATTGACGATTCGGTGGTGGCAACTGAGCATCGGGGATTTTTTTGCGCATTTTGAGCAGAACCGAACCCCCATCTGGACTCTCAAATCACTCTTGAGGACCGCATTTCCTAATAAGCGCTGATTGCCACCCTCTAACGCGATTGGGAATAAGGCGTGGACGGTTGGTTTTTCACGAGGAGCCGATTTTTCCGGCCGGCCCATCCTACAACCGATTCTAACCGGTGCACTATGCTCCCACCTAATCCGTGAGATTTGGCGAACGATGGAAAGGATTCCATCGACAGCATGGTCATCTTCGAGGGTTAATGCTCGGTGATGTTCTTGAGCATCCTTAGGCCCAGCATCGGGTAATTCATCAGCCGCTTCCCGACCTATTTGGTCGGTCTCGGCAATGCCAAGGCCGCGCTGACGGGCTGCGGTCTCGGCTGCAATTCTAACGGTTGCACGTTCCTTTTCAAGAGTCTGTTTTCTGGCTTTTTCTTCGTTGATGATTACAGCTGCGGCTCTAAGAGACACAATCCGGTCGACAATTAATTCAAGTCCATTTTCGATATTTATGGGCTTATTTCCCTCATATGAAAAACCAAGTCCTTCCAATATTGCTTGCCAACTATGGGTTAAGACCAAATCATCGCCTTTGTGGTGATGGGCTAAACCAAGCATCAAAGCGCAACCTTTGGCGATACCATGAATTCTCAAAACCCAAACATGAGCCAATTCCTTGGCGAAAATCGGCTTTTCTGGTTCTAAGGGCGAACCAGGCATCGCCTTGATATTGAGACTCTCTTCTTGTTCTGGCAACAAGTCTTCCATATTTTTGCTATCCCACCCTTTGACCGCGCCTTTAAAAACCAAATTTCCATCTTTGATTTCAGCCGATTTAATTAAATCAAATAAAGAAGGAACCCATTCGATTGGTAAATCTAGCCACCACGGATTATGGGGTGATGGTAAAGAGGTGCCGAATCGCAGAGCAATCGCCTTGGCAGCCGGCCATTCTAAGTAAATTAAATGAAGCACATCTCTCCACTTTCTTCGAATATGAAACCGTTCATCCAAATTTGTCGACTTTTCGATAGGGGCGCCTGGAACCCCCTGTGGTAATTCTGAACGAACTATTCCACTCAATCGGCAAAATTCATCGACCGCGTGATCGCTATCGAGTGCGTCGAGCAGGTCTGCAGCCCACCAATCTTGACTATAACCGGCCGGAACGAGATTTTTGTTATTCTCCATGAATTCGCCGTAACCCAAAACCAACTCGCCATTATCCCAAATCATCGAAATCCTTGCTTTTTCCGCTCTGAATTCACCCTCGTCATCGATTCGCCTAAACTCGCCATCGTTCATCAAAACCCACGGGCCTTCGGCGATATCACATGGCGTGATCGCACAGGCCTTTCCGGGCCGCTCAATTTTCATCTGAGTGCCGACTGTGATGAAATCATCCATCGCAGCCATGCTCGCGGCATTACAAGAGCCTGCAGCAAGGCCTGAAGGGCGGGCGCGACCGTACCTTAGGCGGAAACCGCCGGGCTCTAATGGCCCTCCAAAGACTGGTCTTCCGGCGATGATATCCTTCATGAAATTCTGAATAGGGGGCACTTTTCTAGATTTGAAAATCGGCCCAGTTCCTTTCTTTGAATCGTCACTTTTACCCTTATTGGCAAATTTTGAGATGAATTCCCACCCGGTGACCTCCAAGCGTTCGGTATGTTTCTGGATTTTTGGAGCTTTGAGACATAAACCCTCGCCGATAACCAAGAGAACACCACCCCGGATCCTCGGCCCATCGATATTTCTAACCCGGCCATAACCGGCGCATTCGATCGCTTCTGTCGATTCACCGTTGATCATGATTGGGCAGGCTTTGACGATTGATTCAATCTCTTCAGGGGTGGGTCGATATTGTAGATTGCCACGATATAATCCAAACTCTTCTTTCACCCGCTCAACCTCGGGCTGGGTTGGAGTATATGCTCCGACTCCGAGCTCTCGGCGAATCATGTCGGCGATCAGCACCGCCAAAGCTTGAGCGGTTCCACCCGCGGCTCTAATCGGGCCAGCGAAATAAATCGATAGAAATTGCGAACCATCGACATTTGCGAGTAATCTGACTTCACTAATACCTTCCAAGGGCGCTACGAGTACTGCCTCGGTCAGGATCGCAAGGCCAACTCTAAGGCCGATATCGATGCTTTTTTGTAAATCGTAGCCCTTCTCTTTAAAGCGCTTCGCAACCAATTGCCCCATCTTAATAGAGGCGGTTTCACGGTCGTGTTCGGCTAATAACTCTCGAATATCGTCGGCGACTTCCTCGCCTTCCAAATGATGAATTAGCAACTTTTCCGTTCTCGATGCCAAATCCGAAGCACGGGGAATTTCAACTTCTTTTGTATGGTCGAATCCTAATTCCCTCATTCTTCCAGCGATTTGATAGGCTTCTTCAGCACGTTGGTCAAGGCGGTCGTGATATGAGTCCATCTCGGCTTCTAGACGGGGGATGTCGAGCCCAATCAATGGGTCAAACACATCTCTTGGCCCGGCTTCAGACATGGCAACTCTACCATGCTTTTAGGCGGGGGCACATAAGGACTCTCACGGCATCGGATGAAAGTGAAAGGTTCATCGCTAAGCAGCAGTTGCCTCGGTCTATGACGGTAGCGAAGGGCCTGCGCGACGAGCCTCGTTGGGCAACATTGGTTGGATTGGTCAAAGACTTAGCCTTCCTCGATGGGGGCTCAGATGACGCATTTACCCTTGCAAGCGGCCGAAATAGCCGCTGGTTCTTCGATATGAAACCCGTTATGATGCATCCCGAGGCCGGAAGAATTGTCGGCGAATTGATGAATCTCAGAATTGATGAAATCGGCTGTGATTTCGTCGGGGGTTTAGAATTGGGCGCGGTTCCACTCGCAGCACTTGTCGTAGCGACCGATTACCAATCGGTACGCCGAGGCTTCATGGTACGAAAGTCGGCAAAAGGCCGAGGTGGACGTAAAACCAACAACCCCCCGGGGGTTGAGGGAACCTCTATCGCCGGCGGCGGAGATGTGGTAATCTTAGAAGATGTGACGACCACAGGCGGTTCTGCGATTCAAGCGGTAAAAAGAATTGAGCAAGAAACCCCTTGTAAAGTGGTTGCAGTAATCAGTATTCTCGATCGAGAAGAGGGTGGAAAAGAAGCCTTTGAAGCCGCAGGTATAGCCTTTGAAAGTTTGTTGGTTCGCTCTGATATAACTGGCTGAAAATGGAGGGGTAGCCAATGGATTTAGAACCTAGTACAGCCGATTTATCGGCACCTACAAAGAGAGACTCCACCGCTCCAGAGGGGTTGGAATTCCATTTCGCGCCCGATGCAAAGCCTTTGGCGACCCCGTGGCAAGTGGCGGTCGAGCGGGCTAAACTAGTTCGAAAATGTTCGATACCTCCAGGCCTGATTTTGGATCCAGCTTGTGGAAGCGGAATTCAATTGGCTGCATATTGTGCGATGATGGGGCGCGAAGGTCTAGGGATAGAACACGATCAACCAACCGCGTGTGCAGCCCAAGCAAATTTTCTTAGAATCGCTAGGCACGGCTTCGACTCCAGTTTACTCAATTCGAGAATAAGGGTTGGCGATGGCAGAGTAGGGAACGGTTCAAAACCGATTGCAATGCTCCATTTGGACCCGGCCCGGCCAAGAAACTCATCGCAGCACAGCCTCGATGAAATGGAGCCAAAACTACCGGAGATTTTCGAAGCCTGGGCGCCTCATCTATCCGATGGCGAGCGTGGACCAGCGATCTTGTTGGACCTATCACCGCGATTGAGCGAAATCCAACGCGCAGAGGTTGAAGCCATGGTCGAAGTGGTATGGCCAGATATTGGAAAGACCTGGGTTTGGATGAGCCGGGGCCGAGGCCGGATCGACCGCCTATCGCTGTGGATCGGACAATTATCTAAGCCGGGAGTCGCGCGGAGATTTATCAGAATCCCCCCGGATATCACAGCCAAGCCAGTAATTGTTGAAGGCCAAGGGCGGTCATCACCATCGACAAAAAGACGACCACCTAGAAAGGGCGATCAAATTTCTCTTCTTGATGCGGCCTTGGTCGAATCGGGCTTGGCCCAAGAATGGCTTGAACAGGTTTTAGGCGACCAAGAAGTCGTGTGGAGTGTAACCGAAGGGCGGAGGCCACAAATACATCATCCAGAGGAATTTAATTTTGAATCGAAATCGCAAAAACTATTGATTCAAGCCACCGGTCGAATTGTTAAATTAGCCCATACTGATCTCTCCGAAGAAACAATTCCTTTGCTGGTTGAAGCGGCTAGAGAATACGGCTTTGGAAAATTGACATTAAGGGTTTCACTCGATCCGAGCATCCACCCCTTACTTCAAGGCACACTAGACCGAATGCTTTCGGCGCGTGGCGGGCCATGTGCTGGTTTTGTAGTCAAAACGCCCGGTGACCAAATGCTTCTTTTATGTCTCGTCGCTTGATGTAGGCCCGAAATACTTAATTTATCTAGATAAAAACCTCTAGGTTAGCGGAGCAGCCTCGCGATTGAGCCATCGCGGTCTTGATATAGGGGCGGCAAGTCGGTCAGCCGCTCGACTACTCGTTGAACGCGCTCAAAGGTGAATACGATGGCAAATGATCAGGACTTGGGAGATGACTTCTCCTACATGCTTCGCATGGCAGATACCGATATTGACGGTCTAAAGCCATTGAAAACCGCTCTAACCTCGGTTAGGGGTATTGGAGACCGTACCGCAAGACAGATTTGCGATATAACAGGATTCGATTCTGCAATGAAAGCAGGCCATCTCGATATCGACCAACAGGGCGTTCTCAAAGAAGCGATAGAGAGTTATGCTCAGAACGTCCCATTGTGGATGCTCAACCGCCAACGTGACCTTGAAACCGGAGACGAACTCCACCTATCTGGTCAAGATCTCAAACTCACACACGCAGACGACATCTCTCGTCTCCGTGGAATCAAGTGCTACCGCGGAATCCGCCACGCTAACGGCCAAAAGGTCCGTGGGCAGCGTGGCCGCTCAAATGGTAGATTTGGATTGACTCTCGGAGTCCAGCGCAAGAAGTGATAATGGAGGAATGACATATGGGAGACCCAAAATTCGCTCGCCAAAAGTACGACACACCACCTCATCCATGGAAAGCAGACCGAATCGAGGAAGAGCACGCAATTCGTGCTAACCACGGTCTAAAGAATATGACTGAGATTTGGAAGGCAAAATCCCAACTACGTCGGGCCCGACACCAATCGATGAAGTTGATCGGTCGTGTCGACACTACCGAAGGACACTATGCTCGTGAGAAGGAAGACCTTCTCCGTTCGATGCACCGCAGAGGGCTTATCTCTTCAGATGCAGTTCTCGACGACATTTTGTCGCTAAACCCTGAAGATTTCCTAAACCGCCGCTTACAGGCTCAAGTTTACTACAAAGGACTAGCTTCCACAATGAAACAAGCTCGCCAACTCGTGGTTCATGGGCAGATTTGCATCGGAGAACAGAAAATTAATATCCCGTCATATCCGGTAAGCCGAGATGAAGAGGAAGTTATTTGTTACCACCCATCCTCAAACCTAAATAATGAAGATCACATCATCCGCCAAACTATCCTTGGCGTCCGTGAATCTGCAGAATACAAAGAGGAAGAGGTCGACCCAGAATTCAACCAATCTGACGCATCTGAAGTCAATGAGGCAGCAGTTGAGGCTCCTAAGGCAGAAGACACAATTCCCGGAGGCGGTAAATAATGCGCAAGGCAATTATTAATATATTTTCGAGCTATAATAACGTCTTGATGACAGCAACCGATCTAACCGGTGCTGAAACTATCACTACCTGTTCGGGTGGACAAGTTGTTAAATCTTCAAAGGATTCAGGAGGCCAATTCGCTGCAACCCGTGCTGCAGAGCGCATGGCTGACCAATTAAAGGAGAAAGAATTCACCCAAGTAATCGTCAAGTACCGCGCACCTGGTGGCAATAAAGCAAACACTACCGGGCCTGGAGCTCAAGCGGCAATCCGCGCTCTAACCCGTGCTGGAGTTACCGTTACCCGTATCGAAGATGTCACCCCAATCGCTCACGATGGAACCAAGAAGAAGGGTGGCCGCCGTGGCCGCCGTGTCTGATTGAAACTACAAAATGAAGGAAGTGAAATAATGAAGGCACAAATAGTTGAAGGTTGGCCCCAAGGCAACAAAATTCGCATTCTATTGACTGGCACTAATTCAGCCCAGGTAAACAGTTTACGCCGTACGATAATGGCAGATGTCCCAAAGATGGCAATCACCAAAGTCCGTTTTGAGCAAGGCCTTAGCCAAGATAACAAGGGAGAGGTTTTCGAATCTGTAAACGTTCTACCAGACGAAGTTCTTGCTCATCGCTTAGCAATGGTTCCTGTTCCAACCTTCTTAGAGGAATTCAAGTTCCCAGAGGACGACCCAAATAATGAAAATCTACCAGAGGACCAATGGGGAAGCCCCCTCTCTCAGATTATCTACCATCTTTCTACACGCGGCCCAACTTCCGATGATAGTGAAGATACAAAAACCGTTTACGCAGGAGATTTGAATGTACTGGGTGAGACCAAATTACAAATCTCAGAAGAACATGCGCGAATTCCGTTGACAATTTTGTCAAAGGGCCAATTCCTTGAGTTATACGCCTACGCAACTCTTGGCCGAGGCCGAGACCACGCAAAGTGGGCTCCAGCAGCAGCGGTTGCTTTCGAACCCCGATCAAAGGCCACTCTTAACAATGCAAAGAATGCAAAGGTCCTGTTCGACCTTGACCTGACCTCGAAGGCTGGGCGCACAATCGATGCAAAACTTTTCACCAAAAAAGAGTGCACTGATATCAACGCAGTACATGACCTCAAGCGTGCAATGCACCAAGTTGGTCATGGAACCGGACGCGATGAAGCATTCGCAGATGCGATCACACTCGAAGAGATTCCAGGCGAATTCATATTTTCCTTTGATTCCGATGGCGCACTATCTCCAGAAGAAATCTTCAATCAAGCATGCCAAGAACTTGTCGGCCGATTTAATAATATTACCGAAGAGTTAGAAGTTGCATTCGCTTGATTTCCAACCGATGAGAAACCTGATGGTCTAAGTTGGTTTAGCGTGAGCTAGATGGCCGAGTCCTCAGTGCGAATTGGCGGGCATATAACCCTCCTATTTTCGATTCATTCCAATTCATTACTAGCCCGAAACCAAGGTTCGAGAGGAGCAGGCCTATGCTTGACCGATGGGGTTGAGGCCAAGGCGAAAATAATCGATGGCCAAGATAGAATTATCGTCAGTAGCATGGATGGATCATTATTCGAACAGGGTGAAGAATTGTATAGAGAACTCTTAAAGGAGTTTAGAGGGGTCTTCAAAGTAAACTCCCCGGTGAATCTTGAGGTTTCAATCGAGTTACCACTCTCTCAGGGATTCGGAATGTCAGCCGCCGGATTATTGGCCGCAGCATATGCTTTAGCCGATATTTTTGATGTAGGAGATAGCGGCCAAATCGCCCGACTCGCTCATCGAATTGAGCGGGCCAACTCAAGTGGATTGGGCGATATTTTAGGTATTTGGGCCGGAGGGGTAGAACTGAGAATTATTCCGGGCGCACCACCGATACCAGGTAAGGCCAAAGGGTTCTCAGCAAATGTTCCAGCCCTCTTGGTTTGGGTACCTGAAGCAGGTAAACACACTTCATGTTATATCGATGATGAGGATTGGAAAATTGCGATCACAACCGCTGGCGATAAATCGGTAGACCATTTGATGAAAATGGTTTGGGATCGTCGGGTTTGGCCTAAGTTACTCGAGGAAGCAGACCGGTTTGTAATCGACTCTGGTTTGATGAATGAAGGGGGCAGAGCATCTTTATTGTCGACGGTTTTGGATTATGTCGATTCAGATATGAGTTGTCATCTATGTATGTTAGGAACTTCGTTAATCATTGTCCCTAAATCGCTCGATGAAGAGTTGGATTTCGATGAAGTCGCATCAACTTTGCGAAAACTTGGACTTGGAGTCCGACTTACTCATCTTGCTTAAAATTCGAAAGTGGACTCAAATCGAGAGGCCCACAATCTAGTAAAACCGTTCCCGGAATATGGATATTCTCACAGAATCCGTGTCTGAAAACCAGCGCTCCTTGACCCCACGCATCTACATATCTAGCAGATTGTTTGGCGCTTTTTTTGCGTTGGAAATCGACATCCGCACCATAGAAATGCTTTGCATCAATCCAAGCGACCGGCTCACCATTGATTTCGACATGGTCGAGAAATAATAAATCAGGAGTATTTACGGGTCGGCCGTGTTCGATGGTTTGCTCCTTTACCATCTCGGGCTGCCTTCTCAATCGGACACCTTGCTCTTCGAACCAATCGGCGAGTATTACCTCGAAAATATCTGCTCGTTCATGGGTTTCAGATTGGTCGACATTGCTGACTCTATCGGCAGCTTCAGCCGCCTCGAATTCGTTTCGTTCCCGCTCTTTGAATTTTGAGGGCGCTCTTAGGGTTTCTTTGATCCGTGATTTGGACCATCCCATCTCTTTGAGCACCAATCTGAAAACATTCATTGGCGGCGAATCAAATCGTATCGACAGGTCAATGATTCCAACCCCTTCGCGGTATAATCTCACGATTGCTTTTCCTCGTGATTGCAATCTGCCATGAGTATAAACGGTTTTTTGTTGGAGCAGAGCGCTGCGTAACGATAGAGCTTGATCGAGAGTCATATCCAATTCTCCTACCATCTGGCGAATCTCACCAACCCGTTCATCACTCAACCAGCCGAATTCACCCTTTCTCACGACTTTTCCAGCAAGAATTGATTCGGTAGGTAAACCGACCGGATGATTTTCCCAATTGAACGAAAAAGTTTTCGGCTGCTCAAAATCCCCAGGAATTCCCATCGGTAAGGGGGTAATATCGAATCTTGCCAATGCAAAATCCCTTGCATTTGAATCAAATTCTGCATGCCTTTTAAGCAAGGTTTCCCTCTTTGGTCCACCATGACTGCGAGATTTGGAATTCCGCTGACGATTCGAGTTGGCCCGGTGATTATTATTGGGCCTATTCTCCGCCATATTGGGGGTGTGTTCAAACATAGACCATGAATAAACCGGCTTATTCTATTCCACAGAGGTCTTCTAACAAGGTCTGAGCATTTGTTCGAGCAAATGCTGTATTGTTTCTCGATATCAATCTCGCCAATCCTTTAGATTGCCATTCGGAGTGGATCTCCACCCCCCCCTCACCATTTGCAAGGACGGTAACACTTACTCGATAATTAGAAATCCCTCTCGCTGTTGGCCTTTCATTTCGGTTTTGTTCGATAAACTTTAACACGATTTCATCGAAGTGTTCTCCACTTTTAATAGACTCTACTTGCCAAGTAGTCTCGACTAAAGCCCCCTTGATTATCTGTTGAAGAGCCATCATGTCATCGATTTTAATCGAACCGGCTTTTTGGGTTACTAAAGCCTTGGCCCCTCGATGCCATTTCGGCCATTCGCGATTATCAAATAACGCGGCGCTGATACGTAAACAATGGTCGGCACCGAGATGACTTCTGATGGTCAAAGATGGTGCCATGATTGATTGCCAGTAGTGGTTATGGCATGATTATTGTGGAACCAAAAGGTGCATTCATTGAAGTGTTATCACAAAGTGGAACCAATATGCGTCCGGTTTTAGTAGTCTTAATCGCAATATCTATGCTTGTACCGAGTGTTCTAGCAGAAGGCGAAGTAACAGAACCTTTGGGATGGGCTGGGAGCGCAGGTGGATTCGATAACGAAGAGATAGCGGGCATCATCACACTCGATGATGGAAGTACTATCATTGCCGGGTCATTTATGACCGCCATTTCATTTGGCGATGACGGTTTTGGTGCGACCGGATTCCAAAACGATGTTGATATGTATCTTGCGAGAGCAAATAATAGCGGGAATTGGACCGATTATGTCGGTTGGGGCAGCCAAGGAGATGATGGGATAGATGCCATCGCTCTTCTTGCATCTGGCGATTTTATTATCGCAGGCCATTTTTGCTTAGGCACCGCGGGTGAAGCTTGTCAAGCAAATTTCACCAATGGATTCAATCTGTCAAAGAATGCTGATGGAGAAGAAGGCGATGCATTCATCGGTCGAGTTTCATTTACCCAAAACGGCTTCGAATTTATTTGGTTGAAATCTATTACTAGCCCGAACGATCTCATGGCTCAAAGTATTGCAATCTCACCCTCTGGGGCAATTTCAGTTTCGGTTCTTCACCGGGGATTGTTAGAATTTGGAGATTTAATTATACCCGGGGCCGGGGGGGTTAGCCTCGGAATCATCACCTATGATGAAAACGGCCAAATCATTTGGGTAAACGGTGTAGCCAGTCCAGATGCAATCGAAACATTTGGTGGCTTATGTTATTCTAATTCCGGATATTTACACTCTGTCGGTACCTTCGTCGCATCGGTAATGTTTGTCGATATGAAAACCGCGGTTGGCGGTTCAGATATATTCGTGGCTCAATTTGATGGTGACGGAAATTTCACTTGGACCTTGACCGCCGGAGGAGAAGGTGATGATTGGGTAAATGATTGCGCGGTCGATTCTCAAGGAGAGATTAGAATGGTCGGCCAATTCGCTCAAACAGCAACATTTGGTCACTTAAATGTCACCTCGAATGGCTGGTGGGATTTATTCCATGCCCGAGCATCTTCTAATGGTGCGTGGGAAAATATCATCTCTGCAGGCGGCGGAGGATGGGAAACCTTGGAATCTATCACAATTGACAATCAAGATAATGCATATGTTGTAGGTTCCTATACCGGCGCCCTTGATCTAGGTTTAGACACATTACCAAATATCGATGCTCATGGCGACAAACGGGATATTGTATTGGCCCAACTTAGCCAAGATGATGAATGGCTGTGGGCAATAGCGGCAGGAGGGAGCGGCGACGATAGAGGTATGGCGGTTCAACTGAGTGTACAGAACACACCAATTATTGCATCGAATTTCGAAGAGACAGCATCGTTTGGAAATTTCACATTGAATTCGGCCGGCGCTAGCGATATTTCGCTCTGGCTTTATGCCCGAGACCAAGATAATGACGGATTGACCGATGGTGCTGATAATTGTCAGCGGGTTGCAAATGTAGACCAATTGGATTCCGATGAGGATGGCTTTGGTGATGCTTGTGATGATGATGATGACGATGATGGAGTCGGAGACGAGTGGGACGAATGCACTCCTGGAGAGCAAGGTTGGCAATCATCGGGTTCAACCGATTTTGATAGCGATGGTTGTCGAGATGGAGGCGAGGACTTCGATGATGATGAAGACGGAATTTTGGATACTTACGACCTTTGTCAAACCGGGTCGCTCGGCTGGGTTTCAACCTTAGAAAACGATGAAAACCAAGATGGTTGCGAAGACATCGATAGCGATGGCGATGGCTTTGTTGACCAATTAGACAAGTGCCCAAACCTCGATGATGACCAAGCCGACTTAGATGGCGATGGAATTGGAGATGCTTGCGAAGACGATACCGATGGCGATATGATATTGGACGATTTCGATAATTGCCCAACCGATACACCGATCTGGATTAGTGAGAATTCAAACGACCACGATGGCGATGGCTGTCGCGACGAAGACCGTGATAGCGATGATGATAACGACGGGGTTCTCGACCTCTTCGATAGCTGTTCTCAAGGAGAGATCGAGTGGAATAGTAGTGAAGATTTCGATGGCGATGGATGCCGGGACGGGTTGGAAGATAGCGATGAGGACGGCGATTCATATCTCGATTCGGAAGATCTTTGCCCGAGAGGAATCATCGGAATCGCCGGTGTTGGTATGGATTTAGACCAAGATGGTTGTTTGGATACTACCGAGGACGATGATGATGATAATGACGGGGTTAACGATAGCGATGATGATTGTCCTTTCACCCCCTCAGACTCAACTCCAAATTCAAATGGTTGTACGAATAGTCAAATAGATGACGACAATGATGGAGTCAACAATTTGTACGACCTCTGTCCTGCAACCACACCAGGTCAAGCGGTATCGAGTACCGGTTGTGACCTCAAAGAAAACGATGATACAACCCAAGGGGTTAACGAAGAGGAATCAGATTCAAATCTTGCGATTTGGTTATTCTTGTTTGCTGGAATTATGGTTGCAGGTGCAGCTTACCTAACTTGGGGCGGTAAAGATGAGTCTGAGCCCGAACCAGAATCTAAACCAGTCGCGCCGATTCGCCCACCTGAATTGGATGAAGATTAACTGTAAACGATAACTGGGGCCAAGGGCATTGCAGAGCCAGACCGGCCCACATCATCGATTCCAGATTCAATTTCGATATGGTCCAATCCTAATTCCGAACAAATGAAATCCTTTGCCGAATTCAAAACCTCGGCTTCTTCGATGCTCCCACAAAGTATCGTCTTTTCTAAATCAGACCATTTAAAAATTTGTGGTAGCATTCGTTTGCCCCAGAATCCCATCACCTCTCCGCGCTTTTCACCTTGAGCAAAATCCAATGTTTCAAGGGTTTGAACAAATGTTTTAACATTATTTCCTTGACTAATGTGCTCTATTGCAGCAGTGGCTAAATCACGCTTCCAAGGCCTCGAAATATGAATTAACGCAGATTTAGGCGGGCCACCGATATGCTTGATTGCAACCTTTCCAACCTTTCGTGCCTGTTCGAGGAATGCACGTAAATAGGTTTCAGCCTCTAAGGCTGTTCTTTCTTCAGCAATTATAACTCCCGGGCAACAATATGTGCTCGCGGCAATCAATCCATCATTTCCAAGTGCCTTCCACCAATCCTCAGCCAAATGAGGGGTTGCGATAGAGATCATATGAGCCCATGGCCTCAAAACCACCAATCCAATCTCTGGGTTATTTCCGCCGCGGCGGAGGTACCAGTTGATATCCTTGATTAAATCAAAATGACTTACTTCTACCGAACCGCGAATATCGTATTCAGCCATTGCGGTTTGCCATTCTTTACTTCTCTGTTTGAGGCGTCCCACCATCCAGGTATCGATATCAGATTCGCCACCACTCCATGCCATAATGGATTCAGGTATATTGTAGAGTTGAACCATCTGGTGGTGATTTGCTTCTAGGGCTGAATCTGACCAGTCCATACCTGCGGTTGGATTTGCCGCAAAGAGCATGAATAAACGGACGGTATCTGCGCCGAAGCGTTCTATCATCTCCTCTGGTGATACAGTATTGCCCAAACTCTTGCTCATCTTTGCACTACGCTGAGTCAATATCGAACCGCAATGTGGACAATCCTTGCCGTCGTGAGACACATTGAGGGTTATAGCACAATTATCACACCATGGTGCCGATTTATTGACCATGCCTTGGCATAACAATTCCCGAAACGGCTCATCTTGATTGTGCAAACCGAGGTCCCTAAGGGCCTTGGTCCAGAATCGAGCATAGATTAAATGCATTTGCGCATGTTCGATTCCGCCGCAATAGAAATCGACATTCATCCAATAATCTGCAACTGATTTTGTGAAACACCTTTCGTCTTGCATCGCATCGGTAAAGCGCAAAAAGTACCAAGAAGAATCGACGAAAGTATCCATCGTATCGGTTTCACGACGCGCAGCAATACCACATTTAGGACAATCGACATCGCAAAACGAAGCCGATGATTCCAACGGGTTGCCTTTACCATCGAAAATCACAGCGCGCGGTAATTCGACCGGCAACTGATCGACCGGAACAGGAACAGCCCCGCACTTTGGACAATGAATGATTGGAATTGGCGTACCCCAATAGCGCTGTCGACTGACGAGCCAAGGACGAATCTTCCAATTTACAACCCCTTGACCGCTATTTATAGATTCTAATTCAGTAATGACTGAAGATATTGCTTCAGGCCCATATAATCCATCAAATCTACTGCTATTGACCATCCAACCATATTCGGTTTCAGCTTTGGCCAGAGGTGCATTAGCATCGCCGCCTTCGCTGCTGACCAATACTCTCTCAATAGGAATGTCATAGGCTTTAGCGAACTCAAAATCACGTTGATCATGACCTGGAACTCCCATGACCGCACCGGTACCGTATGATGCGATGACGAAATTTCCAATCCAGATGGGAATAGATTTGCCAGTGAGAGGATGAATCACCCTTTTCCCAGTAGGGCATCCTTTTTTCGCCCCCATATTTTTAATGCGATCAAATTCACTCATCGCGATTATTTCATCGTATAATTCTTGCCACTGTGCTTCATAATCGCCACCTTTGACCAATTGTTCGGCCCGAGGATGTTCAGGGGCTAAGGTGACATAGGTAACGCCGAAAAGAGTGTCAGGCCGAGTGGTAAATACTTGAATTTTATCGTCTGAATTTTCAATCTTGAAATCGATCTCCACCCCTTCGGAACGGCCGATCCAATCCTGTTGGAGCGATTTTACATTTACAGGGAAGTTGATGGTTTCCAAACCATCGAGCAATTCTTGAGCGTATTTTGTAATATCCAAAAACCATTGGCTCATTTCTTTTTGGGTGATCGGTCCGTTACAGCGCCAGCAGCGCCCGGCCTTGACTTGCGCATTTGCCAAGACGGTATTACACGAATCACACCAGTTGACCGGAGCATATTTTTGATAGGCTAAGCCGCTTTCAAAAAATTGCAAAAAGAACCATTGGTTCCAACGATAATAACCGGGGTCGTGACTCTTCAACATCCGACGCCAATCATACGAGAATCCCATGCGTTTGATTTGGGCGGTAATCGAAGCGATATTCCGTTCGGTGATATCATGGGGGTGTCCGCCTTCGGCGATCGCAGCATTTTCAGCAGGCATCCCAAAGGAATCAAATCCGATCGGATAGATGACATTGAACCCCATCATTCGTTTGAATCGGGCGACAGAATCTCCGATTGAATAATTTCGAACGTGACCCATGTGCATCTTGCCGGATGGGTATGGATACATCTCCAAGCAATAGAAACTTGGTCGACTATCATCGACCTCGGCTTGGAATATTTTAGCATCCCTCCAAGCTTGTTGCCAAACCTCTTCGGTAGCTTGTGGGATGTAATCTGACATCTAATCACCAAACCGCCCCTACGGGGCGATGTGTGCGACAAGTGGTTCTCCCTTCAATCCATCTGCGAATTATAATTCGGTAGATTCGAGTAAAAAGTTTGCTTCCTTGGTCAAAAGGTATCTATTTCGCAATCCAATTTTGCGCTTTTCGACCAGTCCGAATTTCTGCAAAGTTCGCAGATGATGGCTGACTAATTGTTGCGAACGCTCCAATCGATTCGCCAATTCGGCCTGAGTAGGGTGTTCTTCCAGATGGCCATCATCGTCGAGCAAGCGCAAGATTTTGCCTTGAAGACTATTTGGATCAGGTGAAAGCGGTGGGAGCGGCAGGTCTTCCTCAACGATACCAGGATGAAGGTTTGAGGTATAAGGATAGAATCGGACCAATCGACCATCGGCGCGTCGCCAAATGATTTCTTCTTCTGCCAATACCTTGAGGTGGTGGGTTATCTGTCCATTTGACATTTCAAGAGCCGCCATCAGACCACGGAAATGGCATCCTGGATTTGCGGTTAAATACCCCATCAATCGGCCGCGTTGATAGCGGCCGTCACTGGTTTCACTGGTTCGACCCATCAGGCCCAAGAACCATAACCCAGCACTGGTAATCGGAATTCTCCAAGTCTCATTGCTAGCAACTACTGCGACCAATAATGAAAGAATTCCGGTACTAGCAACCACGGCTCCAACCGTGATAACTACTGGGCTGAGCACCGGGGCTTGCTCGGTGACCGGTTCATCGTGAACCAATTTTTTATCCTCTTCAATCGGTGCAGGTGCTAATTCAGAAATAACTTGCTCAATTTCAAAAGCCGAAGCGTCAAAAGCAGAACACTCTACAGCCTTATCGCTGGTCTTAACCAGATATTTACCCTGAATACCAGCTTGAGGGTTCCAAGATTGAATTGGATTGGCCAAGGTAATTATCCCTTCATCCGGGCTGGTCAAAAGCCAACATGTCCCATCATCGGTAGCGAGAGAACTCCAAGTTCCTTCAACCACTCTCGACTCAACTATTTCTTCCTCATCAACTTCTGTGATGATCTCTTCAGTTTGAGTTTGTTCGATTGGCCAATTAAAGGTTTGAGAAGAAGCGAATCTGGGTTCGGAATTTGAACCGATATCAATAGTATACTCGCCATCCTCAAAGCCGGTCATATCAAAGTTAAGCAGGTCCAATTGGAGGCTTGACCCAACCCTTTGATTTAGCGAGGAAGATTTTCCACATTCGCTAAGACTTCGGGTGATTTCACCAAGGGGCCCTGAGAACACATATTCTATTCCGCAAGTACTCATCCACGATATATCGGTAGTTTCAACGCTTGTTAATTCTAAGCCAACCTCAAGTTGGTCTTGATTCGAACTATGAGTTTGTGAAAGACTTAGACTAGATTGGCCACAAGTAATTCCTTGAGCCCGCTCCAGTTCAATCTCTTGCATTCCGAATAATCCATGTTCTGGAATCTCAGCGATCAAGGTCAAAACCCCCGGTGATGCCAAACATCCTTCTAAATTTGTAAAGGACCAATCAGGTTGAGAAAAGGTTCGAGATTGTTCTGGGGCAATCAAATATTGCAAATCCATTTCATCACAAGTTTTGATAAGTCTAGAATCCATAACTATTTTTCCAGCCTCATCGATAATCCACATTTCACCTCTACAGGTATCGCTGAAATCCAAAATAATATCCGATGCACCAGAATTGTACACCTTTACCGTTGAAGATAAAACTTGATCAGCACCAAAACTGAGGTCAGCCTCATCGATATCGATTTCGATAACCGCTTGAGATAAGTCGCCATTCGAAACACCAAGAGTTGATACATCCATCGTGTAGTCGATGGTTCTGCTAAGCAATCCATCGCCAAAAGATACATCGATTTGATGAGTGCCAGCCGCCAAGACTAGCGGGATATGGGATATTAGTCGGACCTCTCGAGCAGCGAGGGCCAGGCCGTCAAAGCAATCTCCATGGAGAATACCATCGATATTGATTAAACAATCACCTAGGTCGAAATTCATTTCGACATCTAAGGTGTTCAGGGCTCTCAAGGTTAAAATCGCCGGCGATCCTGGACCGCGGGAATTGATGAAAGTCTCCAACACAAATCCTTCAGGGGTACTCAAAGGGGTTTGAACATGAATCTCGATCGCGTTTGAGATTTCCTCACCAGCGATCACATATTCGATTACATAATTACCGGGAAGGACCATATTGCCATCATCATCGACCAGATCCCAAGTAAGTTGAGGGAATTGAGTTGTAGAATCAGCACCGATGTCCATTCCACGGGATTGACCATTACAAGCTACACTACCATCAAAAACCACAATTCCTGCCCGGAGAACTTGCAAAAATTGATCGCATGAGGGGTCGGTATCGATGGCGGTTGACCCGCCATTATTGATCAAAGAAGCCGAGGCCTTCACGACATCGGCAGATGAATACCAACCGACGGCTGGAGCTTCATCCAATGTCATAGCCAAAGAGAGATTTTCACCTTCGGCTGCACTACTAGGAATTACCACGAGCATCAAGCCGACCAAAACGACAGCCAGCATACTCTCTCGTGCCATATTTCACCCTTGGACCTCATCACTTAGAAGTCATGCGGTGCGTGCAATTGGTGAGCGAAGATGGCAAAAGTGATATTTGAGACTCAAAAAATCGTAGTTTTACAGGCGCAGTTAGGCGATTGGGATAATTTGAATCACCTCTTGGTTTGCAAAAAAACCAAGAAAGCAGCAATCGTTGATCCTTTTGATGGAAAATATTGGCTCGACATCTGTCAAAACAACGGTTGGGAACTCGAACAATCATGGTTAACCCATAGCCATTGGGACCATACAAAAGGAGTTGGAGAACTAAGCGATAAACAGGTTTGGGTCCATGCAAAAGAATCCGAACGCGGTTGGGACGGCCCATCAAATAGAGAATGGAATCATCAAGCATTGAGTCATGTAATCCAAAAAATCGGCGAGTTAGAATTCGAGGTCCATTGCTCACCGGGCCATACCCCTGGCCATGTAACATTCATCGGTAATGGCTTGGTCATAAGTGGTGATTGTCTATTTTTGGGCAGGTGTGGTCGAACCGACCTATTTGGCGGTAGCGAGTCCGACCAAAGGGATTCACTGCTCTATCTAAGGAAGATTATGGTCGGTTTACCGCAAGAGTGGTTGGTTTTACCCGGTCATAAATACACATTGAGTGACGGAATCAGTCCGACATTTATTTCCGTAGCCGAATTATTACAAAACAATGAGGCATTAGCAGCATTGGACGATGATACAGCTTGGGAAAATTTGGATTTCCTTGGATTCGATGACAGTCTTGCCGAAAAAGCCCGACGAGAAATCGCTCGAAACTAAACTCAAACAATTAGTGACTAAAACCCAAAAGCATCGGGCAATGCTGCTGAGGCAATATAGTCAACAATAACATCAGCCATACGCTCAGCAGTCTTTCCATCCCACAAGTATGGAATGCGCCCAGCTTTACCTTTGCCAGCGAGAATATCAGCTACTCCAGATAGAATCTTTGCTCGGTCACTACCAACAATAATGTTGGTGCCTTCGGTGATTGTGATTGGGCGTTCGGTATTTGGACGCATAGTCAAACAAGGTATTCCAAGAGCGGTGGTCTCCTCCTGCAATCCTCCCGAATCGGTTAATACCAACTTGGAAGAGGCAATTAATCCTTGGAACTCATGATATCCAAGTGGTTCGGTAATCAGAGCGATTGATTCTAATTTATCCATCAAGCCAAATGATTCAGCACGAGCACGAGTTCTTGGATGCATAGGGAAGACCAATTTAATTGAAGAGGAAACTATCTCCAAAGTCTCAACCAGAGATGTAAACACCGCTTCATCATCAACATTACCTGGCCGATGCATGGTTAAAGTTGCATATTCATTATTTATTAGCCCTAATTTCTCTACAATACCACTTGCCTTAGCTTTATCAAGATTTGAAAGC